>WNFM01348916.1_pt1 | contig 10797 bp, 6 predicted proteins | sample 5400271 | NCBI WGS metagenome assembly WNFM01 (sample SAMN13153352, study PRJNA577476) | soil metagenome | isolation source: 60 cm saprolite on Douglas fir-dominated hillslope | place: USA:California | collected 2013-09-17 | reverse complement strand
TGATCATCCCGATCTGGCCCTGAGCGAACTGCTTCCACAGGTCGGTCCGGTTCTTCGTGCCGGGGTTGGGCTCGGTGTCCCCGGCCTTCACCAGGCCCGTCATGAACTGCAGGGCAGCGACGTTCGGCGCGCTGTTGATCGCCCAGTTGCCGCTGGCATCCTGGTAGCCGCCACCGTCACCGAGGAACCACAGCAGCGACTCGGCTTGCGCCTCCTCGGGGCCGAGCGGGAGCCCGAAGCCCATCTTGCCCAGCCGCTTGATCTTGGCCGCGTCCGTCTGGATGTCCGCCCAGGTCTGCGGCGGAGCGGTGATCCCGGCCTGCTGGAACAACTTCTTGTTGTAGAACAGCGTCCGGGCGCTCGTGGTGAACGGCATGCCGTACTGCGTGCCGTTGTAGGTGTCCAGCTTGGCGAAGACCGGCAGCAGGTTGCTGAACGTGGCAGGTGAGGTTATGTCCTTGGCCGGGTAGAGCAGGCCAGCCTGGGCATAGTCCGGGAAGTAATCGCCTTCGAGGACGTCCGGGTACTGCTTGTTCTGGACCATCGTCTTGACCTGACTGTCGAAGTCATTCCAGTTGATGGTCTGCACCGTCACGGTGATATTCGGATTCTGCTTGTGAAAGGCGTCCGCGATGCCCTGCCAGTACTTCTGGCTGGAGTTCTGCGGGCCGGTACCATAGTCGGCGGCGACTAGCTTCAGCGTGATGGCCCCACCACCACCGCTGCCCGGATTCGAGCTACCGCATCCGCCCAGGGCGAGAGCCGCCGCAGCAGAGAGCGTCATGGCCGCCACCAGGCCTCGCTTCATATTCGACCACATCCTCCTCGGACTCCTCAGGCACGCCCGCTGCGTGCGCGCCTGACGCTACCCCAATTCAGAGAAGTGGTCTAGACCAGATTCGCAGCTCGTCCATACCATTTTGGTCAAGACGGCCGGTGCGCAGGGCAGGCCGCCGGCGGCCGGCCGCGGGCGGCTGACGTGACTGGCGAACTGGCGCAGTCGCTCAGGCGCCTTGACTGCCGCGACGCAGGCGTTTCTACTTGCGACAAGATTGGTCTAGTCCACTTTCGGGTCCGGGCCGTGATCGTATGGGAGGCCTGCGGCTGGCCAGGTCAGCGGCTGCGGACGCTGACGTGGTGCAGGCCGGCCGAGCAATCTCGACGCAGAGAGGCTTCAGAACCTCTCGCGATGCCGTTCGCGACCGCCGCCCGATGCCGTTTCATGCCAGTTCCGGGCGCATCGCGCCACGCCTCCGGGTGCCATTCCGCCGGCGAGCCATCAACAGACGATCAAGAAGCCCGACCGCTACACTCAGCGATCAGGCCTCTGACCTGCACTTTCCTGGTAGCGGGGGCGGGATTTGAACCCGCGACCTCTGGGTTATGAGCCCAGCGAGCTACCGAACTGCTCCACCCCGCGTCGAAGTCCCTTTACTTTATGGCCTCACCGGGCGGCAGGCAAATCAGACCCTGGCCCCGGAGTCAGACCCGGCCCGGGAGCGCCCGGGGGTCGACATCCAGATGACGTAGTGAGCCGGCCAGAGCGCGGTCGGCGGCTGGGTCAGCGTGTGCGGATCCTGGGTGGTCGACAGGTCAAGTATCCGGACCGGGCTGCCCCCGTAAGAGGCGAGCTCCGAGGGCCGCGCGCCCAGCAGCACCGGCCGCCGTCCTGCGCGGTCTATGCCGGACAGAGCGTTCTGGACGGCCTGGGGTGACTGGACGGTCATCCACGCCACCGGAACCCCGCACATCCCCCGGATCACCTGGGAGAACTGCGCGGCCACCAGCCGGTCCACGATCAGGACGGAGGCGGCCGGCCCGAGCGACGAGCAGAGCCCGTGAACGGCCCCAACCTCCCCCGGCCCGGTCCGCTTCAGCGCCAGGCCGTCGGCCGACGGGTGCGGCGAGCGGTCCTGGCCCCTGTGCGTCAGCCCCAGGCCGAACGTGGTCGCCACGGTGGGCACGAGCAGCGCAGCGACGCAGAACGCGGCCACGACCGACGCCGCCGTCCGGCTTGCCCCGCGCGACCGTGCGCGCTGGCGCAGCCACGAGGACGCCCAGATCGCGCAGAGGATCAGCCCGGGAAGCACCAGCGGCACCAGGCGGCGGCTGGCCCACGGCTGGTCCGGGACCGTCTCCGGCTGCCACAGGACCGCGGCCGAGCCGCAGTAGATGACCATGACCGGCAGCGCCCAGATGCGGACCGCGCCCGACGGGTCGCCCGGCGACAACAGCGCCCGCAGGCCCCGCCGCACCAATAGCGCGACGCCGAACCCGCCGAGCAGCACCGCCGGGAGCCCGACATACCAGATGACCCAGTACAGGGTGTCCTCGGCGTAGAGGCGCCCGGGATCGACCGTGAGGTGCTCGAGCCGCTGCAGGTGGGCCACGTAGCCGGCCGACGCCCGGCTGGCCTGCTCGCGCACGATGTGCAGGTACGGGCGGACGGCGAGGCCGATCAGCGCCGCCACGACGATCAGGCCGCCGGCTTCGGGCAGCCACCGCAGCGGCCGCGCGCGCAGCAGCCTCTGCGGGATCGCCCGGAACCCCGGCAGGCGCAGCATCTCCACGCCGACCAGGGTCATCGCGACGAGCCACGCGGCAATCAGCCCGATCAGCTCCGGCATCGGCTGCAGCGCGTCAAGGAACGGCCGGGCCAGCAGATAGCCGTCGGCGAGCCCGAAGCCGGCCCCCACCGCAAGACCGATACAGAACACAAGGACCGTGGTGCTCCGGCGGACCAGCAGAATGCCGACGAACGGGATCGCCGGAAGCACGTCCAGGAGCGCGTCAATCCGCACCACCGCGGCAAGCCCGAGCGCCAGCCCGCCCAGCGCCATCATCGCCCGCTGCGGCGTGAACCATCGGGTCCACGCTCCTGGCCGGAGCCAGCGCCTCCCGGCGCCCGTGGCGGACGGCACCCCCGGCACCGCCGGGTCCTGGCGCGCGTCACCGAGCGTCAGCGCGTCCGCGACCAGGCAAAGCCCGCCGAACAGCAGCACCTGCGCGGCTGTCTCGCTGAACGATGCCCGGCTCACGTACTGCTCGGGAAGCGTGAAGCCGAGCACGAGAGCCCCGGCCGGAGCCCACTGCGCACCCGCCAGCCGTCCGACCAGACCCCCGAACGTCAGCACCGCGAGCCCGCCGAGGATCGGGCCGATCGCGGCGGCGGCCGAGATGCCGTGCACCCAGAACGCCCCGGCCAGCAGTAACGGCAGGCCCGACATGACCCCGGGTACGACAGAGCCGCCGCGGGAGAAGAAGCCGATGCTGGAGAAGCCGAGCCCGGAATGCGCGCCGCCGAATGACGCCAGCGACTGCGGGATCGGCAGCGAGCCGTGCTGTGCGATCCAGTAGCCCGTCTGCAGATACGCCCCCGGGTCGCGGAGCACTATGACGCTCTCGGAGCTGAACAGGAACTGCCACAAGGCAAAGCCGGCCGCCACCACGACGGTGCCCGCGAGGCCCCACCAGGCTGACCAGCGCCGATCCGGGCGCGGCGGGCTGGCCGCTCCCGGGCCGGCTCCCGCCAGCGTCCTGGGCCAGCGCGCAGGGACCCTGCGCAGGCCGCCCGCGGTCAGGGCGACAGCCAGCGGCGCCGCGATGAGCAACATCGGCACCGGCAGGAACTCGCGGGCCAGCAGCAGCGGTAGTCCGGGCAGCAGCCAGGCCATGACGAGGATCGCCGGCAGCACGGTGATCCTGGCGAAACCGGTTCCGCCGACCTCATGGCGCTCGTGCTTGCCGGCGGCGCGGAACCGCAGACGGCTGAGGCCCGGAAGCCTGGTCAGGAGCCTCGGCCAGGCAGCGAGTGCGCCCGCCAGCCTCGGTCCCGTCTGCTTCAGGGCCGCGGTCCCGGGCCCGGTCTCACCGCTCGCCGGGACCGCCGCGCCGGCCGGGTCCTCGCCGGTTCCTGGCTCATCCCCCTCCCCCGGCCATGGCCGGTCCCGCGGCCATGGCGAATCGCCGTCCAGCTCCGGTTCAGGTGGCCCAGCGGCGGGTGGCACCGCTGTCGCCTGCTGGCCAGTTGGCGGAACAGCCGTCGCCGACCGGTCTGCGTCGATACTCTCGAGCCTGCCAGCGGCCTCCGTGTCTGCCGCCGACTGGTCAGGCGCGGCGGAGTTGCCGGTCTGGCGATCCCCTGGGACACCTGGGCGCACGGCTTCCACTGTAGGGGGGACGTCAAGCCGGACGGTGTCTAGGCGGTACGCCGCGCCGCGGGCGGCGCAAGCAGGATGCGCATGGCAGGCGCGACCGGCGTCGCCCTGGGCCTTGTGGTGGTCTTCACCGGTAGTTTTACCAACTACACACGAATCCTCCCGTTTACTGCACGTACTATGGGCCCAACCTAACGGCCAGATTCCCCGCGTCGGCCGAGCAGGATTCTTGCCCGGAGGACAGATGAGCCGTCGGACTGATGGTGTGGACCACAAGGGCCGGAGCGCGCCGCGGCGCAGTGGCCATCGGCAGCCGCCCCGGGGCCGCCGCCCGAGCCCGACGCTCGGGAAGCGGGTCGCCGCGTGGACGTCGATTGGCCTCACCGCCGTCCTGGTCGTCGCGGCACTGGTGGCCTACGCCAAGTACCGGAGCTTCTGGGACAGCATCAAGCGCGTCGACGTGACCGGCCTGATCGGCAGCCAGCCGCCCAAGTACAACAACGCCGAGAACATCCTGGTGGTCGGCTCGGACACCCGAGTCGGCCAGAATGGCGTCGGCGGGTCTGCAAGCTCAAGTCCGGGCGGCCGCTCGGACACCCTCATGCTGCTGCACATCTCCCCCGGCCGCCATGGGGTCACGGTGATGAGCATCCCGCGGGACACCATGGTCCCGATCCTGGCCTGCGCAGCCAGCGACGGCACCGCGGGCCAGCAGGCAGCCCCCGGACAGCTCGAGCGGATCAACGCGACCCTGAACTCCGGCGGGCCGGCCTGCAGCTGGAAGACCGTCGCTCGGCAGACCGGCATCCACATAGATCACTTCATCCAGCTCGACTTCACCGGGTTCGAGAAGATAATCGACGACCTCGGCGGGGTGAGCATCTGCCTGCCCGCCGCGGTGGACGATCCCAGGTCGGGCCTCAACCTGTCGGCCGGCCGACACCACGTCTGGGGCCGGGAGGCGCTCGCGTTCTGGCGCGAGCGCGAGGCCGTCGGCCTGGGCTCTGATCTCCAGCGGATCCAGCGGGACCAGTTCCTCATGGCCTCCCTGGTGCAGGGCATCGAGCACAGCGGCCTGCTCAACAGCCCGACCAAGATACTGAGTGTCATCCGCGACACGACGAACGCGCTGACCACGGATACCGGCCTGGACCAGAACGCGATGCTCCAGATCGCCAACAGCCTGCGGGGCCTGAGGTCCAGTTCGGTGCAGTTCGTCACCGCGCCCAACGTGGCCTACCCACCGGACCCGGGCGCCGAGGTGGAGTTCGCGCAGCCGCAAGCCAGCGAGCTGTTCACCGCGATCGCGCACGACACGAAGCTGCCCAAGGCGAAGAAGATAAGGAGGACAAGGAAGTCGGTGACGACGACTCCCGTACTGGACGCGGCCCCGTCCCAGGTCAAGGTCGAGGTGCAGAACGGGTCGGGCGCCAAGGGGCTCGCCAGCCAGGTGGGCGGGGACCTGACCAAGCGCGGCTTCGACGTGGTGGGCGCAGGCAACGCCAGCACCTACGGCTACACCACCTCGGTGATCGAGTACGCGGCGTCCTCCGACCTGCCCGCGGTCAACACGCTGAAGGCCCAGCTCGCCGTCGTGCGGGTGGTGCACGACGGGTCGCTGACCCCGGGCACCGTCACCCTGATCGTCGGCTCGACCTTCTCCGCGCTCAAGCCACCGTCCTCGTCATCCTCCTCGGCCACCGCGTCGACGCCGTCGGTCTCCAAGCTCGGCTCCAACTTCGGCGCCATCACGGCGAACACCGGCATCTGCCGGGACCGGGCCGCCTTTGCCGGACCGAACGGCGGCTGACGGCGGCATCAAGGGAAGCACGCGGGCCTGCGAATACCAGCCCGGCCCGGCACAATGACGGCGATGGAGACCTTTACCGGCTGGCATAGCTGGCCCGATGCTGAGCCCGGCCTCACGCGGCGGCTGCCCGCCGCGGTGACGGTCGAGATCGCCAGGGCCGTGGAGTTCGCCACGGCGCGCCACGGTGACCAGCGGCGCAAGACCGGGGTGCCCTACCTTGAGCACCTGCTCGAGGCCCTGCAGATCCTGGTCGAGGGCGCGGGGGTGACCAGCTCGGACGTGCTCGTGGCCGCGGTGCTGCACGATGTCGTCGAGGACACGCCGTGCACGCTGGCCGATGTGGCCGCCGAGTTCGGGCCGCGCGTGGCCGAGCTCGTCGGCTGGGTGACGATCCCGGATGCGGGCCCGGGCGAGGACCGGCAGGCCGTCCGGCAGGCCCACCTGCGACGGCTGCGCGACGCGCCGCGGGACGCTCGCCTGGTCAAGCTCGCGGACAGGATGAGCAATGTGCAGACCCTGCGGAACCTGTCGCGCTCCGAGCAGGGGCCCTACTACGGGCAGACGGTGGCGTACGTCGTGCCACTGGCCGCAGGCGAGCCGTGGTTCGCCGCCTGGTACGCCGGCTGGCAGGCCGAATACGCCGACCTGGCCGGATCCCGCCCCACCCGCGGCTAGGCGGATGTGACCGCCGAGGCGACCTGTCCCCGGGGATCACCGCCGGCCGGCGGGGAATGAGCTGCGGACTGGCGCATCCCGAGCCTGGACACCTCTAGCCACAGCAACAGGGAGGCGGGATCAAGCCGATGGCCAGCCGCCACACCGCCGACGGGACGGTCTTCGGCGGGCGGACCACCAGCGAGGCGGCGATCACCGCGCCGGTCAGCACCAGGAGCCCCACGGCGATCAGGTGCCCGGTATGACCGGTATCAGCGATCAGGTGCCCCGGCAGCGGGCTGGCCGCGGCCGACTTGATCCCCGCCAGGCCCAGCGGGAACTTGATCGTGTTGTCCAGCAGCGCGGACGGCCAGACGATCGCCACCGGCGCGACAATCGCCGCGCACGCCACCAGGGCCGAGCCGAGGAAGACCACGCTCTGCCTGCGGCCGTCGCGCGTCCCGATCAGTACCGCGGCGACGATCACCGCCGGCCAGGCGGTGGCCTTCGCCGCGGACGCCAGCCCGAGCGCGATCCCGGCCAGCACGAACCGGGGCCGGCGCCAGAGCAGCGCAAATCCCAGGCACAACAGGGCCAGGATCGGCACGTCGGTGCCGCCGACGGCGAGCTCGAACGCGATCACCGGCGATGCCGCGATGAACACCGTCCAGCGAACGGCGTTCCTGGCCCCCGCGGCCCGCAGCGCCAGCCAGAAGACGACCATGAATGCGGCCCCGAACCAGACCCGGGGATCGGTGACCACGTGCGAGCCGAACAACGCGCGCGGCACGCCGAACAGCGACATCACCGGCAGATACGGGTTATAGGCGTTGGGATTATGCACCGTGGCCAGCGAGGCGACGCTCTGATACGGCGAGTCGTGGTGCACCAGCTGCCGCGCCGCCCGGGCGATCACCGTCACCTCCGGCTGTTTCTGACCTGTCGCGGCGTTCAGGAACAGCGGGGTGATCAGCGCCCCGCCGGCGCTCAGGAGCAGCGCCAGATCGACCCCCCGCGACCGCCAGGCCAGGACCGAGACCGCGGCCGCGGCATAGGCGCTGCCCGCGATCAGCCCCCACAGCTGGTGCAGGTCGTTGGTGCTGAACAGCGCGACACCGCCTGCGAAGCCCGCGCAGACCACGAACGCGGCTGCGGCCCAGTAACGCGGAACGCTGACCGGCGATAGCCGCCTGGCCCAGGGACTCGGCGCACTGCCCGGCGGCGGCGCTGCCTTCAGCGAGCGCATGATCGCAGACATTCCTCCACTGGGCAAAGCTTAGCGCGCGCTGCCTGGCCGTCAGGGTCTAATCTGATTCCGCTGGTCCTCGCCGGCTCGTGGTGCAGCGTCGGCTGGCACCAGCCGCGAGAACCATCCCGATCACCGGTGATCCGCTCCCCCGACGGCGAGAACACTGGTCCTGACTCTCCCGCAGACGAGCACCCCGACGTATGCCGCCAGCGCCACGTAGGCGATCGCGGTGATGCCCAGCATGGCCCCGATGCCGACCGCGAGCATCCGTCCCTCCCAGCCCAGCCTGGTCTCGGCGGCCCGGGCCGGGTTCTTGCGGTCTCGTCTCGCGAGGTCGACGTAGCGCAGCGCGATCAGAGCGCACAGCGTGAACGTCACCGGTGCCCAGACGCCGAACGAGAAGCCGATCGCGGCGATGTACACCAGCTGGCCGGCCATCAGCACGGCCGGCACCAGCCAGTCGAGGCGCCCATCGTGCGGGTGGGCGGACCCGAATGCCGCGAGCAGCATCACGACCAGGGGCGTGAGCAGCAGCAGCCCGGGAAGGTTCCGCATGCCGAGCCAGGCCAGGAAGGACGTCGCGGCCAGCCCGGCCACCGCGGGCGGCAGCGGCACGAACTGTCCCCTGACCACCCGGCTGAGCCACACCGCGGCTGCTCCGTCATCCCGGTACGCCGCAATGGTCGCCAGAGCCCGCGGATCCAGGACGGTCCTCGACTTCGGCTCCCGCTGCCGGGCGGGCTCTCGGCGGATCATCAGCTCCAGGGTCATGGTCGGCTCCGGCGAGCCGGCCAGCGCCAGCGGAGTCTCCGACTGCCCCCTACCGCTCGCCAACCGGGTCAGGGCCGCCGAAGTGGACAGCCCGGGCGACCCCATCCGAACCGGCGGGTCCACCGGAACCGGCGAATGCTCCCGAACCAGCGAATCCGTCCCCGCCCGCGAGTCAGCCGGGATCGGCGAGTCTGCGCGGACGGACGGCTCGGCCGGGACGGACGGATCAGCCGGGACGGACGAGGCCAGACGAGCGGATCGGTCAACTGAGACCGGCGCGTCAGCCGGAACAGACATTTCAATAGTGGGCGGATCTGCCGCGGCAGGCGAATCCACGCGAGCCGACAGATCAGCCCGAGCCGACAAATCAGCCCGGGTGGACGACCCGATCCGGGCCGGCGATCCCACCGCGGCGGCCCGGCCCGCCAGACTGAACGGCTTCACAGCGCCAGCCACGGCGACGCGGTCTGGCCCGTGCCCAGTGATCACGTAGGCGGTGGCGATGATCCCCCACTCCAGCAGGGTCAGCAGCGCGGCATGGGCACCCCAGATCGGCGCGGCGACCACGATCACCGCGACCCGCCCGCCGGGTGAAAAGGCCAGGAACCCCCGGACCGCGCTGCCCAGAGGATTCCCGTCGCCGGTGACGCCCGCGACATGGCCGCCGCACGCCACGGCGGTCCTGCGCACGGCCGCAGCAATCACGACCGCGGCGGCAAGTTCCCACGTGCCGCTCCAGTGCGCCTCATATCCGCCCACCGCAAGGCCGGCATAGACCGCGCAATCGGACACCGTACCGCCCAGTTCCGCCAGCGTGCCCGCGCCGGCTCTGGCCGACCCGCCCACGGCGCTGGCGGCCGGACCGGCCAGCCACCGTGCGGCGCGCCAGGCCAGGTAGCCGGCGACCAGCGCAAGCGCTCCCCTGATGTTGTCGGGCCGGGTACCCGCGCTGAACCAGGCGGCGGCGCACAGGCCGAGGGCCAGCGAGATGCCGGTCGCCGAGTTCGGGGCGAGGGACCGGTTCACCGCCCAGTCGGCAACGCGGCGGGGCAGGCCGTCCAGCACTTCCGGCATGCTCATGTGCGCGCTCTCGCCGACCGAGCACGCGGCCCGGCCGCGACTTTCCGGCCCATCCGGCTCCCAGTACCTGACGCGTCAGCAGTGATCTAGCGTACCTATGTCTACCCAGAGAGGGATCAAGGCAGACCTGGCGCCTGCCACGGCCCGGCCAGCCGCCGCTGACAGGTGCGGCCCGGCCAGCCGCCGCTGACAGGTAGGGTCCCCTCATGCGGACGGTGGCGGTCGTGCTGGCCGGCGGGACCGGTCAGCGGTTCGGCAGCGACATGCCCAAGCAGATGCACGTCCTGGCGGGCCGGAGTCTGGTTGAGCACTCGGTGGCGGCCTTCGAGCAGGCCGATGCCGTGGAAGCGATCATGGTCGTGATGCCAGCGGGTCTCACCGCCCAGGCCAGGGAGCGCTTCGCGGGCAGCGGTTTCCGCAAGGTGACGGGCGTTATCGAGGGCGGTGCCACGCGCACGGACTCGACGCGGCGCGCGATCGCCGCGCTCGGCGAGGAAGAATGCGACGTGCTCTTCCACGACGCCGCCCGGCCGCTGCTGGAGCAGCGGATCATCGCCGACTGCGTCAGCGCGCTCGGCGCGTTCCGGGCGATCGGGGTGGCGGTCCCGTCATCCGACACCATCGTCGAGGTCAGCGACGGCGTGGCGACGGGCATGCCGCGCCGCGATGCGCTCGCGCGCTGCCAGACGCCGCAGGGCTTCCGGCTCTCGGTGATCAGGCGGGCCTACCAGCTCGCGGACGCCGATCCGGCCTTCGCGCAGCGCCCGGCCACCGATGACTGCGGCATCGTGCTCCGTTACCTGCCCGAGATACCGGTCCGCATCGTGCCCGGCAGCGAGCGCAATATCAAGATCACATACCCCAGCGACCTCCACATCGCCGAGGCCCTGCTCAAGACCGCTACTTCCTAACCCGGCTAACCCGGCGCCAGCCACATCGGGCAGCGACCGCCTCCCGGACATCCCGGTTCGAAAATGCGGTCGATTGACGTCGTTATACGGGCTGTTCAAGATTCGCCGGTCGCCGACGCAAGGTGGGGCAGCCCAAGGCCAAGATGGGCTGATTCCTGCGCCTGG
>WNFM01180610.1_pt3 | contig 10799 bp, 11 predicted proteins | sample 5400271 | NCBI WGS metagenome assembly WNFM01 (sample SAMN13153352, study PRJNA577476) | soil metagenome | isolation source: 60 cm saprolite on Douglas fir-dominated hillslope | place: USA:California | collected 2013-09-17 | reverse complement strand
GGCACCAAAGCCAGTATTCGTGCGTATCTTGATGCGAACCCTGATGCGCGGCAGCTATCCATCAACCAGCTACTATCTGCAGTTCGTGAGCAGGGAATCCGCCCTAGAGCGGAATCCGAGTAGAGTGATCTAAGTTCAGGAAACCGCAGTTGGTAAACCAGCCAGTAGCGTCGGTAGCAGAGATAGTGAGCAGGCCCTGAGTGATGGCCTCGATAAGGGCGTCCAGGGTCTGTGCTGTAGCTTGGCGTAGGAAAGTCTTGAGTTTGCTAAAAGCGTGTTCAATGGGTGAAAAATCAAGCGAGTAGGGCGGTAGCCACAGAATGGTCGCACCGCGCTGGGTAATGAGCGTCTCGACAGCAGTGCTCTTGTGATCACTCAGATTATCTATCACAACAATATCGCCGCGCCGTAAGGTTGGACAAAGCACATCCCGAACATAGGCTTCGAATACAGCCGTGTTAACCGCCCCTTCAATGACCATCGATGCTTGTATGCCGCTCAAGCGCAGACTGGACAAAAGCGTCGGGTTGTGACCGTAATTGCGTAAAGTCGTGTCATAGGTGCGCTGTCCACGCGGCGCACGAGCGTAGGTCGGCGTCATGCCAAGATGGGTTCCACTCTCGTCGATAACAACGACCCGTTGTGCCTCGACCGTTCTGAGCACATCGGCAAACAGCAACCGCTGCGCAGCATCGCGTTCCTTAGCGCCCAGAGTCTTTTTTTCGCGGTCGGTTCGCCCGCTGCAAGGCGCGCACCATCGTGGCATGACCCACCCGCAGCCCGTGGCTGGCTTCCCATCTCTCAATGTACTGGGCAATGCTCGCATCGGGCTTAGTATCCACCTGTCTTTGCAGGTCCGCTAATTGTTCATCACTGATTTTCGGGCGTTGGCGCTTTTGGTTAGTCGCCTGCACATTCCCTGTATGTTCATAACGCTTGATGTAGCGTTTGATGCTTCCCAATGAAATCGCGAATTCGCGTGCTATCCAGCTTTGTCCTCGCCCATTTTCCCAACTGCGAATCACGCGCTCTCGTAAGTCTATCGAGTATGCTGCCGTCATTGCCCCATCCTTCGCCAGCCTGACCCTTTACTTCAATTCTAGATCAGTCTGACTGGATTCCGCGCTAGGCGGACAACCGTTGCCGAGATAATCCGCGAAACCCGTAAATTAGCGTGAGCTAGGAAAAACGACGAGATGGAAAATCAAAAACGGGCGGGAGTTTCCCCGCCCGTCGAAAGATGCTGAACTTAACCTGCCCAGATTATCTTTATTGGGTGGGCAGTGTTCCGATTACACCGTCTACTAGATAGTCCATCTTTTCCAGAGTGGCTTCATCGGGCTTCTCACCATCTTTGATGACGAGGTCGCCCTTCTGATTCTTGACTGGCCCGCTAAAGGGGAACACCTTGCCAGAAATCACGTCGGCCTTGAGCTTATTAATCGCGTCCTGAGCTTCCTTCGGGACACTTACGCCGAATGGTGCCAGGTCCACAATGCCTTCCTGAGGCCCGTAACGTAACACGGTGGGCTTGAAGGAGCCTTCGAGGATTTGATCGGTCATCTGGACCAGGGTCGGCCCCCAGACCCATTCTGAACCGGTAATCCAGGCTTTGGGAGCCACGCTGCTGCCATCGGCGTGATAGCCAACGACGTAGATGCCGCGGCGATCCGCTTCCGTAATGATCGGCTTCGGGCAGTCCTGGTGCATGGTCACGACATCGATGCCCTGGTCCGCCAGATTGTCCGTCGTTGAGGTCATCTTGGCAGGGTCGCACCAGCTACCTGTAAATACTACGGTGGTGGTCGCGGCCGGGTTCACTGACTTGGCACCCAGTTCAAAGGCGTTCACATTCAGCAGCGTTTGGGGAATAGGGAATGCAGCGACGAAGCCGAGCTTGCCAGTCTTGCTGACTTTAGCGGCTGTCGCGCCCGATAGATACACAATCTGCCAGATGTTACCGAAGAAGGTGCCCAGATTGCTCAAGGTGCTGGGGCCACCCATGTGCAGGAAGGTTACTTTCGGGTATTTCTTGGCGACGTGGGTCGCGGGGTCAAAGTGTCCGTAGCTGGTGGGGAAGATGATCGTCGCGCCGTCCTGAATCATTTTCTCCATCACACGCTCGGCTTCGGCGTTTTCAGGCACGTTTTCCGCATAGACCGTGCTGCCGGGCCAGATAGCTTCAATGCACAGCCGACCCTGATTCGCTGCATAGTTGTAGCCAAAATCATCGACTGGTCCAACGAACAGAAAGCCGATACTCTTGGGCTTGGGCGATTTTTTGGCAGGGTCCGCAACGATCTTGGCGACAATATCGGCAATGGTGCCGGGTGTCGTGCCGCATGCAGCAGGGAGTGCCCCAGCCGCAGCGGTGCCAGCCATCGTCGCCGCTCCCTGGGCGTTGAGTGTCAATGGTGCGGCCATCGACAGCATTACGCTGACGGTGATAAGCGCACTGGCGAATGGGACGAAACGTTTACTTGACATGAACTTCGTATCCTTTCAACAATGTTTGGATAAGAGAGAAGCGGGTAAGTCGTTCAGAAAACCGATCTCGACCCAGTGACAACGCTGAATGAACAGCGGAACACCCCACATAAGATACACTAGACGCAGCACCAGCCACAATCAAGACTTGAGTCATTTGCAAGAGCGCGTGTCTTGTTACCGCCAAACTATCCAGTTGATTGCGATTGCCTGAAAAAGCGTCAGGATTCTCGTCGGAAGGCTAGCCCTAGCTCGGACGGCAGTGCGCGCTTGCTAGCTTTACCAAAGGCCAGCAGCACCACCAAAGTCAGTGCATACGGCAGCATTTGAAGCAAAAAGGGCGATACACCCACCCCCATGGTCTGAAGTTGAAGTTGCAGCGCGTACGCACCACCATACAGGAGTGCGCCTGACAGCGCCCGGATCGGATGCCACATGCCGAAGATAACTAGTGCCACGGCAATAAAGCCCACACCCTGCGTCATGCCTTCGACCCAGAAGTGGGTGAATGCCACCGAGAGCTGCGCGCCGCCAAGCCCGCTCAGCGCGCCACCGATAAACACAGCTACATACGCAATCCGCCCGGGATTGCGACCCGTCGAAAAGGCGACAGACCGACTCTCACCCACGGCGCGGAGCGACAGCCCCCATTGGGTGCGGTAAATCAAGAACCACAGAATTGGGCTGATCAGGAAGCTCAGATAGGTCATGATGTCATGCTTGAACAGGATCGGTCCAATGAAAGGGATGTCGGACAAAAATGGGATGGGAATGGCATTGAAACCGACGATGTTTTGCTTGACGTAGTCACGCCCGATCAACGCGGTCAGTCCTAGCCCGAAAAACAGGATGGCTAATCCACTTGCAAGCTGATTCGCGCCACAGCCAATCACGAGATAGCCGTGCGCCAGGCTCAATACGCCGCCAGCCAGCGCTGCCGCCAGTACGCCCAGCCAGGGATTGCCTGTCTGGAAGGTCACGATGAAGCCGATGCACGCTCCCATAAGCATGCAGCCTTCGGTACCTAGGTTGACCACGCCTGCTTTTTCGCTGACGGTTTCGCCCAAGACGGCGTAGAGCACCGATGTCCCGGAACGAACCGCCCCAGTCAGGATAAGCTGGATAAAAAGAAAAGGACTCATTATGACCTCGCCTTCATGGTCCGCAGGCCCTGATCGCGCAGTACGAAGAACAGGATAAGGGCCATCAAGATATTGACCGTCGAAGACGGCAGATTGCTCACAATTTGGATGGTGTCACCGCCGAAGGAAATTAGCCCTAACAAAGCCGCCATGAAGACGATCAGCCAGGGTTGTTGCCCTGCCAACCAGGCGACGAGGAAGCCCACGTAGCCATAGCCGTTGGAAATCCCGCCTCGCAAGCGGCCCTGAATAGCGATAATCTCAATCATTCCTGCCAGACCCGCAAAAGCGCCACCCAGCATCATGGCAATCACGATATAACGCCCGATCTTGATTCCGCTACGCGTGGCTGCTTCCGGATTGCCGCCGACGACGCGCATCTTGTAGCCCCAGCGCGTGTACTTGAACAGCCAGTAATAGGCGACCACACCGATTAGCGCGAGGATGATCCCGAGGTTAATGCGGGTATCAAAAAAGGTAGGCAGTGTCGCGTTTTCTGGGAAGAGTGGGCTATAGGCCTGCCCAAGTGCCATCGTTGAATGATCCTTGAGCGGGCCATTGACCAGGAAGTCCATCGTCAAGCTGGCGATGTAGGTGAGCAGCAGCGATGAAATGGTTTCGTTCAGGCCAGCATAGGCACGCAATACACCGCATAAGCCACCCCATAGTGCGCCACCCAGCATTCCGGCGACAATCAGTACCGGGATCAATACGACGGTGGGCAGCGCGTCGCCTAACTTGAGGGCCGTAAATCCGGCGAAAATCGCGCCGATATAAATCTGGCCTTCGCCCCCGACCGTAACCAGACCGAGCCGTGCCGGAATCGCTACCGCCAGCGCGCACAGAATGAATGGGATCATCTTGACGACGATCTCGCTCCAGCCATAGGGCGTGCCAAGTGTTCCCTGAAAGATTTGTACGTAGATTTCGATCGGGTTTTTGCCCATCAGCAATAGGATCGCGGCAAAGCAAAGCATCGCCAGCAGAATGGAGATCACGAAGGACCCCGCGCTTTTTGCCCAGGCCGGCATACCCGGTTTTACTTCAGGATTTGAAATGCTGGCAATGTCTTGAGCGCTTTCTAACGTTGTATTTAGCTCAGCATTGGCTGGATTGATGCTTTCCATAGTGTCACTCCCTTAGGTATCCTCAGGCAGTCGCAGCAACCTGACCACTGTATTTGCCATCTGTCATCAAGTGCCCAATTTCATTGATATCCGCGTTTTCCGGACTGCATTCACCCACGTTGCGCCCGTGATACATCACGATCACGCGGTCGCTAATGGACAGCAGTTCGTCCAGGTCTTCCGAGATGAGCAAAATGGTGCCGCCTTCGTTGCGGTACGACAGCAAAATGGTCCGAATGATCTGGGCCGCATTGATATCGGTTCCGCGTGTAGGATAGTAGGCCAGCAGCAGTTTGGCTTTGGCAGCCATTTCCCGCGCAAACACAATCCGTTGGACATTGCCACCGGAAAGCGCTTCTATCGCCACATTCAGGCGGGGCATCTTGAGGTGGTAATGCTCGGTGATATAGCTCGCTTTGGCACGCGCCCCATGCCAATCCATCGGCAGCCAGTCTTTCGACTCACTGTCACCTAAGGCAAGATTCTCTTCGACAGTCATGATGCGTACGGCGCCCTGTTGCAAAGGGTCTTCGGGAATGCAAGCAACTCCGGCTTGTCGAACCTGCGCAATATCCCAGGTGGTGATGTCTTTGCCGTCAAACCAGACGGAGCCTGACTTGACACCCCGAATGCGCTGAATGACCTCGCCCGCTTCCTTTTGCCCATTGCCCGAAACACCTGCAATTCCCAGAATTTCCCCAGGATAAATCGTCAGGTCAAGTTCGTTGAGTGCAATCCGCCCGCGCGCGTTGTTCGCCGTGACGCCGCGCAGTTCAAGCAACGGCTTTCGTTCCGGAGCCAATGGATTGCGAACATACTCGGAAATCGTGGGGGCTTTTGAGCCAATGATCATCGACACCAGAATCTGTTCGTTGGCCTCAGAGCGGGAGATCGAACCCACGACCTTGCCATGCCGCAACACCGTAATCTCGTCAGAGCAAGCCAGCACTTCATTCAACTTGTGAGAAATAAAGATGATCGAATAACCATTGGCCCGCAGGCCGTCGAAGATTTTGAACAATCCTTCGGCCTCGTGCGGGGCCAACACACTGGTGGGTTCATCGAAAATGAGCAGGCGCGCCCCGCCCATAAGCAGCTTGATGATCTCAACCTTTTGTTGTGCGCCAATTGAAAGTTGCCATATATAGGACCGTGGATCGATACCGAAATTGTACTTGTCGGAGATTTCGCGAATTCCTTTTTCGATTTCATTCTTATTGAGCAAAAATCCCTGGTTCTTGAGGCTCAGCGCAATATTCTCGATTACCGTGAAGGCCGGGATGAGCATGAAGCTCTGAAAAACCATGCCAATGCCCAATGCGCGGGCATCGGCAGGTGAATGAATAGTGACGGGTTTCCCATCAATACTGATCGTGCCTGAATCGGCGCGATAGGTACCGTACAGAATCTTCATCAGCGTGCTTTTGCCTGCGCCGTTTTCGCCGAGCAGCGCCAGTACCTGCCCCTTCTTGATCTTCAAGCTCACATTATCGTTGGCTTTAAGGCCAGGAAATGTCTTACTGATCCCTTCAAGCTCAATAAATTCTGCCATGAGGCGTTACTCCGATCTATGATCCGAGATGTGTCGCTGATGTATTTGAATTCGCTGAACTTGATTTGGCTGAGAGGTTATTGCTGTATGATGCCGAGAGTCTTCAAAAAGGTTTCCGAATTGGAAACCGTGCCGAAGACTCCGCCTTGCATCTTGATCATCTTAATGGCGCTGGCATAGTTGCCGACATCAGTGGCCCCCGTGCAGTCTTCGAGCAGCAGGCACTCAAAGCCGCGATCATTAGCCTCGCGCATGGTGGTGTGGACACACACATCGGTGGTGATGCCGCTGAGCACCAGATGGGTAATGCCACGACGGCGTAGAATCAAATCCAAATCCGTGGCATAAAAGCTGCCCTTGCCCGGTTTGTCGATAATGACCTCGCCATCAACCGGGTACAGATCAGGGATGATGTCCCAACCTTTTTCGCCGCGCACTAGAATACGTCCCAGTGGTCCGGGATCGCCGATTCCCGCGCCAATCTGCTGACTGCGCCAGCGTTTGTTGGGCGGACAATCGGACAGGTCTGATCGATGGCCTTCACGGGTATATATGACCGTCATGCCGACTTCGCGGGCAATGGCAAGGACGCGCTGAATGGGCTGAATCGCGCAGGCAGTTAACGAAATGTCATAGCCCATTTTGTCAACATAGCCGCCTTTTGCGCAGAAATCTGCCTGCATATCGATGATCACAAAAGCGGTCTTGTCGAGATCGAATGCGTAGGTGTAGGGATCGGCTTCAACGAGCAAACTGCCAACCATCGTTTGATTCATGCCCGATTCCTGAGTGTGGCAGCAAAGGGCAACTCGAAACCTTCACTGTTGCCGTGAATGACGCGTGGATAACGCAAACGTATTTGCCCTGAGCAACAGTGCATAGAAAGTGAGATCGTATTTTGCATTGTGGTGATTATAGGGAGGCAGTTACGAGGGTTCTACGTTGAACTATACGAAAAAACGTTTACAAGTTTTGTACACTTCCACCAATTCAGCCGAAGACGAGTTAGCTTTGAAGGGCCTCCAGCAGATTAGCAGAAGGCGCCACCCAGCCGAAGATTCCGCCCTGAGCGGCGATCATTTTGAGGGCGGCTGTCTGAAATTCCGGGAAATAGGACGCGACGCAATCTGCCAGGACCAGGCATTCAAAACCGCGATCATTGGCTTCGCGGACGGTGGTATGGACACACACTTCGGTGGTCACCCCAGTCACGATAAGCGATTTGATGCCGCGATTGGACAGGATCGATTGGAGATCAGTGGCGTAAAAGCTGCCTTTGCCTGGTTTGTCGATGATGGGTTCCCCGGTCTGCGGGCATAGCTCGTCGATGATGTCATGTCCACGCTCGCCGCGTATCAGAATGCGCCCCATCGGCCCTACATCGCCAATGCCACACGATAAATGCCCCCGTACTTTTTTTGCGACGGGTAAATCGCTCAGGTCGGGGCGGTGGCCTTCGCGGGTATGAATAATCGTCACCTTGTGCTGTCGAAAGGTATCAAGTACCGCTTGTATCGGCGCGATAGCCGTCCGCAGTTGGGAGACATCGTTACCCAACATTTCGCCAAAGCCGTCTGGTTCCAGAAAATCGCGCTGCATATCGATAATGATCAGGGCTGTGGTACTGGGATCAAAAACGAAGTCGTAAGGATCGGCTTTGACTGTGATCACGCGAAAATCTCCCTGGATTGGACCTGCTGGTCCTGCGATTATTTATCTTGTAGTGAATCCATGTAAGCACGCCACCCACCAAACTGCGTTATCTCGGGAAAGTGCCCTTCCGCCAGTTCACGCGGGTACAGAATTCCGAAGACGCTGCGGCCATCTTCAAGTTCAATCGTGCCACGGTACAGGTTCGGCGGTTCGCCAGCTTCAATCACGTTCCATACGGCGTCGGGAACCCGATACAGTTCGCCCCAAATGTTCGCGCCGCCCTGCTCATAAGGCTGTAAGCGATACATGCCGGGGTGGACGTCGTTGATCGTATGGACACGATAGCAGGCTGCGGTGCGGAATTCACCCAGAAATTCGGAGTCGCCCATGTTGGCGTGCAAGATCAGACCGCGCATCAGGGTTCCGTTGACAAAGAGTTCGAATGGCAAATGCACGCGCCTTCAAAGATATGACCAATTCAAGAGCGGGAGTCTAGCGGCACCATCTATTTCGTGCAATTGGGTAAACTGTCAGAAAAAGCCGTGCTTGGTTTATGGACAAAATGAACATGGTATTAGCCGCCGGAAGCATTATAAGCTCGGTCAGTTAACCGATTTCATGTCCGTCATCCACCACAGATAATCATTAGGAGAATTTGGTGTCTACTCAACGCGAAGTTGCCAACCAGCGGGTCATTGCCATCTTCGAGCAAGCCGCTCCGTCTGTAATTGATATTCAGCCCGCGCGCACAGTCATCCCTGGAATGGCCGATAATCTCATCTTGCACGCGGGGCCACCCATCCAATGGGAGAACATGGTCGGGCCGATGCAAGGCGCGATACTGGGAGCGGTGGTCTACGAGGGCCTTGCGGACGATCTCGCTGGAGCGCGTCGATTGTGTGACAGTGGCGCGCTCCGCTTTGAGCCATGTCATAATCACGATTCTGTGGCACCGATGGCGGGCATCATTTCACCTTCAATGCCCGTATGGGTGATCGAAGATTCGGTCAATCAAACGCGAGCCTATAGCAATCTAAACGAAGGACCAGGCAACACGCTGCGCTACGGAGCAAACTCCCCTGCAGTCATCGAGGGTTTGCGCTGGATGCGGGATGTCTTGGCACCGCGGCTGCGTGAAGCGATTCTGTGCCTGGAACAAATGCCCGTCTTTCCACTGATTAGCGAGGCGCTTTTGATGGGAGACGAATGTCACAGCCGAAATCGCGCCGCCCTGTCGCTCTTTGTCCAGGCCCTTGTGCCAGGGCTGCTCAGTACCACCCTTAGCTCCAAAGAAATTGGTGAGGTGCTGAACTTTATCATTGGGCGCGACTATTTCTTCCTGAATTTGACCATGGCGTCTTGCAAAGCGGCGTGGCTGGCCGCTGAATCGATCCCTGATGCCAGTATTGTCACAGCGTTCTCCCGGAACGGCCATGAATTCTCAATTCGCGTGCAAGGCCAATGGTTCGCCGCGCCCTCGCCCGTTGTAGATGGTCATTACTTCTCGGCGTTTTCAGCAGAGGATGCCAGCCGTGACATTGGCGACAGCGCGATTACGGAGGCCAGCGGACTAGGCGGATTCGCAGTCAGTTGCGCGCCAGCGATCACCGATTTTATTGGTGGCAGCGTAGAATCGCGAATGCAGGCCATGCTCGACATGTACGAGATTACGGTCACGGAAAGCAATCGGTTCAGTGTACCGATTCTCAACGGGCGCGGCACGCCGACAGGTGTCGAGGTCTTTCGGGTGCTCGAAACGGGTATCCGTCCCTATATCACCACCGGAATTGCCCACAAAGACCCGGGAGTCGGGCAAATTGGCGGCGGACAGGTCCGCGCACCTATTGAATGTTTTGAGAATGCAGTCAGGTCGATAACATAAACTGTTTCTTTGGTCAAGATTAAGGGTATAGGCATTATGTAATAGGATAAGGGGCGAGACTTGTGACATTTCGCCCAAGCATGATAGGCGTTTTACGGGTAAATTGTCTGCTTGATGGAATTTGGCAAACAAACTGGAAGCACATGGCTACATCAACTAGCGGACTACTTCATATCTTGCAACTTATGCAGCTTGCCGATAGCGCCTTACCGATTGGTGTTGCCGCACATTCATTTGGTATGGAAACGCTGGTGGAAGATGGCCTGTTGTCAGTGGAAACTCTTATCCCGTTTTTTCGAAGCTATTTTGACGAAATCGGCGTTTTTGAGGGAGCCTATTTTCGCGCCGCCTTTGCTCTGCACACCCTTACAAATCCCCAGGAATTCGGCGCAAATTGGCTGGCACTAAATATGAAAATGGATGCAGTAAAGACAGCCAGAGAGAGCCGCTCGGCTAGCACGGCTTTAGGCCGAAGGTTCTTACAATTGGTGCTCGATCTTACTAACCGGGCTCCATTCGACTCTGCTCTTCGCACCGCCAAAGAATCTGGCACGGGCATTCATCACTGTGCTGCGTTCGGCTTAGTATGCGGCGAACTCGGTTTTGAGCTTGAGCCAAGCTTGCTGTCCTATCTTCAGCAGACGCTCACCGGATTTGTTTCAGCCTGCCAACGCCTAATGCCCCTGGGACAGAGTCGAGCCAGTGCCATCTTGTGGGAACTGAAACCCACGTTGCTCGAGGCGGCTTACAAGAGTCAACAGCTTGTTGAGCAGGTAACGTTGTTCACTCCAGTGGTCGATCTTGGGTCCATGCGTCATCCCGGGCTCAAAACGCGGCTGTTCATAAGCTAATACGAGTGTAATTGTTGTGACCGTTACCCCTGCTATCCAGACGGCAAGCCAGACGTGGAGACTCGACGGCCGCTTGAGCCTTGAGTTTGAGATAAAGGTTGCTTT
>WNFM01297123.1_pt1 | contig 10800 bp, 7 predicted proteins | sample 5400271 | NCBI WGS metagenome assembly WNFM01 (sample SAMN13153352, study PRJNA577476) | soil metagenome | isolation source: 60 cm saprolite on Douglas fir-dominated hillslope | place: USA:California | collected 2013-09-17 | reverse complement strand
CATATCGGCTGGCAGCCGACGCAACTGTCGGCGTGGCGCCGTTCGCTGCAGAATCGCTGATCTTTTCCGGCCGACCTTGTCAGCGCTGTGTGCATGCCAAAAAAACGGGCGCCCGAAGGCGCCCGCAGAATGGTAAGGCAACTTACCGGAGGAGATTAGAAGTGATACGCCTTCTCGCCATGCGTGGTCGAGTCCAGACCTTCGCGTTCCTGGTCTTCCGGCACGCGCAGTCCGATGACAAGATCGGTGATCTTGTAGGCAATTGCGGCCACCACTCCGGACCAGACCAGGGTCATACCCACGCCCCAGGCTTGCGAGATGAATTGCGTCGCGATCGAGTAATCCGGTGCAACTGCGTTGGCAACGTAGTCGTATACCCCGGTGCCGCCGAGTGACGGCGAGCAGAATACCGAGGTGCCGAGCGCGCCAATGATCCCGCCGATGCAGTGCACGCCGAATACGTCGAGCGTATCGTCGTAACCCAGCATGCGCTTGAGCCAGACCACCGCCCACAGGCAGATCACGCCGGCGATGATGCCCAGCACGATGGCGCCCATCGGACCGACGAAACCGCAAGCCGGAGTGATCGCCACCAGACCGGCAACCGCGCCCGATGCGATACCCAGCATGGTCGGCTGACCGCGCACCAGCCACTCCATGAACATCCACGCCAGCGCCGCGGCTGCCGTTGCGAGCAGCGTGTTGACGAAGACCATGGCCGCGAAGCCGGTGGATTCCAGGTTGGAGCCGACGTTGAAACCGAACCAGCCCACCCACAGCAGGGAAGCGCCGATCATGGTCATGGTCAGGCTGTGCGGCGGCATGGCTTCCTTGTTGAAACCGATGCGCTTGCCGATCATCAGGCAACCGATCAGGCCGGCAATCCCGGCATTGATGTGCACGACCGTTCCACCGGCAAAGTCGAGTGCGCCTTTCTGCCAGATGAAGCCAGCCGTGGCGGAAGCCTTGGCGGCGGCATCAGCCGTCGTGAACGCATCGGGACCGGGCCAATACCAGACCATGTGAGCGACCGGCAGATAGGAGAACGTGAACCACAGCACCATGAACAGCAGCACGGCTGTGAATTTCACACGTTCGGCAAAGGCACCGATGATCAGTGCCGGCGTGATTGCGGCGAACGTCAGCTGGAAGGCGATGTAGATATATTCAGGTATGACGACGCCCTTGCTGAAGGTTGCCACTGTCGAGTCTGGCGTCACCCCGGACAGGAATACGCGGCTGAATCCCCCAAAGAACGCATTACCCTCGGTGAACGCGATGCTGTATCCGTAGAGCGCCCACAGGATCGCCAGCAGAGAGAATGTCGCAAACACCTGCATAAGTACCGAGAGCATGTTCTTGGCGCGCACCATGCCGCCGTAGAACAGCGCCAGGCCGGGAATGGTCATCAGGATAACCAGCACCGTGGCGACGATCATCCACGCCGTGTCGCCTTTGTTCGGCACCGGAGCGGGTGCCGCCGCCGGAGCTGCGGGTGTTGCGGCCGCGGCTGCAGGCGCTGTTGCAGTGTCAGCGGCCTTCGCTTCATCGGCGAAAGCCGGTGCGGACAATGCAACGGTTCCGCACAGGGCCAGAAGCATCAGAATCTTTCTAATCATGACATTCTCCCTATAGCGCGTCCGCGCCGGTCTCGCCGGTGCGAATGCGAACAACCTGTTCGAGGTCGAACACGAAGATCTTGCCGTCGCCGATCTTCCCGGTGTTGGCGGACTTCTCGATGGCCTCGATCACCTGGTCCAGGAGCTCCGTCTTGATCGCGGCTTCGATTTTCACCTTGGGCAGGAAATCCACCACGTATTCAGCGCCGCGATAAAGCTCGGTGTGACCTTTCTGCCGGCCGAAGCCCTTGACTTCGGTCACCGTGATCCCCTGCACGCCGATGGCGGACAAGGCCTCACGCACCTCGTCAAGCTTGAACGGCTTGATGACTGCGGTAACTAGTTTCATTTATATTTACTCCCTGAGTTGGGTAACTTTCCCGAGGCGGTTTAGAACTTGTAGATGCCTTCCAACGCATACGTCGTCAGGCTTTTTTCAGTGGTGACCGAATCAGTATTCAGAAAGAAAGCTTTGTCGGAATGGTCGCCGCGCACTTCGGCTCGGATCTCGAAACTGTCCGTTGGCAGATAAGCCAGGGTCAGGGTCGTTTCCTTCATCTTGTTGTCTGTCACGCCGAAAAGGAGGCCGTCGGAATCCTTCATCCATTCACCACGCACGGTGGCGCGCCACTTGGGTGTGATCATATAAGTGACGTAAAGCGCTTCGCCGGAGTACTTGGACTTTTCGGTCGTGCCGGTGATGCCATCCTGGCTGACATTGAGGTACTCGAAGCCCAGGGTCAGGGGATCGATGACCGTCCAGGTAGCGACTGCATTGAAACTGTTGCGCGTGCCATCGAAGGCGGCGCCGGTTTCCTTGCCGCTCAGGTTGGATACCGTGATCGTCAACGGCTTGATCGGCGTGACGGTCACGCCCAGTTCGAGAGTCTTGCCCCCGTTGATATCGTGGTCGCTGCTGATGATGCCGTTGTTGATCCCGGCGATCAGGCTGATCTTATCGCTGACCGCATACGTGCCGCGAATACCGGTATGGGTAACGGGTTCGCCGAAGAACAGCAGCGAGCGCGAGATGTTCACGTCGGACGGGGTGGCGATGACTTCGGTGCCCTGCAGCGTGGTGTACGTACTGGGCAAAAGCCTGCGTCACGTTGAAAGTTTCGGCCGCGTTGCCGTCGCTCCCGTTGATGACTTTGGCGTCCTGGCCCATCGTAAGGTTGACGACGCCGCCAAAGCCTTCCTTGGGCTGCTTTGCCACTGTCACTGCGGCCTGGTGCAGCAGGAAAGAATTGTTGAACGAATCGAAGGCGCGGTCGCTCGGGCCGGGTTCGAGTTCGCGATTGGCGTGGGTATATCCGACATCGATGTAGCCGTTCATGGTGATTCCTGAGGAATCCAGAACCTGGCTCAGTGTCGGAATTGCCGGCGCGGCCGGTTTTGGATCTTCCGCAGTGGCCACCATCGGCGACGCAAATGCGCTAAGCACAGCGGCTGCTAAAAGTTTGTTCCTCAGCATGGCGATTTCCTTTGTGATGATTGAAATGACTTGATCGAAAACAGCCGCGAGAGGCGTCAGCATTTACCATGCCAAACCAAAAACAAAATAATTTCAATAAGTTAACCTGTCTTTAAGGCGCCTGAAAGGTGGCGGCGCACCAAACGAAGGCACCGGTAAAAGGTTTTGCACCCAAGCAGTGCGATGCGGAATGCCGGCCGTGCTTTGCTACACTTCCGGCAGGAGGTGCGCAGGTGGAAACCCGATTTCTGGACGAGTTGAACAAAAAGGTCAGCGAGCTCATTGCAGCCTCGCCCGCGAAAGATGTTGAAAAGAATTTGCGCGCGCTTTTATCGAGTGCGTTTTCCCGGCTCGACCTGGTGACCCGTGAGGAATTCGATGTCCAGCAGGAAGTGCTCGGCCGTACCCGTGAAAAGCTGGAGCAAATGGAAGCCAGGGTAGCCGGGATGGAGAAATTGCTCGCGGAAACGAACAAGCGCTGACCCCCCACAATTCAGGCCGTGTCTCTCGCCGTTCTATACAGCCGGGCGCTCGCCGGCATGGAAGCGCCTCCGGTCACGGTGGAGGTGCATCTCGCCAACGGCCTGCCCAGCTTCACGATCGTGGGTCTCCCGGAAGCCGAGGTGAAGGAGAGCAAGGACCGCGTACGCTCCGCGTTGCTGAATTGCCGGTTCGACTTTCCCGCACGCCGCATCACCGTGAATCTGGCTCCCGCCGATTTACCCAAGGAAAGCGGACGTTTCGACCTGCCGATCGCCCTGGGCATCCTGGCGGCATCGGGTCAGATCCCCGGCGATAAACTTGCCGAATATGAATTTGCCGGTGAACTCGCCTTGACCGGCGAGTTGCGGCCCATCCGCGGCGCGCTGGCCATGACTTACAACGCGCACCGCTCGGGCCGTGCGTTTGTATTGCCGGTCGACAGCGCCGTGGAGGCGGCGCTGGTAAGTGACGCGCGCGTGTATCCCGCGGCCACGCTGTTGAAAGTCTGCGCGCATCTTGCCGGGCGCGAAGCGCTCGAACTTTCCGGGCGGGCGCCGCCGCCGGCCGAAAGTGAAGTGGCGGACCTCGCCGAGGTCAAGGGCCAATGGCAGGCCCAACCTGCGCTCGAGGTTGCCGCTGCGGGCGGGCACAGCATGCTCATGGTGGGTCCGCCGGGCACCGGCAAGACCATGCTAGCGGAACGCTTCGCCGGCATCCTGCCGCCGATGACCGAGGAAGAAGCGCTGGCCTCCGCGGCAATGCAGTCGCTTGGCAGCGCGGGTTTCGATGTGCGGCACTGGAAGCGCCGCCCTTATCGTTCACCGCATCACACGGCGTCGGCGGTGGCGCTGGTGGGGGGTGGCAGCAATCCGCGGCCGGGTGAGATCTCGATGGCGATGCACGGCGTGCTGTTTCTCGACGAGTTGCCGGAGTTCAACCGCGATGTGCTCGAAGTGCTGCGCGAACCGCTGGAGTCCGGGAAAATCAGCGTTTCGCGTGCCGCGCGGCAGGCGGAGTTTCCTGCGCGCTTCCAGTTGCTGGCGGCCATGAATCCGTGTCCGTGCGGCTTCCTCGGCCACTATTCAGGCAAGTGCCATTGCACGCCGGATCAGGTCAGCCGCTATCGCAATCGCATCTCCGGCCCGCTACTCGACCGCATCGACCTTCACATCGAGGTTCCGGCCGTACCCGCGCAGGATCTTGGTTCGCGCCAATCCGGCGAGCCGAGCACGGCCATCCGCGAGCGTGTGACGTCGGCGCGCGGCCGCCAGCTTGCGCGGCAGGGGAAACCGAATGCCCACCTTTCGGTCAAAGAAATCGCAGAACATTGCATTGCCGAGGCGGACGCGGATCAGCTCGCGCGCAAGGCAATCAGCAGCCTTGGATTGTCGGCGCGCGCTTATCACCGCATCCTCAAAGTTGCACGTACCGTTGCGGATTTGACCGGCGCATCCGGCATTTCAACGACGCATGTCGCGGAAGCCGTGCAATACCGGCGTTACGAGCGGGTTTGATCCGCCGTGGCGCATTGACACTGCGGGCCCTTCGGGCTACCTTGTCGTTGCGCCGATTTGACATTCAGCTTGCGGGCGCTTAATAAATGCCGCTAAAGCGTGACAGACCCGTCCCGCCGCAGCGGACGGGTTTTTATTTTTGACTTGTCGCATGACTACTCAGCGCAATCAGTTACTGACCAGCCTGCTCCGGGAGCGCATCCTCGTTCTCGACGGCGCAATGGGCACCATGATCCAGGGCCATGGACTGGAAACCGGCCATTACCACGGCGAGCGTTTCCACGAGCACGGTTCCGACCAGAAGGGCAACAACGACCTGCTGACCCTCACACAGCCGCAGATCATCCGCGGCATCCACACCGCTTATCTGGAAGCCGGAGCCGACATCGTCGAGTCCAACACCTTCAACTCGAACGCGATATCGATGGCCGACTACGGCATGACGGAACTGGTGTACGAGCTCAACAGCGCCGGTGTGCGCCTTGCACGCTCCGCGACGGACGAATTTTCCGCACGGACTCCAGGCCGGCCGCGCTTCGTTGCCGGCGTGCTGGGACCCACCAGCCGCACCGCGTCGATTTCGCCTGACGTCAACGATCCGGGTTTCCGCAACGTATACTTCGACGAGCTGGTGGCCTGCTACATCGAGTGCGTGCGTGGCCTGGTGGATGGTGGCGCCGACCTGCTGATGGTCGAAACCGTATTTGACACGCTGAATTGCAAGGCGGCGCTGTTTGCCATCGATGACTACCTCGGACGTCATGGCCTGCACGTGCCGGTCATGATATCGGGCACGATTACCGACGCCAGCGGGCGCACGCTTTCGGGCCAGACCACCGAAGCGTTCTGGAATTCGATTTCGCATGCACGCCCTTTTTCCGTCGGGCTGAATTGCGCGCTCGGCGCCAAGGACCTGCGACCGTACATCGAAGAGCTGTCGAAGATCGCCGATGTGCATACCAGCCTGCACCCGAATGCCGGCCTGCCGAACGCGTTCGGCGAATACGACGAGACACCAGAGTACACCGCGTCGTTCCTGAAAGAATTCGCACAGGCCGGTTTCCTGAATATCGCGGGCGGGTGCTGCGGTACAACGCCGGCGCATATCAAGGCGGTGGTCGAAGCATTGAAAGGGATAGCGCCGCGCCAGGTTCCCGTGGTCGAAAAGAAACTGCGGCTTTCCGGCCTGGAGCCGCTCAACATCGGCGACGACTCGCTGTTCGTGAACGTCGGAGAACGCACCAACGTCACCGGCTCCAAGGCATTTTCGCGCCTGATTCTCGCCGGGAACTACACCGATGCGCTGGCGGTGGCGCGCAGCCAGGTCGAGAGCGGCGCCCAGATCATCGACGTCAACATGGACGAGGCGATGCTGGATTCGAAGAAGGCGATGACCACGTTCCTCAATCTCATCGGCTCCGAACCGGACATCTCCCGCGTACCGTTGATGATCGATTCCTCGAAATGGGAAGTCATCGAGGCCGGCCTCAAGTGTGTGCAGGGCAAATGCGTGGTCAACTCGATCAGCATGAAGGAAGGCGAAGCCGAGTTCCTGCGCCAGGCGCGACTGGTGCGCCGCTATGGCGCCGCGGCGGTCGTCATGGCTTTCGACGAGAAGGGTCAGGCCGATACGCTTGCCCGCCGCATCGAGATTTGCACGCGCGCCTACGAGCTCTTGATAAAAGACGCGGGCTTCCCGCCCGAAGACATCATTTTCGATCCGAACATCTTTGCGATTGCGACCGGGATCGAAGAACACAGCAATTACGCCATCGACTACATCGAGGCTACCCGCGCCATCAGGACGGCGTTGCCGCACGTCAGCATAAGCGGCGGTGTTTCCAATATTTCGTTCTCGTTCCGCGGCAACGATCCGATCCGCGAAGCGATCCACACCGCCTTCCTGTTCCATGCCATCAAGGCCGGCATGACGATGGGCATCGTCAATGCCGGCCAGCTCGGTGTGTACGCGGACATTCCCAAAGACTTGCTGGAGCGGGTCGAGGACGTGCTGTTCAACCGCCGCCCCGATGCGACCGAGCGCATGGTCGAGTTCGCGGAAAGCTACAAGGGCGAAGCCAGGGTCGCGGTCGAAGACCTGACCTGGCGCGAAGGCAGCGTCGTCCAGCGCATCACGCACGCGCTGGTGCGGGGCATCACGACCTACATAGTCGAGGATACCGAGGAAGCACGCAAGCAGTTCCCGTATCCGATCCAGGTCATCGAAGGCCCGCTGATGGAAGGCATGAACGTGGTCGGCGATCTTTTCGGCGCGGGCAAGATGTTCCTGCCCCAGGTCGTGAAATCCGCCCGGGTCATGAAAGAAGCGGTCGCGCACCTGATTCCCTTCATCGAGGCGGAAAAACTGCGCACCGGCACCGCCGGCCAGAGCAAGGGCAAGATCGTCATCGCCACGGTGAAAGGCGACGTGCACGACATTGGCAAGAACATCGTTTCGGTCGTGCTCCAGTGCAACAATTTCGACGTGGTGAACCTCGGCGTCATGGTATCCGCGGAGAAAATCCTCAAGACCGCGCGCGAAGAAAACGCCGACATCATCGGCTTGTCCGGCCTGATCACGCCGTCGCTCGAGGAAATGGCGCACGTCGCCAAGGAAATGGAGCGCCAGGGATTCAATGTTCCCTTGCTGATCGGCGGGGCGACGACATCGCGCGTGCATACGGCGGTGAAGATCGAACCGAACTACTCCGGCACCACTGTGTGGGTGCCGGACGCGTCGCGCAGCGTCGGCGTGTGTACCAATCTGCTGTCGCGGGAATTGCGCGACGATTTCATGCGCAAGGTCAAAGACGAGGCGGAGAAAACGCGCAGCCAGCACAAGGGCAAAAAGGGCCAGGGGCCGCATTATCCGATAGCGGAAGCGCGCCGCCACGGCCTGAAAACGGACTGGAAAAGCTACGTGCCGCCGGTGCCGGCCCTTACCGGGGTCAAGGTTTTCCGCGACTATCCGCTTGCGGAAATCGCGAAACTCATCGACTGGACGCCGTTCTTCCAGACCTGGGAACTGGCGGGACGTTATCCGGCCATCCTGCAGGACAAAGTCGTCGGCGAAGCCGCGCGCAACCGGTTCGAGGACGCGCAGGGCATGCTGGCGCGGATCATCGAGGAAAAATGGCTCGGCGCCGCGGCGGTGATCGCATTGTTTCCCGCCAACAGCGTCGGCGACGATGTCGAGGTTTATACGGATGAATCCAGGCAGAACATCGCCACGACTTTCCATTTCCTGAGACAGCAGATGGTCAAACCGCTGGATAAGCCGAATCAATGCCTGGCTGATCTGGTGGCACCGAAGGAAAGCGGCGTGCGCGATTATGTCGGCGCGTTTGCGGTGACGGCGGGTATCGGCATCGACGAGCGCGTCACGGCTTATGAACGCAAGCACGACGACTACAACGCGATCATGCTCAAGGCGCTCGCCGACCGGCTGGCGGAAGCCTTCGCGGAACTCATGCACCGGCGCGTGCGCCGGGAATTCTGGGGCTATGCGAGCGACGAGGCGTTGAGCGTCGAGGAACTCGTCAACGAAAAATATCGCGGCATCCGTCCCGCGCCCGGATATCCCGCCTGTCCGGAACATACCGAGAAAGGCCTGCTGTTTTCCCTGCTGAATGCGCCGGCCGAGGTGGGCATTACGCTGACGGAATCCTTCGCCATGCTGCCGACGGCGGCGGTGAGTGGCTTTTATTTTTCCCACCCCGACTCGCAGTACTTCGCCGTGGCCAAGATCGATCGCGATCAGGTCGAGGATTACGCCCGGCGCAAAGGCGTGAGCCTGCAGGAAATCGAACGCTGGCTCGCGCCCAATCTTTCGTACGAGCCGGACGCCAAACTCGCCGCGTAGGCAGTCCCGCAGATCGAACTTCCCGGCACGGCCACCGATGCAAAATCCCGGCGTAACATGGCACCGAGAGGTCTTGCGGATGTGGGCGACAATCCAGGAATCGGCTTCAGCGATATTGCGACGGACCATTGCCCGGGCCGCCGCCCTGCTGTTGCTGGTTGCCGGCACGGCCGCAGCCGAGCGCCTGCACAAGTACACGGTTGCCATCGATTCCGAACTTTCCACGCTGAACGTTCGTGCCTGTTTCGACGGCGCCGCGCCAGCCGCCCTGTTTGCGGAATCGCTCGACGCCCCGCTGGCACTGACCGATTTTCGCGTTGAGCGGAGCCGTAAATCCATCGAACCCGGCGGCTCGATCAGCCTGAGATCCGTACCGGAGAATGGTTGTGTCCTCTATCAGGTCGACGTGTCGCGCCCGATCCGGCAGCACGACCGCACCGGAGACAAGATCCATCACATCGGCAAAGACCTCCTGACTTCGATCGGCATCTGGTTCTGGCGGCCGGAAAAACTCGAAGCCGATGAAGACATCGAAATTACTTTCGTCCTTCCCGACGGCATTGCCGTGTCGGCGCCATGGAGCCCGGTTGCGTCGAACGGCGCGGTCGTGTTCCGTACCGGGCGCAGTCCCTACGATTGGCCGGCGTCGGTGGCGTTCGGCCGCTTCAAGGAAAGGGAAATCCGCGTCGGCGGCGCACGACTGCGGCTCGCGGTGCTGGACGGCACGCCGGCCGCGGACGTCGAACGGATGCAGGCCTGGATCCAGGACTCGGCGCAAATGGTGGCGGATCTTTATGGCCGTTTTCCGCAGTCCCAGGCGCAGATCCTGGTCGCACCCGGCGCGCGCGGCAACGAACCCACACCCTGGGCTTACGTCGTGCGGGGCGGCAGTCCCGCCGGGCACTTCTTCATCAACCAGCGGCGGCCCATCAGGGAGTTCTTCGAAGACTGGACCGCGGTTCACGAGCTGTCGCACATGCTGTTGCCGTATGTAAACTCCGACGATATCTGGCTGTCCGAAGGCGTGGCGACCTACTACCAGAACGTATTGCGGGCTCGCCGCGGCCGGATGAAGGCGCTCGAGGCGTGGCAACGCCTGCATGCGGGATTCGCTCGCGGCATGGAAAGCGCGCACGGCCTGACGCTCGCGCAGGCAACCGAAAGCATGTATCGGGACGACACCTACATGCGCGTGTACTGGGAAGGTGCGGCGATGCTGCTGATCGCGGATGTGCGTTTGCGGCAGATGACGGCGGGCAAGCAATCGCTGGACACCGCGCTGGCGGCTTTGAACGAATGTTGTGCGACGACCGATCGTGCGTGGAGCGCACGCGAGCTGTTCGACAAGCTCGACGAAGTCACGGGCGCACGCATTTTCCGCGAGATTTACGATCAGCACGTGGCCTCCAGGAATTTCCCCGACCTGTCGCAGACCTATCGGGCGCTTGGCATCGCGACGGGCGCGGGCGGCCTCGAATTCTCGGCCGAAGACCGGGAACTGCGGTTGCGCGACGCGATCATGGGCGCCGGCGCGCCGATTGCCGGCGAGGAGGACTGAATGGCCAGTGCACTGATCGCTTACCTGCACTACGTAGCGATGATATCGATCGCCGTGATACTCGTTGCCGAATATATGGTGTGCATGCCGGGCATAACCGGCGGCCGCATTCGACTATTGGCACGGGTCGATCTGCACTACATGGGCGCGGCCGTACTGGCACTTGGCAGCGGCGTGGTTCGCGTCGTCTGGTTCGGCAAGGGCGCGGCGTTCTATCTGCATAATCCGGTGTTCTACGTCAAACTGGCGCTGTTCGCCGCTGTCGGCCTGATGTCCATTCCGCCGACGCT
>WNFM01349023.1_pt1 | contig 10801 bp, 8 predicted proteins | sample 5400271 | NCBI WGS metagenome assembly WNFM01 (sample SAMN13153352, study PRJNA577476) | soil metagenome | isolation source: 60 cm saprolite on Douglas fir-dominated hillslope | place: USA:California | collected 2013-09-17 | reverse complement strand
GCTTCAGCTCGTACGCCGGCGACCGCTCGTGCGAATGGAACACCGCCGAGCCGGCCGCGAAGGCGAGCGCGTGGCCCGCCCGCAGCACTTCCCGCGCCCAGATCAGATCCTCGGCGATGCCCGCTTGACGGAAGGGATGGTGCAGCCACACCGAACGGCGCAGGCAGGAGCAGACGTCGTCGAAGATGCAGGCGGCCAATTGCTCCAGCGGCGCGAGCGCGTCGAACTCGGCGGCGCTCTCGAAGCGCACCTTGCGCGGCGTGGCCCCCGCGGCGTGCCAACCGGCCAGCGCTAGGCGCGTCACCGGCGAGGCATCGGGCCGGGGCAGCTGGCGCGACGAGGCCCCCGCGACCAGCGGGTCTTCGAAGGGGTGGACGAGCTCGCGCAGCCAGCGCGGATCGGCAGGAAGCGCGTCCTGCGTCAGGAGCACGACCAGATCTCCGCTGCTGCGCTCGATGCCGAGGTTGCGCGTCAGGCCGTGGTCGAACTCGCTGGGCGGCACCTCGACGAAGACGTCGGCCTCGCGCTCGAGCAGCTCGCGCGTGCCGTCCCGGCTCCCCGAATCGAGCGCGACCAGCTCGGCTGCCAGGTCCTGCGCGCGAAGCCGCGCGATCAACTCCGGGAGCCAGCGCATGCCGTTCCAGGCCGGCAGCACCACCGACACGCGCGTCATGCGGGCCTCGCATCGAGCGCTTGCTGGTAGCGCTGCTCCCACTCGCCGGCGTCCTCGTCGAGGCTCTTCACCCGCGGCAACCGCGCCGCCAGCTCCGTCAGCCGCTCCGGCTGCGCGATGAACTCACGCAGCACCTGGGCGAGCGCCGGCGCCGAGCGCGCTTGGTAGAGCGGGCCGAGGTCGCCCTGCGCGAGCAGATCCGGAATGCCGCCCATGCGCGCTCCCACCACCGGAACGCCGGCCTGAAAAGCCTCGTGGATCACCAGCGGCGAATTCTCCGGCCAGAGCGAGCTGACGACCAGCACGTCGAGCTCGCGGTATGCGGCAGCGGCACCCGCCCCGTCGAACCCTCCGCGAAATTCGGCAGGCAGGCCGTGAGCGGCGCGGCGCAACTCGGCGACGTAGTCGGGGAACGTCTCGAGGCTCCCGAAAATGAGCAGCCGATAGGCGTCCGCGGGAAGGAGCCGGCACGCCTCGAGCAGGACGTGCGCGCCCTTGTGCTGCGCCAGCGTTCCGACGAATCCGATCCGCAGCGGTCCCCCGCGCGGCACGCGTCCCTGATGTGCGAGAGCGGCGAAGCCGTAATCGGAGATGGTCAGCTTCGAGGGCGGCAGTCCCAGCTCGACGAACATCTCCCCGAGCGCCCGCGAGGGAGCGACGAAGCGGTCGACGCTCTCGAAGACGGCGCGCGCCGCCATCAGCCGCGCCTCGATGGCGGCGGGCGTGACGCTGTTGCCCGCGAAGATTCGCAACGCGGCCTGCGCCGCTCCCGCCAGCCGCGGAGCCAGCCGCAGCAGCGTCCGGCCGCCGCTCACCAGGGCCGGCGCGAGCGGCCCGCCTGCCTGCGCCGCCATCTGCGTGTGGAACGGCGACTCGCGGAAGCAGCGCGCGCAGCGCACGGTGTCGATGCGGTCGCAGACGTAGTCCTCCGCCCGGTGCAGCCGCTGGCCCCCGCTCGCGCAGACGAGCGTGTGATCGTGCAGGGTCGCGACCACCCGGATGCCGCGCTTCTTCGCCAGCGCCGGCAAGTCGAACGAGAGGTTGAGCAGGTTGTGCACGTGCAGCACGTCGGGCCGCACCTCGTCGAGCACCTGCTCGATGGGCGGCTGCAAGGCGGAGTCCGCCCAGCTCCGATCGAACGGCGCCGCCCAATTGTTCACCACCTCGTTGACGAGCAGGCCGTCGTGGATGCGCACGGTGAGCGAGCCGTGCCGCCGCGCGGGATCGTACTCGGCGCAGAGCACCTGCACTTCGTGCCGCGGTCGGAGCGCTTTGCAGAGCTGGGCCGCGTAGATCTCCGAGCCGGCGCGGTGCCGCGGCAGGAAGTCATGGATGGCGTGCAGCACCCTCATCTCGGGCCTCGCCGCAGCGAGCAGACCAGATCGGTCTCGCGCCGCGCGACGAAGCCGAACTGCGCGCCCGCTTCCACCAGATCCTCGAAGTTCATCGCCATTGCAGGCTCGCCGCCGTCCGCGACCCAGCCCAGCCCGAGCGCGTCGGTCAGGTAGAGGCCTCCCTCCGCGAGGAGCGCGAAGCTGTTGTGAAACAGCGTCGCCAAGTGAAAGCGGCAGCAGGCGAACCCCGCCGGGTTGTTGTCGACGACGTACTGGTATCCGCCGGGGAGCGCCGCCAGCGCCGGAGAATACTTGTTGAGCAGGAGAGCGCGGTAGTTGGGCAGGCGAAGCGACTCCGCCAGCGCTTTCTCCTCGGGCGAGACGGTGATGCCGTCGATGCGCCCGAGGCGCGCGGCGAACCTGCGCGCGAGGCTGGAGTTGCCGCAGCCGACGTGCAGGAGCGCCGCGCCTGCGATGGGCAGCGTCTCGAGAACTTCCTCGATGCGCAGCTGATCGAAGGTGGTCTCGCGCCGGGACCAGTCGTGCCACTCCGGGACGTCGGGCCGGCCGGGCGAGGTGAACTCGCCGCAGAAGAAGGGAGCGTCGCGCATCACTGCAGCGTCCGCAGCGGGTCGGTGCAGCGATAGCAGGTGCCCGGGATGCCGCGCTGCTCGACGAAGGCGCGCCGCAGCTTCACATACTGCGGGCCGTTCCAGATCTCCTCGACGCTCTGCTTCGTCAGATCGCCCATCGACTCGCGCAGCGTGCAGCAGGTGCGCACCGTCCCGTCGGCGCGGGCGTGGAACACTTTCCAGGGCGCGCTGCAGCGCAGGGGCGGCGGGTCCTTGGGCGCCTCGGGCGCGCGGGCGCGAAGGCCGGTGGCGCCGCGGAAGACGAGGCCGTTGGAGTAATCGACGCCGCTCGCTTCGATCTGCGGAAGCTGCGCTTCGAAGACGGGCCGGTCCGACTCGTCGAGCGCGAAGGCCTCCTCCTCGGGCACCTCGGGATCCTCCTCGTAGAAGCTGACATGCCCGACGCCGAATTCCTTCGCCAGCGCGAAGATGGCGGAGAGGTCGTGCAGGTTGCGCTTCGAGAGCGTGGTCGAAAACGCCAGCCGCGGATAGGGCAGGGACCCGCGGCGCCGCCGAACGGCTTCGAGGCTGGCGCGCAATTCGGAAAAGAGGATTCCGCGGCGGACGGCTTCGAACACGGCCGGCGTCCCGCCGTCGACCGAGAACTGCAGCGTGACGTTGGGCGACATCAGCGTCTCGAGCAATTCCTCCGGCAGGCGCTTGCCGTTGATCGAGATCCAGATCGGCGTCCAGCTCGAGGCGAGCTCCCGCGCTTCGCGCATCGTGCGCGCGATCCCCTTGGCGATGGTGGGCTCGCCGGTCGAGAAGAGGTTGAGGTGCTCCGCGGTGGGGATGAGCGGCGCGAGCTTCTCGAAGACGGCGGGCGGCAGGTCCTGACCCTTGTCGCCCGGGGCGCGGAAGGAGACGGGGCACATCACGCAGCGGGCGTTGCAGCGCGAGGTCGGGTCGATGATCACGAAGGTCGGCCGCGCCGAGAGCACCGTCGCGCCGGCCGCCTGTTCGTCGCGCGAGCGCCGCGAGTTGTCCGTGAACTTCCGTTCGCGCTTCGCCTTCAGCGACTCGGGCCGGCGCACTTCGCGCAGCGCGGCCCAGAGCTCGTCCGCGTCGCAGTCGCTCACCTCGATGCGCGGAAGCAGCATCGCGTCGATCGAGGCCGTGACCAGGCCGGGCTCCACCGTCACTGCAGCGATGTGGCCCGCGTCGCGCGCCGCTTCGACGGCCTGCGCGCCGTGCTCGCCGAAGGGATAGCAGAAGGCGAGCACGGGGCGATCGAGGAGCGCTTCCAACTCGTCCTTGGCGCGCCGGATCTCGTCGCGCTGCACTTGCGGCGGGTGCGCCGGGAGCTGCAGGTGGTTCTGCGAGTGCGATCCGATCTCGCAGCCGGGAATGCGCGACAGCCGCACCAGCTCGTCCGACACGAGTAGCCGCCGCTCCTCGCGCGGTGCGCGGTCGAGCCCGCTTGCGGCCCACATTTCGTCGAGCAGCGTGCGCCGCTCAAGATGGCCGAGCGGCATCACCCGGGCGTGCGCTTCCATCTGCGCGGCGCGATCGGGGAAGAGTCGCTCCAGCTCGTCGTGCCAGGCCTCGTGCGGCTCGGTCAGGCGCTCGGTGTTGACGAAGAAGGTGGCCGGCAGGCCTTCGAGCAGCGGCGCGGCAGTGGTGAGCGCGTCGAGGTAGCCGTCGTCGAAAGTCAGCGCGACGGCGTCGGGCGGCAGCGCGCCGGCGCGCGCGGCGTGCAGCAGATCGAGGAGCGGCATCACCGTGCAGCGCTCGCGCAGCAACTTCAGCTGCTCGCGAAAGCGGCCGGGCGCGACGCAGAGCTGGTGCGTGTCGGGATGCAGCTCGGCGATGCGGTGCCAGGCAAGGATCACTCCGCCCCGCGGGCCGGGCCCGGGTCCGGTCAGGGGCATGAAATGCAGCCGCGGGAGTCGCGCCCCCCCGGGAGCGCGCCCGGTGGCGAGGATCAAGCCCTCGAAGGGCTCGACCTCGAACGCGTCGGGCGCAAACCGCTCCGCCATCGCGCGCCGCAGCCGCTGCTCGTCGGCCGGAACGAGCGCCGCCACCAGCAGGGTTCCGCCGGGGCGCAGCGCTTCACGCGCGCGCGAGAGTGCAGCCTCGTCGAGCGGGGCCGTCGCGAGAAGCAGGATCCCGTCGTAGCTTCCCTCGAGCGGATCGCGGGAGAACTGCGGGAACGCATCGAGCGCCCGTGGCGCGTCCGAGATCGCCGCTACGCGCCCGCGCAGAAGGAAGCTCCGCTCGCGGAGCAGCCGCTCGAGCAGCCGCGTCCACTTCGGAGGTTTCGGCGGCGGAAGCCGATCGCGCTCGTGCACGAGGTACGCCTGGTGCGCGCGCAGCTCGAGGAGGAACTCCTCTTTTTTCGCCAGCACCTCCAGCCCGCCCGCTTCGATGACCTCGCGGTGGCGCTCGAGGATGCGGCGCATGGCGCGAAGGTACGTCTCCTGCTCGAGGCCGCGGCGGTAGCGCGAATCGGCCCGCACGCGATAGTGCAGCAGCGGCTCGTCGAGCACTTCGCCGCGAAATCCGCGCCGCAGCGCATGCAGCCAGAAGTCGAGATCCTCGTACGCGGGCAGGCCGGCATCGAAGCCGCCGACCGCCTCGAAGAGCGTGCGGCGCATCAGCGTCGAGACGTGCACCGAGCCGCGAGTGAGGAAGTCGAGCGGCGTCAGCGGCGGAGGCTTCCAGAGATAGCTCGCTCCCTCGAAGGCGCGCACCGCGCAGGAGACGAAATCGAGGCCAGCGTCGAGCCGCGCGCCGAGCAACTCGAGATAGCGCGGGTCGAGCACGTCGTCGGCGTCGAGCAGCACCAGCGCCGGGGCGCGCGTCAGCGAGACGCCGTGGTTGCGCGCCGCCGCCACTCCCGCGTGCGCAATCGACACGATGCGCGTGCGCGGCCGCTGCAACAGTCGCAGGATCTGGAGCGTCTCCGGATCGGTCGAGCCGTCGTCGACCACCACGATTTCGTCGGCGGGCCGCGTCTGCAAGAGCACGCTGTCCACCGCCTCGGCCAGCGTGCGGCCCAGGTCGTGGCAGGGGATGACGACGGCGATGCCGGTCACTTGCGCGCCTCGATCTCCCGCTCGAGCTGCCAGTTCTCGCGCAGCAGCCGCCCGCACTCCTCCTCTTTGAGCAGCAGCACCTCGTGCAGGTGACTCAGGTAACTGGCGCGGTGCTTCTCCATCAGCCGGCGCACGAGCGGCATCCGCACTTCGGGCCTCGCGCACTCCCGCCGCATCGAACCCGGACGCTGCCGGTATTGGAAGAGGATCTCGGGCACGATGGCGCCGCGGCGGCCCTGCTCGGTGAGCGTGAGCCAGAGGTCCCAGTCCTCTTCGCCCTCGCGGAACGACTCGTCCCATCCGCCCGCGCCCAGGAGCACCTCGCGGCGCACCGGCGAGGCCGTCAGCACCACGCACTCCGCGAGCAGGCGCGGAAAGTCGCAGCGCTCCGGCTTCCAGAGGAAGCTCTCGCTCCCGAAGGCTTCGAGCCAGGTGGAGACGAAGGCGAGGTTCTGATCGCGCTCGAGGAGCGCCACCGTCTTCTCGAGGAAGCGCGGGAGCAGGCGGTCGTCGGCGTCGAGCGCGCAGACGTAGCGGCCGCGCGCGTGCAGGCCGCGATTCTCCGTGCGGAAGACGGTGGTGCGCGGCCGGCGGAAGTTGCGCAGCACTTCCAGCGTGTGCGCGTCCGTCGATCCGTCATCGACCACCAGGATCTCGAAGTCCTGGAAGGTCTGCGCCAGCACGCTGTCCACCGCCTCGGGCAGGAACTCGCCCAGGTTGAAGCAGGGCACCAGCACCGAGACGGCGGGCTGCATCAGTAGCCTCTCAGCCGCTTCAGCGCGGCGCGGGCGGCGGACGTGGTCCGCCAGCTCCACGATGCGAGGAGATCCTCGATGCGCGCCTGGCGAGCCTGGGCGACTCCTTCGAGGTGCGTGGCGGTCGCGCGCAGCGATTGCAGCTCTGCGTCGGCCGATCGAAGCGCGCTCTGCAACTCGCCCGCCGCGGCCTGCGATTCCTGCAGCCGCTCGATCTCCGCGCGGGCCGCCTCCAGCTCGCTCAGCGCTTCCGTCAGATCCGCCCGAGCCACCTCCAGCTCGAGGTGCGCGGCGTTGAGCCCGCTGCGCGCCGATTCCAGATCGGTGCGCGCCGCCGTCAGATCGCTTCGCGTCGTCTTCAGATCGGCGCGCGTCGCCCCCAGCTCGGTTCGCGCCGCTTCCAGGCTCGCGCTCGCGGTCTGCAAACTTTCGCGCGCCGCGTTCAGCTCCGCCTCGCGCGCTGGCCATTCGCGCCGGAACCATTGCAGGTCGGGCTCGCGGATGGCCGCGTCCGCGCGCGCCTGGTCGAGCTGCGCGCGCAGCTCTTCGACGCCGCGGTGCTCGAGCCAGAGGTGGGTCCTGACCGCATCGCCGTCCCAGGCGGTCAGGCTGGCAGGGTCGCGCAGCAGGCTCTCGCCCTCGTGCGCCGCAGCGTATTGGCGGTGCCATCCGCGCGCCTGCTCTTGCGCGTCGAAGCGCGGCCGCCGCTCGCGGAAGATCTTGCGCGTTCCCTGAGCCTGCGTGCGGATCGGATAGTGACGAAGCAGAAAGCGGACGGGAAAAACGCGGCGCCCGGGGAAGTCGACGTCGTGCCCGCCCGAAGCGGCCAGCGCCGCGCCCGCGGTCCGCTTCCAGCATTTGATCTGCAGCTTGTCGTACTCGAGGCCCGCTTCGTAATAAGGAAAGGACGCGAGCGGGTCGTCGCCCTTCTTGAAGTTGTCGTGGGTGGGGCGGAACTGCAGCACCTCGAAGTCGATGGCGTTGTACCCGAGCGCATCGACGCGCCGGATCCCCTCGGAGAGCGTGGTCCCGCTCCAGGGCGACTCGCGAAACTCATCGGCGTCGTGGTGGATGAACCAGTCGCCGGGCAGCTCGCGGGCGAGCTCTTCCTTGCGCCGGAGCACGTCCGCCCAGCGCACGGTCTCGCCCGCCGGAAGCTGCTCGACGCCGATGACGGAGCGCCCTTCGAATCGGCGCGCTTCTGCGAGAGTCCCGTCGGTCGAGCCGTGGTCGATGAAGTACACCCGCACGCCCTGCGCCGCGAGATGCGCCAGCGCCGCACCGACGATGTCCTCCTCGTTGTAGGCGGCGAGGATGGCGGTGACCTGGAAGCTCATGCAGCTTTCCCGGCGCGCAGCTCGTCGAGCTCCGCCCGCAAGAGCGCGCACTCCTGCGCGAGGCGGCCGACCCGGCCCGCGTTGGCCGAAGCGGAGATGGTGTTGGAGAGGACGTTGACCGCGAGATACAGGATGGCGAGCGCGAAGAACGCGTTCGAGGGAAGATCGATCTCGAGCGCCCGCGAGAGGCGGAAGAGCACGCCCGGCGCCATGGCCGCCGCCAGCGCGGCGAGCGTCGAGAGCATCCAGAAGAGGCTGCGTCGCAGGTCGAGCCGCTGGCGGCGGATCAGCCAGGCGACGCCCGCCAGGAAGACCAGCAGCACCATGATGATGACGGCCTGGAGCAGCTCGGGGACGATGGGCTTCATGCGGGGCCCTCGGGGAGGCGGATGGGGATGGGCAGGAGCAGGAGAGCGACCGAGACCTTGACGGCGTACCAGAGCGACTGCCAGGCGCCGATCGAGCTCTCCCCGTGCGAGCGGGCCGCCATCTGCACCGGCGCTTCCTGAACGCGAAGGCCGTTGCGGAGCGCGAGCGCGATCGCCTCTGGCTCTGGGTAGTCGGAGGGATAGGCGCGCGCGAACAGCTCGATGACGGCGCGGTTCGCGGCCCGAAAGCCGGAGGTTGGGTCGGTGACGCGCGCGCGGCAGCGCAGCCGCAGGAACCAGGCGAGATAGCGGATGCCGATCCGCCGCAGCGCGGTCGAGCGGAAGCCGCGCTCGCCGAGAAAACGCGAGCCCACCACCAGCGCGGCGCGGCCCATCCGGATGGGCTCGAGGAGCGCCTCGATGAACTGCGGGTCGTGCTGGCCGTCGCCGTCGAACTGCACGGCCGCGTCGTAACCGCGCCGCCGGGCCCAGAGGTAGCCGATCTGCATGGCGCCGCCGATGCCGAGGTTGATCGGCGAGCGCAGGACCGCAAGACCGAGGCGCGCGCCCACCGCGGCCGTGTCGTCGGTGGATCCGTCGTCCACCAGGCAGACGTCGCAGGCGGCGGCATGCTGGCGAAGCCCCGCCGCCACCGCGGGCAGGCTCGCGGCTTCGTTGTACGCCGGAACGATTACGCAGACGCGCACGAGGCGATGTTACACCGGCGCCCCTGGCAGCGCGCCGCATCGAGATTGACCGCAGTCCTCCGGAAGACGAGATTCGCGCGGTGTCGCGCCCCGTCGCCGTGGTCGTCACGCACAACTCCGCGCAGCACGTCGACGGCTGCTTCTCGAGCCTGCGGCGGGCGGGCGGCGGCAACGCCTTCGACGTCGTCGCCGTCGACAATGCCTCGAGCGACGGGACGGCGGAGCGCATTCCTGCGTGGGTCGAGCTCGTCCGCCACCAGCAGAACCTCGGCTACGGCCGCGGCTGCAACGCCGGCCTGCGGCTGGCCCTCGATCGCGGCGCCGAGTACGCCTGCGTCCTCAATCCCGACACCGAGGTCGAGCCCGATTTCCTCGATCAGCTGCTGGCGGCGGCGCGCGCGCTCCCCGATTGCGGCTCGGTGCAGCCCCTGCTGCTGCTCGGCGGCGAGCGCGGCTTGATCAACAGCGCCGGCAATCGCATCCATTTCCTCGGCTTCGGGAGCTGCGGCGCGTACCGTCGGCCGCGCGCGGAAGCGCCTGCCTCGCCGGTCGAGATCCCGTTCGCCTCAGGAGCGTGCACGCTCTTCTCCTGCGCTGCCTTGCGGGCGGCGGGCCTCTTCGACGAGAGCTTCTTCCTCTATCAGGAGGATCTCGACCTGGGCTGGCGGCTGCGGCTGGCCGGCTTTCGCAACTACCTCGCTCCGGGTTCTGTCGTCTACCACCACCACTCCTTCGCGGGCGGCGCGCGCAAGCGCTACTACCTGGAGCGCAACCGCTACCTGGCGCTCTTCAAGAACCTGCGCTGGCGCAGCCTGCTCCTGCTCTCGCCGCTGCTCTTCGCTGCGGAAGCGTGGGTGCTCGCGAGCGCGGCCCGCGAAGGCTGGCTGCTCGAGAAGCTGCAGGCCGACCTCGCGCTCCTGACGCCGCGCACCTGGGCGCTGATGCTGCGCGAGCGGCGCGGGCTCGTGCGGCGGCTGCGCGATCGCGACGTGGCCGAGCTGTTCGACGGGCGCATGGATCATCCCGAGGTGCAGTCGCCCCTCCTGCGCGCAGTCAACCCGGCGCTGGAGGGGCTCTGGCACCGCTTGCGCCCGCTGCTCGCCTGAACGCGGCGGCCCCCAAATGCGAAAGGCCCTCGCGGGAGGGCCTTTCTGGAGTGAGAGCGGAAGGAATCGAACCTTCAACCTATGGATTAAGAGTCCATTGCTCTGCCAATTGAGCTACGCTCCCGTACCGATCGCCTGACCGTCTGGCGGGGCGCGCTGTGTATCCGTTCGGCGCGCGATCTGTCAAGCAAGTTGGGGTGGCTGACGGGACTCGAACCCGCAACACCTGGAGTCACAGTCCAGTGATCTACCATTGATCTACAGCCACCACGATTCGTTGAAGGCCCCGACCCCGTCCCCCGCCGTCTTCCTTTCGATCCGGCGCCCGAAAACGCGACGAAACGGCGGCGGAAGTTACAGTATGCTCCGAGCACGCGCCACTGGATTTACGCGCCCATAGCTCAGTTGGATAGAGCGCCAGCCTTCTAAGCTGGATGCCGCAGGTTCGAATCCTGCTGGGCGCGCCAGCCACTCCAAAATGACTCGGCCGCTGAAGTCGGGGCGAGAGGATTCGAACCTCCGACCTCCTGCGCCCAAGGCAGGCGCGCTACCAGGCTGCGCTACGCCCCGCTGAAACGGCGAGCGGAAGTACACTGATTTGCCGTTGGAGCGCAAGCGCCCTAGAGCGCGCCGTCCTGGGCCAGCCGGGCCAGCAGCGGCCGCAAGCGCTCGAGGGCGCGGCCGCGGTGACTGAGCTGGTTCTTCTGCGCGGACTCGAGCTCCGCCAGCGTGCGGCCCGGAGTTTCGGTCGCGATGAAGAGCGGGTCGTAGCCGAAACCGTTCTGCCCGCGCGGCTCGGGCGCGATGCTGCCGTCGACGCGGCCCTCGGCGCGATAGATCTGCCGTCCGTT
>WNFM01030660.1_pt3 | contig 10801 bp, 12 predicted proteins | sample 5400271 | NCBI WGS metagenome assembly WNFM01 (sample SAMN13153352, study PRJNA577476) | soil metagenome | isolation source: 60 cm saprolite on Douglas fir-dominated hillslope | place: USA:California | collected 2013-09-17 | reverse complement strand
GTGTATTCGATTCGCCGCCGCTTGAGGGCAGACGGCACCGGCGGCGGACGCCGCGCGCCCATGGTCTTGCTCGCTCCCCTCGGCATGGCGCTCTGCGAGTTCATCGTGCCGCAGATCTTTCCTTGCGGCCAATGGATCACACAGGCCTGGCATCCTCTCGTGATTCAGATCGCCGAACTCACGGGTCCCTATGGCGTCACCGCGCTGCTCATGGTGGTCAACGGCGCACTCTATGATCTGCTGTCCAAAGATCGCGCGGCGGCGCGTTCCGCGATCACGGCCGCCGTGGTGCTCGCCGCAGCGTTGGCTTTCGGCGCCGTCCGGATGCGACAGGTGGACGATCTGATCGCGCATGCGCCGCGCCTCAACATCGGTTTGGTGCAGCCGAACTTCGCATACACCGCCGATGGCGAATTTTCGCGCGAGGAAGCACTGCGCGAACTGTCGGCGCTGCAAGAGCAATCCCGGCGCCTGGCGCGGTCGGGCGCGGAATTGGTGGTGTGGAGCGAAGGAAGCTACCCGGTGGCTCTACCGCGGGATTTCAGCACCGACTTTCCTCCCGACTCGCCGGCGACGATTCGCCGCGGCTTCGACACTCCGGTCATCATCGGGGCCAACACCGTCGAGCCCGCACAGGACGATGCATTCAATTCGGCCCTGCTGCTCGATGGTTCCGGGCGGGCGGTGGGCCGCTACGATAAGGTCAGGCTGCTCGCTTTCGGCGAATACATTCCGGGGGTCGATCTGTTCCCCTGGTTGCGCAATCTGCTTCCGCCAGGTACCGGCAGGTTCAAGGCGGGAGCGGGCCCCAGCATCATGTCGCTCAACGCCGGCGAAGGCCGGACCTGGCGCCTCGGACCGTTGATTTGCTACGAAGATCTTCTTCCCGGGCTCATCAGCGATGTGGGCAAATTACATCCCGACATTCTGGTGAACCTGACCAGCGACCAATGGTTCGGCGCGACCACCGAGCCGTGGGAGCACCTTGCGCTGTCCGTGTTCGCCGCCATCGAACTACGGGTTGCCCTCGCCAGGTCGGTCAATTCCGGGATCTCCGCTCTGATCGATCCGAACGGCCGGCTGCTCGAGAAATCCTACGCCAACGACCCCTATCGCGATCCTCGCGGGTCCGACGGTCTGCTGGTCTCGGCACCTAAAATGTCGGGCGGCCACACCCTGTTCGTGGCATGGGGCAGCTGGTTTCCGTGCCTGTGCGCCGTGGCACTGCTCATTCTCGCCGTGCGGGCGTTCCGCTTCAGCGGCGACGGCGCCGCGCGGTGACGCGGCGCGCTTCTCGCGGGGCGGGAATCTGCGGGGTAAAATTTGAACTGAAGCGGCGACCGCCCTGCCGGCCGCATGCGATGATTGGGGGCATGTTGCATAGCCAGACGCTGCCGGCATGGTGAGAAGCCGCCACAACCGGATCAAGAATTATTATGCCGAAAACCGCTTGTTCGCGGTGCGGAGCGTCGTTGCCGGCCTCATCGCGGGCGCTTTGCTGATTGGCGTCGGCAGCCGGCTGTTCTATTTGCAGGTATTGAGGCACGACTACTACTCGAATCTCTCCCAGGGCAATCGGATCCGCACGGAGCCCATTCCGCCGAGCCGCGGGCTGATTCTCGACCGCCACGGCGTCGTACTCGCGGACAATCTCCCCGCGTTTCAGATCGAACTCGTTCGGGAGCAGGTGGGCGACACGAAATCCCTGGATGCCACTCTGGCCACGCTGGTCGGCATCGGGTTGCTTCGCCCTGAGGAGGTCAGCAATATCAGACGCACCGTGCTGCTGCACAAGGTCTACGAGAGCGTCCCCATCAAGCTGCAGCTGACCGAGGAAGAAATGGCGCTCTTCGCCGTGCACCGCTTCCAGTTCTCGGGCGTGGATATCCGGACACGGCTGGCCCGGCACTACCCCCTGGGGGAGATGGCCGTCCATGCCATCGGGTACGTGAGCGCCATCAATGAGCAGGACCTGAAGCAGATCGACAGCGACGAGTACGCCGGCACCAGCCTCATCGGCAAGCTTGGGGTGGAAGCGGCCTACGAGCAGCAACTGCACGGCAAACGCGGGTCCCGCGAGATCCTGGTCAATGCGGCGGGCCGCCCGGTGGACAAGCAGGGAGACTACACGCCGCATCTGAACATTCGGTCGCCGGTTGCCGGCGACGATCTCATCCTCGGATTGGACATCCGGGTGCAGAAGGTCGCGGAAGATGCGCTGGCGGGCAAGCGCGGCTCCGTCGTCGCCCTCGATCCGAAAACCGGCGATGTCATCGCCCTGGCCAGCAAGCCCGGATTCGATCCCAATGGCTTCGTCCGTGGACTGTCGGTGGCGGAGTACACTGTGCTGCAAAACGATATCGACATCCCGTTGTTGAACCGTGCTTTGCGGGGGGCCTACCCGCCGGGTTCGACGGTCAAACCGCTGTATGCGTTGGCGGCGCAGAAGTACAACATTTTGTCGCCGCTCCAGCCCCAATTCTGCGGCGGCTTCTTCAGCCTGCCCGGCAGCAGCCATCAATATCGAGACGACAAGAAGCACGGCTATCTGACGATGCGCCAGGCCATCGCGCAATCCTGCGACGTCTATTTCTACCGCGTCGCCGAGCGGCTGGGCATCGACCGGATGGCCGAATTCATGAAGGCCTTCGGCTATGGTGCATTGACCGGCATTGATATTCCGGGCGAGAAGGCGGGGCTCTACGCGTCGCCGGAATGGAAACGTCATGCGTTCAAGCGTGCCGCGGATCAAGTTTGGTTTGCCGGAGAGACCATCAGCATGGGCATCGGCCAAGGCGCGATCACCGTCACCCCGTTGCAGCAGGCGCATTTCGCGGCCGAAATTGCCGAACGGGGACGCGTCGTCGCGACGCCGCGCCTGGTATCCGCGATACGCGCGGCCGGCTCGAATACGGTCGTGGGACGAAATCCGCGGCTGATGAAACCGATCGACATCGCCACGACGGAGCAATGGGACGTCGTTTACGACGGCATGGTGGGAGTGGTCTCGGGGCCCGGCGGCACCGCCTACGCCTCCGGAGTCAACGCAAAATATAAGTTCGCCGGCAAAACCGGTACGGCCCAGGTGTTCACCATCAAGCAAAACGAAAATACGCGCGCGAAGATTCTGGAGGAAAGAAAGCGCGATCACGCATGGTTCATCGCCTATGCGCCGGCCGATGATCCCAAGATAGCCATCTCGGTGCTGGTGGAAAACGGCGGCTTCGGCGCATCCGCCGCGGCCCCGATTGCACGCAAGGTTCTGGACGCCTACCTGCTCGGCATCGAGCCGCCCGCCGACTCGAAAAAGCCCCTGGTCATTCCATCCCATGCGGCGGTCGAAGTCCCGGCGGCAGGCGCCCCGCTCTGACGCTCAGGCGACCGTCACCCCGGACGCCGGAGACGCCGCCTGACCGCACCAATGACTTCATCGAGTTCTTCGATCCGCAGCGCCGCCCCCACTCCTAAGAACACCAAACCAGCGGCGGTCATGGTTGCGAACAAGGCGGCGGTCTTGCGCAGGAACGTTTGCGTCGGCCAATCGGACAGCAGCCAGTGGGTGGAAGCCGCGCACACGGCCGCCAGAGCCACCCCGGCGATTGCCGTTTTTCCCAGAAGAACGGCCATGCGCCGCGTTTCGAGGCCGCCGAGCTGCCGATACATCAGTACGTAGAGCACCACAAAATTGGTGGTCGCCACGCATCCGGTGGAGAACGCAAGCCCAAGATGGCCCCCGTGCAGGCGGAACGTAAAAACCCAATTGAACAGCAGATTGAGTCCGACGGCCAGGAAACTCTTTGAGGGCCGCGTAACCCGCGAGGCCAATGGCATAGAAGCGAAGCGCCCCGCCTGCCTGGGCCGCCTGGTGCGCGTCGAAGCGGCCGTGCTGATACAAGACCGAAATAATGGGTTCGGCCAGCATCATGAGACCGATGGTCGAGGGAACGGTCAACAGGAACATCAACCGCATCGCGCGTGCGAGTTCGGCGCGAAACCCGATCATGTGCCCGGCGACCACCAGGCGCGACAGCAGCGGCAGAGTGACGGTGCCCAGCGCCACACCGAACAACCCCAGCGGCAATTGCATCAGCCGGAAGGCGATCGCCAGCCAGAAAATAGCGCCGTCGCCCAGAGTCGAGGCAAACATCGAATTGACCAAGACGTTGAACTGAGTGGTGCTTGCCGCAATGACGGACGGGCCCTTGAGCCGCAAAATCGAATTGACCCCCGGATCGCGCCAGCGGAAATCCGGCGTATATTTGAATCCCAGCCCGGCGAGCGGCGGGAGTTGGACCGCGAACTGCAGTGCGCCGCCGATCAGGGTTCCGATCGCGAGGCCGATCAACGCCCGGGGCCCGAAATCGGGATCGATCCACGCGCCCAGGGTTACACCGCCGACGATGGACCCGATATTGAAGAAACTCGACGCCATTGCCGGGATTCCAAAGACGCTTTTCGCATTCAACATCCCCATGACCAAGGCAGCCATGGACACCATGAGGATGAACGGAAACATGATCCGGGTGAGCTGCGCGGTGAGGGCCGCCTTCTCCGGGCCGAACCCGGGTGCCAACAGTCCGACGAGTTGCGATGAAAACACCATGCCCGCGACGCATATCGAACCTAAGACGACGAGAGTCAACGTAGCCACCTTGTTCGCCAGCCGCCACGCGGCCGCGTCGTCGCTGCGGGCGATGGTCTTGCTGAACGTCGTCACGAACGCCGTCGACAGCGCTCCTTCGGCGAACAAGTCGCGCAATAGATTGGGAATGCGAAACGCCGCGGTGAATGCGTCCATCGCGCCCCCGCCCCCGAACAAGGCCGCGCAAACCTGTTCGCGGACGAGTCCCAGCACGCGGCTGCACATCACGGCGAGACCGATGATTCCCGCGGCCTTGGTGTTCAGCCGTTCGGTGCGAGGAGATGTCGGTCCGGTGCCGGAGCTCATGAGCGATCGTTGCGTTGACAAGACACTAGTCTACAGTGTTCGGCGCGCGGCGATCCGGCGGCTAGCAAGAACACCGACACAACGGGAGAAAAGTCAGATGCAAAGATTCGCGCCCACACAAGGAAATCCGGGCGGCCCGCGGCCTCCCGATCCGCGGCGCACGGCGGCGATGGGTTTGGTCGTGATCGTGTTGCTGGTGATCGTTGGATTGTTCCTCATTCACGTGCTGCGCGATATGTCGAAGGTGCAGGATTGCGCGATGCAGGGACGCACCAACTGTGCGCCGATCCGATGAGCGGCGAACGCGCGCTAAGGGGCGCGGCTCATGGATGACGTCGGCGCAGCCGTGACCCACGTCAACACGGCTCGCTTCGTCGTGAACACGGCTCGCTTCATCCGAAATTTCTCAGCCAAACTGGAACCCGGATAACGCCTTGCCGGCGATGGATTCACTGAACGTGCGCACCCCCGCGTCCCCATCCGCCGCACCTGCGGCAACCATGAGGGGAAGCAGGTGCTCTTCACGCGGATGCGATTCGCGTCCGCCGGGCGCACTGCGCCACGCGGCGAGCTTCGCGTCGCGTGCGCCGGGATCTTGAACTGCGTGGTGCAGCCAGGAATCGAAGGACGCAGCCGCTTCGGCGCCCGCTTCCGACGATGAGTACGCCGCGCTCCCGCAACGGCGCCAGTGCTTTACCGATACGCAGATGCAGACCGGGATCGAGGCTCCGCTGCAGGGACAACTGAAGTATGGGGACATCGGCATGCGGGTAGATCAACAGAAACGGGACGAAGACGCCGTGGTCCAGCCCGCGCTTGCCGTCGACTGCAGAGTCGAATCCGGCGTCCGACAGCAGATCGCGCACTCGCTGAGCGAGGTCGGGCGCACCGGACACAGGATATTTCAACCGGTAGGTATGTTCGGGGAACCCGTAATAGTCGAACAGCAGGTTGGGTCTTGGGGCAATGTTGAGAGTCGGTTCGGGAGCTTCCCAGTGTCCGGAAATGACCACCACGGCCTTCGGTCGCACACCCAAGATGCCGTCGATGCCGCGAAGGTACGCCGCAAGGCCGTCCCACATATGGGGATGCGCCGGCGGAGGTTCCATGAAAAAACATGGACCACCGCCATGCGGGATAAACAACGTTGGTAGTCTCTTGGCGGCGTTCACAATGATTTTCCGGCCACCGCAGACTAGCGGGGTGGACCTTGAACGTCAATTGCGCGCAGAGCCGCCGCGCGTGTGCGCGCTTCAGGCCTTTGCGTCGATGTGGGCACCTAAGCCACTGAACGATGTACTCGCGTTCGGCGTGGTAGCAGCACCCGCACCGGATGCAGCAGTCACCGCTCCGGCGGCGGGTGCAGCCGCGGAAGCTGCGCGCTGCGGCGCCGTAACCGAAATTCCGATGACCTGTTCGATCGACTCGAACAAGCTGCTGAGCAGGCTCTGCGTCGTGGCGGGACCTTGCGTCGAGCTGCTTGCGGTTCCGTCTTTGACGGCGTGGCCGCCCTTCTTGTGACCATGAGTGATTAAGTTGAGTGTCGGCGAGGCCGCTGCGGCTGTCGCAGTTGAGATCAAAGACATGTTGTTTCCTCGTTGAAGAATGGCCGCGGCAGCCGCAGCGGCAAAGAATTGCCGCCGGTGACCGCCGTCACGGCCGTCTGTTGCCGCTCGATGGAGCGCAGGCCGCCTGAAGTGTCGCTGATGTCATTCAATTGAAGCATTCGTGGCCTCGTTGCGCCAAAACCCGACCGATAGGGACAGACTTCTCGCCGCCCTGACTTTGAAGAAAGCAGGTTTCGTGCCAGGATCGGCAATGCACGCCAATAACGATTCCACGCCGCATTTCCTGCGCTACCGGCAAACGCTGACGGTTTCCTTGCTGTTCGGAGGTTATGCCGCGTTGTATTTCTGCCGTGCCGATCTGTCGGTCGGCGCGCCGCTCATCATCGACGAGCTGAAGCTGCGCGGAGTGGACCACGGCGATGCTGTGATTCGCCTGGGCTCGATAACCTCTCTGGGTGTGCTCGCGTACGCGCTCGGCAAACTCTTCCTGGGTGGGTTGGGCGATTTCTGGGGCGGCCGGGTGAGCTTTTTGATCGGCCTTTCCGGGGCCACGGTCTTTACGTTGATGTTCGCTACGGGTTCCTTCCTGCCCGTGTTCACCATCGCATGGATCGGGAACCGGCTGACCCAATCGATCGCGTGGGCGGGACTCATCAAGGTGTCATCGAAGTGGTTCGACTTTTCGTCCTACGGCACCATCATCGGCATCCTCAGCATCAGCTATCTCATCGGCGACGCCGCCGCGCGGCAGTGGATGGGACTACTGATCCACCGCGGCGTCGGGTGGCGCCCGTTGTTTTACCTGGCGGCGGGCGCCGCCGGCCTCATGTTCATCGTCAACTTCGTTTTACTGCGCGAGTCGCGCCTCGATGCCGGCTATGAGCCGGCGAAGACCAATCCTCTCAACCTGTTCGCCGCCTCCGAGGAGGCGCCGGGAGGCTTGCGCGATCTCTTGATGCCGCTGTTGCGCAGCCGGGCTTTCTTGCTCGTCTGCCTCCTGTCGCTGGGCTGCACGATCATTCGCGAAACGTTCAATACCTGGACACCGGTCTATTTGCACGACTATCTGGGCTACAACAACAGCAACTCCGCCGGCATGAGTGCGGTCTTCCCGGCTGTCGGCGCGATCTCCGTGATTGCCACGGGGTGGCTGAGCGACCGAATCGGCGTGAACGGCCGTTCATTGCTGCTGTTCCTCGGCCTCTGCACCACCGCCGCCGCGCTCCTGGTGCTGATGTCGATGCACTCGAGCCGCACCGGCGCGTTGTTGCCTCTGTTCGCCATCGGCACCGTCGCGTTTTGCCTCTTGGGACCTTATTCTTACCTGGGCGGCGCTTTTGCTCTCGATTTCGGGGGGAAACAGGCCTCTGCCGCATCCTCGGGAATCATCGACGGCGTGGGCTATCTGGGCGCCGTTGTGGCCGGAGACAGCGTCGCCCGTGGCTCTGTGGCATTTGGTTGGCAAGGCGTGTTCGTGTCATTGTCCGCGGTGAGCGCCTTGGCGGCGCTCGGTGCAGGTTATCTTTATATCTTGAGCAAGCGGGCGTCGTCGGAGAGAGCATCTTCATGAGCACCGTCAGACAGGTTGTGCGCATCGGATCGACGCCGGAACATCTGACGTGTGGCTGCGCGACAAGCTACTCGAGGACCGCGACCCGCATAGCGGCCAGCGGCTCGTCGACATCGCCGACCTTCCGGTGCGGCCCTTGATCCGGTCCGCGAGCGTCGCGGGGGACACGATTCGCATTGAGTGGGCGTCGGAAACCGCGACCGCGACATTCGCTGTTGCCTGGCTGGCCGCGCACACCGCGGGCGACGCTGCGGAGCGGCCCGAGCGTGTCACAACCACCTGGCTCCACGGCGCAGCGATGCATGCCGCCCACGACTTCGCTTGGGCGTCGCTCGAGGAGTTGCGCGGCGAATCTGCGGCGAAGCTCCGCTGGCTCACGCGCTTGCTGCAGACGGGAGTCGCGTTCTTGAGCGCCGTGCCGTCGACGGAGCGCGCCATCCTCGATGCGATGGCACTGATCGGCCGGGTGTGCGAGACCAACTACGGACAGGTGTTCGATGTCCGTTCCGTGCCTCTCCCCGAGAACCTGGCCTACTCCGACCTCGGCCTGGGGTTGCACACCGACAACCCATACCGGGAGCCCGTTCCGGGGTTTCAGGCACTGCATGCGCTGTTGGCTGCGCCGGACGGCGGCGAGAGCGTGTTCGCCGACGGCTTTGCACTGAGCGATCAATTGCGGGTGATCGACCCGCAGGCGTTCGATGTCCTGACGCGAACACCCGTGCCCTTCCACTATCGTTCGAAGGACGCCGAACTCTACGCCGAGCGCCCTTTGATTCAACTGTCGTGCCGCGGCGAGGTCAATGCGGTGCACTACAACAACCGCTCCATCGCGCCGCTGCGGCTTGAACCGCGGTCTGCCGCGGGCTTCTATCGTGCCTACCGTCGCTTCGCCGAACTGTTGCGGGAGCCGAGCCATCAGCTTAAGTTCGCGCTGCGGGACGGCGATCTCGTGCTCTTCGACAACCAACGAATTCTTCATGGGCGCAGCGCCTTTTCGTCCGCCAAGCACGCGCGCCATCTTCGCGGGTGTTATCTCACCCGCGACAGCGTGTATTCGGAAACCGCCCTATTGCGCCGCAGAATGGCGACCGAGGAGCCGCCTTGACAGTCAGCGATGAAATTCTCGAGATTTATGCCCGGCGCGCGACCTTAGCCTATTTCGGCGAGAGCGTGTCGATGGCCGAACATGCTCTGCAAGCGGCGTACTTTGCGCGCGCTGCCGCGGCCCCGCCGCAGCTGATCGTGGCGGCGCTGCTCCACGATGTCGGTCATCTGGTGGTGGATGTGCCCGACGACCTTGCGGATTGGGTCGAAGACGCGCGGCACGAGGACGTCGGCTGCGGCTGGCTGGCCGAGAGATTTCCCTCCGAGGTGTATGAACCGGTGCGCCTGCACGTGCCCGCCAAGCGCTATCTTTGCGCGACGAACCAGCGGTATTTTTCGAAGCTGAGCGCCGCCTCCGTCGCCACGCTGAAGCTGCAGGGCGGGCCGATGTCGGCGGCCGAAATCGCGCGATTCGAGCAGGAGCGTTACTACAAGGAGGCGGTTAGAATCAGGTGCTGGGACGACCAGGGTAAGGTGGCGGGGCTGGTCACGCCGCAGCTCGAGACCTACCGGGCCTTGCTCGATAGCATCGCCGTCGGCGCTCGCCCAGAACAGCTAAGTTACTGATTGTACTGCCCAATTCGGCGGCGATAGCTTCATTGGGCTGGCTTGAGAAAAGGCGGCGGAGAGCGTACCCATTTTTCTACCGAAAGCGCTCTAATACCAAGACAAAATTCGACTCCTGCGAGAGTGGCGTGGGCGTACCTGACAATCGTAACTTCGTCGCGAGCATTGCCGCCCGGTTTCTGTCCGTGCGGCTGCGCAACACGGCCGACGTCCCGGACTTAGCCCAAGAGGTTTTCTTGCGCTTATTGCGCGTCGAGGGCTACGAGAGCATCCGCAGCCCCGAAGCCTATCTGTTTACCATCGCCAGCCACGTGATTCACCAACACGCGGTGCGGCGCTCCAGCGAGCCGGTCTCGGTCGATATCGCCGACGTATTCTCAGAGCTCAGAGCCCCCTCGAGCGACGACCCGCCCGATCAGGTCGCCCACGCCCAGCGGCTCGAGGAGCTCGAACGGATCCTCGAGCATTTGCCTGCGCGCGTGGCGACTGCGCTCGTTCTCCACCGAATAGCGGGCTATTCCGTGCAGGAGGTCGGCGATGAACTGGGTGTCTCGCGGGAAACCGCCAAGAAATATCTAGCGCGCGCGGTTGAACACTGTCGAAATCAGCGGGCAGCCGAGGGCGCCACGACGCTATGAAGATCGGACCTTCGAGCGGCAAACCTCATCCGGCGATCGTTGCCGAGGCGTCCGCGTGGTTCATCGAGTTCCGCGCCGGCGACATGAACGATGTGGCGCGCCAGCACTTCATCGAGTGGTTGCGCCGCTCGCCCGAACATATCCAGGCCTATCTCGAAGTTTCTGGTGCGTGGGCCGAGCTTCCTACTTCGGACCCCGAAGGCAAGATCGATATCTCCTTCCTGATCGCGCGCGCCCGGAGCGAAGCCGATGTCGTTGCGCTATCGCCTGTCGGCGCCCGTCCCACCGAGGTACCGTCCCCCGAAGATCCGCGCATGCTGCGGCACTGGCCGCGGCGAGCGGTGCTGGCCATTGCGGCTCTCGCTCTGCTTGCTTCCGTCACGGTGCGATTATTGGGCGTCGG
>WNFM01279051.1_pt3 | contig 10802 bp, 11 predicted proteins | sample 5400271 | NCBI WGS metagenome assembly WNFM01 (sample SAMN13153352, study PRJNA577476) | soil metagenome | isolation source: 60 cm saprolite on Douglas fir-dominated hillslope | place: USA:California | collected 2013-09-17 | reverse complement strand
ATGTCAGTGCGCCCGAGAAGAGAGCGCAAAATTTCGGAATGATTGGCGTCGCTTTTGGGTTGGGGTTCATCATCGGTCCGGCTATCGGGGGAATTCTTGGAGAGAACTTTGGCTCGCGCGCACCTTTTGTGGCCGCCGCTTTACTGACCTTGATGAATTGGCTTTATGGATTTTTTATTTTGCCGGAATCCCTTGCCCCGGAAAACAGACGGAAATTTGAGTGGAAGCGTGCGAACCCTTTAGGGTCTTTGAAATTCCTGTACCGGTATAAGGTTATTCTGGGATTGGTGGCCTCCATCGTCCTTATTTATATCGCTGCTCATGCCGTGCAGAGCACCTGGTCGTACTATACTATGGAAAAGTTTGGTTGGAGGCCCGATATGGTCGGGTACTCACTGGCATTCGTCGGTTTGATGGTGGCGATCGTGCAAGGGGGTCTTATCCGGCTAATTATTCCAAAGATCGGACAAAAAAGGAGTGTCTATGTGGGCCTTGCACTTTATGCGTTCGGTTTTTTGCTTTTTGCTTTTGCTACGAAGGGTTGGATGATGTTTGTTTTTTTGATTCCTTATTGCTTTGGAGGCATCGCCGGGCCGTCGCTTCAAGGCATCATGTCTTCTTGTGTTCCGGCCAATGAGCAAGGTGAATTACAGGGAGCGTTAACAAGTCTCGTTAGCCTGACAGCGATCATAGGACCGGTACTCATGACCGGCCTGTTTTATTATTTCACAAAACCGGATGCACCGGTTTATTTTGCCGGGGCAGCCATGCTGATGGGAGCCTTTCTCACGATCATCAGTGCTTTCATGGCGCGGAGGAGTTTAAAAAAAACTCATTAATTCGCTTTGAGTTTGCGATAAACTTCGAGACAAACCCAGGCGTCGGTGGCAGCGTAGAGGGTCTGCTTTTCATTCAGTTGATCGGCGTCCCAATTGCTGGTTTGAGCGCTCTTTGAAATGCGGAATCTCCGCTTCAATGCCTGATTTCTTCGTTAGCTCCGTGAGTTCAAAGATCCCGTTTGGCTTGAACCGTTTTATCCGCTGCAAGGCCTTGATGTCGTCGCGCAGGGCCACCCCGACTTTCAGAATCTGTTCATTCTGCATAAAATGAATGATCTCCGGAGGGACACCCGTGTGCTTCAGCCGGATCAAAAAAACCTGTTGAGGCAACGCAATCTGCATCAGTGCGACAGGATGGGAGTGCCCCCGGACAAAAACCGGTCGCGTTTCGGTGTCAAAGCCAACAGCCCGGTGGTGGTTGATCTCTTCAAATGCTTTCTTGACTTGATCCTCGGTAGAAATGACCACTATTTTTCCTTCAAAGGCGCGCAAGGGAAGATCGTTGATTTCTTCCGTGGTGATGGTAGCTTTAAAATGATGATCCGGATGCATGAAATCAACGATACAGTACTGGCAAAAATCGTGAATCCCATCCGAAAATCTCAACTTAATTGATCCGAATCCAATTTTTAGTATTTTGAAGCCCCTTACCCAACCCGAATGTCCAATTCCTTCTTGCGCAAAAAGTCGCTCACCAGGATTCTCGAAGACGCCGGGAAGGGTTTGGACGATGGCCACGGCAGTCACGGACTAAGGAAAATACTCGGCGTGACAGACCTCACCGCCATGGGGATTGCGGCTGTCATTGGCGCCGGAATTTTCTCGACCATCGGCCAGGCAGCCTACAATGGCGGCCCCGGGGTGATCTTTTTGTTCATGATCATTGCTGTTACCTGCGGGTTTACGGCCTTATGCTATGCCGAGTTCGCCTCCCGGGTTCCCGTTGCGGGAAGCGCTTATACGTATTCCTATGTTACCATCGGCGAAGTGGTGGCATGGGTAATAGGGTGGGCTCTCATCCTGGAATACGCCATCGGCAATGTCGTAGTCTCCATTTCCTGGAGCAGTTACTTTATCAATTTGATGGAAGGTTTCAATATTCACCTGCCGGCGTGGCTGGCAACCGATCCGAAGACGGCCAGGGTGTTGTACGAAGCAGCCCTTCGCGACGGTCAGCCAGTGGAACAGTTGGCGTGGGCGACCGCTCCGGTAAGTGATTGTTGTACTGGTTACCATCCTCGCCTACATCGGCATTCGGGAAAGTAAGAAGAGCGCCAACTTCATGGTGGGTCTCAAACTGGTAGTGCTGACCTTTGTTGTGGGCATCGGTATTTTTTATATCCAAACCGATAACTGGGTTCCTTTTATGCCCAATCATTTTACAGGGGTATTAAAAGGAGTGTCGGCTATCTTTTTTGCATACATCGGATTTGATGCCATCTCTACCACCGCTGAAGAATGCTCGAACCCACAACGTGATCTGCCCAGGGGTATGATCTATTCGTTGATCATCTGTACGATTGTTTATGTGATTGTCACCTTGGTTATTACGGGGATGGTGAATTATTCTGAATTCAAGAATGTAGCCGATCCCCTCGCCTATGTATTTGAAAAGATCAACCTGAGGAAAATCGGATATATCGTCTCCATCAGCGCAGTGGTGGCCGCGACGAGTGTGATGATTGTATTTCAGATCGGCCAACCGCGGATCTGGATGAGCATGAGCCGCGACGGGCTGTTACCCAAACGGTTCAGTAAGATCCATCCGAAGTTTCACACTCCTTCCTTCGCCACCGTTGTTACCGGCTTTGTCGTTGCCCTCCCCGCATTGTTTGTGGCGCCTTCGTGTTGGTGGGTGCCGGGGTGCTCAATTTGCCAAAAAAGGAAAAGTCCGTGGGCGACAAAAAATTTAGCCTGCTGTATATCAATGGACGATGGATCATTCCGGTTCTGTTGCTTGTTTTCCTTTATGGATACAAAGGGCGAATTGAAGCGGCCATCACCAACATCGGCCACGAGTCGCACCAGGAGATTCTGTTCTTGGTGTTTCTCCTCGCGGCGCTCGGGATCACGTCCGTGACCTTCCTTCGGAAACTTTCTCTGATCCCTGTTCTCGGCATGCTCTTTTGTCTTTACCTGATGATTGAAATACCGGCCCGGAGCTGGCTTGTTTTCTTTGGGTGGATGGCGCTGGGGCTTACGATTTACTTTAGTTATGGATACAGGAAGAGTAAGTTGGCAGGAGGTGACTAATAAGTGCAGCGTAGTGACAAATTAGGTTTGCAATAATCTGTTTAGGAATGGTAATCGGTGATCGGTAATCGGTGATCGGTGAATCCCGGTGTTACCTCACTGTCCGATTACTGATCACCGATTACCGATCACCGACTATTTCTTGTCGGCATTCATATTCAGAAACGGTTTTAGCAAATCAATCGGAACAGGGAAAATGGTTGTGGAGTTGTTTTCCGTTGCGATCTCGCGCAAGGTTTGGAGATACCGAAGCGTAAGAGCGCTGGGCTGATCGCTCAGTATTTTTGCCGCGTCGGCCAATCGTTGAGAGGCCTGGAATTCTCCTTCGGCCGCAATAATCTTGGATCTTCGTTCGCGTTCAGCCTCCGCCTGCTTGGCCATTGCTCGCTGCATTTCCTGTGGCAAATCAATCTGCTTTACTTCCACGTTGGAGACTTTGATCCCCCACGGTTCCGTGTGGGCATCGATGATCTGCTGTAACCGTTGGTTGATCTTCTCGCGCTGCGAAAGAAGATCGTCCAGTTCGGATTGTCCTAACACACTTCGCAGTGTGGTTTGTGAGAGCTGAGAAGTGGCGACCAGAAAATTCTCGACATCCACGATCGCTCGCTGGGGTTCAATCACGCGAAAATAGATTACGGCGTTCACTTTAATGGATACGTTGTCCTGGGTGATGACATCTTGCTGCGGTACATCCATCACCACGGTGCGTAAGCTAACCCTTACCATCTTATCGATGAGGGGAATAAGAAGGATGAGTCCAGGGCCTTTGACTCCGCCGGGAACCAACCGCCCAAGCCGGAAAACGACAGCCCGTTCGTATTCACGAAGAATTCGTATTGCATTACCAAGAATGATGATGGCAAAAATGATAAGGAGTAAAGCTTCTACTGTAAGGATTCCCATGGTGTTTCTTTTATAAGGTAGTTTTGATCGATTCCACTCTCAGTTTAAGATGATTGATTTCTGCAACCCGTACTTTTTCCCCCTTGCTGATTTTTCCAGTGACCGATTCAGCTCGCCCCCTTTCGCCGTGCACCCAAACGGTACCCGATGGATCGAGCGTCTCGAGCGACTCTCCGATTTCACCTACTAATCCTTCCCTGCCGGTAACCGGTTTTAGTCGCAGCGCCCTCAATCCTATACCCAGTACGAAGAGAAAAAATAAGGCGCTGATGGCAACCGAAGAGAGGACCACACTCCAGGATAGCCTGGCAAACTCCAGCGTAGAGTCGACACGGATCAACATCAGGGACCCCAGTAGTAAAGACAGCACGCCCCCAAGTGTCAATACACCGTGACTTGTTATCTTGATCTCCAGGAGGAAAAGTATAATTGCAAAAATAATCAAGGCCAGTCCGGCATAGTTGATGGGCAACGTATGCATTGCATAAAAAGCCAGAACAAGACATATAAAACCGATTATCCCCGGAAGGATAGATCCCGGGTTATAGAGTTCAAACAACACTCCGTACAATCCCAGCAACAATAAGATATAGGCTATGTTCGGGTCACTGAGCGTATCCAGAATTCTTTCGGCCGATCCCATCTCGATGGTTAGAACGCGCGCTCCTTTTGAATGAAGGGTTACTACCCGGGAATTGACATCAAGGGTTCTTCCGTCAATTTGATGGAGCAGGTCGTCGGTATCTCTGGCAATAAGATCGATGACTTTTTTCCGTATTGCTTCATTTTCCGTAATGGAAAGACTTTTGCGTACAGCTTCTTCCGCCCACTGCCAATTGCGTTTTCGTTTTTCCGCAAGGGTGCGAATGAATGCCGCTGCATCGTTCGTAGCTTTTTCGTTCATGATGGAGTCGCGTTGTCCTTGCAGGTCGCCCGGATGAGCCGCACCGATGTTTGTTCCGGGAGCCATAACAGCCAGATGGGCCGCCAGGGTAATGAAAACCCCCGCCGAACCCGCGTGTGCTCCTCCCGGGGAAACATAAACGACTACGGGCACTGGGGACTCCAGGATATCACTAACGATCACCCGCGTGGATTTCAATAACCCGCCGGGTGTATTGAGATGAATAATCAGGCATTCCGCTTTTTCCTGGCCAGCTTTTTCGATGCCGCGATGAACGAATGCAGCGGCTACCGGATTGATGGTTCCGTCGATGGTCATTGAAATAACGGTCTGCCCATAAAGCAGAGATGGGAACCACGCGAAAAGCAGAAAAAAGGGCTTCATAAGGAGGATACTTTTATGGATGAAGCTTCTATGAGTAATATACCCAAATCAGGGGGGAATAACAATTTGATTTATTTTAGCAACGGGCATGGATAGGAATTGGGTCCGTACCATCATGATTTGAGGATTGATTAATGTATCGTATCTTTCTTTTCCCAAATTCCACGCACCATGCCTTCTATTACTTCCAAAATACTACTTGTCTTTGCGCTGATCGTTGTGGCCTCCTGCTCGTCGAAAAACACGGATGAACATTCACCAGAATTCTCCCTGTCGGACTTGAAAGTATATCCGGGACTGCAGGTGCAACTCTTCGCTTCCGAACCGATGTTCACCAACCCCACCAACATGGCCATTGACCCGCGGGGTCGTGTGTGGGTGTGCGAAGCCTATAACTACCGCAATGAAATGAATCCAAAAAACCCGCAAAGAAAAGAGGGCGACCGGATCATGATTTTGGAAGACACTGACGGTGACGGAAAAGCAGATAAAAGCAAAGTATTCTACCAGGGTACCGACGTCAATGCCGCCCTTGGGATTTCCTTGTTAGGGAAAAAGGTCATCATCTCGTGCAGTCCCAACGTATTTGTTTTCACGGATGAAAATGAAGACGATGTTCCCGATAAAAAAGAAATTTTTTTTAGTGGGATCCAGGGACTACAGCACGATCACGGTATGCATACTTTTGTTTTTGGACCGGACGGTCAATTGTACTTTAATTTCGGCAACGAAGGAAAAACCCTATTGACACCCTCCGGCGACACGGTCATCGACGTGCGCGGCAGAAAAGTGGTCACCGACGGAAAACCATTTCGCGAAGGAATGGTGATGCGCTGCGCCCTGGACGGCTCCAACGTAGAAGTCCTGGCACACAATTTTCGAAATAATTATGAAGTGGCCATCGATCCGTTCGGCAACCTATGGCAATCCGACAACGATGACGATGGGAATAAAGGCGTGCGGATCAATTACGTAATGGAAGGTGGAAATTATGGGTTTAGAGATGAGATGACAGGCGCCAGTTGGGGCACCCGCCGGACCAATCTCGAAAAAGAAATCCCGCTTCGCCACTGGCATTTGAATGATCCGGGTGTTGTACCCAATTTGTTGCAAACGGGCTCTGGATCTCCGTGCGGCATTACGATTTACGAAGGAAGCCTGTTGCCCGAAGTTTTTCGCAACCAAATGGTCCACGCCGATGCAGGTCCTAATGTAGTCCGTTCCTACCCTGTGGAAAATGATGGAGCAGGGTTCAAAGCAACCACGGTAAATATTCTGGAAGCACAAAAGGATCAGTGGTTCCGGCCTGTCGATGTGGCGGTGGCCCCCGACGGGTCGCTTTTCGTAGCCGATTGGTACGATCCCGGTGTGGGTGGACATCAGGTCGGCGACTTGAATCGCGGTAGAATTTATCGGATTGCTCCACCGGACTCGAAATACAATTCAGAAAAAGTGGATGTAACTTCAGTGGAAGGTGCGGTCCGTGCTTTGCTCAACCCCAACATCGCCACACGCTATCTGGGTTGGACTGCAACCGTTGCGATGGGCGAAAAAGCGGAGTCGGCTTTACTATCCTTGTGGAAATCAGAAAATGCTTTTCACCGCGCACAGGCTCTGTGGCTGCTAGCCAAATTACCCAATGGCGAAACGTATTTACAGGAAGGATTGATGGATGCCAATGCGGATATCGTCATCACTGCACTGCGTGATTTGCGTACCGAAAAGAAAGATATTCTTCCCGAAGTCGATAAATTAATTCATCATGCCTCATCACAAGTACGGCGTGAAGCCATTCTTGCTTTACGAGGAAACAATTCACCGGAAGCCGCCGACCGATGGGCTGAACTGGCCCTTCAGCACGACGGCAAAGATCGATGGTATTTGGAGGCATTGGGTATTGGAGCAGCCGGCAAAGACGACCTGTGTTTTGCAGCCTGGAGGAAAAAAGCTGGAGACCGGTGGAATACGGATGCCGGTAAAGACATCGTCTGGCGCAGTCGCAGCAAAGCGGCCATGCCGCTGTTGGCAGAGATCATCAAGGCTTCGAATGTGAACGATATGCTGCGCTACTACCGGACCTTCGATTTTCAAACCGATCCCTCCAAGCAGGCTGTGCTTTCCAAACTGGTGACACAAACGCAAGGCGAGAAAGTTTTCTATGCCCTCAAACACATGGATGCCGGATCGGTCATAACGCCGGCGGTTCACACGGCACTCAATAAAGTATTGGATCAATACAAAGGAAAACTGGAATTTGTAGAACTGGTATCCCGGTTCAAGCTTGAAAACCGGGCGCCTGATTTGCTGGCGCAAATTATTCAATTCCCCGATAGCACGGTCGGAAAGGAATCCATGAAAGCGATCCTGGATTGGGGCCGTATGGATCTAATTGAGCAAGTCATTCAGAAAAAAAAGAGCGACCCGGTGCAAGCCATTGTGAAATCGCTGTGGTCCTACATGTATGACCCAAAATCGATGGCCTTGATGGAGCGCATCATGCTCGATACGACGCAGAGCCTTGACAATCGCAAACTCGCTGTCCGAACGTTTGGCGGCCCATGGAAATCGGAAGACCGGTTGGTTTTGATGGCAAGAGAAAATAAGATACCGGCTGACTTGCACGTTGCTGCTGCGGGTGTATTTCAATCGGCGTGGCGTGCAAGTGTTAAGGAAGAGGGAGGGAAATATCTGAAGCTTCCTGGGAGCAAAGAAGGAAACCCTCTGCCTGCTATCGCCGCGCTGGTCGATAGGACCGGAAGTATTGAAAATGGCAAAGCTGTTTTCGCTAACACGTGCAGCAATTGTCATCAGGTCAACGGTCAGGGTGTGAACTTTGGCCCTAGCTTGAGTGAAATCGGATCCAAGTTATCCAAGGAAGCCCTCTACACCTCCATCTTATTTCCGGATCAGGGAATCGGTTTTGGATTTGAAGGATACAGCTTTAAGATGAAGGATGGCAGTGAAGCTTTTGGGATGATTACGTCCGAAACGGGAGATAAGGTGGAAATCCGATACATGAATACGCAGCAAACGCTTGACCCTTCCAAGATCGCATCGCGCACGAAACTCTCGACGTCACTCATGTCTTCGAATTTGCAATCGCTCATGACGCAAAAAGAATTGGTGGATTTGGTGGAGTATCTCGGTTCGCTGAAAAAGAAAGGCGAAGTGATATCACAACGATGATTCATTCTAAGATTTAACGGTGTAAACTACACCGCGGTCAGAGAGGTAGTCTTTGATAAACTGAAAGTGGTCTGCCAGGTACTCCGGCGGGCAAATTCCTTTTCGTGAAAATTTTCCCTCCGCAACCAAATGGGCTACTGCGGTGCACGTGTATCCCGTTGTCCGCGCCATCGACAAGGTGTCTGTAGCTTTATCGGTGCGGTCGAGTAAGTTGTATTCGTAGTATTTGGACTTGCCGCTTTCTTCACCCGAAATGCGGATACGCATGACCGTGAATTCGTCTTCGTCTGGTTTTAACTTCCACTTTGGAAACAAGAGCTTTGCCGTGAGGTCGATAGGACGAATTCTTGATCCTTTCACTTCCACTTCATCGTAAGAAAAAAATCCACTTTCGCGCAACACCTTAAGGTATTCAATACAGCCCGGATACCGCAAGGTCTTTTCGATCATGTTGGGAATATGGGGCATGGTCCTGATGAGGGAACGGAGGCCATCCGAGTTCCATGACTCCAATGTCCCCACGCCTTCAAAATGAACCAGTTCGGGATCGGAGAGGGCTTCTTTGACCACCACGTATCCATGTTGAACATAGCGTGAAGGCCGGACATACTCTTCGATGACGTCTATGGGAGAGAAAACAGCCTTGTATTCATAAGGCCACTCCCGCACAAGCGGCAAACCTCCCACCAGGCATTCGTACGAATGAATTTTCATCCTTTTGTTATGATAGCCCAGAATGATGTTGCCCATACCGGGTGCCACGCCGCAGTCGGTAACGATAGTGACATCGTTTTTTTTGGCCAGATCGTCTAATAAAAAGGGGTCCTCGGGAAAAAAAGAAATATCAACCATATTTTTTCCGGCTTCGATCACTGCTCTGGCGGTTTGAAATCCGAGGAATCCAGGAACAGCCCCGATCACAAGATCAAAACCCGACAGGAGGGAGGACAAAAGATGGAAATCAGAAAAATCCATCTGTTGCGTTTTTATACCGCGCCTTTCAACCTGCTTAAGCGCTTCCTCCCGGATATCCACCGACGTTACATCAAACGTTGCAGCGAGGTCAATCGCCATCGCTTTCCCTACCAACCCGGCTCCCAGAATTACGATTTTCTTTTTCATAACAGCTTCTCTGCGCAAGTAAAGACATTATCTCAAAAAGTAATGCAATTTCCTGCTATCTTCCCGTCCCGTATCACCCTGGCATGATCGATACCGACAAAATTCTTCAGAAAGCAAAGCATTCGGCGTTTTATCGGAGGGTTTTGAACTGGTCGCTCGATAGAATGATTCCATTCAATAAGCCACACGGATTTCGATTGTTAGAAATTGGTGACAACCATCTCAAGACATTGATTCCTTACCGGAAAAAGAACTTCAACCACATTCGTGGACTGCACGCTTGTGCACTCGCTACCCTTTCAGAATTCACCACCGGCTTTTTCCTTGTTTCTAAATTGGATGCAATGAAGTATCGGTTAATCATGCAGCGCCTCGAAATGGATTATCATTATCAGGGAAAAATGGATGCGACGGCTGAATTTTCGACGCCCGATCAATGGCTCGCCGAAATGATTTATGAGCCTTTGAAAAATCAGGATGCTGTCGTTGTGGTTTGCGAAGTGAAAATCCACGATATTCAGGGTAATCACCTCACGACGGGCAAAGTACACTGGCAGATTAAGAATTGGGAGAAGGTGAAAACCAGAACTTGACTACTCAACAAGTTGGTTAGGAATAAGTAATTTCGCTTTATGAAAACGGTCACTCTTGGAGAATTTAAGTCGAATCTGGCCCAGATCATCGAGAAAATCCTCAAAGGCGAGGAATATGTCGAATTCCTGAATTCATGAAGTACCTTATCAATCACTTTCCGAAGTGTGTAGTTTTCACAGGTTGGCTAACCTCCACAAAGATCCTTTTGACAGAATGTTAGTATGGCAGGCAATCAAGAATGATATTCCCCTTTTGTCGAGAGACAATCATTTAAGTCCTTATGCCTCTTATGGTCTTCAACTAATTTGGTAATTAATTATGCGAAAAATCGATCAATTGTTGTCAGAGTACGGTGAAAGTCATCAAAATGTCACCAATAAGACGATCCACTGGATTTGCGTTCCGTTAATATTTTTCAGCGTCATTGGCCTTATCGCCTCGATCCCCTCTGGTGTCGTTCAGTCGTACTTGGGTCCTGGGAATCCGTACGCCAATTGGGGCACGGTCGTCTTGTTGTTGGCCATCGCCTATTACGTTTCGCTCTCCATCACACTTGCCATCGGCATGGCCTTGTTTGGGCTCGCATGTTTGTTTATAGACAAGAATATCGTGCA
>WNFM01006294.1_pt1 | contig 10802 bp, 11 predicted proteins | sample 5400271 | NCBI WGS metagenome assembly WNFM01 (sample SAMN13153352, study PRJNA577476) | soil metagenome | isolation source: 60 cm saprolite on Douglas fir-dominated hillslope | place: USA:California | collected 2013-09-17 | reverse complement strand
CACAATCGCATGGCTTCAAAGCAAAGCTCTTTATTAACTGTTTTATTTTGACTGACCGAATAATAACCTTCATTGAACAACAAATAAATTGTTGTTAATACGTTTTCCAGTCGCTCATCAATTTCAGATGCATTCGGAAATTCAATCCTGATTTTTTCTTCCCTGAGTTTTTCTTTGGCCCGGAATAACCGTTTATTGATGGTTTCTTTATTTGTAAGGAAAGCATCGGCAATTTCTTCAATGCCGAAGCCGCAAAGGATACGAAGTGACAATCCGATTTGTGCTTCGGGCGAAATAGAGGGATGACAAATCGCAAAGATCATTTGCAACTGGCTGTCGTTCGTTAATATTTTGCGGAGATAAATCAATCTCTTCTTCGTGAAAATCACTGAAAGTTTTTTTTATTTCGTAAGCAATTTTATTTTCAAAAAAAGAGTTACGATGCAAATAGGTTTTTGCTTTATTCTTTGCAACATGATAAAGCCATGCAGCAGGGTTTTGCGGAACGCCGTTCAACCCCCATGTTTGTGCAGCAGTCATGAATGTATCGCTGGCAATGTCTTCAGCAATTTCCATCTGCTCAAATCCAAAACGTTTGCAAAGAGCCGAAACTATTTTCCTATATTCTGTCCTGAATAAATGCGGTATTAATTCCCGTTGTTCCATAAATAAAAAGCCATATCAAAAGATGAAATTTCCCACAAAGACACTAAGTACACAAAAAAATAATTTAACCTTATTCTAAATGCTTTGTGATCTTTGCGTCTTTGTGGGATGGAATAGACTTCCGGCTTTTAGTGAACGCCATCTCTTTTAGCAATTTTTCTTACTTCCATACTATTGCCTTCTCCCTGTAAAACAGGACTGCCTTTGGCAAATTCAACCGCTTCATCAACAGAATCTGCCTTAACGATAATGAAGCCGCCAATGGTTTCTTTTATTTCACCAAAAGGTCCATTGGTAACAATACCTTTGTGTCTTACAACCCTTGCATCTTCAAAAGGCAAACCTGTGCCGCTGACAAATTTATTTTGAGCGGCGATTCCGCCTATCCAATCCATTGTTTGTTTCATCCAGGTTTCCATTTGTTCTGGCGAAGCTATCTTTTTGCCGTCTTCATGTCTCATGATCAATGCGTACTCTTCCATTTTTATAAATTTTAATTGTTATTGAATGCCTGCCTGTCGCAGGCAGGTATGAATTATACAGTTATAACAAATGAGGTTGTACAAATTGGACATCTTGGGAAAATTAATTTCATGTGCCGGCTGTGGTGTTACTCTTAATTGTGGTTGCCTCGCATACTTCAACGTTCTGTTTGCTATTTAGCTAACAATAAAAAAATCGCCAGTCGTTTATGAATATCCACTTTCTCATTCTTCCAATCAGCGATTGTTTTTGTTTTAATCCATTCATTGCTGCCGGTAAGGTCAACAGCAATACATAATTTTGTTGCTGCATTACAATTTTTCTGCAATGCTTCCAGCATTTGATTATTGCGATAAGGGGTTTCAATAAATATCTGTGTGCTGTTTTTCTTTTTTGATTCGGCTTCAAGTTCTTTAATCGTTTTACTGCGTTCATGATTGTCAATCGGCAAATAACCAACGAACTGAAATTGTTGTCCATTCATACCACTTGCCATCAACGCAAGTAAAATGGAGTTAGGCCCAACTAATGGTTTTACCTCTATATTCATTTCCTGTGCAATGGCAACTAACCCTTGCCCGGGATCTGCTATACCGGGACAACCTGCCTCACTGATGATGCCGATATTCTTTCCTTCTTTTAATTTTTGTCTGAAGATGGCTATCTCATCATTAATAACAAACCATTCATAATTATCAATTATTATTTCCTTCCATAATTTTTTTAAATAGCGGCGGGCTGTTCTTTCATTTTCCACAAAAAAAACCTGGCAATTTTTTACGGCATCAGCGATATAAGAGGGTATGGCATTCATGCCTTCATCATGAAGTAAGGATGGTATCAGGTAAACCGTTGCCATTAAAATCCTTTAGGCATTTGCATCAACTATTTTTTACTTTATGAACACTGAGTGTGGCTGCAACCACTGCATAAGCCGGAGCTAATACTATAACAATATGCATCAGGTAAAACAACAAACCATTGCCAATGGCTAATCCCCGATGATGCCCCGTAAAAGAAACACTTTGATCCTCCGTAAATTCATTTCTTGCAAAGCTGTAATCCAGCATCGAAAAACCAAAGTAGTAACATTCCATCAGCAGGGCAATCACCGGCGTTATCCAACCAATTAATGGAATTAATGACAGGATAAATAATCCTGCTAAATAAACAGATTGCCATACTGCATTGCGCAGGGCTAGCTTAATTCCTCTCGTTGCATCTTTTTTTAAATCAGGCCAGTTGAATGTATGTTCCTTTCCATCAATGATGGCTTCCGTCTTTTCACTCAGGTAAACGAATACCGGCGAACCAATAATAAGAATAAGATATTTAAGCAATGAGAAATAAAATAATACCAATATCAGCCGCAGCATCATCCCCATCATCACAAAAAAGAAACTCAGCCAGGCACTGCGCTCCTGCTGCAGCCAGGCTTCTATCCTCAATTTGCTGCTCATCCATGAAACGACATTATCAGCCGACTGCCAGAAAAAATACATGCCGGTTATAAACAGGATAGTATAAATAATACCGGGAACAATAATCCATTTGAACAGCCGGTGTTGTTGAATGAACCGGTGTGCTTCTGACCAGGACTGAATAGCGATGACAATTTCTTTCAGCAAAGCCTTAAATTGAGGTGGTAAATATAAAGAGAACCATGATTAAAAGGATTAAGAAAGATTATGCGGAAATTACCACTTTCATTTTATCAGAGAACAAATGTTCTTGAAATAGCTAAAGATTTATTGGGAAAGATTTTGGTTACAAAATTTAATAGCGTTACAACTTCTGCCCGTATTGTGGAGTGTGAAGCGTATGCCGGTGTGATTGATAAGGCATCTCATGCAGTTGGCGGTCGGCGCACTGCAAGAAATGAGATCATGTATGGTAAAGGAGGTTTTGCTTATGTTTATTTATGTTACGGCATTCATCATTTATTTAATGTAGTTACAAATTCAAAAGATATACCTCATGCTGTTTTAATACGTGCAGCAGGGCCACTGAAAGGAATTGATAAAATGCTTGAACGAACAGGAAAAGAGAAATTGGATAATACCCTCACCAGGGGGCCGGGCAATGTATCAAAAGCTCTTGGAATACGTACAACCCACAGCGGCTTATCATTGTTAAGTAAAAATTTATTTATAGCCGATGATGGGTTTGTATTTAATAAAACAGAGATCCTTACTTCACCGCGAATAGGTGTGGACTATGCAGGGAATCATGCCTTCTTACCTTATCGTTTTTATATTAAAGGAAACCCATTTGTAAGTGGCAAACCTAAGTAAACGATAATTACATTTTGAGTATTCCCGGTTCCGGAGACTGAAAGGCCTTGTTCATTTTATTCCTGTCAAATTCTTTTTCATTATTCGCTATCCATATCGTAGCAACACCATTGCCTATAAAATTGGTAAGAGCCCTCGCCTCCGACATAAAACGATCTACACCTAATAATAAAGCAAGCCCTTCAACAGGGATTACTTTTATAGCAGTTAATGTAGAAGCCAGCACTATAAAACCACTGCCGGTAACTCCGGCAGCTCCTTTTGATGTGATCATTAAAATGCCGATGATTGTAAAGATCTGCCCGATACTAAGATGAACATGAAAAACCTGTGCTAAAAAAATCATACACATGGATAAATAAATAGTAGTACCATCCAGGTTAAAAGAATAACCGGTTGGCACTACTAATCCCACCACGGATTTAGCGCAACCCATTTGTTCTAATTTCTCCATTAGTTTTGGAAGACCCGCTTCAGATGAAGAAGTGCCAAGCACAATTAACAACTCTTCACGTATGTATTTTAAAAATTTTAAAATGCTGATATGATAATATTTCAACACGAAGCCCAATGCACCAAAAATAAAGATCGCCATCGTGACATATACAGTGATCATTAATTTACCTAAAGGCAACAATGTATTAATTCCATATTTACTGATCGTAAAAGCCATTCCTCCAAAAGCCCCGATGGGAGCGAGAAGCATTACCCAGTGCAATGCCCTGAAAACATATTTTGCAATTAATTGCAGGAAATCAGTAATCTTTTTTCTGCGTTTGTAATAATTTAGAATGATGCCTGAAATGAGCGCAACAATCAATACCTGCAGCGTTGAATTATCATGAAGAAATTTCAACCAGCGGAATGCATCAGTTTGTGTGTATTTAGAAATATCACCTCCTTTAGCATTATTGGCAACAACTCCATGGCCAGGCTGTATGATCAACGCAACGGCAACACCAATAATAAGTGCAAAAGTTGTAACGATCTCAAAATATAGTAAGGCTTTAGCACCAACCCTGCCAACCTTTTTTAAATTGCCCATACTGACAATGCCAAGTATAATGGTGAGGAATATAATGGGATTAATAAACAGCTTTACCATGCTGATAAAAATTCCACTTAGAAATTCACTCAGCGTAATTTTAATTTCTAAATCCTGTCCTAAAAATTTTGTTTTAAACGGATGAGTTAAGACCTGTTTCAAAGCAAATGCAGGAGCAAAATGCCCTACCAGTATTCCGGCTGTTATCGCTATCAAAACCCAGAAAGTAAGATTGGTGAAAAGCTTTCGCATGATAGAGCTGGTAAATTATTAATGAACTAAAATTTCCAGCCCGTACTAATGCCAACTAAGATAACTGAGCCATCACCCACAGCCTGTCCTTCTGTTTTTATATTAGTTTGCACTCCGGCGGCAATAGAAGGAGAAATAAAAAACATGTCGTTGATCAAAAACATATAGCCCATTTCTGCAGCAGGCTGCAAGGCCCACAGTTTTGATTTACCATTCATGGTTCCCTCACGCCAATCAATAGTTAGTTTCCACAGGTCAGCGCGGGCGCCGAGAAAAAACCCATGGGGCCGCACTAAAAAATAATAACGATATCCCATTGACAAACCAGGGCCACCGCCTTCTTCATTATCATGTATACCTTTTTCTTTCCAGTTACTTTTATTGTAACCAAGACGTAACTGAATAGAATGATGAACAGGAAAATTATAGCCGAGATGTATAGCGTAAATATATCCTTTAGGATACCATTGAAATTCTCCGCCAACATCAATGGTTTTGTATCCTTCGATCTGCGAATGCGCAGTAATAATGAAACAAAATAAGATGACGGTGAGACTCGTAAATTTCTTCATCATGAAATATTTAGTTTTTATAAGATGGAATTTGCAATAAAGATATTTCAAAGCAGCAATAAATAAAAGCGTATGATGATTTGCTCAAATTTATTTAAGACAATAAGAATAAGGTGAATACTCTACGCCAGCTGGCGAAATGAGGAATCAGAATTTAGGGCAATTTAATTTTCTTACACTTCGGTCAACCGGTTTTTTAATATAAATCAGGGAAATTTCTGCGCCACCTCTTGTATTGGAAGCCGGTTTCAAACTGCTGACATTTACATCATAAGTAGAGCCGATTTGAAAGTCACCAAACTCCAGCCCGACATAGGGAATAATTGCGTCGCCCAAACGGAACCAGGTTCCGAGGTAAAGGTTAACCGGATTATCCTCATCCCCATTAAGATTTAATGCATAGGCTCCTCCAATCATTATATTATGTGCTTTTGCCTGTATACTATAATTAGCGCTGAAATGTAAATAATTATATGGTCCCATTGGAATTTTGCCACCTGCCTGGAAAGTTGTCCTCGGGGCTAAATAATAATTTCCTGTATCACTAAACACTTCTCTGTAGCGATTTATATGATACATGGAAACTCCTGCATAATAATTATTATAACCATTGGTGGTACCGTTGTAAAAAATTCCGGCATTCAAATCAAAGTAAGCAAGAGTTTTCGTCAGTAATGCCGGTAAAACCATCAGTTCTTAATTGATCTTCAAATTTCAAACTGGTTACATCTAATCTTTTATTGACAAATGTTCCCTGGAAACCGGCGCCTATCTGGTTATTACCATCTGCATCCAGGCCTTTATGATAAGCTATTGACAACGCAGCATAATTATGCTGCAAAGCTCCGTTCCCAGCCTTATCAGTAAAACCCATAATACCAATGCCAAATTGATCTGTTTCAGGAATTTGATTTTTTAAAATGCCGGCATCAAAAGAAATGGTAGAAGTGGTGAATGCATTATTGATAGTAGGCCACTGGTTGCGGTAATTAATAGCTATGCGATATACGCCATCAAACTTCCCGGTCAGGGCCGGGTTTAATGTAAGCGGGGATGTAAAGAATTGAGAAAAATTAGGATCCTGGGCTGTTGACACACTTACCAGGGCCACACACATTACAAGGGTAGAAAGAAGTTTTTTCATTAAGCGATTAATATTTTTTCACTTATCACTGTCAGGCTAATATTACTAAAAGTTTTGAAACGTTGCTATCTTTTACAAAATTGCCTTTGTCTCTCAATGATATTAATTGTGACGGGAATGAAAAGTACTACAAATTAAAGACCTGTAAAAAGAAATTATTGCTGCATGTATAGAAAATATACGACTATTGGTTTTGAAAAATAGTTAATTAAATCAGCTTGCAAACTGTGACTTATAACCCTAAATCTACATTTGCACTTTCACGCCAAAGGCAAGATCACCTGCATCACCCAAACCAGGAACGATATAACCTTTGGCTGTCAGTTCATCATCAATATCACCACACCATATAGTTACAGAAGGCTGTTCTCTTTTTACATATTCGATGCCTACTGTGCAGGCAATAGCAGCTACAATATGAATTTCGCGGGGATTGCCTTCTTCTTTTAAAAAATGAATAGTCTTTACAAGAGAAGCGCCTGTTGCCAGCATCGGGTCGGAAATAATCACCAGCCGGTTTTCCAGTTCGGGACAAGAAACATAATCAAGGCTTATGTCAAAGCTGCCATCTTTGTTATGCTTGCGGTAAGCAGAAATAAATGCATTATCGGCCTTATCAAAAAAATTCAGCAAGCCCTGGTGCAGCGGCAAGCCGGCTCGAAGAATAGTTGCCAGCACTGGTTGTTCCGTCATCATTTTGCAGTCAGCTATTCCCAATGGCGTTTGTATTTCTTTTTCAACAAACGGAAGCACCTTACTTATCTCATAAGCTGCCACTTCACCTATGCGCTCAAGATTGCGGCGAAAACGCATCCGATCAGTTTGAATATCTATATCCCGCAATTCGCCTATCCAATTGCTTACAAGACTATGTTTTTCACTTAAGTTAATCACCATTCCTTCATGTATTTTTGCTTTAACAAATCTAAAACAAATCTGCTCCCGAAATACTGAGCTTGTCGAAGTATCGGGACTAAAATCTAAAATCGCATGGTTTACCGGGCAATTGGCTTAATGAGTGGCAGTTCGCTGGACGGGCTGGATATAGTATATACTGAATTTCATGAAAACGCAGGCAAATGGAATTATGAAATATTACATGCTGATTGCTACCCATACAGCGATGAGTGGATAACCCGTTTGAAGAATGCAGTATCGCTGCCAGCTTTGGATTATCAATTATTGCATACAGATTATGGCCATTACCTGGGGCAACAGGTCAATAAGTTTATTGAAAAAAATAAACTTCAATATAATGTAGCATTAATCACATCACATGGACATACCAGTTTTCATATTCCATCAAAAAGAATGACAGCACAGTTGGGTGATGGTGCTGCTATTGCCGCTGAAACGCAATTGCCGGTAGTAACAGATTTGAGAGCACTGGATATTGCTCTTGGTGGACAAGGCGCCCCGATAGTACCTATCGGGGAAAAATTATTGCTTGGTGATTATGATTTCTTTTTAAATCTTGGTGGCATTGCGAATCTTTCTGCAAAAAATTTTATAAATAAAAAATCATTTCAGAATACGGAGGGTACGAAGTATCCTTCTTCAAAAGGAGAAGGGAGTTTGGGGGATGAGGTCGCTTTCGATATATGTCCTGCTAATCGCATATTAAATATGCTCGCTAATGAATTGGGAAAAGAATATGATGCAGGTGGAGAAATAGCCGCAAGCGGAAAAATTAATATTCCTTTGTTCGAAAAATTGAATGCATTGGATTATTATAAACAACCATATCCCAAATCGCTGGCAAATGATTTTGGAACAGATATAGTTTATCCATTAATAAAAAATACCGCAGTCGAAACAAAAGATGCATTAAGAACTTATGTCGAACATATAATTATACAAATAAAAAATGCTATTACTACTTTAAAGACTGTTAACTCTCCTTTAGGGGATGGGGGCAAACTACTTGCCACAGGTGGCGGTGCCTTCAATGCTTTTTTAATAGCAAGATTAAGAGATAATTTGAAAGAAACAGGTATCGGGGTGATCATACCCGGTAGCCAGCTGGTAAATTATAAAGAAGCATTAATTATGGCCTTAATCGGCATACTCCGTTGGCGACAGGAATATAATGTGTTATCTTCAGTAACAGGAGCAGCAAAAGACAGCATCGGTGGTGCCTTATGGATAGGGCAGGAAGCCTGAAATTTGTTATCCTGATTTTGCGGAAGAAGGAATAAATTTTTTTAATACAATGCCAGAAGTAAAAACCATTTCACCGGCAACCAATGGCCATAGTCATTATCCTGAATTTGGCTCGGCGGCAGAAGTGCTGATGTTTAAAAAGCTGCAGGAAAGTTTTCCGCAGCAATTTGAACATATATTTCCTGATAAACTGGCACCAAGGACTGTGATCATCATTCCATCATTAACAATGGACCAGGAAATTCTTTCCAAGATCAGCGGTATAGTACATTATGAAGAACGTTTGCTCTGCATGCTGATGCTGCTGCGTATGCCCCGCACCCATGTTATTTATCTTACCAGCATGCCTATTGATCCCGTTATCATAGATTATTATCTGCACATGCTGCCGGGCATTACCGGCTATCATGCGCAAAGAAGATTGACCTTGTTAAGCTGCCATGATTCATGTTCCAAACCATTAACGCAAAAAATTTTAGAAAGACCCCGTTTGATTCAGCGCATCAGGGAATCTATACCGACCGATCACGAGGCACACATGGCTTGTTTCAATGTTACTGCACTTGAACGCTCGCTGGCTGTGCAATTGCAGGTACCTATTTTTGGTTGTGATCCCGATCTGTATGAATTAGGCAATAAAAGTAACGGGCGAAAAATATTTAAAGAATGCGGAATACCTGTTGCTCCCGGCTTTGAAGATCTTAAAACTGCAGATGATATTGCAGAGGCATTAATGATGCTTAAGCAACAGGATAAAACATTACGCAAAGCAGTAGTGAAAATAAATGATGGATTCTCCGGTGATGGCAATGCTATTTTTTCATATAGAGGCATAGAAGAACAGGCTGACTGGAAGCAATGGGTAAAGGAACAATTGCCAAAGCGGTTAAAATTGGTAGCCGCAGATCTTTCTTATGATATGTTCATGAAAAAATATTATGACATGGGCGGCATCGTGGAAGTATTCCTGGAAGGAGAGGTGAAGGAATCACCGTCAGTACAATGCAGGGTTAATCCATTGGGACTTTGTGAAGTTCTTTCTACACATGATCAACTGCTGGGTGGAGAAAGCGGGCAGGTTTATGTTGGTGCGCAATTTCCGGCGAACCGGGAATATGCTCCTGATATTGGCAAAATGGGAAAAGTAGTGGCAGAAGCTTTTCGTGAAAAAGGTGTACTCGGCAGGTTTGCAGTTGATTTTATTTCAGTAAAAGAAAAAAATGGATGGAAGCATTATGCTATAGAAGTTAATCTTCGCAAAGGAGGCACCACGCATCCTTATCTTATGTTGCAGTTCCTCACCGATGGTGAATATAATGCTGAAAAAGGAATTTATTATACGGCCAACGGTCAGCCCCGCTATTATTTTGCTTCGGATAATTTACAGAGTGAACATTATGCCGGGCTTACTCCTCACGATCTTATTGATATCGCCATGATTCATGACCTGCATTACGATGGCACTTCGCAGGAAGGTGTGATGTTTCATTTGGTTGGCGCATTATCTCAATATGGTAAACTTGGGATAATCTGTATCGGCAGTTCGCCAGAACGTGCAAAATTTTTTTATGATGAAACTGAGAAAGTGCTCAATAGTGAAGGTAAATAATGAGATGGCGGATTTAATCATCTAATTTTTTCTTCAATTCTCTTGAAACCCATTTTACATGAATGCCACCGCGGGTTTGTCCTGATCTGCGATTAGTGAAATAAGAACCTATTAAAGCTTTTGGTGATTCGTGCGCATGCAGATCGAGCATGGTATATCCATAAAATTTTTCATTCTGATGTATATCCTTTATTGAAGTATGAATTTCGCCCTGCCATAAATAGCAAAGTGTAAAATTATCTTCATCCTCTGATGAAGCGATTTCACAAAGAATACTTTTTGAATGGGCTATGGATGAAAAAGAATGAACTTTTAAGTTGATTAATGTCTGGTGTATTTCAACTACAAATTTTTGTGACTGGCTGCCATCTGCATTTTCCAATACTCCTTCCCAGCGTCCCCGGAGATCAGGTGGAATATTCAATGCCTTATGCATCGCCTGGAATAACTTTGTATGCCATAAATAAAGATCTAATATTGCCCATAGTATACTTATAGGCGCAATGATAAGTCCATAATGCAGCAATATTTCGCCCAGGCTTTCTAATTCTGCATTTTTTGTTATCACAAGTAA
>WNFM01180278.1_pt1 | contig 10803 bp, 9 predicted proteins | sample 5400271 | NCBI WGS metagenome assembly WNFM01 (sample SAMN13153352, study PRJNA577476) | soil metagenome | isolation source: 60 cm saprolite on Douglas fir-dominated hillslope | place: USA:California | collected 2013-09-17 | reverse complement strand
GACGGCGAGGACCGGGTGATCGGCCGCGTCGTCGTCGACAAGGCGAAGGCGGGCGATGCGGTGGCGGCGCGCTTCGTCGTCGCCCATCTCTGGCCGCGGCCGAAGGCGCGGGCGGTCGAGATCGCCCTGGCGGCGGGCATGCCGGCGCATAATGTCGTGGCGGCGCATGACGCGGTGCTGCGCGCCCTCTTCGCCGGCGAGATCGCGCCCGACGAGGCGGAGGCGATCACGCGGGTAATCGACGGCAGGATGCGGGCGCTCAACGCGTGGCGGCAGGAGAACATGGTGATCAGACACCGGTCGAACTTCCCGGCGCTGCCGGCTCGAGCGGGAGCGGCGGCGGAGGAAGCGCTGGCAGAAGAGGCGGAGGGAGCCGATCCCGCCCCTGGTCCTTCGACAGGCGCAAGCGCCGCTCAGGACGAGGGGGGCGCTGCTTCGTCCACGTCCACCTGCATTTCGCCTGCAAATACAGGACATCCGTCGCAAGACGCGGACTCGCCGAGGCGCCCGGCCGAATCGGTCGATCACCTGCATTCCGCCTGCATCCGGCAGGGCGCGGCGGCGATGACGCCGGAGCGTCAGGCGGCGGCGCTGGCGCTTTTGGCCGCGCTCACCGAGCGCGCGCCGCCGCAAGCGGCAGCGTCCTTCGCCGGCGGCGAAGATTCGGCTTGATCGCGACGCGGACCCCGACACAGCATGTGTTAACGATCACGCAGCGATGGAGGACGCGAGTGGACAAGGCACTCTTCGACAAGGGGATGGCGGTGCGGCGCGAGGTTCTCGGCGCCGAGCATGTCGACAAATCGATGGCCACGGCGACCGATTTCAACCGCACGATGCAGGAATTCGTCACCGAATATTGCTGGGGCGCGGTGTGGACGCGGCCCGGCCTGCCGCGCAAGACGCGCAGCATGCTCAACCTCGCCATGCTGACCGCCCTCAACCGGCCGCACGAGATCAAGCTGCACGTCAAGGGCGCGCTCAATAACGGCATCAGCCGCGAGGAGATATCAGAGATCTTCCTGCAGGCCGGGGTCTATTGCGGCGTCCCCGCGGCGATCGACGCCTTCCGCACGGCGAAAGAGGTGTTCGACGAGATCGACAAGGCGAAGAAGGCGTAGCGTCAATGACAGTGCGTCCCCGCATCGGCTTCGTCGGGCTCGGCAATATGGGGCGGCCGATGGCCGACAACCTCATGAAGGCGGGTTTCGAGCTCGCCGTCGTCGATGCCGATCCCAGGCGGCTCGCCGGGCTCGGCGTCAAGGCGCTGCTGCCCGCCTCGCTCGCCGCGCTCGGCGAGATGAGCGACCTCGTCATCACCATGCTGCCCGACGGCAAGATCGTCCGCCACGCTTTGCTCGGCGACGCGGGTGGCAACGACCATGTGCTCGCCGGGTTGGCATCCGGCTCGCTGGTCATCGACATGAGCTCGTCGTCGCCGGTCGGCACGCGCGAGCTCGGCGCCGCGCTGGCGTCGCGCGGCATCGCCCTGGTCGACGCGCCGGTCTCGGGCGGCGTCAAGCGCGCGATCGACGGCTCGCTCGCCATCATGGTCGGCGGCGACGACGCCGATATCGCGCGCTGCCGGCCGCTCCTCGCCGCGATGGGGCGCGACATCTTCCCGACCGGCCCGCTCGGCTCGGGCCACGCCATGAAGGCGCTCAACAACTACCTCTCGGCGGTCGGCCTCGCCGCGGCGGCCGAGGCGGTGCTGGTCGGCCAGCGCTTCGGCCTCGACCCGGCCACCATGGTCGACATCCTCAACGCCTCGACCGGCCGCAATAACGCCACCGAGAACAAGCTCAAGCAGTTCATCCTGCCCAAGCGCTACGCCGCCGGCTTCACGATGGGGCTGATGGCGAAGGATCTGCGCACCGCGCTCGAGACCGCCCAGGCGACGGCGACCCCGACGCCGCTCGCCGCCGCCTGCATCGCCTTGTGGAACGATGCCGAGGTCAAGCTCGGCCCCGCCGCCGACCACACCGAGATCGCGCGGTATCTCGAGACGCTGATCGAGGAGGGGTGATGAGCACGCCCGATAGCTACGAGCTCTTCGCCGTCAAATACGCCCATCACGGCGAGCGTTACGCCAATCTCAACTTCATCGGCGGCGATCCGCATGACGGGCCGATGCCGCTCGATTTCTATGTCTGGCTGGCGCGCGGCACGAAACGCAGCTTCGTCGTCGATCTCGGCTTCAACGCCGAGACCGCGCGGCACCGCAAGCGCGAGCTCCTGCGCAATCCGGCCGAGGCCCTTCGCCTCATCGACGTCGATCCCGCGACGGTGGAGGACGTCATCCTGACGCATCTCCATTACGACCATGTCGGCAATTTCGACCTCTTCCCGAAGGCGAATTTCCACCTCCAGGACAAGGAGATGGAATATGCCACCGGGCGCTACATGGCGCAGCGCCCGTTCGGCGAGGCCTATGCCGTCGAGGACGTCGTCGGCCTCGTCCGCGAGGTTTATAAGGGCCGCGTCACCTTCCATGACGGCGATGCCGAGCTGGCGCCGGGACTCTCGGTCCATCACATCGGCGGCCACACGGCGGGGCTGCAGGTGGTGCGCGTGATGACGCGGCGCGGCTGGGTCGTGCTCGCCTCGGACGCCGCCCATCTCTACGCCAATTTCGAGACCGTGCGGCCCTTCCCCATCGTCTTCCATGTCGGCGACATGATCGACGGCTACCGCCGCATCCGCGACCTCGCCGCCAGCGCCGACCACATCATCCCCGGTCACGACCCGCTGGTCATGCGGCGCTACCCGCCGGCGACCCCGGCGCTCGAAGGCATCGCCGTGCGCCTCGACGTCGATCCCAGGGGGTAGGCGGTGACCGGGCGCTATGAGATTCGCTCTTCTTAGCCCCTCCCCCCTTGAGGGGGAGGTCGGCAACGCCTTGGCGTTGCCGGGCGGGGGGTATGCCGCCGCTCGGGTGATGTCGCCATTGAATGCTTTGCATGATTCTTTGCTGCGCTCCGCGCGGCCCCCCACCCTGTCCTCCCCCTCTCTCGCGGGGACCTTTGGTCCCCGCTGCCGCGGCAGGCGTGGCGAAGCCACGCCGGGAGCAAGGGGGGAGGGGCCAAGACGAAGATGAAACCCGCCGCCCGGCTCTACGTCCCCGACGATCTCGGCCCCGGCCGATCGCTCGCCCTCGCGGAAGCGCAGGCGCATTACCTGCGCAACGTGCTGCGCCTCGGCCCCGGCGCGGCGCTTGCCTTCTTCAACGGGCGCGACGGGGAATGGCTTGGGCGGATCGACGGCATCGGCAAGGGGCGCTGCTCGGTCGCGCTCGACGCGCAGACCCGCCAGCAAATCCCCGAGCCCGATCTCTGGCTGGTCTTCGCCCCGGTCAAGCGGGCGCGCATCGACTATCTCGTCGAGAAGGCGACCGAGCTCGGCGTCGCCGAGCTCCGCCCCGTGCGCACCCAGCGCACCATCGTCGAGCGGGTCAATGTCGAGCGGCTGCAGGCCAATGCCGTCGAGGCGGCCGAGCAGACCGAGCGGCTCGCCGTCCCGCTGGTCCATCCGCCGGAGAGCCTGCCGGCGCTCATCGCGCGCTGGCCCGAGGGGCGCCGCCTCATCGTCTGCGACGAGCGCGGCCGGGCGCCGCCGATCGCCGCGGTCGTCGCGGCGTTGCGCGATCGGCCCGCTGCGGGCGCCGCGGTGCTGATCGGTCCCGAGGGCGGCTTCACCGAAACGGAGCTTGACGGGTTGGCGAATCTTCCCTTTGTTAACGCCGTCAGCCTCGGCCCCCGCGTCCTGCGCGCCGACACTGCCGCGCTCGCCGCGCTCGCCGTCTTCCAGGCCGTCGCCGGGGATTGGCGCGACAACCGCGCCAGTTGAGCCCCGGCTCGGTCAGGATGCACGCGGCGTTCGCCCAATGGTATAATCGGCCAGGCTCACTGGCCTCCTCATCACCGGTTTGAAAGCTGTTCCGATTCATGTCCGCGCCACCCACCTCAAGCGGCGAGACGATCACCGACAAGCGTCAGCTCGTCGAGTATCTCGCGTCCGGCTCGAAGCCGTCCGACGCCTGGCGAATCGGCACCGAGCACGAGAAATTCGTCTTCCGCCGCAGCGATCTGCGCCGCGTCCCCTATGAGGGTCCCGACGGCATCCGCGCCCTCCTCGAAGGGCTGACCCGCTTCGGCTGGACGCCGGTGCTCGAGGACGGCAAGCCGATCGCGCTCAGCCAAGGGCAATGCTCGATCTCGCTCGAGCCGGGCGGCCAGTTCGAGCTCTCCGGCGCGCCGCTCGAGACCGTGCACCAGACCTGCGCCGAGGTCGGAACGCATCTCAAGCAGGTGCGCGAGGTCGCCGGCGAGCTCGGCATCGGCATGCTCGGCCTCGGCTTCGATCCGAAATGGCGGCGCGAGGACGTGCCGTGGATGCCCAAGGGGCGCTACGCCATCATGCGCGACTACATGCCGAAACGCGGCACGATGGGTCACGACATGATGCTGCGGACCTGTACGGTGCAGGTCAATCTCGACTACGCCTCGGAAGCCGACATGGTGACCAAGTTCCGCGTCGGCCTGGCGCTGCAGCCGGTCGCCACCGCGCTCTTCGCCGCCTCGCCCTTCGTCGAGGGCAAGCCGAGCGGGTATCTGAGCTATCGCAGCCATGTCTGGACCGATGTCGATCCCGACCGCTCGGGCATCCTGCCCTTCGTCTTCGCCAAGGGCTTCGGCTTCGAGAATTACGTCGACTACCTGCTCGATATGCCGATGTATTTCGTCTATCGCGACGGGCGCTACATCGATGCCTCCGGCCAGTCCTTCCGCGACTTCATCGCCGGCAAGCTGCCGGCGCTGCCCGGCGAGGTCGCGCGCATGGGCGACTGGGTCGACCATCTCACCACGGCGTTTCCGGAAGTGCGCCTCAAGCGCTTCCTCGAGATGCGCGGCGCCGATGGCGGGCCGTGGGCGCGGCTCTGCGCGCTGCCCGCCCTCTGGGTCGGACTCTATTACGACCAGACCGCACTCAACGCCGCCGCCGATCTCATCGCCGACTGGACGCCGCAGGAGCATCAGCAGCTGCGCGACGCGGTGCCGCGTCTCGGCCTCAAGACGCCGTTCCGCGGCCGTACCCTGCGCGAGGTGGCGCTCGACGTGCTCGCTCTGTCGCGCGGCGGGCTGCAGCGCCGCGCCCGCCGCGACAGCTGCGGCGAGGACGAGACGCATTACCTCAACCCGCTCTTCGCCATCGCCGATTCCGGCCGTACCCCGGCCGAGGATCTGCTCAAGGATTTCGAGACGCGCTGGCACGGCGACATCGATCCGATCTTCACCGAGCACGCCTACTGAGCCGAGGAGACCGCCATGCTCGAGCTGCGGCCGAACTGCGAATGCTGCGATAAGGACCTGCCGCCCGATTCGAACGAGGCGCGGATGTGCTCCTTCGAATGCACCTTCTGCAGCGCCTGCGCCGACGGAGTGTTGCAGGGGCGCTGCCCGAATTGCGGCGGCGAGCTGGTGCGCCGGCCGATCCGCCCGGCCGAGAAGCTTGCCAAGTTCCCCGCCTCGCCGACCCGCAAGGTCAAGCCGCAGGGCTGCGCTAAGGCGGCCTGAGCGGGATCAGTAGCCGGTGCGCGCCTTGCGGACGCTGGCTTCGGCGGTGCCGCCGAGCCGCGCCGTCGTCCAGCGCTCGGGATGCGTCATGCCTTCCTCGGGCGGCAGGCCGGAGAGCGACATCCAGCGCGAGCGGTGCCAGGCGGTGGCGGCGATCTCGACCTTGACGCGGTCGCCGGCGGGCGGCCGCTCGACGCCGAGCGCCGACCATGGCAGGAAGCCCTCGGCGGTGATGCGCGGCTGGTCGGCGCCGAAATAGACGGTGGCGGCGCCCGGCACGGCGTTGCAGGCGGAGGGCGTCGCCGCCTCGCCAGCGCAGAGCAGCGCCGCCATCGGCGGATGGTCCTTCGTCTTGGTGCGCGGCGGCACAAAATAAAGGGTAAAGCGGCGCGGCCCCGCCCCGGCATCGAGCCCGATGGCGACGCGATAGGCCTCGCCGAGGGGAAACTCGCCGTCATAGGCGAGGAGATCGAGGTCGTAGTAATCCTGCCCGATCGTCGCCAGCGCGATGCCGTCGGCGTTCCACGCGAGATAGGTCTCGCCGAAGGCGACCTCGCCGGCGGCGGGGGTCAGCGGCGGCACCAGCGCGGCCGGCTTCGGCCAGTCGGCGAGCGAATGGTCGGTGACGTCGATCCGCGCGCTGGGCAGGGTGAATTGATGCGCCGCCGGCGCCGGCTCGGCGCGCGCCGCCGCATGGGTCGTCGAGGCGGCCTCGTTGACCCGCGTCAGCGCATCGGTCAGCCCCTCATAGGGCCGGTTGTCGATATCGACGAGGCCGAAATCGTAATCCTCGCCATCCGCCCGGCCGCCCGTCGGGTGATCGGCGAGCTGGAACCAATGGCTGCCGACGATCTCCGGCACGGCGGCGAGGTTGAGCGTCGCCGCCGCGGCGCCGCGTGCCCGCTCGGCCTGCGTCGCCACCGTCATTAGATGGCCGTTATTGTGGTTGCCGCTGCGGTTCTCGGCGGCGGCGAAGAACCATTCCGAGATCAGCACCGGCTTGCCGCCGGTGAGCTGGCGCAGCCCGTCGAAGAAATAGCGCGCCACCCAGCCGTCGGGGCTGTCGATATTGTAGTTCATCGCGATGACGTCGACATGGCGCGCCATGGCGCGCACGGCGACGGGATCGTAATAGATCGGCAGACGGTCGCCGAACAGCAGCGCGTCGGGATCGGCCTCGTGCAGCACCCGCTCGACCATGGCGTAGTAATGCTCGGCGACGGCGCCGGTGAAGCGGCGCACCGCGGCGATGCCGTTGCCGCCCGGCCGCAGCTTGGTGGCGCTCTCGGCGTGCAGCAGCGCGTCCCACGAATCGGTTCCGGCCGGCGGCACGAAATCGACCAGGAAGCGGCCCCAATCGCCGCCATAGCGGTCGCGCAGCAGCTCGACCCAGCGCTGCTTGGTGTAGTTGCTCGCCGGCTTCGTCGAGTAGAAGACGAAGAGCGCGCCGTTCCACCAGCCGACCTCGTTGTCGGAGAAATAGCCGATCCGGTAAGGGCTGCCCTTATAGGGCGCGACGAGGCCGGGAGCGAGCGTCCGCATCGTTTGCTCGGTGGCCGGATCGAACGGGTCGAACCAATGGAAGCGGGCGAGGCGCCCGAGCTCGAGATTGGCGATCTCGGGCAGCTTGAGGACATCCGGCGGCAGCGACCACGCCCCCGCGGTGTTGAACCCCCAGCCGCGCAGGCGCGTCAGCGTGTCGTCACGCCACGCCGCGAGCGAGGGGTAGAAGCGCCGCCATTCATAGCGCGGCCTGCCATCCGGCAAGGGAAGCTTCGGCACCTCGCTGTCGAGCACGTTGACGCCGACCGAGTAGAAGCGCTGGCCGCAGGGATCGAGCAGCCAGTCGACGCCGTTGGCATGCACCGTCCAACGTGCTGTCGGTGCGCGCGCCAAGTCGCAGGCACGCGTCGTCTCGGCTGCGAGCAGCATGCCGCACAGGCTGAGAAGAACGGCGAGGCAAATGCGGCGCGACAGATCAACCAACCCTTTCGTCGTCTTTGTGCCCGCCGCCCGATCGGCGGGCGGGCTGGTCGCTTAGGTCGCCGTGCCGCCGACCGTCAGCCCGTCCATCCGCAGGCTCGGCTGACCGACGCCGACGGGAACGCCCTGCCCATCCTTGCCGCAGGTGCCGACGCCATCGTCGAGCGCCAAATCATTGCCGATCATGGTGATCTTGGTCAATGCGTCCGGGCCGTTGCCGATCAATGTCGCGCCCTTGACCGCCGGGCCGACCTTGCCGTCCTCGATGAGATAGGCCTCGGAGGCCGAGAAGACGAACTTGCCCGAGGTGATGTCGACCTGGCCGCCGCCGAAATTGACCGCGTAGAGCCCGCGCTTGACCGAGGCGATGATCTCCCGGGGATCCTTGTCGCCGGCCAGCATGTAGGTATTGGTCATGCGCGGCATCGGCGCATGGGCGAAGCCCTGGCGCCGCCCGTTGCCGGTCGGCTTCAGCCCCATCAGCCGGGCGTTGAGCCGATCCTGCATGTAGCCCTTGAGAATGCCGTCCTCGATGAGGACGTTATGGGCCGAGGGCGTGCCCTCGTCGTCGACGGTGAGCGAGCCGCGGCGGTCCGGCAGCGTGCCGTCATCGACGACGGTGACGCCGGGCGAGGCGACGCGCTGGCCGACCAGGCCCGAGAAGGCCGAGGTCTTCTTGCGGTTGAAATCGCCCTCGAGCCCATGGCCGATCGCCTCGTGCAGCATGACGCCGGGCCAGCCGGGGCCGAGCACGACGGTCATCTCGCCGGCCGGGGCCGGCACCGAGCCGAGATTGACCAGCGCCTGGCGCAGCGCCTCGTCGACCTGGCCGCGCCACTGGGTCGGCTCGAAATAGCGCGCATAGGCGACGCGGCCGCCGGCGCCCGACGAGCCGCTTTCCATGCGCTCGCCCTCGCCGACGACGATCGAGACGTTGAGGCGGACGAGCGGGCGGATATCGCCGACCCTTGTGCCGTCGGCGCGCAGGATCTGCACCGCCTGCCAGACGCCGGAGATCGAGGCGGCGACCTGGCGGACGCGCGGGTCCTTGCCGCGCGCATAGGCGTCGATCTCGGCGAGGAGCTGTGCCTTGGCGGCGAAATCGACGGCACCGAGCGGGTTCTCCGCGGTATAGAGGCTGCGGTTGGTGCCGGCTGGACCCGCCATCGCGGTGCCGCCCTGGCCGGATTTGACGGCGCGGACGGTGGAAGCGGCGCGCTGGATCGCCGCCTCGGAGAGCTCGGAGGCATGGGCGAAGCCGGTCGCCTCGCCCGAGACGGCACGCAGGCCGAAGCCTTGCGCCGTATCGAAGGCGGCGCTCTTGATCTTGCCATCGTCGAGGGCGACGCTCTCCGATTGGCTGTATTCGAGGAACAGCTCGCCGTCATCCATGCCGGCAAGCGCCTCGCCGACCCGCGCCTCGATACGGGCGCGCTCCATGCCGGTGCGGTTGAAGAAGAGGTCGTCGGTGGCGGCGAGATCGGTCATGAGATCCTCGGTTCTGCCCGCGAACGGGCGGCCGGTGAGCGGGGCGGCGGGGCGGCGATACATTTCCTACCACAGAATCCCCCTCGGCATGAGGGCTCGTGGAGGGCCGCGTCGTGCTGATATGGGCATCTGCCGGCGCCTTGCAAACCGCCCGGCCGCCGGCAGCCCGACAGTCGCCCGGTGGGCGAGGCGCCGCGCCGCTTATGCGGCATAAAGTCGCAATTTCCGCTCGGCCATTGCCAGGCCATAGCGGGCCGCGCGAGGAAGACGGCGACGGTTGCCCGACCGCAGGAAAGGGCGACAGTCGATTGAGTTGTGAGGGAAGGCGGGTTTAGTGTAGCTTCGCGCCGCATTCGACGGGGCTGCCGCAGCTGCGAGGCAGGGTTGTTTCCCGAGGTGTCCCGCCGAGCCCCTTAGAGCGCGGTCGTAATTCGGCAGACCCGAATTCGGCGGATCCGAGACGAGAGGCCTAAGAGCATGGGATTTGGGGGCATGAGGTTCGACCGGTCAAGCATCAGGCGGTCTGGCGCCAAGGCAGTTCGCATCGCCGCGCTGAGCCTGCTGTTCGGCGCGGTGTCGGCGTCGCTCGGCTTCGCCCAGTCGCCGAGCGCTCCGGCGGGGCGGGTCGCCGAGCCGCATAACTGGCAGCTCGGTTTCCAGCAGGCGGCGACGCCGGTCAAGGAGCGCATCGGCGATTTCCACAACGAGCTGCTGATCATCATCACGCTGATCACCCTCTTCGTGATGGGGCTGCTCGCCTATGTCATCCTGCGGTTCAACGCGCGCGCCAACCCGGTGCCGACGCGGACCACCCACAACACGCTGATCGAGGTCATCTGGACGGTCGTTCCCGTGCTCATCCTGGTGATCGTCGCCATCCCGTCCTTCAAGCTCATGTACTATATGGACCGCACGCAGAAGGCCGACATGACGATCAAGGTGACCGGTCATCAATGGTACTGGTCCTATGAATATCCGGATGCCGGCGATCTCGGCTTCGACAGCAACATCATCGCCGAAAAAGATCTGAAGCCGGGGCAGAAGCGTCTGCTCGACGTCGACAATCGCCTGGTCGTTCCGGTCGGCGAGAATGTCCGCGTCCTGATCGCCGGCTCGGACGTCATGCATAGCTGGTTCGTCCCGTCTTTCGGCGTCCAGATGTATGCCGTCGTCGGCCGGCTCAACGAGACCTGGTTCAACGTCGAGCACGAGGGCGTCTATTACGGGCAGTGCAATCAGATCTGCGGCGTCAATCACGCCTTCATGCCGATCGTCGTCGAGGCGGTGTCGAAGGACGCCTTCGCCAAATGGGTCGACGAGAAGAAGAAACAGGCGCGCAACGACAACGCCGCCACCATCCGCCTCGCTGGCGCGGCGCCCGCCGCCGCAGCCGCACAGTAAGTCTCGGGAAGAGGGACAGATCATGGCTACCGGACCTTCGACGCACGCTCATGACCACCCCGCTGACCACGGGGCCCATGGCCATGACGAGCACGGGCACTATCCTGGCTTCTTCACGCGCTGGTTCTGCTCGACGAACCACAAGGATATCGGCACGCTCTACATCATCTTCGCCATCATCGCCGGTCTCATCGGCGGCGCCTTCTCGGTGATCATCCGCGCCCAGCTCATGCATCCCGCCGGCGGCGTCATCGAGGATCATCAGCTCTATAACGTCATCGCCACCGCGCATGGGCTGATCATGATCTTCTTCATGGTCATGCCGGCGATGATCGGTGGCTTCGGCAACTGGTTCGTG
>WNFM01060477.1_pt1 | contig 10804 bp, 5 predicted proteins | sample 5400271 | NCBI WGS metagenome assembly WNFM01 (sample SAMN13153352, study PRJNA577476) | soil metagenome | isolation source: 60 cm saprolite on Douglas fir-dominated hillslope | place: USA:California | collected 2013-09-17 | reverse complement strand
TGGACGCGCGGATGGGGGGAACCGGTCTCTTTTCCTACCCTGCGGCGCCGCGCCTGGCTGGCGATCGCAATTCGCGCTTCGGTGCTGACGGCGCTGTGCATCCCGCTCGTGCTGCTGGCGCCGGCCTTCGCCCTCCTGGCGGTGGCCGCCAACCTGGCCTGGGCGCTGGCGTGGCTGCCCAGGCGCTCCCGCGAGATCACCATAGATGAGTCAATCGTGGTCGCAGCTCCCGGGACAGCTTCCTGGGCCATGCTCACGGACCCTATCAATCGCCGGCGATACGATCGGCGCCTCAAGGAGGTGGCCACTTTCCCCGAAGGACGCCTGCAGTTGGGCACCGAGATGACGACCATCGCAGAGGTCCCGCTCCTGAGCCCGTATCGCGGAAACAGGTCGATGACGATGAAGATGAGGTCCCGGGTCACGGCCATGGCTCCGGAGTCGTCGTTCACGATGACTGCGCTCGACCGCGTTGCCATCAGCACGACCGAACTTACTTCCGAGGGTGGAGGTACCCGAGTGATGACCCGTTTGACATACGCCACGTCGATCCCGGACGCGATCATGGGTGGGGCGTTGCAGAACGCCGCCGCCGTGAGCGGTGCCAGAGCGGCCGCGCGAGAGAGGCTGGAGTGGCTCAAGCAGGTGCTGGAGAATCCAAAAGCGTGAGCGAGTTTCGCCCCGCTGGCGGCAGACGGGTGCTTCCCCGGCCCTGCAGGCGCCCGGTTGGCACCAGACGGGCGGAATCCAGGCCGCGGCGGGCGCTCGGTATAATTCGCGACCTGCCCTAGACCGTAGGTGGGTCGCGCCGGGCGCCACCCTTAATCTCCTACCGAGGCGATCGGAAGTGAAGGAATCTCAAGTCCTTCTTGCCTTGCGCGTCACCCAGGGGCAGGGAGGATTTTTCATTTGCCGAAAGCCAGGAAAGAACAGAAAGCCGAGCAGGTCGAGCTGATCGCCGAGAAGCTCAGACGGGCGAAGGTCGCCGTGCTGACCGACTACCGCGGGCTCACGGTGAGCCAGATCCAGGACCTGCGGGGCAAGTTGCGCACCGGCGACGTCGAGTACCGCGTGGTCAAGAACACGCTCGCCCGGCGCGCCGCTGAGGCGGCAGGCCACAAGGCGCTCGAGGCCGAGCTCAAGGGCCCGATCGCGATTGCCTTCGGTTACGACGACCTCGGTGTGCCCGCCCGGCTGATCAACGAGTTCGTGCGCGCCACGCGGCTCAAGCTCGAGGTGGTCGGTGCGCTCGTCGAAGGCAGGGTGTTCTCGCCCGAACAGGTCAAGCAGCTGGCCGACCTACCGTCCCGCGAGACCCTCATCGCCCAGCTCATGGGCACCCTGCAGTCGCCCGTGAGCCAGCTCGTCGGAATCATGCAGACCCCTGCTCAGCAGCTGATCGGCGTGCTGAACGCATACAAAGAAAAGTTGGAGGCAGCGTAGACATGGCGACCAAAGTCACCCCGAAGGATTTCGTAGAGGCCCTCAAAGAGTGGAGCATCCTCGACGTCGTCGAAGCCGTGAAGGCGATCGAGGACGAGTTCGGCATCAAGGCCGCGGCCCCGGTCGCGGTGGCGGCGGCGGCTCCGGCGGCGGGCGCGGCCGCCGAGGCGGAGGAGGAGCAGACCGAGTTCACCGTCAACCTGACGGCGGTGGGCGAGAGCAAGATCAACGTGATCAAGGCCGTCCGCGAACTGACGCAACTCGGCCTCAAGGAGGCCAAGGACCTGGTCGACGCCGCCCCGAAGCCGGTGCTCGAGAACGTGAGCAAGGCGGACGCCGAGAAGGCGGTCGCCCGGCTGCGCGAGGCGGGCGCCTCGGCGGATATGAAGTAGGGGCCAAACTAGCCCGCGGAGAGAGCCGAGTCCAGCGACTCGGCTCTTTTTGTTTCTCGAAAAGCACTCAGGTGGGCCAAGACGAGGTCGAGACCCCGCTCGAGTTCTTCTTCCGTGACGCACCAGTGAGGTGACAGGCGTACGCGACCTGGCCTCGAATCCACAATGACACCCTCGGCGTGAAGCCGCGCCTCGACCTCCTCTGGGCGATCGCACTCGAGCGTCACGATTCCGCACCGCCGCTCGCGTTCTGAGGGCGTGAAAGTACGGACACCCGCGTCGCGGGCCCGCTCGATGATCCGTCCGGTCAGGTCACGAAGCCGTTCCTGGATGGCTTCCACGCCGACCGACAGCACCAGGTCCAGGCCGGCCAGTGCGGCGTAGTGCGAAGGCACGGCCCAGGTGCCGGTCTCCAGGCGGCGGGCGTCCTCCGCGAAGGTGAGCGACTCCATGGAGAACGAGAAGGGGTCCCGGGTCGCGAACCAGCCGGTCCCATGTGGTCGGATCGCCGGCAGCAGCTCGGGGCGGGCATAGAGGAACGCAGTGCCCGGCCCCCCGCTCAGCCACTTGAGGCAGCCTCCCACCAGCGCGTCGCAGTCCATTGTGCCGACGTCGATCGGGACGCAGCCCGCCGTCTGGTATGCGTCGATTACGCACAAAGCGCCCTGGCGGTGGGCCGCGTCCGCGATCGCGCGCACGTCCTGCAGGTAACCCGTCGTGTAAAAGAGGTGGGTGGTGACGACCAGGGCCGTGTCCCGGTCGATCCGCTCGGCGAAGGCCTCGGGCGACACGGTGGCCCCGTCGGCGCTGGGGACGAACTCAACCTCGAACTCCGGGCGCGAAAGCCACTGGTGGCCGATGGTCGGGAAGTCGAGTCCGCCGATCAACACTTTGCGCCGGCCGGCCGGCAGCGGCAGGCCCGAGGCCAGAGTAGTCAGGGCGACCGAGACCGACGGGGCGAGGGCGGTGGTCCCTGGCGGCGCCTGAAGCAGCTGGGCGACCCGGCCCCGGAGCCGGTCCAGCAGTGGCAGCCAGTCGGAGTACCAGGCCGGGGTGCCCTGGAGGTCCCACGAGTCGGCGTAGCGCTCCAGCGCGAGCCGGCCGGCGCGGGGCAGGGGGCCCAGCGAGCAAGCGTTCAAGTAAATGAACCTGTCGAGGAGCGGGAACTGCGCCCGCAACGCCTGCCAGTCAGGAGCCACCAGTGATATAGTGCGGCGATTCCGGCCAGGCCGTTCGCTGGCTGCGTTGACGCGTCCCACAAAGCACGTCATCTCGTTGTATACTGGCCGTTCGTGCACGCCCGGCGCCTCATCTTGCCTATTTCTTGAGCGCGCCCTTTTTTCCCTAAGGAGTCTCGAATGATCTCAGAGATGAGAGCGCCCGCGCGCCTCAGCTACGGCCGCATTCCGAACCTCGTGGAGTTGAAGGACCTCATCGCCACGCAGCTCGAGTCTTTCCACTGGTTCAAGACCGAGGGCCTCCGGGAGCTCTTCGACGAAATCAACCCGATCACCGACTACACGGGCAAGAACTTCGAGCTGAAGTTCCAGGACTACGAGTTCGGCCAGCCCAAGTTCTCGGTCGAGGAGTGCCGCAACCGCGACATGACCTACGCCGCGCCGCTGCGGATCAAGACCCGCCTGACCATCAAGGAGACGGGGGAGATCAAGGAGTCCGAGGTCTACATGGGCGACTTCGCCATGATGACCGACGAGGGCACGTTCATCGTGAACGGCACCGAGCGCGTGGTCGTTTCGCAGCTGGTCCGCTCGCCCGGCGTGTACTTCACCGCCGCCGAGGACCCCAACACGGGCCGCAAGCTCTTCGGCGCCAAGCTCATCCCCAACCGTGGCGCGTGGCTCGAGATCGAGACCTCGGCCAAGGACTTGCTCACGGTCAAGATCGACCGCAAGCGCAAGGTCCCCGTGACCGTGCTGCTCAAGGCCCTCGAGCTGCCGTCGCTCAAGGGCACCGAGAACGACCGCGAGGCGCAGAAGCGCGCGCTCCTGGAGATGTTCGGGGACGTCGACAACAACACCGAGCACCACTACCTGGAGTCGACGCTGGACAAGGACACGACGAACAAGCCCGAGGACGCCCTCCTCGAGCTGTACCGCCGCGTCCGCCCTGGCGACCCGCCGTCGGTCGACAACGCCCGGAACCTGCTCCAGAGCCTGTTCTTCAACCCGCGCCGCTTCGACCTCGGCCGCGTCGGCCGCTACAAGGTCGACAAGCGCCTGGGCCGCGACGAAGAGGACATCCTCGACCGGGTCAAGCGGCGTGAGCTGCGCATCCTGGAGAAGGGCGACTTCATCGCCATCCTGCGCAAGCTCATCGAGCTCAACAACGCGCCGCGTGAGCGGCAGATCCCCGACGACATCGACCACCTTGGCAACCGCCGGGTGCGCGCGGTCGGCGAGCTGCTGCAGAACCAGTTCCGGATGGGCCTGATCCGCATGGAGCGGATCATCAAGGAGCGGATGACGATCAGTGACCCTCACACGGTCACGTCGGCATCGCTCATCAACGCCCGCCCGGTCGTGGCCGCGATCAAGGAGTTCTTCGGCTCCAGCCAGCTGTCGCAGTTCATGGACCAGCACAACCCGCTGTCCGAGCTGACGCACAAGCGCCGCCTTTCGGCACTTGGTCCAGGCGGACTCTCCCGCGAGCGCGCGGGATTCGACGTCCGCGACGTGCACCACAGCCACTACGGCCGCATCTGCCCGATCGAGACCCCCGAGGGCCCGAACATCGGCCTGATCGGCAACCTCGCGACCTACGCGAAGGTCAACGAGTTCGGGTTCGTGGAGAGCCCGTTCCGCCGCGTCTACAACCGGATGTCGGTCGGCAACGGTGACGCTCCCAAGCTCACCGGTCGCAAGCTGCGCCGGCCCGCGGTCGACGGCAAGGGCACCGAGGTGCTGCCGGTCGGCCACGTCCTCGACGAGAAGGAAGTCCAGAAGCTGGCCAAGGCCCACGTGGCCTCGGTCGACATCATCCCGTGGGTCTCCGACGAGGTCGAGTACCTGTCCGCTGACGAGGAGGACATGTTCGGCATCGCCCAGGCCAACGCGGGCCTCACCCCGGACAGCACATTTATAGACGCGCGCGTGCCCGCCCGGACTCGCAGCCACTACGGCCTCGAGGACGTCGGGAACATCCAGTACATGGACGTGTCGCCGAAGCAGATCGTCTCGGTGGCCACGGCCATGATCCCGTTCCTGGAGCACGACGACGCCGGCCGCGCCCTGATGGGCGCCAACATGCAGCGCCAGGCGGTGCCGCTGCTGGTCACCGACGCGCCGCTGGTCGGCACCGGCGTCGAGTACTACGCCGCCAAGGACTCGGGCGAGATGATCGTCGCGGACGTGGCCGGCACGGTCATGGACGTCGCCCACCCCAAGGACCTGAAGACCGTCCACGCCACCCCGGTGTTCGACATCGTGGTCAAGCCCGACTCGGGCGGTCCCGACCACCACTACCCGCTTCAGAAGTTCGCGCGCTCCAACCAGGGCACGTGCCTCAACCACCGCTCGCTGGTCAAGCCTGGCCAGCACGTCGAGGTGGGTGACATCCTGGCGGACGGGCCCGCGATCGACAACGGCGAGATGGCGCTCGGCCGCAACGTGCTGGTCGCCTTCATGCCGTGGGAGGGCTACAACTTCGAGGACGCGATCCTGCTCTCGGAGCGCGTGGTCAAAGAGGACATGTACACCTCGATCCACATCGAGGAGCACGAGTCCGAGGCCCGCGAGACGAAGCTCGGTCCCGAGGAGATCACCCGCGACATCCCGAACGTCGCCGACGACGCGCTGCGCAACCTCGACGAGCGCGGCATCGTCTACATCGGCGCCGAGGTCCAGCAGGGCGACATCCTGGTGGGCAAGATCACGCCCAAGGGCGAGACCGAGCTCTCGGCCGAGGAGGCGCGCGAGGTCCGCGACTCGAGCCTGCGCGTACCGCACGGCGAGCGCGGCATCGTGGTCGACGTCAAGGTGTTCTCGCGCGAGAACAAGGACGAGCTCGGCCCAGGCATCAACGAGATGGTCCGGGTCTACCTCGCACAGAAGCGCAAGATCTCGGCCGGCGACAAGATGGCCGGCCGCCACGGCAACAAGGGCGTGGTCGCGAGGATCCTCCCGCAGGAGGACATGCCGTACCTGCCGGACGGGACTCCGGTCGACATCGTGCTCAACCCGCTCGGCGTACCGAGCCGCATGAACCTGGGGCAGGTGCTCGAGACGCACCTGGGCTGGGTCGCGCATGCGCTCGGGATCAAGATCGCGACGCCCGTCTTCGACGGCGCCCCGATGGCGACCATCGTGGCCGAGCTCGAGAAGGCCGGCCTGCCCGCGGATGGCAAGGTCAAGCTGCGCGACGGCCGCAGCGGCGAGGAGTTCGACGAGCCGGTGACCGTCGGGATGATCTACATGCTCAAGCTGGCCCACCTGGTGGAGGACAAGATCCACGCCCGGTCGACCGGCCCCTACAGCCTGGTCACCCAGCAGCCGCTGGGAGGCAAGGCGCAGTTCGGCGGACAGCGGTTCGGAGAGATGGAGGTCTGGGCGCTCGAGGCCTACGGCGCGGCGCACGTCCTCCAGGAGATCCTGACCGTGAAGTCCGACGACATCGTGGGCCGCGTCAAGGCCTACGAGGCGATCGTCAAGGGCGACAACACGCTCGAGGCCGGCATCCCGGAGTCGTTCCGCGTACTGGTCAAGGAGCTGGAAGGCCTTGCGCTCGGGGTCGAGATCCTGAGCGAGGACGAGCGCCAGATCGTGCTTTCGGAGGAAGACATTCCCGAGATCCCGCTGGACCTCGGTATCAGCCTCGAGCGCGAAGAGCTCGGGGAAGACAGCGCTGAGTAGTAGGAGAGAAGAGGAATAACTTGCTGAAGCTAGAGAACTTTGACGCGCTGAAGCTTTCGCTGGCGTCGCCCGAGACGATCATGTCCTGGTCGCACGGCGAGGTCACGAAGCCCGAGACGATCAACTACCGCACGCTCCGCCCGGAGCGCGACGGTCTTTTCTGCGAGCGCATCTTCGGTCCCACGCGGGACTGGGAGTGCCACTGCGGAAAGTACAAGCGGTACCGCTACAAGGGCATCATCTGCGACAAGTGCGGCGTCGAGGTGACGCGGTCGAAGGTGCGCCGCGAGCGCATGGGCCACATCAAGCTCGCGTCGCCGGTCAGCCACGTCTGGTACTTCAAGGGCATTCCCAGCCGCATGGGACTGCTGCTCGACATGTCGCCGCGCAACCCCACGAAGAGGCCCGCAAGGACATGCTCGCGAGCCTGAACATGGACAAGGACGAGCGCGCGGTCCGGCTGCGCGCTGACATCGAGGCCAAGTCGCGCGACCTACGCCAGGAGCACGAGGGCAAGACCAAGAAGCTCAAGGGCGAGGTCGAGGCCGAGGTGGCCAAGCTCGAGGCGGACCTGCAGGAGGCCGTCGACGAGCTCACGACGCAGGGTAAGAAGGCCACCGAAGCGGTCAAGGCCGGCATCGGCACGAAGTCGCGCAAGCAGCTCACGGTCGGCCTGAACGGCGACGAGGAGGTCGTCGTCGACAAGGGCGAGCTGTTCTCCAAGGAGATGTCGCGCGCCGTGCTCAGCAAGGTCCAGGAGAAGATCGAGCAGCAGGAGGCCAACACCAAGGTCGCGCAGAAGCGCGCCAAGGAGCGCCTCGACGCGGACAAGAAGGCCCTTGAGGCTCAGATCGAGTCCGCCACGAAGACGCAGCGGGATGGGATCCAGGGCGAGCTCGAGGCCCTGCAGCAGGAGATCGAGGCCACCCGTACCGACCTCGAGGGGCTGCACCCGAAGCAGATCCTGACCGACACCCAGTACCGCGACTTCCACGACCGGTTCGGCCGCTGCTTCCGCGCCGGCATCGGCGCCGAGGCCGTCCGCGACCTGCTGTCCCGGATCGACCTGACGCCGGAGATGTACAGGCTGCGCGAGGAGTCGCGCTCCTCGACCGGCCAGCGCAAGCAGAAGGCGATCAAGCGCCTCAAGGTCGTCGAGGACTTCCGCAAGTCGAACTCCAGCCCGACGTGGATGGTGCTCGAGGTCCTGCCGGTCATTCCACCCGAGCTACGCCCGATGGTTCAGCTGGATGGCGGCCGGTTCGCGACGTCCGACCTCAACGACCTTTACCGCCGTGTGATCAACCGGAACAACCGCCTGAAGAGGCTGCTCGAGCTCGGCGCGCCCGAGATCATCGTGCGCAACGAGAAGCGGATGCTCCAGGAGGCGGTCGACGCCCTGATCGACAACGGCCGCCGCGGCCGCGCGATCCCCGGCACCGGCAACCGCAAGCTGAAGTCGCTCTCCGACATGCTCAAGGGCAAGCAGGGCCGGTTCCGTCAGAACCTGCTCGGCAAGCGCGTGGACTACTCGGGCCGCTCCGTTATCGTGGTCGGCCCCGAGCTGAAGCTCCACGAGTGCGGCCTGCCCAAGAAGATGGCGCTCGAGCTCTTCAAGCCGTTCGTCATGCGTGAGCTCGTAAACAAGGGCTACACCACGAACATCAAGTCGGCCAAGCGCATGGTCGAGCGCAGCCGGACCGAGGTCTGGGACGTCCTCGACGAGGTCATCCGCGACCACCCGGTGCTGCTCAACCGCGCCCCGACCCTGCACCGCCTCGGCATCCAGGCGTTCATGCCGGTGCTGGTCGAAGGGTCTGCGATCCAGATCCACCCGCTCGTCTGTGCGGCGTTCAACGCCGACTTCGACGGCGACCAGATGGCCGTGCACGTGCCGCTGTTCAGCGGTGCGATCGCCGAGGCCAAGAACCTGATGATGTCCTCGCAGAACATCCTGTCCGCGGCGGACGGCCACCCGGTGGTCGCCCCGACGCAGGACGTCGTCCTCGGCTGCTACTGGCTGACCGCCACGCGGACCGAGATGCCCAAGGGCGAAGACGAGGTCAGGAAGCTGCGCGCCTTCAGCTCGCAGAACGAGGTCGTGCTCGCGCTCGAGGCCAAGGTGGTCAGGCTGCAGGATTGGATCCGGTTGCACATCGCCGGCACCGAGAACGGCTCGAACGACCTGTTGGTCACGACGGCCGGCCGCGTGGTGTTCAACCAGCCGCTGCCGGTGGGCAAGAAGCCACTCGAATCTCACATGAAACCGCTTCCGTTCCAGAACGCGCATTACGACCGCAAGGGACTGCGCAACCTGGTCGCGGAGCTGTTCCGGCTGTACGGCAGCGACGTCACGGCGATCGTCGTCAACGACATCAAGCGCCTGGGCTTCCGCTACGCAACCCAGGCGGGAATCACCGTGTCCGCCATGGACATCCCACACCCGGAAAAGAAGTGGGAGATCATCCACGCCACCGAGAAGGAGGTCGCCGACGTCGAGCGGATGTACCGCCGCGGCGTCATGACCGACGACGAGCGCTACCGCAAGGTGATCGAGCTGTGGCAGAAGGCCTACGAAGAGGTCGGTAACGCGACCGAGCTCGCCTTCGACAAGTTCAGCCCGATCTGGATGATGATGGGCTCGGGCGCCCGCGGAAACATCCAGCAGATCCGACAGCTCGCGGGCATGCGCGGCCTGATGGCCGACCCCACGGGCCGGATCATCGACCTGCCCATCCAGGCCAACTTCACCGAGGGCCTGACCGTGCTCGAATACTTCATCTCGACGCACGGCACGCGCAAGGGACTGGCCGACACCGCACTCCGCACCGCCGACTCCGGCTACCTGACACGCCGTCTCGTGGACGTCGCGCAGGACGTGATCGTGCGCGAGGAGGACTGCGGAACCACCAACGGAATCTGGGTTCGCGACATCAGCGCCGAGCGGGCGCGGACCGAGCCCATCTACGAGAAGATCGCGGGTCGAGTGGCGGCCGAGGACGTGGCCGCTGACGGGAAGGTCCTCGTGAAGTCCGGCATCTCGATCACGGATGACGTCGCCCGGCAGATCATCGCGGCCGGCGTGCCGGTCAAGATGCGATCTGTCCTCGTGTGCGAGGCACGCGAGGGCGTCTGCCGCACCTGCTACGGCCGCAACCTGGCCACCGGCAAGATCGTGGAGATCGGCGAGGCGGTGGGTGTCATCGCCGCGCAGTCCATCGGCGAGCCGGGCACTCAGCTGACCATGCGCACGTTCCACACCGGCGGTGTCGCCGGAGTGGACATCACCCAGGGTCTGCCCCGCGTGGAGGAGCTTTTCGAGGCTCGTATCCCCAAGGGCAAGGCCATCATCTCCGAGATCGATGGCGAGCTCGAGATCATCCGCCAGGAGGGCTCGCGCAAGGTGCGCGTGACGTCCAGGGAGGAGTTCGAGGTCTCGTACCCGGTCGACACCAAGATGCAGGTCGCGGTGAAGACCGGTGACGACGTCATGGAAGGTCAGGAGATCGCGCGCGACGCCAAGGGCAACGCGGTCCGCACCCGCCACGCGGGCAAGGCCGCGGTGTCCGCCAAGGAGATCGCCGTGCGCACGCTGGACGAAGAGGTGAGGGAGTACGCGATCCCGCACCAGGTCCGCATCCGCCCCGAGCTGGACCGCCGCGACGGCCAGAAGGTGCTGATCAAGGCCGGCCAGCAGATCACCGAAGGGTCGATCTCACCCCAGGAGCTGCTGCACATCCTCGGCAAGGAGGCCGTGCAGACCTTCCTCGTGGACGAGGTCCAGAAGGTCTATCGCTCTCAGGGTGTCGACATCAACGACAAGCACATCGAGGTCATCGTCCGGCAGATGATGCGGAAGGTCCGCGTCGACTCCGCCGGCGACACCGGCCTGCTCCCGGGCGAGATCGTCTCGCAGTGGGAGTACGAGGAGGGCAACGCGCGGGCCCTGGCGGAGGGCGGGGAGCCCGCCACCGCGCAGACCGTGCTGCTCGGCCTGATCAAGGCGGCGCTGAACACCACGTCGTGGCTGTCCGCCGCGTCCTTCCAGGAGACCACCCGGGTCCTGACCGAGGCCGCCATCAGCGGCAAGGTCGACCGGCT
>WNFM01309007.1_pt1 | contig 10805 bp, 10 predicted proteins | sample 5400271 | NCBI WGS metagenome assembly WNFM01 (sample SAMN13153352, study PRJNA577476) | soil metagenome | isolation source: 60 cm saprolite on Douglas fir-dominated hillslope | place: USA:California | collected 2013-09-17 | reverse complement strand
TAATGGCCACGCAAGCGCAGCAACACGATCCCGAGCAAGCCGGCCAGCAGAAACGACGCCACGAGCGTCACCAGGATCGACAGCGCGAGCGGCAAGCCATCGCCAAGCAGCACGCCGGTCGCATAGGCGCCGAAGCCAAAAAATGCCGCGGTCGCGAACGACGGGTATCCGACAAAACCGCCGACCACGTTCCACGACAAAGCAAGGATAGCGTACATGCAGGCGATGGTGCCGAGCCGCAAGGCGTAGGGTCCGCCGAACAAAGGCAGCGCCGCGATGCAGCCGATCAGCACCAACAGCGCCAGATCGAGCTTTTTCATTCAAAACCCTTTCGGCCGAGCAGCCCCTGAGGCCTGACGATCAGGAACACGATCAACAGCGCGAAGGAAAGCGTGGTCGCATGCGCCGGTCCGATGGTGGCCGAACCGACGCCTTCGACCAACGCCAGCAATAGGCCGCCTGCCAGTGCGCCCGACACGCTGCCGAGACCCCCGAGCACGCAGACCACGAACGCCTTGCCGAGGAATGTCGACGAGGTCAGCGGTGAAATCGGAAAGATAAGCGCCATCAGCACGCCGGCGCATCCCGCAAGCGCCGCACCGAGACCGAAGGCGATGGCGTAGATCGATTTGACATCGACGCCCATCAGCACCGCGGCGTCGCGATCAAGCCTTACCGCGACGATCGCCCGGCCAACCCGCAAGCGCCGCAGCACGAGATAAAGCACCAAGGTGAGCGCCAGCGCGGAGGCCGTGGCAATCAGCCGATCGACCGGCACCACCACGTCAAACAGCGAAACCGAGCCGATCGGCGGGCTCAAGGTCAGCTTCCGATAGTCGGCCTTGAAGAAATAAATCATCGCATTGTTCAGGATCAGATCGAGCCCGAACGTCAGCGTCAGCGTCACCAGCACCGGCGCTGTGATGACGCGATTGAGCAGCAATCGCTGCAGCAGATAGCCGAGGATGAAAAACAACGGCGCCGCGACGATCAGGACATACCAGGGCGGGATTTTTAGCGATTGATATAGTCCCCACGCAAGATAGGAGCCGAGAACGATGAACGATCCATGGATCAGGTTGATGACGTTCAAAACGCCCCACACCAGCGAGAAGCCGATCGCAATACACGCATAGAGGCAGCCCAGCACCAAGGCGTTGATCAATACCTGGGCTACCAACACGCTTCAATACTCGCTAGTCTTCGCAACGATCTTCGTCAGTTTACGCCAAGCTTGAGTTCGCCCTGCTTGATGGCTTGCGGGAAAAGCACGACCGGTTTTGCGCCTTGGATCTGGAAAACCGGAGGTTCGAGCGAATTGATCTGGCCGTTCGATCCGAATTTTACCGGGCCGAAGAAGGTGACCATGTCCAGCTTCGCCAATTCGTCGCGTACTTTTTCGCGGTCCAGCGAGCCGGCGCGCTCGATTGCGATCTGGAACAGCGCGCCGCAGAGTGCTGCCGATGCCTGCCCGTAGTCGGGCTCGCTCTTGTATTTTTCCTTAAACAACTTCACGAAATTGCTGGTCGAACCGAAAATATCCTTGCCGTCATACTGTTCGGCAGGATGCCACCATGAAGCGCTGGTGACGTTCTCCGCGCTCTGGCCCGCCTGCTCAATGAATTCCTGATACGCCGGTCCGGCAATCATGGTCACCACAGGCGCTTTCATCTGCTGGTCGACCATCTGCTTGCGGACCAGCAGGAGATCGTTGATATAACCGGTGATGAAGATCCATTGCGGGCCGAGCGATTTCATCTGCGACAAGGTCGCGGAGTGATCGAGCGTGCCGATCGCATATTTTTCGAAGTAGACCACCTCAAAACCATTCGCCTTGGCCGACTTTTCCATCTCCTGGGCGATCGCCAAAGGAAACAGATCGTTGCGCGCCAGAATGGCGACCTTTTTCACATCCGGTGCCTGCGACTTGATGATTTGGGTCAACGGCGTCGTCAGCGTGTCATTCGGCGTGAACGTGCCGAACAAATATTTGTAGCCTTGGTCATAAACCTGCGACGAAGAGGCCGTGCCGGCGATGGTCGGCACCTTGTACTTTTCCGAGATCGTGCTCGCCGCTTTGGCGGCGCCAGAGCCGAACGGACCAAACAGGAAGTTGATATTGTCCTGGGTGATCATCTGCTCGGATGTCTGTACCGCGCGCGGCGTGTTGGATTGATAATCGGCATAGACGATCTCGACCTTGTACTTCTTGCCGCCGATCGAAATGCCGCCAGCCTTGTTGGCCTGCTCGGCCCAGAGGTCGTAGCCTTGCTGCTGCTTGATGCCTTCCGGCGCCAACGGTCCCGTCAACGGCAGCGGCGCGCCGAAGCGAATGACATCATCGGCCACAGCCGATGATGCAAACGCGCTGCAACAGACGGCTGCGACCATTGCCGTTCCGGCAATCATCGAGAAACGCGCTAGCTTTTGACAGTACATTCCAAACCCCCAACATGAACCTTGATCGCGGCGTCCCGAAGCATGGCAAATCCGAAGGGCGAATAAAAGCACCGAAATCAGCTAGAGGCTGCTTTATGCTTGAGCAGCTCGCCAGATTTCGCGCGTGCTTGTTCAGGTCCCGACGCGCAGTGATGCACGCTGCTTGCGAAGATAAGCGATGACCGAGAGCGCGGTGATGCGACCGGTCTTTGGATTTTCCGACGGGATGTTCTCGATCGACATCGAAAAGCGGGCGGAGTCGGATTCCACCTCAACGCGATGGATGTTGCGCATTACCGTAGGATCGGCCCAAATCTCCAGTTTCGTTCGGTCCGGACCTATTCCGGCCAGCGACAGCGCGACGGCCACATTCAGGTTGGCCGGGAATCCCTTTGCGGCCTCCCGCGCGGTCCCCTCGAATATCCGGAGCGGTTCGGTAATTCGTTCGATGTCGATGTTGTTTTCGACGATATAGGGGGCGCCCGCGAGCCCCTGGATCGGCTTTCGTGTCACCATCCGGACCGAGTGGATGTTGCCGACCGCCGCTGCGGTCACCGCGTCGAGGCCGATCAACGCGCCCGTCGGCACCACGATCTGGCCGCCATTTTGTTTGGCGAGCTCGATCAGGTCCTCGTTTTCGAGCAGCGCGCCGGCGCTGAGGACAATCGCTGTTTTGCCACTCGTTACGAACGGCGCGACGATCGACCTGATGAGCTTGCTCGGCGCGCACTCGATGACGATGTCGGCGGCATCGACGAGCTTTTCGATCGGCAGGACGGCTGGCGTTGTCGCCAAATTGCCGAGCCAGCTTCGGTGCTTTTCCGGATTCTGCGCCGACACAGCGGCGAGAACCATCCCATCTATTCCGCGGTCCAGCGCTTCAGCTACCCTCTTCCCGATAGGTCCGAGCCCGGCAATAGCAACCCGCAGGTCGGTCGGTCCTAAATTCGGCATTCGTTCGCTTCTCTGTCTTTTCGATTTTCAGCGCCTTACGCGACCGCGCGGGCTAAAAACACCATTACCATCTCGGCGCTTTTGCCTCACAATCGCACAACGGATGCCTATCATCTCCGCTTGCAAAGGGGCAGCGCTTTCGATTATGTCTATACATGTTATATGTCTAGACATGACGACCCGTTAGCGGGTTTGGCCGACATGAACGATGCAGTGCTCGCGTTTGACGCCATCCGGCAGGAGTTCCCGACCCCGGGAGCAGACGCCATCATCCGCGTTATCGACGGGATAAGCTTCGAGGTCGGCAGCGGCAAATTTGTCGCGGTGATCGGCCCCTCGGGCTGCGGCAAGAGCACGCTGTTGCAGATGGCCGCCGGCCTGTTGATGCCGACCCGCGGCGGGGTGCGCCATCGCGGGCGCGCGATCAACGACGTCAATCGCGAGGTTGGCTTCGTGCCCCAGCAAGCCCAGCTGTTCCCGTGGAAGACGTTGGCTGAAAACGTCGAACTACCGCTGCTGTTACGCGGCGTCGCCAATCCCGAACGCAAGCAGCGCGTCGCCGCCGCGCTCGAGGCGGTCGGCCTGAGCGGTTTCGAACAATATTTTCCGGGCCAATTGTCCGGCGGGATGCAAAAGCGCGGCTCGATCGCCCGCACTCTGGTGTACCGGCCCGACGTGATCTTGATGGACGAACCATTCGGCGCGCTCGACGCGCAGACACGGATGGTGATGCAGGACGATTTGCAAATGCTGTCACGCGACGCCGGTGCAACCGTTCTCTTCATCACCCACGACATAGCCAGCGTCCTTCGCGGCTTTTGGCCAACATCGCGATCGACCTGCCGCGGCCGCGCGATGTGTTCGAGCCGTTTCGCAATCCCGGCTTTGAAGCGGCCTATGAGGCGGTATGGTCGGTGTTCCGGTCGCAAATCGACATTCGGCAACGAGCGCATTGAGAGAAGGCGCGCACGATGAACGACATTGCCGCCACTGCGAGCCCGCCTAAGGCCGCCGAGGTTTCGAGAGCCAAACGGCGCTCGTGGCTGGGTAAAGCGATACACCGTCTGGCGCTGCTGCTGCCGGGAATCGCCATCCTTGTTTTTTGGCAATGGGCCGCCGGCCGGCTGATCAAGGAAATCTATGTCAGCAAGCCGACCGCGGTGGCGGTGCGGCTCTATGAAGTCTTCAGTTCCGGAGAGATCTACCCGCATCTGTGGACCACCGGCCAGGAGCTTGTGTTCGGCTATGTCATCGGCGTCACCGGCGGGATCTTGGCCGGCTATGCGCTCGGCCGCTCGCCGCGGCTCGCCAGCATTTTCGAGCCCTATGTGATGGCGTTTTACGGCGTGCCCAAGATCGCGCTGGCGCCGCTCTTCATCATCTGGTTCGGCATCGGCATCTGGTCGAAGGTGGCGCTCGCCTCGATCATGGTTTTCTTCCTGGTGTTCTATAACGTGTATTCCGGCGTCCGCGCCGTCGATCGCGAGCTGGTCAATTTGACGCTGGTGATGGGCGCAAATCAGCGCCAGCTGACCTATCACGTCTATTTTCCCGCAGCCGCGCCTTACGTCATGCTCGGCATGCGCATGGCCGTGCCCTATAGCGTCATCGGCGTGATCGTCGGCGAGTTCACGTCCTCAACCCAAGGCCTCGGCCTGTTCATCCACGAGGCGTCATCGACCTATGATCCCGCCGGCGTGTTTGCCGGCATCGTTATCCTGGAGCGGCGGTTTCTTCGCTGGAAAACACCGGCCCCGCACGCGCCGAGCGATATCTGAAATCCGTCACCTATAACAGGAGCGAGCATGCATTCGATTAGGGACCTGACGCGAGCGCTGACCCTCGCAGCGGCATTGTCGGTGCTCCCCACCCTGGCATCGGCGCAAGCGACGGTGCGCATCGCGCAAGGAGTTGCGTCCTTAAGCTTCCTCCCGGTGTGGGGGGCCCGCGCACTGAACACGTTTGCTACCGAAGGATTGACTGCGACGGTGTTGATGTCGCCCGGCGGCGATCCGGCAGCCTTGGCGGCCCTGGATGCTGGCGACGCCGATCTCGCCGCGGTCGGAACGGAGACGGCGCTGCGAGCCGTGGCAAAAGGTCAGCCGTTCGAGATTGTCTACAACCTGATGTCGAAGGTAACGGCCGAGGTCGTGGTCGCACCGTCCTTTCTGGAAAAAGCCGGTGTGAAACCCGGCGATCCCCTGCAAAAGCGCATTGCCGCCCTGAAAGACGCGACGATCGGCGTCGCCGCCGTCGGCGGCACCCAGGAAACCGCCGCCCGCTGGCTCGCGGCCAAAGGCGGCCTCGACCCCAAGACCGACATCAAGATCGCGCAGGTCGGCGGCCCGCCCGCGTTGCAGGCGGCGCTCGAGAACAAGCGCATCGATGCATTCGTGCTTTCGCCGCCCGAAGGTTACCTCGCGACCAAATCGGGGGCCGGCACGATCCTGATTTCGCTTGGCGACGAGTTCCCGCTGCTCGCCAATCAGCCTTATCTGGTGCTCGTCGCCAAGAAGCCGATCGACGACAAAGTGTCGGAGGTGATCGTCAAGACGGTGCGGGCGATGCAGGCGGCCAGCATCGCGATGGTCGCCGATCCCGAGTCGACCGCGCAGGCGATCCAGAAGCAATTTTTTGCCAAAGCCGATCCTGCCGCCATTGTCGCCGCGGTCAAGGCGATGAACGGCGGCATCGCCAGCGGCGGCAGACTGGACGTGCAATCCATCCAGAATCAGTTGGTGTTTTCGAAGGAGGTCGGCACGAATTTCGGCCGGGATTTTGATGCAGCCGCGTCGCAGAACGACCTGTGGACCAACAGTTTCGTCGAACGCGCCGCCAAAAAATAAATCGGCTAGGCAATCCGAAAAGATCCTTCAGCCGGTCGGCGTGAAGCGCGCGATCAGATCATAGAGATGCCCTGGATGGGTAAGCCGCACCGCCGTGATCGGCTCGCCGTTACGCCACGTCCGCCGCTCGATCACCAGGCACGCCGCGCCCTCGTCGATCTTCAGATCCTCGGCCACGCCCTTGTCGGCGTTGCAGGCCGTGATGCGATGCTCGGCCTCGGTCCATGGCACATGACCGACCAGCCAGGTATTCGGCGGGGTCTTTGAAAAATCTTCCCGCAGCGCATCCGGCACCGCCTGCAGATTGATCAGCCGATCCTCGATCGCGAACGGTTGACCTTCCGCTTCATGAAGGCAACGCACCGCCAGCACCTGCGCGCGAGCGCCGACGGCAAGCCGGGCTTTGTCGCGGGCTGAGGCCATGCGCTTGCGAAGATCGATCAGCTTGTACGCGTAGCGCTCGCCGCGTTTTTCGACCTCACCCTTGAGATCGGGAATCTGCAGGATCGCGGACTGCACCCGCGGCCGCGAGACAAAACTGCCGGCCCTGCGGCGGCGCACCACCAGTCCCGCTTCGGCGAGCGCCGAGATGACCTTGTTCACGGTCATCCGTGAACAGGAATAGGTTTGCATTAGCTCGTGTTCGAATGGCACACGATGCCCCGGCGGCCAGTCGCCCGAGGTGATTTTTGTTTCGATGTCGCCACGAATGCGCTGGTACAGCGCCTTCGGCGTACCCTTTGCGCCAGATTTTGGGTTCGCGGTCATGCGAGAAGCAACCCTTCGATCGCACCCCGAAAACGCTGCGCGACCGTCTCCCGGTGCTGATGCCGGCCGTCCTTCACCACCTTGCGGCCGCGCGCCCAGACGCAATCCACTGGCGAGCGGCCGGCGCCAAAAATCCAGCTGTCGAGGATCGCATCACTGGTGCGCCCAGCCAGCGCGATATTCTGCGCATCGAGACTGATGATGTCGGCGAAGGCGCCCTCGGTGAGCCCGGTCTTGGCCAAGCCGACCGCCTGCGATCCGCCGCGCAGCGCGCCGTCGAACAACGCGCGGCCGGTGGAAGCGACACTGCCGGATGCCAGTACATTTCGCACCTTCAGCGCGAGGCGTTGCGAATATTCGAGTTGCCGCAATTCATCGCTCAGGCCGATCAACACGTTGGAGTCCGAACCGACGCCGAACACCCCGCCCCGATCGATGAATTCCGGCGCATTGAATGTTCCGTCGCCGAGATTTGCCTCGGTCACCGGGCATAGTCCAGCCACCGCCAAGTTCCGCTGACGTTGCGTGCGTGGCGTGAACGAGGCACCAATTGCGGTCGACCGGTGCGTGGTCAAACAACCATTGCAACGGCCGCTGCCCGCTCCAGGCGATGCATTCGTCGACCTCTCGCATTTGCTCGGCGATATGAATATGGATCGGGCACGTTCCGGCGACAGCAACAACCGCGTCAAGTTCGTCAGGCGTCACCGCCCTCAGCGAGTGAGGCGCGATACCGACGACCGCGCCCTCCTGCCCTGCCACGGCGCGGCGGCTTGCCTCCATCAACCGCGAAAATCCGTCGAGATCGTTGACGAAACGCCGCTGCGCCGGATCGGGTGCGCGACCGCCGAAATCCGCATGCGCATAGAACACCGGCAACAGTGTCAGCCCGATGCCGGCAGTTTGCGCCGCCGCAGCGATACGCCCGGCCAACTCGCCCAAATTGCCATAAGGCGCGCCTGAAATATCGTGGTGGATGTAGTGAAACTCCCCAACTCGGGTAAATCCTGCCTCCAGCATCTCGACATAGGCCTGCGCGGCCACGGCCTCGATGTCGTCGGCCGTCATACGTCCGACGAAACGGTACATCACCTCGCGCCACGTCCAGAAACTGTCCGCAGATGTTCCTCTGATCTCGGCGAGACCGGCCATTCCGCGCTGAAAGGCATGGCTGTGCAAATTGCAGGTGCCCGGAAGCCCGATCCGGTGCCGCTCATCTCCAGGCTGCGCCGTACCGCCGCTCGTGACGCTCACGATCAAGCCCGCATCGATGGCAATCCTGACCTCGCGCGCCCAACCTTGCGGCAACAATGCTTGCTCGAAAAACAATCCCGTCACACTTTATCTCCGAGGCCTTGCGAAACTCTGGACAGGCGCACCACGAATATGTATAGACAAATGGACGAAAAGCCAAGCACGTAAACCGTCAGCCACCGGTCCGCAGAGTTCATGACAGCAGTCGATCACATCTGGCACGGATGTCGTCTTGCAACCCTTTCGCCGTCGCGCCAAGGCCTCGGTGTGGTCGATGACGGCCTGATCGCCGAAGCCGGCGGCCGCATCGTTTATGCAGGTCCGGCCGCGGATGCGCCGTCCGCGCTGGACGCGAAGCAACGAACCAACTGCGGCGGCCGCTGGATCACGCCGGGGCTGATCGACTGTCATACCCATTTGGTCTATGGCGGCAACCGCGCGCAGGAATTCGAACAACGGCTTGCGGGCGCGAGCTACGAAGAAATCGCGCGCGCCGGCGGCGGCATCGTCTCGACGGTGAAGGCGACGCGGCAGGCGAGCACCGAGGAGTTGATCGCCGCCGCGCTGCCGCGGCTTGACGCGCTGATCGCCGAGGGCGTCACGTCAATCGAAATCAAATCCGGCTACGGCCTCGAACTCGACACCGAACGCCGCCAGCTGCAGGCCGCGCGGCGGCTCGGCAGCGCGCGCGCCGTAACGATTCGAACAACCTTCCTCGGCGCCCACACGGTGCCGCCCGAGATGAAGGGTGACAGCGGCGGTTATATCGACGCGATCTGCGAAACGATGCTGCCAAAGATTGCCGCCGAGGGTCTGGCCGATGCGGTCGACGCCTTCTGCGAGGGCATTGCCTTCTCGCCGGATGAAACCGCGCACGTGTTGGCGAAAGCCAGGGCGATCGGCCTGCCCGTCCGTCTTCACGCCGATCAGCTTTCCAACCTTCACGGCGCCGCGCTCGCCGCGCGCTTTGGCGCGCTTTCGGCGGATCATCTCGAATATGCCGACAACGAAGGCATCGCGGCGATGGGCCGGGCCGGCACCGTCGCGGTGGTGCTGCCCGGCGCATTCTATTTCATCCGCGAGCGGCAGACGCCGCCGATCGAGGCGATGCGCCGCCAGCGCGTGCGAATAGCGCTCGCCACTGACTCTAACCCCGGCACCTCGCCGCTGACCTCGCTGCTGCTGGCGATGAACATGGGCGCGACGCTGTTTCGCCTCACCGTCGAGGAATGCATCGCTGCCGTGACGCGGGAGGCGGCGCGGGCGTTGGGGCTGTTCGCGGAAACGGGGAGCCTCGAGCCCGGAAAATACTGCGATCTCGCGATCTGGAACATCGAACGGCCCGCCGAACTCGTTTATCGGATGGGCTTCAACCCACTCCACACCCGCGTGTGGCACGGCAAATCACATGCGGCCTCCCACATCGCCTGACGCACGCCGCCTGCAAGGAACAGAGATCATGACCCGCATCGACAATGCCCGCGTGATCCGCGCCGCGCGCGGCAGCCAGCTTTCCGCCAAATCCTGGCTCACGGAAGCCCCGATGCGCATGCTGATGAACAATCTCGATCCGGACGTCGCCGAAAAGCCGAACGAACTCGTGGTCTATGGCGGCATCGGCCGCGCCGCGCGCGACTGGGAGAGTTTTGATCGCATCGTCACGACGCTGAAGCGTCTCGAAGGCGATGAAACCCTGCTGGTCCAATCGGGCAAGCCGGTCGGCGTGTTCCGCACCCATGCCGACGCGCCGCGCGTGCTGATCGCCAACTCCAACCTGGTGCCGCATTGGGCGAACTGGGAGCATTTTAGCGTGCTCGACCGCAAAGGCCTGATGATGTACGGCCAGATGACGGCAGGCTCCTGGATCTACATCGGCACCCAGGGCATCGTGCAGGGCACTTATGAAACCTTCGTCGAACTCGGCCGGCAGCATTATGGCGGCGACCTCTTGGGCAAATGGATTCTGACCGCCGGTCTTGGCGGCATGGGCGGCGCGCAGCCGCTTGCAGCCGTGATGGCCGGCGCCTCCTGCCTCGCGGTCGAGTGCCAACCGTCGCGGATCGAGATGCGCCTGCGCACCCGCTATCTCGACCGCAAGGCCGACAGTCTCAATGAGGCGCTGGCAATCATCGAACAGGCAGGCCGTGATCGAAAGCCGGTGTCGGTCGGTTTGCTCGGCAATGCCGTCGAGATTTTTCCCGAACTGGTCCGCCGCGGCGTACGGCCCGACGCGGTCACCGACCAGACCTCCGCGCACGATCCCGTCAACGGTTATTTGCCGAAGGGCTGGACGATCGCCGAATGGGAGGCGCGGCGCGAGACTGATCCAAAAAGTGTGGCCAGTGCCGCGCGCAAATCGATGGCCGAACACGTCCGCGCCATGCTTGATTTTCACCGCATGGGAATTCCGGTGGTCGACTACGGCAACAACATCCGCCAGATAGCGTTCGAAGAAGGCGTCAAGGACGCCTTCGATTTCCCGGGTTTTGTGCCAGCCTATATCAGGCCGCTGTTCTGCCGCGGCATCGGTCCATTTCGATGGGC
>WNFM01196154.1_pt2 | contig 10805 bp, 12 predicted proteins | sample 5400271 | NCBI WGS metagenome assembly WNFM01 (sample SAMN13153352, study PRJNA577476) | soil metagenome | isolation source: 60 cm saprolite on Douglas fir-dominated hillslope | place: USA:California | collected 2013-09-17 | reverse complement strand
GTTGAAGGGCCTTAAGGCCATCAAGGCGTGGCGATTAGAGACCGCAAAGAAATACCAGCACACGCTTGAGCCGGTCGCCGCATCCGCGCGTGGCGGCAAGACCGTCGTCAGCACGAAGCTCATCGGGAACTTTCCCGGCAGCCCGGTCACGCTCGATTTCGTGTTCACTCTCGAAGGCGGCAAGATCGCCGCGCTGGAGATAAAATCATGAGCGGCTATCTGGGACTTGAGGGCAAGCGTGCGCTCGTGACGGGCGGCACCAAGGGCGTCGGTCAGGCCGTTGTCGCAGCGCTGCGCGAGGCGGGAGTAAGTGTCCTGACCACAGCCCGTTCGCAACCTGAAAAACTTTCCAATTTTGGGCATTTCGTCGTCGCCGATGTATCAACGGCGGAAGGATGCGCCGTTGTCGCGGACGCCGTCCGCGACCGACTTGGCGGATTAGAAATCATCGTGCATGTCGTCGGCGGTTCTGCCGCTCCGGCCGGCGGCTTCGCAGTGCTCGACGACAACGAATGGCACAAGGCGCTGGACCAGAACCTCTTCGCCGCCATCCGCCTCGATCGCGCGCTGCTGCCTGCAATGATCGAGCAAGGCTCCGGCGTCGTTGTGCATGTTACCTCGATTCAGGACCGGATGCCCTTGCCCGAAGCCACCATCGCCTATGCGGCTGCGAAAGCCGCGCTCTCGAACTACAGCAAGGCCCTGTCCAAGGAAGTGAGCCCCAAAGGCGTGCGCGTCGTCCGCGTTTCGCCCGGCTGGGTCGAGACTGATGGCGCGGTCGGCCTAGTCAAGGAGATCGCGCGACAGAACGCCACCGACTACGAAGGCGGCCGCAAGATTGTGATGGACTCGCTTGGCGGTATCCCGCTTGGCCGTCCGGCAAAGCCGCGAGAGGTAGCTGACCTTGTCGCGTTTCTGGTTTCGCCGCGCGCCGCCTCCATCACCGGGACGGAGTATGTCATCGACGGCGGGACCGTGCCGACCGCGTAAGGTTCTCCCCAACGGCAACGCTTGCGGCTTCTGAATTGCGCGGGAGAGCTTCGAAAACGCCACACACTCACAGCCGTCGCTATCACTAGCTTCTCATCGACGAGCCTAGCAAAACCATTGTGGCTCTTATTGCTTGTAATCGTTCGGCCCCGAGTACTCTCGTTCAATTCGGAGAATGACAGGCGGGCGCATCACGCCCGGCAGTCTCACCCTCCTCAGCAACCGAGGAGACCCAACATGTCATACCAGCAAACGTCACATCCGATCGCTTCTGCTCGCAAGCCATGGAATAAAGGGCAACTGACGGGCGCTAAGCCGCCGCTGCAACCCAAACACGTCTGGCTCATCCGCACTCGGCTGCAGGTCGAGGGGGGCGCCCGTGATTTGGCAATGTTCAATTTGGCCATCGACAGCAAATTGCGCTGACGTGGTGGCGCTCAAGGTCGCCGACATTGTCCCGAAAGGCTATGCCGTTGAGCGCGCCGGCATTCGCCAACAAAAGACCGGGCAGCCAGTGCGCTTTGAGTTGACGCCGCAGTCGCGCCGAGCGGTCGATGACTATGTGCGCATCGCCGATAAGACGCCCGGCCCGTTTTTATTTAGCGGTCGCGGTGCGGGGAGGGGCCTCTCCACCCGCAAAAAGCCGTTCCGATAGGCTACCCTTGTGCCCGCAAACTGAGTGACATTCCCGTAAAGAATTGCCTTCAATGATTTCTGAAAGGCGACGCTGCCACGCCTCCAAGGACGATCTTTTCCGATCGAGCAGGTCGGTCCCCACGTAGTGTCGGACTAGTGTTCGAGTCTCTCGGCCCCCTGCTTCGTGTCCGATCACTGTAGCGACAAGATCAAGCATGACACCTCGTTCAGTTAGTTGCGTCGCTACCGTCCGCCGTAAATCATGTGTCGTGAATTTCTTGATCGGTAACTTGTCGCCAGCAGGTAGTGTCCTACATGAGCCGCGGTCAAAAACGGTGGCTTTGGCGGACAACTCGCACTGATCCGCTCCGATGTCCGCTTTCATCCAAAAGCAGCGCGATACATGGTGGTCTTAAGAAAATTAAACAGAATAATCGCAGTCAATCCAAAGAATATCAGCCAATCAAGAATTGGTGGTACAAACAAAAAAGTCGAATGTCCGTTCGGGTTTCCGTTCAGCCACAACGCAAGTAAAATGACGGCGAGAACCACACGCCCCATCTGCGATGTTTGGTCATTGCCTGTGGGCTTCACACTCGACCAGTCCTGAAGCTGTGGCAAGCACAGCAGTAAAAACATCAGTCGGTAAATAAAATTTGTGCCCAGCATAAAAGATCCGCAATAGATCCCAGCGCCGAAAAGGAATGCGGTCCCGGCCGCGCTGTCAGCAATTACGCAAAGTGCCCTGCGATGGCGAGCACTGGTTGTTGCAACTGCTGCTGCGAAAATAATCGTGATAAGCGCTAGTGCGATCGGCACCCAAGTATTTGTTAGCCCAATCGGCCTTAGACCTGCTTCGTCTCGCAGGTGATCCAACCCGAGAAAAGGAACCTTATATCCATAGGACAGCATAAAAGTTATCGGCGTGTTCAGCCTGATGATAGGCAAGTAATCTAGTATAATTACAAAATAGAGAAATGAGACAAAGACAAGCGCCCCCGCGAAAATAAACGTTCGTCGGTTTGCTCGCGCCGCAAGAGTAACGCAAAAAAGCGGATACAACTTTAATACAACGGCGAGCCCCACTAGCGCGACCGTTAAGAAGACGCGACTAGGCTTTCGACCATCGAAAATCAATGCTGCGCAGCAGACCAAGCCTAAGACGCCCTGGTCAGTGTTACCTCGCTCTACGCCCATCATTACCGATGGGGACAATATGGCAACCGAGGCGAGGACTCCATCACCAACGGACCGACCTTTGAACAGCGTAACGATCGCTCCGAACGCAGCGATGGTCATGACCACAGAAATCCACGCCGAGTCGGAACCATCTATCGCGAGATATCTCAACCACAGCCAAACCGGAGGGTAGTTAAACTTAGTGGTCGGATCGCAAGGAGTGAGATCGTATACGTTAAAGTCTTTCGAAGCGCACTCGACATGATCGGTGATTGCATGCATGTCGAAAAAGTGTGGCTGCAATGGAGTGACGCCAAAAGATCGCCATGTTGCGTCCCATCCAAACCATTGCCCGAAGCAAAGCATTGCCAGTGCGACGAAGAGGCAAGCAGCAACGATTACCGCACCCGATCCGATGGACTGCCGTCGCTGGATTAATTTTGTTTGCATGCGACCTCGCAAAAACAAGGCACGAGAATGTCATTATGCCAAGACCGCGTCGCGGGCTCTTGCCAAATGCCAATCAGCTGTTTTTGGATCAAGCCGCATCGCCCCCGGGGGTTGGTCGCTAGGTCCGGCTGACTGACCGAGTATCGAGCAAGTTTTCTCCCTCTGGCGGCTCCTGAACGGCGGCTGGCTTTCTCTATTAAATATCCAAGGAACGAATTTTTGCCGTGCGGTGCGCCGGAGCCGGCGCGCATTGCAGCACCAAAAACCTCGCGCCATGTGACAACCGCGATCCGGCCTATAATATACCGGTATGCGCCAACAATTGAGACTTCATCCCGATTCGCGGTCCGTCGCGGTGGCACAGATCGAAGTGGAGATCGCGCGTCCGCGCGCCGATATTCTGGTGTTGTCCTATATCGTGACCGGCAACATGGGCGGCATCCGTATGCCGCTTGCCACGGCGGGCGGGCGCAGCGACGAGCTTTGGCGGCATACATGCTTCGAGGCATTTGTCCGCGTCTCACAGGACACCTCCTATTATGAGCTGAACTTTTCGCCTTCCAAGCAATGGGCGGCATACCGGTTCAGCAACTATCGAAAAGGAATGCGTGCGGCGGACGAGATCAGCGGGCTGCCAATCGAAATATTATCGGGGCCTGACCGCTACACGTTGCAGATTTCGATGGATCTTGATCAATTCTTGCGTCTGCCAAGTGACGGATTGTGGCGTCTCGGTTTGTCGGCCTTGATCGAAGACATGAGCGGCCGCGTGTCCTATTGGGCGCTGGCGCATCCGCCGGGGAAGCCGGACTTCCATCACGCAGACTGCTTTGCTTATGAATTTTCTCCGACCGTGACGTCATGAAGTTTGGCATCGATCGACTCATCGCCGAACGTGCTTTGCGTGCTCCGCTCGCAGGCAGGCGCACGGCGTTGCTCGCGCATCCGGCTTCCGTCACAGAAAAACTAACGCACGCTCTGGATGCGCTGGCAGCATGCGGTGACATCAAGATCAGCGCTGCGTTCGGTCCACAGCATGGCCTGCGCGGTGACAAGCAAGACAACATGATCGAGTCATCGTATTTCAACGATCCGGTGCATGGCATTCCGGTCTTCAGTCTTTATGGAGACGTGCGCAGGCCGACGGATGCGATGATGGATTCATTCGATGTGCTCCTCGTCGATCTGCAAGATCTAGGTTGTCGAATCTATACGTTTATCACAACCCTCCGGTACGTCCTCGAGGCGGCAGCGCGCCATCACAAGACTGTCTGGGTATTAGACCGGCCAAATCCTGTAGGTCGGCCTCTCGAAGGTTTGACGCTACGCACCGGCTGGGAAAGCTTTGTGGGCGCGGGACCGCTGCCGATGCGCCATGGGCTCACCCTCGGCGAACTGGGTCTGTGGTTCGTCAGCACGCTCAAGCTCGATGTCGATTATCGGGTCATCGAGATGCAGGACTGGCAGCCCGATGGCGCGCCAGGGTTTGGCTGGCCGTTGGGCGAGCGCACGTGGATCAATCCCAGTCCCAATGCTCCCAACTTGTGGATGGCGCGCGCCTATGCGGGGACCGTGATGCTCGAGGGCACGACGCTCTCGGAAGGGCGCGGCACGACGCGGCCGCTCGAACTATTCGGCGCTCCAGATCTCGACGCGCGGGCGATTATGAAAGAAATGCAATCTCTTGCAACTCGATGGCTCGATGGTTGCCGTTTGCGCGAGTGCTGGTTCGAACCCACGTTCCACAAGCATAAGGGCGAGCTTTGCCACGGCCTACAGATCCATACGGAAGGTCCCTGGTACGATCACCGAACGTTCAAGCCCTGGCGCATTCAGGCGCTCGCGTTCAAGGCGATCCGCCGTCTGTATCCCGACTACCCGCTGTGGCGCGATTTTCCCTATGAGTACGAGCAAGGCAAACGCGCCATCGACGTCATCAACGGCAGCCCGTTGTTGCGGGAATGGGTCGACGATGCATCGGCAAGGCCGCAAGACCTGGACGCGCTGGCGCTGCAAGATGAGCAAACTTGGTTGAGCCGGCGGCGGCAATACCTGCGCTACGGCAAGTCATAGGACTCGACTTCGCCGTCGCGCCAGGTCGCGACAACCGTCATCTCCCGATTGAGGGCAACGAGGTCGGCGCAAGCATCCGAAACAATGGCGCCGCGCTCGTTGTCAAGGCCGAGAAATCGCGCAGGGGTCAGCGAAGCGGCGCGAAGCGCGTCTTCCAGTGGGACGTTAGCTAGTCTGACCACATTGCGCACCGCCGAGGCCATGTCCAGGTGCGCCCCCGCCAGAGTGCCCTCTTCCGTGGTTAGTTGTCCGTCAGCCAGCCTGATCGTCTGACCAACAAGTTCGAAACGGTCCAGCGATGTCCCGACCGTCGGCATGGCATCGGTAACAAGAGCAATACGGTCGGGGCCTTTTGCCGCAAACGCTGCTTGCACCGAAACGGGATCGACGTGGATGCCGTCGGCAATGATACCCGCCGTTAGCCGCGGCTCCGCCAGCGCAGCACCGACGATCCCAGGGGCACGCGCACGCAATGGCGGCATTGCATTGAACAGGTGAGTGACGCCGGTTGCGCCTTCCGCGACGGCCCGCGTGACACCAGCGGCGGACGCCTCGCTGTGCCCAATCGAAATCCGCACTCCCGAGGAGGCCAGTGCCAGGACAAAGCCAGCCGGAACGCATTCGGGTGCGAGCGTAATTAGCGATCGGCCGGCGATGGCGAGGTCGCGCAATTGCTCCAGGTCACCCGCACCGGGTTGCACGATCCGACCGGGCCGGTGCACACCCGGGCGTTGCGGACTGATGAATGGACCTTCAAGATGCAGGCCGAGAATACCGTCGCGGCCGGCGGCTGAGCGCGCGGCCGCAATGGCGGTGTGCATCTGCTCCCGCGTATCGCTGATCAAAGTCGGGAGGCAGGCCGTTGTGCCGCCGTCGGCCGTCGGCTGATCATTGAGGAGAACACCGCCACCGCCGTTGACCTGCAAATCTATGAAGCCCGGAGCCAGCAAGATCCCGGCCGCAAGTCGCGTCAGCACCCAATCAGGCGGAACCTCGCCCGGCGGAGCGAGTCCGGCGATGCGGCCGTCCTGGATCATGACCGCGGTCTCGCGATGCCAGCCGTAACCGTCAAAAATACGGTCCGCCAGGATAGCGTACCCTTCGGCGTTAGAAGGTTTATTTCGATTAGGGCTCATCTATACCTGCGGCGGACTAGATTGGTCGCATAGCAAATACAATCTAAATTAGTGGACGCCGAATACCCAGAGCACCGCTGCTGGCGCAAGGGCTAGTTGCCGAACAGGATGACAGGCCGATCAGGCGCGGCTTGATGCAAGGCTACCAACTTCTGCTGATCGCAACACAGCGGAGAGAGAAGCACCATGGATCGGTTGGTCATTCGCGGCGGCAGACGCATTGAAGGGTCGGTCCAGATCTGCGGGGCGAAGAACGCAGCCCTGCCCCAGATTGCCGCTGCACTGCTCAGCTCCGAACGGCTGGAATTGGCGAATGTTCCCCAAGTAACGGACGTCGACACCATGCTTGCGCTGATGCGCGAGCTCGGCGTGGTGGCCAACCGCAGCCCCGGGCGAATGTTGTTGCTGGATGCCGGCGGAGCGAGCAACGCGGAAGCCCCCTATGATATGGTGCGCCGCATGCGCGCCAGCATTCTCGTGCTGGCGCCGCTGCTAGCCCGTTTCGGTTCCGCGCGCGTATCCATGCCGGGAGGCTGCGCGATCGGCGCGCGGCCGATCGACCTGCATCTCAAATCACTTGAGGCGCTCGGAGCCGACGTCAACATAGTGTCCGGTTACATTCATGCGCGCGCCAAAGGCAAAGCGCTCCGCGGTGGTCGCATCGTTCTGTCTTCGCCGTCCGTGGGAGCGAGCGAGACGGCCATGATGGCAGCAACGCTCGCGAAGGGTGAAACGGAAATCCTAAACGCGGCGCGCGATCCCGAAGTCGCCGACCTCGCGCTTTGCCTTGTCGCGATGGGCGCGCATATCGAGGGTGCGGGAACGCACCGGATTCTGGTGCAGGGCGTGGATGCTCTTCACCAGGCGCATCACGAGCTGATCGCCGACCGCATCGAGGCCGGGACCTACGCGATCGCCGCCGCGATCACCGGCGGCCATCTCGAGATCCTCGGCGCGCACCTCGAGCACCTTGGCTCGGTCGGTGCCGTCCTTGAAAGTGCCGGAGCCCAGATTTGGCCGACCGATCGGGGCTTGATGGTTGTGCGTTCCGGCCCTTTGCAAGCAATCGACCTAACGACCGAGCCTTATCCCGGGTTTCCCACCGACATGCAGGCGCAGTTCATGGCCCTGATGGCTATCGCATCGGGGGCATCAGTCATCCGCGAGACCATCTACGAAAGCCGGTTCATGCATGTCCCGGAGCTCGGGCGGCTTGGCGCCAACATCTCGCTTCAAGGCTCGACCGCGCTGGTGCGCGGCGTCGAGCAGCTCCACGGCGCGGAAGTGATGGCCACCGACCTGCGCGCGTCCGTGTGCCTGGTTCTCGCCGCGCTGGCCGCCCAAGGCGAAACGATCGTTCACCGAATCTACCATCTCGATCGCGGCTATGAATCGCTCGATCGCAAGCTGACGCAGTGCGGCGCAGATATCCTGCGGATGACAGAATGACCGCGTCCTCCAAATGCGCGCCGCTCTTCGTCGGCGTCGACGGCGGGGGCACGGGCTGCCGTGCACGGATCGAGGACGCAAACGGATGCCTACTCGGAACCGGCATTGCCGGACCCGCGACCCTGCGGCTCGGAGTCGACCGCGCCTTTGCCGAAGTCGGAAAGGCTTGTTGCGTCGCCGCCGAAGATGCCGGCCTCGGCGCGGGTGCGCTTAGCTCCATGGAGGCTGCAGTCGGACTTGCCGGGATCGGCCGTAAAGGTTTGCTCGAGGAGATCGAACGGCGGCCGCATCCTTTCCGCTCTGTTGTTTACGCTCACGACGCGACAATCGCGTGTATCGGCGCGCACGGCGCGCGTGATGGCGGCATTGTCATCGTCGGAACGGGCAGCATCGGCTTTGCCGTGGTAGCCGGGCGCGAGATCAGGATCGGGGGCTATGGCTTTCCCATATCCGACGAAGGCAGCGGCGCCGATCTTGGGCTACACGCGATCCGCATAGCGTTGCGTGCGTATGACGAGCGCGCCGTCGGCACCAGTCTAACGCGCGACGTGATGCTGCGCTTCCGCGACGACCCGTTCGAGGCCATTGCCTGGATGGATAACGCGTCAGCTACCGACTATGCGACCTTCGCGCCCCTGGTGATGCGCCATGCTGACGACGGAGATCCGGTCGCGCGACGCATCGTGCAGGACGCAGCGGAACAGATTGACGGCCTGGTGCGCCGGCTGTCCGAATGCGGCGCTTCCCGCATCGCCCTTCTCGGCGGGCTCGCATCGTCGATGCAGCCTTGGCTAGCGCCGGATGTGCAACGCCGGCTGGTTCCGGTCGAGGGCGATGCAGTGGATGGTGCCTTGCATCTCGCCCGCCGTGCGACCAAGAAGTGATGATGAAGCGATTGTGAGAGGATCACGAAGGGATAGTGCAAGCGCGCTGAAGGGAATGAAGCCGCCCGCGTTTGCGGCAAAAGCAGGATATTGTCATGCGCACCGAGCAAATCAGCCCCCGCTATGTCGACCTCGACTCCTGGTCTGCAGCCGAAATGATTGCGGCCATTTACGAGGGGCAGCTTGCGGCGGCCGCCGCTGTTCGCGGCGCACTCGGCGCCATCGCTGCAGCTGTCGAAGACGCGCTACCGGCCCTAAAGCGCGGCGGACGCATCGTCTACGTGGGTGCGGGGACATCCGGGCGCATAGGCGTGCAGGACGGAAGCGAACTCCCGCCAACTTATGACTGGCCTGCCGACCGTGTTGTCTTCGCCATCGCGGGTGGCCTTGATGCGCTGGTCCGCAGCGCTGAAGACGCCGAGGACAACGAAGCCGCAGGCGCGGATGCCATGGCGAACGCGAAGGTCGGTCCCGACGATGTCGTCATTGGCGTCGCGGCGAGCGGCACCACTCCCTTTACGATCGCCGCCTTGCGGGCAGCAAGCGCTGCGGGTGCCGTCACGATCGCCGTTGCCAACAATCCGGACGCTCCAATTTTCGCGGCCGCACGTCACCGGGTCTTGGCGGAGACCGGAAGCGAGGTGATCGCCGGCTCCACCCGGATGAACGCAGGCACAGCCCAGAAGATCGTGCTCAACCTCTTCTCGACCGTCGTGATGGTAAAGATGGGCCGAGTCTATCGCGGTCTTATGGTAGACATGCGGGCGCGCAACTCCAAATTGCGTCGGCGCGCGCAAGCCATTGTCAGCGAAATTGTCGGCTGTCCTGAAGGCGAGGCGACGCGCTACCTTAAACAGGCAGACGGAGACGTGAAGACAGCCGTCCTGCTCGGGCTCGGACTGAGCCGCAGCGAAGCCGCGCAGCTACTCAAGCGGCACGGCGGCAATCTTCGCTCCGCCATCGACGAGTCCAAAAGTGGCAACCGCTAAATCGCAGGCCGGAAGCGCGATGGCGCGCGAGACGACGGAAATCCCGGCGGCGTCCGAGCGGCTTTTGGCGCGCACCGATGTGTTCGCAAGAATCGCCGAGAAGATCGAGCAGGCTAAGCCTCGCGTCGTCGTCTTCTGCGGGCGCGGCAGCTCCAGTCATGTCGGCCTTTATCTGCGCTATCTTTTCGAAGTGCGGCTGGGCATGCTCGCATCCGCCGCCGCCCCTTCCGTCATAACGGCGTACCGACGGCCGCTGGATTTTCGCGATGCTTTGTTCGTCGTGGTGTCGCAGTCCGGGCGCAGCCCCGATCTCGTCGACGTAACGCGTGTGGCGCGCAGGTTCGGCGCGCTGACCCTTGCCATTGTCAATGATGAAAACTCTCCGGCAGCCACAGCGTCCGAGCTGGTGCTACCGATCGACGCGGGAGCCGAACACTCAGTCGCGGCGACCAAGACGGTCGTGCTGTCGATGATCGCCGGGGCGCAGCTGGTGGCAACACTCGCGCGGGACGACACCCTGAACGATGGCATCCAACAACTGCCGCATCGTTTGTCGGAGGCGCTCGCCTGCGACTGGTCGGCCTGGGCCGACAGTGCAGCCGGCGCGGCGGCGGCCTTCGTCGTCGGACGAGGCTATGGCCTCGGTTGTGTGCGCGAGATCGCGCTCAAGGTGTCCGAGATCCTGTGTGTCCCGGCGCTTGGTTACAGCGCTGCCGAGCTGCGCCACGGCCCGCGCGCATCGATTACACCGGCAATCCCCGTGCTGGTGCTGCGGCAGGACGACCCGACCGCCGGTGCCGTGGACGAGCTCCTCCGAGACCTCAATGAGGCGGGTGAGACTGTGTTTGCCGCTGGCGGTGCGGCAGGAACGTTGCCGTGGATCGGCGACGCTCATCCCGTCTGCGATCCAGTTCTCATGCTCATCCCGGCCTATCGAGCTGTCGAGGCCGCGGCACGCCGGCGCGGCCTCGATCCCGACAAGCCGCCCTACCTGAACAAGGTGACGCGGACGTTGTGAG
>WNFM01000383.1_pt1 | contig 10805 bp, 10 predicted proteins | sample 5400271 | NCBI WGS metagenome assembly WNFM01 (sample SAMN13153352, study PRJNA577476) | soil metagenome | isolation source: 60 cm saprolite on Douglas fir-dominated hillslope | place: USA:California | collected 2013-09-17 | reverse complement strand
GGAGCGATACCGCTCGCCGGGAAAAGGTTGGCTGCCGGGAACGTTTTCATCGGCCGGCGTCCAGATATACCAGTTCGAGGAGCGGTTAGGTTGCTCACGCGCAGCAGATTGCTGGAACCAGGGATTCAAGATCGAAGTATGACCGGCGACCAGATCGAGACAGACGTGCATCCCGCGCTTGTGTGCTTCGGCACAGAAAGTTTTTACGTCGTCGTTTGTACCGTAACGTGGAGCGATCTTATAAAAATTAGCCACGTCATAACCCGCGTCACCAAAAGGTGATTCAAAAATGGGATTGATCCAGACCGCGTTACAACCGACCGAGCGGATGTAATCAAGTTTCGTAATGATGCCCGGTAGATCGCCTATTCCGTCGCCATTGGAATCGAAGTAGCTTTGTGGATAGACCTGATAAAATATCGCCGTCTGGAGCCATTTCGGCCCGGGAGGAACGTCAGCGGACAGCGTAACAGTCTCGCTTGCCAAATAAAGAGTCGCTACCAAGGATGAGTGCCTCATGGTTACTAAGGAAAGATGTCACGCAAAGACGCAAAGATAAGGAATAGAGGTTAACATCTCGCTACGAAATCTCACGCAAAGACCTGCCCGCAACGCTTCGCGCAGACCGGTGCGCGTAGCGTTGCGGGCAGGCCTTGGCGTGAGGTTTCGGGCGGCTTGGCGTGAGATCCCTTTGTGCTTTGGGGACTTGTGCTGGGTACGGGTGTTGCGCCCGGCGGTTCCGGGGAATTCACAATCGAGGTAACACCCGAAAGGATCAAACCCGACGTTTCGGGAGTTTCGACAACTCCGAACGCGTTCTCAACGGGGCGCTTGCTGAGAAATTTCGTCTGAGTCCAAAGCTCCTTCGGAATTCCGGCCATCCGAATCAGGGCCAACCCTGACGTAACGTCTTCTCGAACCACCTTAACTATATCTCCCTGCAACAGGTAGTAGGCTCGTTGCTGCCTAATCAGTTGAAGGTCCGTCTCGGCGGTATGGTTCTTACTGATCTGCCGCAGGTCGTCTCTGGAAACGCAGGCATACGGCCCATCGACAGTTACCCAGCGATATCCCTTCGCGACAAAATCATCATAATTGGTGGTTGACCGGCCTGATGCTAGACCAGCGATGATAGCCGCTAGCGACAACACTATCGCTACTCTCATGGCCGGGAGCTGGACAACCGTCAGCGGCGACCAGGCACGTCTCTCGCGTGCGGGAATGTCAGACTTGATATTCGGGGCGAGAACCGCCGATTCGAGCTCTATCCGAACCGGCGGTTCGTCCGGCTTTCTCGTAGTGCATCGTCTCATATGTAGCTGGCATATGGTTGCGTTCAAAATGGGCCGCCGGCAAGGCGTGAGGAGGGCGCATATCTGAGTGGATCTGTAACCGACGAGCAACGCCGCCGCCGGCCCATTTTTCAACGCAACCCTCCGGGCCGCGGCCGGTTGGCTGTTTTTTCCGCGTTGCTCGCTCCTTACGTATCACTCTAGATATGCTCGTCACTCGCGCCTTGAAAAACAGCCAACTGACCTGCGGCCATGTCTCAGCTACATATGAGACGATGCATTAGTCTGGGTGTTTAGTTGACTTTGACTCCGATGGACTTCGGTTTGGCCTGTTCGCTCTTTGGCAGATGCAATTTCAGCACACCGTCTCTGAATTCCGCACTTACTTTGGACCCATCGGTCCCCTCAGGAAGCGCGAAACTTCGCACGAACGAACCGTAGGCGCGCTAGACCCGATGGTATTTTTTGTCCTTCTCTTCTTTTTCGAATCTGCGCTCACCGCTGATAGTTAATGTCCCGTTTTCCACGGTGACCTTCACGTCCTCCTTCTTGATCTCCGGCAATTCAACTTTGATCAAATATTCTTTGTCGTCTTCAGTGATGTCCACCAAACGCGCCCCCGCGCTGCTCGTCATGGGCTCATCACCGGAGCCGCGCAGTGCGATTCGACCGAACCAAGGGCTCAAACCGATTTTGAATGTCTTCTAAGTCGCGGAAGGGATTCCATTTCGCTAGGGTACTCATATCGTTATTTTTGCGGCAGGATTTTTGCTTTGCCGAGGCTCGTTCCCACCATCTTTCGACACCTCTGGCGTAGACTTGCAGTCGGGTCTCTCAACCCTACTAATCATAGTATCACCAAGGGCTTATTCCCTCCCGATCTTGCCAAAGACTCTTCGTTTATTGGCAGGGAAAGCGGTTTCGGATTTTTGGAAGCCTGCGCAAACTATTGACCAGATTTGGAATCGGAATCACAAATATGGCCATAAAGTGGCGGAAGCATTGCGAACGCGTCCGACAACAAGCGAGTGAAAATATGAATCATCCGGTCCAACTGGTTGCGGTTGATGTAGATGGAACGCTTCTCGATGGCTCTCATCAGTTGAGAGCCAACGTGAAAGTATCCCTCAACCAACTGGCGAGTTCCGATGTTAAAATCGTCCTGGCCACAGCCCGCGGTCCGCAGGCTCTCGGCTTGATTGTGCGGCAACTGAGTTTCTCTCCCCTGTTGATCTGCTTTTCCGGGGGATGGATTGGTGAACTGGATTCCCGATCGCTGCGACCAACCAATGTATTGCTCGATAAGCGGCTTACTCCATCTGCGGCGAGGGTCATCTTAACGGCCGCTCTTGCGCATAAGATTGAGCCAAATATCTATACTCCGACCGAATGGCGGGTACGGACATTGACTGCAGAAATTCGTGCTGAGTCTGCGATCGTTGAGTCCTCTCCGCTAGTCACTTCGACCTTGTTGGGCGAGAATGAAAAGCCGAGCAAAATTATGCTGATTACTGGGAACGAGGAGCAGACTAAACTGCTCACAATCATGGCCAATTTGATCAAGCCGCTGAGCAATGCGACTTTCTCTAAACCGGAGTATCTCGAGATTATTCCGATGGGTGTAAATAAGGCAAAAGCCTTAGCGCATGTCGCCCAGACCCTCGGAATACAACTATCGCAGGTTGCAGCCGTCGGCGACGGATTGAACGATCTGGAAATGTTGAAGGAAGTCGGCCTCGGCATTGCCATGGGTAATGCATCGGAGACCGTCAAATCCGCGGCCAAGTGGGTTACGGGAACGAACGACGAAGAAGGCGTCGCACAAGCGGTGCAAAGGCTCGTGAGTGAGAGATTAGTGGAGATTGTCCGTGCGGCGGATTGAGGGGGCGCGGAAAGAGTGAGAGGTGAGAGGTGAGTGAGGTGAGAGGCGCGAACGCTATTCATTTTTGAACTCGGCACTCAAGTTCGATCTCGTCCCGGATTGGGATACCATATTCGCCTACCATTGAGATCGACGGTTTTAAGCGACGCGCGTCATCCACTGCTCCGGGGCGCACCTCTCTTATCCGAAAGCCCCGCCGCTGATAAAAACGCAAAGCGTTAAGATTGTCGTTCGTAGTCGTTACTCGTAAGATCTCTACCCCTTCGGCGCGTAATCTGGAAAGAAGTGCTTCGATCAGAGCCGTTCCCACGCCTTGTCCGGCCGTGATCGCATCCAGCGTAACAAGCTCCGCCACAGCCATGTGCTTGACGCGTCGGATCTGAAAAGTTGCCAGACCCACCCGCTCGCCGGCAATTAGACCAGGCAAACACCTGGCATCAAAAACCTCACCATGGACGATAACCTTTCCCCCTCCTCCCCATCGCTCATTCAGGAGCGCCTCGATCCATGGCTGATCCTTGGGCCCTTTATCTCGCACTTTCATTCTTGAAGGTAGGGCAAAACGTGCCGTTGAGCGACACGGCGAAGAGCCACGGCACAGAACTAGCCGCGATCCAGGCGCCGCCCATGCGCGTCAACTTAAGGCGGGACCGCCCAGGTTGATCTGCCTTTTCGGGAGCATCGTCCGTACGGCAGATCTCTGGCTTTGAAATCGGTTTCGTTAGCGGCCACTAGCCTGTCCGACATAGTCTGTGGCTTTCACGTGGCGGGCTGTTGCATTGAGACGAGGTCGGATCCCGCGAAGCGTCTGATTTCGGCGCAACCTCGAAATTGATCCGGAGCTGCTCGGTTGGCGCTACCACAAACCGCAGTCGCCATTGTTTAATCATGGCACCAGACGCGTGGCTCAGAATCAGCTTGAACAAATGTTCGAGACTAGACCTCACGTCGTCGAAGACCCCGTACGCTCCGGTTTTCATCGAGCAATCGTCAAGCAGCCCGATGGGTTCGGGTGCCGTTTGACCCGTCCAGGCAGGATGACCGGAATGGCGACTGCGGTTTAGGCTAGCGCAAAGCGCGCAGCTCCGGATCAATTTCGAGCGACGTCGTCTCAATGCAACAGCCCGCCACGTGAAAGCCACAGACTATGTCGGACAGGCTAGTCGCCGCTACCGAACGAAACCCGCTCCGGTCCGACTAATCCCTAGGCCCTGGCCATAGCAAACATCATTGACTGCTCCACCTTAAGTATTTACGCCTTGGACCGAGAGTTCTCGCTCTCTAATCGCTCGAGGAGGTCGGGATTTTCAGAGCGAACCGGCAGGCGCAGCGGCTATTAATCTTGTTCCTGCGGCTTTTCATCTGCTCAACGGATGTTAGGATAAGGTCGATGAATGCAAAGATGCTCTTAGCGTTAGCGCTAAGTACTCCCCTGTTCGTTTCACCTGCTGAAGCGATCGTGTTCCCGGTTCGGACAGCCTCTGGGCCGGTGACCTACAGCCTGGAGGTTCCTCCTGGTACGCCGGTCGGAACCAAAATAAAGCCAGATCCGCAAGTTGCCTATTCTGCCAATTTCCACATGACAGCCGGTTCGGCTGAAGTCGCTGCGGTTGGTTGGGCGGGTGGATTGGAAGACAAGGATAAATTTGATAACTATCCGAACTCGTTGACGATTCTTGGTGGAAAAGTTCCGGGTGGTTTTTACAACGCCACCTTTATCAAGGTCGACCACGTTGAACGGGTAAACGGCCCGGTTCCTTATTACCTGGTGCAAATGAGCGGGAACGTCGCCGGCAGCGTGCAGACTTTTTATGCCGCGGTGCTCGACGATGGGAATCTCGTTCGCCCGGTACCGGTCAGTCGATACGCCTACCACCCGGTTCGCCGTTCTCACGAAAAGTGGGGGGGTGCCGAAGAAAAAAAGAAATGGGGCGGCGCTGAAGAGAAGAAAAAATGGGGAGGTTCCGGACAGAAACCTTCGAATTAGCTTAAACGTAGCGGCCGGTGGTACCGGTTTCTTGCGACATTCTAGCCGCATAGAACACAAAGGGCCAAAAATTCTCGATCCCCAAAGCCGGACTCAACTGGTACTGTCTGCAGTCAGACCCAATGACTGCGGCAGCACCAGTTTTGTTTTTGCACCATCACGGTGGGATGCGGAATGGCGCATTTGGAAAGACCAATGATTGTGCCCTTCGTGGCCGCGCTCTTTCTTTTTGCATCCCCGTGTGCCGGGTTTGAGCCATGTTTCGATTCGGTCCCTAAGATCAGACGGAGCAATGCGTCTGGCCAAAGCCAGCGATGGCTCAGGCCGGTTCAGCTTAGACCGAATCAGGCCCGCCCGCGACGCTTTCGCGTAGCGGGTGCGGGCGTGGCTTTGGCCCTACCGCCCTAGGATTCACTCATCGCGCGGATCGCTTCCTGATACACCGTGACAGATTCTGTTGGTTTCCGGGTCAATGCTGGGTCGGTGTCCAGGTCAATGTGGTACAAGCCGAAATCGCTGTTGGCATCGAATTTCAGTCCCCACTCTCGGTTCGAGGTAATACTCCAACAAATATAACCACGAACAGGGATTCCCAGAGCCCGAGCTTGCTTCAATTGGTCGAGGTGAGAGTTTAAATATTGGGGTCGAGTGAATCCGTCGGCTGATTCAATGCAACCATTCTCGATGATCAAAATTTCTTTCTCGGGAAACCAATGCTGGAGCCGTCGCAGCACTCGCAACAAACCTGGCGGATCGACCGGAGCGCCGAAGAAATTGCTTAAGGAAGCATCAATCAGTTGATCCATGCGATGCCATTCGAGGGTGCTGATTCCCCAATAGTAGTCCAGGCCGACGAAGTCCTGGGTATCAACACATTCAGCGGGACACAAAAACTCCGGAAGTTTACCGGCCATTCCTAAATGCCACCAATTGCTGTTGATAACAGTGCCAACAACGGTCAGAGGCTTGAGCAGCGGCTCGAGAAATCGTGCGGGTGTCGAGAGGGAAGCTACTCGCTCATCAAAGTTAAGCTTTTCAAATCGGAAATTTTCGGAATTCCCAAAAAGCCGAAAGGCGAGGTTTGCAGCCAGATCTAGATCTTGCTGACTGACTTCCTCGGGCGCTCCGGCGCTCGAGTCATGGCTTATACCGACGCGCAGATAACCGCGGTCGCGAATGCGTTTTACCAGTTCGCTTCCAGTCGGATGTTGGATCGACGGCGTAGGCTGTTTTGCTAACACCGCATTCACGATATTCAAAAGGTCAGGATTGCCTCGCGCCACACCCACTGCGTACAGCGATCGAGCGAGAGGATCACCACGCATTTCCAAGTTCGGAAAATCTGATAGGCAGGGAACGCATGTATCATCGGCAATAAATCCTTCGATCTGTCCAGCCGCGAGAGCTTCGAGGCCGAGACGATGGGTCTGGAAAGTCACTAACCTTGTAGCCGGAGCACGACTTAAAACGTTTTTACGGGCGGTGGATCCGCTCACGACTCCCACCAATTTTCCATTGAGCTCGTCAGCACCGGCGATACTGCCCGCTTTTTGCACGACCAACCGCTGCGCTCCCTCCGCATACACTTCAGAGAACGCGACTCGGCTCCGGCGACCGGGAGTCGGCGTAAAACGCGCTATGACCAGGTCGACCGGTGTACGGGCCAGTATCGCTTGTTCCGATATCCGCCGGTTATTTCGGTGGAAGGATGATCTGTCCCGCATCCGACTCGCCAACCAATCGATGAAGTACTGGAGCAAAACCGGGAGTCCGAGAACGAATGGATTAGCTCCAACTTTTGCTTGCGGATTTTTGGTCTGAATGATTTCGCGCGCTGATCGGTGGCTAAGAAACAGGTTTCGAATCAGTTGCACCGAGCTGTCGAGTTGACCGGCCAAACTCGTCCCGACCGCGGTACCTGGCGGCACGAGAAAGAATGGTTGCCACCATGGCTTCACGTACCCGTAAACCAGCAGATTGGGTTCATTAAAAGTGATCCAATACGGTACCAAGTCGCCGAGACAGTTCGCCACTTTGGTCGCGTATGCCGCGTACCAATGAGGAAAATCCGCTGACGTCATTCCTCCTCTTTCCTCGACGTGGATTGGCCAGGTGAAATGGTGGAGCGTCACCAGGGGCATCATCCCGGCGTTGCGAATCTCAAGAGCAACCGAACGGTAATGCTGCAACGCCGCTTCGTCCCATTCGCCCGGCTTCGGCTCGACCCGCGACCAAGCAACCGAAAATCGAAAAAGCTTGCAGCCCAGGTTACGGGCTAACTCAACGTCCTCCGGATAACGATTCCAAAAATCGGTGGCTCTGCCCCGAGGGGTTTGTTTTTGCTGTTGTTCCCAAACATCGCGATAGTCGGGTCGCTCGGGATCGAAGCTCTCAAATTGATGATCTGATGTTGCGACACCAAACAGAAGCTCGGGTAATTGCACGGCGATGGATGATATAGGCTGGGCCGCAAATCGAATAGCTAAAGGTCGTTATGCGTCATAATTGATTAATTGCAGATGAAAACGCTCCTCCTGGCCCTAGCATTATTAGGTACCGCATCGTTAGGTACCGGATTGTGCGCTCCGCCACCGGCGCCGCCTCGAGCCGTATTCGTCTCCCATTCTGCAAATTCAAATTTTCCGCATCCGCATTTCCCTCGTCCTAATTTCCCGCATCCGAGCCGCAATTGGGATCACGGTTATTGGCGCGTGCACCGCTATGGTTGGTGGAATCACCACCGCGGATACTGGACCGTTCAACATGGCAGGCATGTTTTTGTTAATCACGACTAAGCAGGCCGCCGACACAATCCGTCCGTTGCGCACGTGGATCACTATCTACCCAGCAGCTTGAATCCAAACCCGGCGGGCTGCTATTCGATATCGACGAGCGTACCGATAGGGGTCTGGTCGAAAATCGCTTTGGCGACATTCTCTTCAGCAACTCGAATACAGCCGTGGCTAGCCGGTCGGCCCGGATCGTGGCCTTCATGGATCCCGTACTCACTGAACGAAAGTCTCAGAAAGTAGGGCATCGAAACTTTATAGATAGATGATCTCCTTTCACGCTCCTTGTCGGTGACGAGATAGTGCCCGGGTGGAGTATCGAACCCAGGCTTTCCGGTGGAGATCCTTCCCTTTACCAACGCCAAACCATCCTTGTATAGGATCACCATCTGCGGGGTAAGTTCTATTTTGATATTGAAATGAATCGCCAGCGGATCGGACTCGATCAAGGTGCTCGCTAATTCGGGGAATCCACACTTGGCGGCGTATTGAGCCGGCACCCATCCCCAAGCAGATGCTCGAAAACGCTCGGCTCCTCGTTCAACCAGCACCGTGCAAAGTTCCTTTTCACCGAGTGCAGCTGCCAAAATCAGCGGTGTCGCCTTGGATTCTTCGCGAAAATAGTGCTCGAGGCGAGTACTCACCCTGGCCAGAGTTGTCAATCGTTCCGCAGTGAGCACGATCGGACTGTTGAGATTCGCGTGCGCATCGATCGCAGTCAGCATTGCTGGTCGATCATTGGCCAGTACAGCGTCCGCGAGCTGATTCTGGCGGAAGACCGCTGCTTGGCGAGCCAGTTCTGGACTGGAGCTGTGCAGAAGCAGGCAAAAAGCAATGAGCGACGGAAGCATACCTTCTATAGCGGTACAAATCCGCCGTACTTGAGAAATTCGAGTCCCCGAAAAAGAGGCCTATCCGCAATCCAGATCGTGCGTGCTACATGGACCCAAAGCTTCCGGGTATAAAGCGCGAAGGAACTGCTCATTGGCGCTTGCGCATTCCTGCACACCACCGGTCGAGACTCCCTCGGTGTATCCATTTTTGATTAAGCCTATGCCCGTCTGCGCGGGGCCTAATATAACTATTTCAGAAGCCCACTTCAACCTCTCTCATTCTTGAGAGTAGACGTCGACACAGCGTTTTGCTTGCAGCTTATTTTCAAAACCGCGATGCTGGGCCCTTGGAATTTCGATGAAGGCTTTGGCAAAGCTTTTATTAGTTACTATCAGCTTGGTGGCAGCGGCGCTGGCCCAAGCGCCTTCGGCGACACCCAACATTGTCGATGAACCCGATCTACCAAATTCGAAGCCAGAGATTCCGCATCCGCCGTCGACCAGCTTACTTCCGGAATCCGGCGCACTCCCGAATCCCACGTCTAGTCTGACGCCGCCCATTTATTCGCCATTCAAAACAAAGAAGCCGGTCGTTTCGACTTCAACCGTCAAACCGCCGTTGCGCCCAAAGACCAAGACGGATAGCAAGACACAAAAGCGATTTGAAGAAGTTCGATCGATTGCGATGCGAAGCTCTCATGTTGTTAACCTGCTCATGCGAGCCAACAAAGCCTCAACGGGTTCCGCCCGTCGAAATCTCATGCGTGCTTACTACTTGGCCGTCTGCGCTCGGATGCGTCTGTTGGAACCAGAGCTGGAAAATTCTATCAACGCCTACCAAGCCGAAAAAACCGGGAAATCAGCAACACCGAGCGATTCCAAAATTGGCAGCTCGAAAGTTCGCGGTTCCCCGAAACGGTCGCACCGCTCAAAGGAAATCGGAACCCAAACAACGCATCGTAAGCATGCCTATTCCCACAGAGCCGCCTATCCGAATGGATATGGTCCATACGAGCCGTACGGCCCCTACGGGCCATATGGACCCTACGGCGGGTACTAGCTGCGCGAGAATAGCCAATAGATGGCGGGCTTGAAAATTGGCGATCATCATCAGGTGCTGACGTACGCTCGCGGTTCGGAAGGGAGCCGCTCGCGGCTCCCGGGAAACAACAAGGATAGGCAACATCTACCTTGAGCTCGATTCCTCGGCAGGCGTTGGATTGTTCCCCGGGCGTCGCATCTGGCGAGGGCGCGGGTAGGGCGCGTCTCTCCGAGACCGCCGGATCACCGGCAAACCATCGCCCCGTTAGGTCCAAGGCTTTTGCCTCTAGCAACGGTTCTCGGCCTGACAGGGTGCAGCTACGTCCGCGATCCGGCGGTCTCGGAGAGACGCGCCCTTCGCCAGATGCGACCAAAATCATGCGCCCCTTCAGCCTCGGACTCCATCCTAGGTTGACGCGCATGGGCAGCCGCCGGACGACGTGGGCAAACGCAATAGCCAAGTCTACGGTCCAAAAACAATTACAACTGACCAAACCAGAAATCCCAAGATCAACGCCGCAAACACCCAGCGAAACCGAGGCAGACCATAATAAAGACCACACAAGGCGCCGAAAATGAGACCGCCAAAATGCGCCGCGTTGGCGATATTGAGCAGCTTAAATTGAGTCAGGATCACGCACAGTATCGCCCAGCCGATTAACATCGCGGCGTTCTTCTTCACGAACCACAAATAAAAACGGTTCACCGGAGCAGCACCTAACATAAACCCAAAGACTCCGTAAACCACGCCTGATAAACCGATCGCAGGCGGCCATGGTTCAAAATATCGCTGGGAGAAAGACGCCATCCAGGCTAGCAGCAAAAGCAATATGGCGAAGCGAATTTTGCCGGCCGTTAATTCGACTATCTGACCCAAAGCCAAGAAGGCGACGAGATTAAATACCAAGTGAGAAACTTCAATATGAACCAGCGCGGTCGAAAACAATGCCCACCACCCGGATGGCAAATCGCGAATCGGTT
>WNFM01324867.1_pt3 | contig 10806 bp, 8 predicted proteins | sample 5400271 | NCBI WGS metagenome assembly WNFM01 (sample SAMN13153352, study PRJNA577476) | soil metagenome | isolation source: 60 cm saprolite on Douglas fir-dominated hillslope | place: USA:California | collected 2013-09-17 | reverse complement strand
GAGATCATCGAGGGGCAATATCTCGGACCGGCGGACCGGGGCTATCGCGAGCGCGCCGCCGAAATCGGACGCCAAGCACGGTTACTTCTGACCGCCATCGACGACCTCGACTTCGCGGCAAAGGTCCATTCGGCAAAGGGCTCGGCTCGGGAACGCGTTGACCTCGGCGCTCTGGTCGACCGCGCCGCCAGCGAGTTGCGCGAAATCGCCCGCAAGCGCGGCGTCGAGGCGACCGTGCTGCCGTCGCGAGGCGAGGTCGCCGCGGCGGTCGAACCGGAACTCGCCGACCGGCTGCTGTTTCGGCTGTTCGGAGCGCTGGCCGACCGCGCCGGGAAGGGGGAGCGGCTGCAAGTTTCGGCAGATCTCGCGGGCGGCGGCACGCGGATCTCGATCAGCCGGCCCGAGGCGCTCAAGGGCATTAGTGATACCGAGCTCTTTGAGAGCGTAGGTACGGACGGGGTCGAAGGCGGCTTCTCGCTACGGCTTGCGCGCGGCCTGGCCCGCATCGCCGGCAGCGATCTCGTCAGCAGCCGCGACGCCTTCGCCTTGCTCTTCCCGCGATCCTGATTGGAACGAAATCCCGTTGCGCCTTGGCGCAACGCAAGCCTTTGTCTATCTCGCTTGGCACCGGAGAGGGCCTGTAGCTCAACGGTAGAGCCGGCCGCTCATAACGGCTAGGTTGTAGGTTCGAATCCTGCCGGGCCCACCATCGCGACGAGCAGCCAGTCCGGGGGATTGGCGAGCATCGTGATCCGCTTTAGGGGCGGCAATCGTCGGGGAGTGGCGCAGCCTGGTAGCGCATCTGCTTTGGGAGCAGAGGGTCGCAGGTTCGAATCCTGTCTCCCCGACCACCGCGCCTGCCGGATCACCCGGGGATGGTCCGAAGCAGTGATCGCAAAGCAGTCCCGGCGACGGCCCAAGAGCGAAGCGTAGCTACTTCGATTTGTTCTCGGTCGTCGTCGTGGTCGTAGTCGTGGTCTTGGACGCACCGCTGGTGTGCTCGTCCTTGTTAATCTTCACGTCGATGTCGGCGTTGCCGACCTTGTTCTCGAGCTTGTCGCCGGTCTTCTTGACATCGTTGCCGATGTCGGCGGCAATGTTCTGGGCGGCATTGCCGACGTCTGCCGCCGTATTCTCGGCGGTGTTCTGGTCATATTGGACGGTGACAGCATTGCCCTCTTTGCTGACGTTGCAGGCACCGAGCAGCAACAGTGGAATGGCTAAAGCGACGCGCATGAATTCCTCCCTTGTTTTGGAAGGCTCAACGCCGCTTGGGCTGTTTCGCTCCCGATTCGATTTCGCGTGAGCGCATGCCGAGCTGGGTGCGCTCAAAGCAGGCGCATCTGCCTGCCCTCGGGAGGCTGAAACAAGTCGGTGCGGAGCGGGAACTTCGCCTGTCTCAAACCATAGCGCTTGCAGGCGATCTCGAAGCGCGTGCGAAGCAATTCGGCCCAGGGTCCCTGGCCGCGCATCCGGCTGAAGAAGTCAGGGTCGTTGTCACGGCCGCCGCGGATTGAGCGGATAGTCGCCATGACCTTGGCCGCGCGATCGGGATAATGTTCGTAGAGCCACGCCCGAAAGAGCGGCGCGACTTCGTGCGGCAGACGCACCGGAAGATAAAAACCGCCCGGGGCACCGGCGGCGACGGCCGCTTCGACGATATGTTCGAGTTCGTGATCGGTGATCTGCGGAACGACCGGCGCGATTGCGACAAAGCAGGGGATCCCGGCGTCATTCAATGCCTTCATGGCGGCGAGGCGTTTTCGGGGCTGGGGCGCGCGCGGTTCAAGCGTTCGGGCGATCCTGGGGTCGAGCGACGTCACCGACAAGGCGACCGAGGCGATGCGCAATTCCGCCGCCTGCCTCAACAGGTCGAGGTCGCGCAGAACCCGGTCGGACTTGGTCGTGATCGTGAACGGGTGACGCGTCTCCAGCAGCAGCTCGATCACCGAGCGGGTGATCCGCCAGCGTTCCTCGATCGGCTGGTATGGGTCGGTGTTGGTGCCCATCGCGATCGGCCGGCATTCGTATCCGGGGCGCGAGAGGGCCGCATGGAGCAGCTGGGCCGCGGCCGGTTTCACGAATAAGCGCGATTCGAAATCCACGCCTGGTGAAAGGTCATGATAAGCGTGGGTAGGGCGCGCAAAGCAGTAGATGCAGCCGTGCTCGCACCCTCGAAACGCATTGATAGAGCGGTCGAAGCCGATGTCGGGGGAATTGTTGCGGGTCAGGATCGATTTTGGATGCTCGATCGTCACCGTCGTCCTGCGCTTGGGCACGCCGTCAAGCGCTTCGACCTGGTCGAGCCATTCGCCTTCGGCCACGCGCTCCTTGAGGTTGAAGCGGGTGGGGGTTGGATTGCGGGTTGCCCCGCGCCCGTGGTTCGACTCGGCCGGCATGCGGACAATCTAGGCCGGCACAGGAACATATCAAGAACGAACGGTTGTTTTGTGAACGGCGGCTGACTCTCGAATGAATTGTGAAGTGAGCGCGATCAAGCGCAACAACAGTGCGCCGTGGCGGCCTAATGTTGTTCGGAGTTTCCGGCGCGAATCCAGCAGCTTACTTCGGATCGCTCACCTTTCTTATGTTGCAGAACTGCAACGGGTTCGACGTGTTGAACCCGTTTGGGGTCACGAACCCGCAACCTTCGGTGCCGGGGGCGGTTTTGCTGGCCATTCGCCAAAACATCAAAAAAGGAACTATCCGGATGATGCGCAAACTCTTGCTCGCAACAGCAGCCGTCGTCATTGCGACGCCCGCGGCGGCTGCCGACAATTCTCCCTACGTCGAACTGGACGCGGGCATCCTCTTTCCGCAGCACATGAACGGCACATACACGTCGATTTTCACGCAAACGGCGCAATCGCCGGCCGCGGGAACCGCCGCAGCGGCGCCCGGCACCGGTGTCGTCGGCACGCTGCCAACGGTCTTCACCACGATTCCGGCGGCTACGACTGGAAGCGCCAGTACGCGCTTCAAGCAGGGCTACGACGTTGACGCCATCGCCGGTTATGACTTCGGCATGTTCCGGCTCGAAGGCGAGCTCGGGTACAAGCGGGCGAACGTCAAGTCGTTCACCCAGGACACGACCTTCGGTTCTGCAGTGACGACGTTCCTCAATCCCGTCGGCGCGACCCAGACGACGACGTTCGTTTATCCGACAGGCAACCTGAGCAGCTTCAACCTTGGCAATAACGTCAGCGTCTGGTCAGGGATGATCAACGGCCTGCTCGACTTTGGCAACGCCAACGGGCTGTCCTTCCAAGTCGGTGCCGGTATCGGACGCGCGCGCGTCAAATCGTTCAACATCAGCGACAGCGCATGGGCTTATCAGGGAATTGCCGGACTCCGCTACGGCCTCGGTGGCGGGTTCGATATCGGGCTGAAGTACAAGTACTTCCGCACGGCCAATCTCGACTTCGTGCCGACAGCCACGACATTCACGACGACGAACACCGTGGCTGTCCCGAATGTTACGTCCGGAGCCATCGTCGGATCAGGCACGACCAATGTTTCGTTCACGAACACAGCCACGGTGGCTGGTGCCTACCGCGACCATTTCTCGTCGCACAGCCTGTTGCTGAGCCTCGCATATAACTTCGGCGCACCGGCGGCCGCACCGCCGCCTCCGCCTCCGCCGCCCCCGCCGCCACCTCCGGTAGCTCCGGCGACGCAGACCTGCCCGGATGGCAGTGTGATCGACGCCACGGCGACCTGCCCGGCGCCGCCTCCGCCGCCCCCGCCTCCGCCGCCGCCCGCGACCAAGGGCGAGCGCGGCTAAGCGCCGACCTCAGAGTCATGCTGGTGGGCTCCCGGGACTAGTTCCCGGGAGGCTTTTTCTTGTGCTCTTGATGTTTAGTGGTTGAGCGCGGCCGAGGGAGGAGCAAATGCCGGCCAGCGATGCTCGGCCATCTTGCTCAAGGTTGTCCGGTCTTCGTCGTTGACGCCCTGGTAGACCCACATGTTCCGCATCACCGCGGGAACGTAATAGCGGGTTTCCCAATAGGGGATGGATTCAATCCACAGTAAAGGGTCGCCCTTGTCGTTGATACCAGCCCACCTGCCGACCGGAAGCGGTCCGGCATTGTATGAGGCAATGACGCGCGGGAGCTGCCCGGCGGTGCCGGGGTCGACGCGCATCATCTCGATGAAGCTCTGGCCGTATTCCAGATTGTAGGCGGGGTCGGTCAGCGCGGAACGCGTGTACGGGACGCCCCGATTGCGCGAGACCAGCTGGGCGGTCACCGGAAGTACCTGCATCAAGCCGATGGCGCCGGCCGAGCTGACGGCCGTGCGGCGGAACGCGGACTCCTGGACGATATGTCCGAAGGCGAGCGCCGGATCGACGCGCCAGCCGTTGAGCGGCCGCCACGACGGGTTGGGGTAGCGATCGGTCGCGTCCGATCGCGCCCCCCACTGGCCGTTGTTGGCGAGCCACAATTGCGCCGCCGGCAGGTCGAGCCGCTTGGCCAGCTGGATCAAGGCATGATGTTCGCCCGCCGCGCCGATCTTGGCCTGGTGCCGAAGGAGCTCTTCGGCGAGGGCCGGTTCGCCGATCTTTACCAGTTCGACGGCGCGCTCCACGTTCGGCAATTGGTCGACCGGTGGATCGAAGCCGATAAACGGATCCGCCGCCAGGCGGGTCGGCATGCCGAGCGTCTCGCGAGCGACCAGCCCGTAGAAACTCTCCGTCGCCTCGTCGGTGGTTGCAGCAGCTTTAAGCAGCCGCCCGACCGAGGCGGGCCGGCTAGCCGCCTGCTCGGCCCGTGCTGCCCAATAATAGCCGCCGGCGCGAAGCTCGCGCTGCTGGGCGAGTTGAGCGACTTGTTGGAATGATGTCGAGGCGGCGTTCCAATCGCCGAGGCGCCACGAGGCGAGGCCCGATACCCAGGCAGCCTGGCTCGCCCATTCGCCGGCCGCGCCGACGCGCCAGGTATCGGCGACTCGGCGGGCGTCGGCATCCTGGCCAAGACAATAGAAGATGAACGCCACCCGGGTTGCGGCCTCGGCCCGCGCCTCGAGCGAGAGCTGGGGCGCATAAAGGATCAGCTGCGCTTCAGCGCCGGCAGCGTCGTCGGCCTTGACCAACGGATCGATGAGCGAGCGAAGCTGATCTGCATAGGGTTCGCCCTGCACCGGCTTGGCCTTGTAGCGATAGGGCGCCGAACCAATGCTGTAGACCGGCTTTTCGGCGATGATCGCTGGTGGCGGCAGCGCTCCGCGCTTGATCGCCATGGTCGCAAGCTGCTCGGCTTGCGGCAACTCGGGCGCCTCGGCCAGCAACGCCTCGAGCGAATTGACGTCGACCACCGGCGAGCCCTTCGCGGTATAGAGTTCGGCTTTGGCCAGCGGCGTCAGGACGCTTTTGGGCAAAGCCGCGATCCCGGCCTGCGCCGAAGCCCAGTTGCCCGAATCGATCGCGTCGAACACGCCGCGCCAGTCGGTAGGAACGCCCGCGGTCGCCGCTGGCGGCTGCGTAGTCGCAAGCGGGAGCTGGGTAAACGTGGCCGTGGAGTGGCGGGGCGCCTTCGCCGCCTGTTTGGACGGCGAGGCGGGTTGCTGTTGCACGGCGGGTAGCGGGGCAAGTTCAGGCGGTGGCGGAGCTTGGTCCGGCGGCGGCGGGGCCGATGGAAGCGGCGCGAGCGGGTCCGGGACCGACTGGGCATAGACGGGCGCGGCCCAGACCAACACTCCGAACGCGAGCAGTCCGGACTTCACGCTCCATCCTCCATCAGCAGCAACAAATCCTTCCATGCCAGGGACTTGTTTGAGGGTTGATTAATCAAGGTCCGGGGATGGAAGGTGGCGACGGTACGCACCCCCTCGATTTTGTGAGCATGGCCTCGGGCTTGCGCGATCGGTTTGCCGATCAGCGCTTGAGCTGGGCCGTCGCCGAGCAGCAGCAGCCGCTTCGGTCTGACAAGCTTGATGTGCTTGCGGGCAATTTCGGCGCAGGCCGCGCGATCGGCTGCGGACATCTTCGTCCCCGGCAGGTGGAGGCAGGAGAGCGAGGCACTGTAGGCCTGCTCGACCGGAATCCCGATCGCCGTCAGCATGCGTTGGGCAAGGTCCCACGCCTCTCCGCCGATCGGTTGGCCGGCGGCCGAATCCTCGAAGGTCGGCGCATCGCTGATCAGCATGATTGCCGCGTCCTCGGGGCCATGCGGCAGGATGCGCCTCGCGGTCGCCGAGGCGAGCGGAAGCTGCATGCTGCTCGACAGCCAGTGCTGAAGCTCGGCGAGCGTGTCGTGGCCTGGCTCGAGGACATTGGGCGGAGGTTCCGATGTCCTCGCCGGAGACTTGGGGCCGGGCGCTTTCAGCCAATCGCGCGGTTCCTCCTGCACAAGCATGTCGACGCCGGCGTCGAGCCACCACGCCAATGCGCTGCGTGCCTCGGCAACACCGATCTGAACCGCTTCCCCACCCATGAGTACATGTCTCGCTCGGCATTGACGCCGCGGTCAAGGAATTGGCAGGGCGTTCGAGTCGAATTGTGTTCCGACCGCGACAGGACGAAGGGAAGCGGATGAGCCAGCGCGAATCCATGGCCTATGACGTGGTGATCGTCGGCGCCGGCCCGGCCGGTCTCAGCGCCGCGATCCGCCTGAAGCAGCTGGCAACGGCGGCCGGGCGTGAGCTCAGCGTCTGCATCCTCGAGAAGGGCAGCGAAGTCGGCGCGCACATCCTTTCGGGAGCAGTGATCGACCCCAAGGCGCTCAACGAGCTGATCCCGGACTGGAAGGACAAAGGCGCGCCGCTGACGGTGCCGGTCACCGAGAACCATCACTGGGTCCTGACGGGCAAGGGCAAGTTCGCGATCCCAGAAATGCTGATGCCGCCGTTCATGCGCAACCGCGGCACCTATACGGCGAGCCTCGGCAATCTCTGCCGCTGGCTGCAGGGCCAGGCCGAGGAGCTGGGGGTCGAGATTTTCCCCGGATTTCCCGCTTCGGAGATCCTGTTCAACGAGGACGGCTCGGTGAAGGGCGTGGCGACGGGTGACATGGGCATCGCGCGAGACGGCAGTCACCGGCCGGACTACCAGCCCGGAATGGAGCTGCACGCCCGCTACACCTTCTTCGCGGAAGGCGCGCGGGGCCATCTGACCAAGCGCCTGACCGAGATTTTCGGCCTGCGTGAGCAAAGCGGCCCGCAAGTATTCGGCATTGGAATCAAGGAATTGTGGGACATTCCTGCCGAGAAGTATAAATCCGGGCGAGTGATCCACACTCAGGGCTGGCCCCTCAAGGATGCGTGGGGCGGGGGCTTCCTCTATCACCAGGAGAACAACCAGGTTGCGCTGGGGTTCGTCGTCGCGCTCGATTACTCGAACCCGTACCTTTCGCCGTTCGAGGAAATGCAGCGGTGGAAGACCCATCCCGCGATCCGGGCGGAGATCGAAGGCGGGCGCCGGGTTTCCTACGGCGCACGGGCGATCAACGAGGGCGGCTATCAGGCGATTCCAAAGCTGGTGTTCCCGGGCGGCGCGCTGATCGGTTGCTCGGCGGGCTTCGTGAACGTGCCGAGGATCAAGGGCACGCATACGGCGATGAAGTCGGCGATGCTGGCCGCCGAGGCCGCATTCGAGGCGATTGCCGCCGACCGAAGCGGAGACACGCTCGATACGTACGAGAAGAACTTGCGCTCAAGCTGGGTGGCGAAGGAGCTGAAGACGGTCCGCAACGCGCAGCCGGCGGTCGCGCATTGGGGCGGGACTTTGGGCACGCTCTATGCCGGCCTCGACATGTGGCTGAACCAGCTCGGCATCGGCGTACCGTGGACGCTCAAGCACAAGCCCGACCACACGCGATTGAGGCGCAAAGAGGCCGCGGCGCCGATCGACTATCCCAAACCCGACGGGGTTTTGACCTTCGACCGCCTGACGTCGGTGTTCATCTCCAACACCAATCATGAGGAGGACCAGCCGGTTCATCTGACGCTCAAGGACGCGGACATACCGACGGCCATCAACCTGCCGGTCTATGCCGGGCCCGAGCAGCGATATTGCCCGGCAGGCGTTTACGAATTCGTCGAGAGCGAGAGCGGTGAACCGAGGCTCCAGATCAACGCCCAGAATTGCGTCCACTGCAAGACATGCGACATCAAGGACCCGACCCAGAATATCAACTGGGTCACTCCCGAAGGTGGTGGAGGACCAAATTACCCGAACATGTAAGCTGGTTGTGGGCGCGGCGGCGATCGCACTGGCGCTTGGTGCGACCCCGGCGGCGGCGCGGCTCAGCCTTTCCGATGCGGCGCGCACCTATGTCGAGGCGCGGGCTGCGGCGATGAGCGGCGATCACGCGCGCGCGGCGCAGCTGCTCGCCTCCCTCGCCGAAGCGCAGCCGGACCAAGCCGATATTGCGCGAAAGGCGTTGAGCGAAGCGATCGGCGCGGGTGACATCACGCTCGCGCTGTCGCTCGCACGAACCGTGCCGGCGGCGAAGCTGCCGGTGGATGCACGGCTGCTACTTGCGACCGAAGAAATCCGCCGCCGGCATCCCGAGCAGGCGGGGCAGTGGCTCCGGACCGCCGACACTGGCGACCTCACCTTCCTGGCGCCGCTGATCAGTGCCTGGACCGCAGCCGATCGTGGGGATCAGCAGCAAGCTTTAGCCGCGTTCGACCAGGTTTCCACGGGCAGTCTGCTTGCGCCGGTCGAGGCCGAGCAACGGGCTTTCGTCCTGCTCAGGTTCCGGCGAACGGCCGAGGCCGAGCCGCTTGCACGGCAAGCGGTGGGACGCGCCGGCGTGCGCGACGCGCGGCTGCGCCTCGCCTTTGCCGATGCTTTCCTCGCCGCCGGCGATCAGCCGCGTGCATTGATGATCATTGAAGGGATGGGCGAAGGAGAAATCGCGGCACGGCAGCGTGTCACTTCCGGCAAGAATGGCGGACATTCGATCGATAGTCTGTCCAAAGCGCTCAGCGAAGTGCTCACCGCCTTCGCCGGCGACCTGATGCGGCTGCAGCCGGGCTCTCCGCCGATGGGGCTGGTCCAGGTTGCGCGTTATGCCAATCCCCAGAACGGTGGGGGCACCGCCCTATTGGCCTTGTTGCTTGCAAAGCAGGAGCGCAGCGCCGAAGCACTGGCGCTGCTTCGTGGAATACCGCCAAACGATGCGTTGATGCCCCAGGTGCGCGACGTCGAGGTGCAGATTCTGCGTGAGGACAAGAAATTCAACGAAGCCTACCAGCTTGCCGCGACCGCAGCGGCAAGCCCGACCGCGGACTTTGCCGATTTCTCGCGCCTCGGCGGCGTGCTGCAGTCGATGAAGCGGAACAACGAGGCTGCCGACGCTTATGGCCGGGCGATCGCGCTTGTGCAGGCGCAGAAGCTCGATGGAGAACTGTGGCCGCTGCTGCTGCTTCGGGCGAGCGCGCTCGAAGATGGGAACCGCTGGCTCGAGGCTCGCGCCGACCTGCAGCAAGCGTTGGCGCTGGCTCCTGACCAGCCGCTGCTGCTCAACTTCCTAGGTTACGGGAAGCTTGAGCGAGGTGAAGACCTGGACGCCGCCGAGGCGATGATCCGCAAGGCTAGTGACCTGGCGCCGGACGAAGCCTCGATTACGGACTCGCTCGGCTGGGCGCAATTCAAGCGTGGCAAGGTCGACGACGCGATCGCGACCCTCCAGCGCGCGGCCGAAAAGGACCCGGCGCAGGCCGAAATCCAGGAACATCTTGGTGATGCTTTGTATCGTTCGGGCCGGCGATACGAAGCGCGCTTCGCGTGGCGAGCGTCGCTGGTAACGGCGGAGGACGAGGTCGCGACCCGGGTCAACGCCAAACTGGCCAGCGGACTGACGCCCGCCGACGCGGCGCCTTGAACCCTCCGGCTCGCGAGATCGCGCCGGCCAAGCTCAATCTCGCGCTCCACGTACGCGGCAAGCTGCCCGACGGGCGCCACGCGATCGAGACGGTCTTCGCCTTTTGCACCGATGGCGATGTGTTGAGCGGTGAAACCGCGAACGAGATCTCGCTGAGTGCGATCGGTTCATTTGCAGCTGAGCTCGTCGATCCCGACGACAATCTGTCGACAAAGGCGGCATGGGCTCTTGCGAATGCCGCGGGAGTAAACACCGGCGTGGCCCTCACACTCGACAAGAGGCTCCCCGTTGCTTCGGGGATTGGCGGCGGCTCGGCCGATGCGGCGGCGACGCTGCGGTTGCTGACTTCGCTGTGGCGGATCGATCCCGTGTATGCCGAGAAGGTCGCTCCGGCGCTTGGCAGTGACGTCTCCGCCTGCCTGCTGAGCCTGCCAATGCGTGGCGAAGGCGCAGGGGACGAACTGACTCCGATCGACCTGTTGGACCTCTCCGGAACGCCGGTCCTGCTGGTGAACCCGCGCGTGCCGCTGCCGACCGCCGAAGTTTTCACGCGTTGGGACGGTGTCGACCGCGGGCCGCTTGGTGACTGGCGGGAAGGGCGCAACGACCTCGAAGCACCGGCGATTGCGCTCGTCCCGCAGATCGAGGCGGTGTTGGCGTGGCTCGGCACTCGGCCGGGCGCTACGTTCATCCGCATGTCGGGATCGGGCGCGACCTGCTTCGCGCTCTTTGACAGCGAAGAAGCGCGCGATGCGGCCGCTCAGGCGGTTCCGCGCGAATGGTGGCGCCTGGCGACCTTCCTGCGCTAGGTGCAGCCCGTGAACGGCCGGCCCATCCTAACTGCTGAGACCATGCGCGTCGCCGAGCAAGCGGCGATCGCTGGTGGCACAAGCGTCGAAGAATTGATGGAGCGGGCAGGTGCGGGCCTTGCCGAGGCCGCCTATCGTTTTGCCGGACCGATGCCGGCGCTGATCCTGTG
>WNFM01080396.1_pt1 | contig 10806 bp, 11 predicted proteins | sample 5400271 | NCBI WGS metagenome assembly WNFM01 (sample SAMN13153352, study PRJNA577476) | soil metagenome | isolation source: 60 cm saprolite on Douglas fir-dominated hillslope | place: USA:California | collected 2013-09-17 | reverse complement strand
CATCTGCGCCTGTGCCTGGCCTGCGGGCACGTCGGCTGCTGCGACAGCTCGAAGAACACGCACGCGACCAAACACTTCCACGCGTCCGGGCATCCCATCATCCAGTCCTTCCAGCCGGGCGAGGACTGGCGCTGGTGTTACGTGGACGAAGTGGAAGTGTAGCGCGAGCGAGCGATGCGGATTCATTAGACGGAGGCCGCCAGTGGCCGACTTGCAGGTACCAATTCATGCCGGTGATCGCGCCCGAGGCGCAGAGGACGCACCCGCCGCACTCGTGATGTACGGCGACTACGAGTGTCCGTATACCCGCGCGGCGTATCGCGTCGTACAAAAGCTGCTCGCGGGGGAGCCAGACGAGCTCCGCTTCGTGTTCCGGCACTTTCCGCTCACCAGCATCCATCCGCATGCCCAACAGGCCGCGGAGGCCGCCGAGGCGGCGGGCGCGCAGGGCAAGTTCTGGGAGATGCACGATGTGCTCTTTGCTCACCAGCACGCGCTCGAGGAGGCGGACCTGCTGCGGTATGCGCAAGACCTCACGCTCGATATGGAGCAGTTTGAGCGCGAGCTGACGGACCATTCCCATTCGCGGCGGATCGAGGGGGATGTGAAGAGTGGACTCGCGAGCGGCGTCCAGGGGACGCCGACGCTCTTCCTCAATGGCGAGCTCCTGACCGAAGGCTACGACGAGGCGACGCTGCGCGCGGCGCTTGCCTCGATCGCGGCCGACCGCCGCGGCTCGACCTAGCGCATAGGGGCCGCTGTACCAGGTGCGGCCTCGCCAGCAGACGCCGCGAGCGTACGCCCAATCAGTACAGTGCTCACACACATGGAGGTCCTACAATGAGCATTAAGAACGACAACGCGGAGGCAGAGGTCCGACGGCACAACGAGCCGGGCGACGCCGCCAACGAGACATGGCCGGCCTTGCCGCTCGCGGCGTGGCAGGGGACCTACCAGACGCTGCATATGTGGTCACACTCTATGTGACACCGCGCGGCCTGACGACGTCACCGATCCCGTATGGCACACGCACCTTCGCTGTCACCTTTGACTTTCTCGACCACACGCTCTGGGTCCGCACGAGCGACAACATGACCAGGACGATGGCGCTCTCTGCGCGCGCGGTCGCGGACTTCTATGCAGAGTTCATGTCCATGCTCGACGCGCTCGGCATGCCGGTGACGATCAACCCGGTGCCGCAGGAAGTGCCCAATCCGATTCGCTGCGATGAGGACTACGAGCACTGCTTTTACGATGCGGAGTACGCGACGCGCTGCTGGCGCATTCTGGTGCAATCAGACCGTGTGCTGAAGCAGTTTCGCGCTCGCTTCATCGGCAAATGCAGCCCGGTGCACTTCTTCTGGGGCTCCTTCGACCTCGCGGTGACGCGATTTTCCGGCCGACGCGCGCCAGAGCGGCCCGGAGCCGACCGTATCACCCGCGAAGCGTATTCGCACGAGGTGAGCAGCTGCGGCTTCTGGCCTGGCACACCGGGAAGCTCCGTCCAGGAGCCGGCGTATTATTCGTACATGGCGCCCGAACCGGCCGGCTTCGCCGACGCCGCGATTCGGCCAGCCGCCGCGACGTATAATCGCGAGCTCGGCGAATTTATTCTGCCCTACGAGGCGGTACGCACCGCCGCCGACCCGGATGCCATGCTGCTCGAATTCGCCCAGAGTACATACGAGGCTGGAGCGCAGCTGGCCAGTTGGGACCGTGCCGCGCTGGAGCGGTAACAGCGCGGCCCAGGGCTTACAATCGACTGCACGCTCGGCGGTGGGACGCATCGCGAGTGGCGCTACGCTGCCGCTCGCAGCCGCGTTCGGGGGTGCCGAGGTGCCCGCTGCTGCCCACGACGGGAGGACCAGCATGTCATTCCTTCACATCCTCGCCGCCGTCGTCGCTGTGTTGTTGATCGTGGTAGCACTGTGGGACGTGTTCGAGACGGTGGTGCTCCCACGCCGGATTCCGCGACGATTCCGGCTGACCCGCATCTACTTCAGGTCGACATGGACGGCCTGGTCTTCCCTTGCCACGCGGATTCGGCTCAGTGCGCGGCGAGAAAACGTACTGGCGATGTATGGTCCACTCGCTCTCTTACTGCTGCTCGGCATGTGGGCGGCCTTGTTGATCGTCGGCTTCGGCGTGCTGGAATGGGGCCTCGGCTCGCCGCTCGCGGCCAACGGCAGGCCCGTAACCTTCGGCACCGACCTGTACTTCAGCGGCACGACGCTGCTCACGCTGGGCCTGGGCGATGTCGTGCCAATGACAGGGGCGGCAGAGGTGCTTGCTGTCGTGGAGGTTGGCACTGGCTTCATGCTGCTGGCGCTGGTCATCGGCTATGTGCCGGTGCTCTACCAGGCCTTCTCGCGGCGCGAGGTGCGCATCTCGCTACTCGACGCGCACGCTGGCTCCCCACCAACTGCCGGCGCCCTGCTCCTCCGCCATCCGCCGAATCGTCGCTCGCGACGTCTCACAGTCATCCTTACCGAGTGGGAGCGCTGGTCTGCCGAGCTGCTCGAGAGCCACCTCTCCTACCCGGTGCTCGCCTATTACCGCTCGCAGCATGAGGAGCAATCGTGGGTAGCGGCGCTCACGATGATTATGGACGCGTGCGCCCTGGTGCTGGCCTGCGAGAACCTATCGGCAGTGGATGAGGATCTGACCGAACAGGCGGCCTATACGTTCGCCATAGCGCGCCATGCGGCCGCTGACCTCGCACAGGTCTTTTTCGTCGCGCCGGCGAAGCTCGACCTCGCGGAGCGACTGCCGCCGATCGACCGGCGGCACTTGCACGACGCTCTCGTGCACATGGGACTCACGGGAGACGTGAGCAACGTCCAGGTGGAGCTGGATGCGCTGCGTCGCCTGTATGAATCGCATGTGGCCGGGCTGGCGCACTACCTCCTCCTGGAGCTGCCGCCGTGGATGCCGCAGCAGGACGCACTCGACGACTGGCAGACCAGTGCCGATGGCCTGACCGCGCCCCCGATCAAGACGCTCAGCTCGCGCAACGCATGAGTATCGTCTGCCAGCCGACAACCCGACCCATCAAGCCTCGATGATGCGCGCCACGCGCGTGAGGATCACGAGCTGCTGCGCATCAAGCACAAGATCGTCACCGAGTGGTCCGCGTGCTCGCACCAACGCGCCGGTCTGGAGGTCCGCTGCCCCGCCCATCACGATCTTCGTCGCAGGCGTCCAGTGGATTTCTAGCGGCTGTGGTGTGCGTCGATACGTGCCAAACGGCTCGGCTTCATCGGGATCGAGCACGATGCCACGGAGGAGATCCGGCGCCAGCAACTCGTTGACGGCAAGCGCCACGTCCACCGTCGTGCCCGGCGCGGTTGCTTGCAGCTGCGCAGCCGTGATCGGCGGGGCAATTTGGGACATGCGCGGCATGGCTGGCGCCGGCGGCGTGGCGTCGGGGGCGTAGGACTCCTGACTTGCCGGCGCCTCACTCGGGTTCTGGCTGGGAACATCGCGTGGCCGTAGCGGGCGATCCTGGTCGTAGCGCAGCCCGAGATGCAAGGCTGTCTGCGCCTTGGCCAATTCTTCGCCGAGGTAGCCGGCATGGCTAAGCTGCGTAACCAGCCCCTCGCGCAACAGCCCCAACAGCATCGATCCTGCCATCCGTCCCCGCATCTCATGCGCCGGTGTATGATCGGGCAGATAATGGCGGAGTAGGATCTGCTCTTCCTCCTGATCAACCGTAATCACGAAGTAGCCCTTCGGATCATACTGCAGCGGCTCGCGCTGTCCTCCTGGCCGAATAGGGATAGACTGCTCTTCTTGTGGCACCATTTCGGTTGCCTCCTCCCCCGCAGCAAAGCGCCCCGGATTGCGCGCCAACAGGCCGCCAATACCTTCTGCGAGCGCCTGAAGATCCGCTTCGCCGGTCCAATCGAGCACCTCGACCTGTCGGCGGAACTGGGTGATGCGCTCTAGCGCCAGCGTCGGCAGTACCGGGTCGTAGCCAACGGCCCCGACGATGCGGCGTTGCTCGTCTACGCCGCGCTCGGCGAGCGCGACAAGGGACTGCCCCGGATGAAAGAGCGGCGAGTCCTTGCCACAGATCAGAAAGTAGCGAATTGCCGGGTTCGCCGTGATATTAACCACAATGCGCTCGATGCCGAGATTCGCCGTGTACACTTTGCCGGCGATGGCCACGCCCGGCAGGCGCGCGAGCGGCGCGATTAGGTCCTCCGAGGTGAGCGTACACACGGCGACTGGCGCCTGCGGATCGCCCACCTGATACGAGCCGGCGACCGCTGGCCACGTGGCGCTGCTGGTCATACGTGTCTCCCTCCTTCACCTGCCGATTGGCCTTTGCTCCGTGGCATGTCTCGTCGTTGAAGCGCCCGTGAGGCAGATCACGTTTCCTCAACTTCCGGCACGCCAGGGCAACACGCCTCCGCGGTGGCTGGCGGCGCGAGCTGACTTTCCAGACGTTGAAGCGCACGCGCAATCCAGACCACTTCGGCATCTATCAGACACAATAGGTGTTCCTGCGCCAGCTGCTGATGCAGATGGGCACGGCCGCCCGCCTCTCGCTCGATCAGCGCGCGGTGGGTGTGCACAGCCTCGCGTCGCTCCTGTAATAAGTGGATGGCATCCTGCGGTTCGAGATAGGGAAGAAAGAACATGCCCACCTCGACCCCAGAATGCGCTACCTCATAGGTTCGCACCACTTCGCGCAAGAGGTGGTGAAAGCGCTGTCGCCCCTGGTCGGTGAGCGCGTAGATGAGGCGCTCGCGGCGCGGCCCACGCGCTCCGGCTTCCGCTGTCACCTGGAGGGCGCCGCGCGCCGCCAGACGCTCGAGGAGATAGTAGACATTGCCCTTTTTGAGATCGGTGAATAACTCGCCATGCACAACGACGATGCGGTGGAGGTCGTACCCCGTCAGCGGGCCCGACTGCAAGAGGCCAAGGATGTGCAGTTCTTTGTGCATAGGTACGCTCACAGCCGCTGCGTGCCCGTCTCAGCACGTGTCGTTCTAGAGACATGTGGATCGAAAGACGTGCGGGACGATATTCAGTTCTGACTAAAGTCTAATGAACAGCCATGTAAAAGTCGATGCTGACTTTGGCTGCTGATCAGTAGCGAAGAGGCGCCGGCCGCGCGGCCGAGGAGAATAACAGCTCCGTGAGCCTGTTTGTCTGCCCGGGCCGCCAGCGGCGGTGCGCGCTGCACTGCCAACGCCGACCAGCGGTTGTGGATGTCGCCTTGCGGCCGGTGCGAAGTTATTCGACTCCTCACCCCGTGTATGGCGCCGGCGAGCGCATTCTAGCCGCTGCGCTCGCCGGCCGCCGTGCACACTTGCTGGTGGCGACCAAAGTCTGGACACCAGATGACTCGGCGGCCGAGGTTCCGATTGCGCGGCTCGCCCACGACCTCTGATCCTGCTTCACAGGTCACTCGCGGACGGTGACGCTGAGCTCCATTCCCGGGTGGAGGCTGCAGTAAAAGGCAAAGGTTCCCGCAGTGGTGAACGGGCCAATCGTGGCCGAGCTACCGCCGTCGATGTGCAGATTATTGACGTCAGGCGCACCGGGCTCCCTCTGCGGATGGCTTGAGGTGCCGTTGTGGATGACATGCGGCACGAAGCCATCGGCGATCAGTGTAATGCGCTCACCCTTCGCGATGGTCACCGTTTGCTTGGCAAAGCTATCGCCGCTCATATGCACGTCGTTAGGACCAGCACTGCTCGCCGCTCCGCAGGCGGCAAGGGCCACTACCAGCACTGGACAGAGCACGAGCGCGATCGCCCATCGTTTCATCCTGAGTTTCTCCTTGACAGTATCCAACGGGTCCAGCTGAAGCACCGGCCCGCCACACAGCCGGCGCCCAGCGCGCTGGCCTGTAGCAAGGATACGGGCGTCCTGCGGCGATCTGACGACCGCGATGCGACGAGAGCGTAGCAATTTTGTGGCAAACGAGTGACGAGCCGATGGCGCGAGAACGCGACGAGCGCAAGAGAAGGATACGCAGAGAGGCACGATTGGGGGAGGTGAACCAGGGACAGATCGGAGACACGGAAGTATAATGGCCGCACGAGCCGCATTATGCCGTCAGATCGCTAGGATGACGTCCCGCACGTCGAGCAGGCGCCGGTCAGCCGGCAGGCGGCCGCACGAGATGGAGGTACCCTTTGACCTTGCGTGATGCCACGATGCCGCCCGCCGACGCCGTGCTCGGCAAGATCGGCCTGCCGGCGCCTCTGCACGAGCTGGCCGCGCGGCCATGGGACGCCATCGTCGTCGGCGCCGGCCACAACGGCCTGACGTGCGCGGCTTACCTCGCCAGCGCCGGCAAGCGCGTGCTCGTGCTGGAGGCGCGCGAGCGCATCGGCGGCGCCTGCACGCTCGAAGAGCTCTGGGGCGGCGTCAAGATATCCCCTTGCGCCTACCTCGTCGGTCTGCTCCATCCCCTGGTGGTGGATGAGTTGAAGCTGCGCGATCATGGCTTCGCCTGGACGCCGGCAACCAACGGCCTGTTCGTCCCTTTCGACGACGGCAGCAGCGTGCAGCTGTGGGAGGAGGAGGAGCGCTGCGCGGCGGAGATACGGCGTTTTGCGCCGCGCTCCGTGGCGGGCTGGCGCGCGATGCAGGACCTCATGGCACGTCTGCGCGAGGCCGTGCGCCCCGCAGGCGAGCGCGACCTGTGGATCGGCGAGCCGCCCACCCGCGAGCATCTCGAAGCTCGCATCGGCGGCGACGACGCGCTGCGCGGGCTGCTCTTCGAGTGGAGCATGGCCGAGCTCGTCGAGCGCTACCTGGACGACGAGCGGCTGCAGCTTGCCTACCTCGGCCAGGGGGTCATCGGCACCAACGCCTCGCCCTTCGACGCCGGGGGCTACGTGCACGGCGGGATGGGGCGGGTCTCGTTCATTCTGTGCGACATCGCGCGCGAGCTCGGCGCCGTGGTCGCGGCGGGCGTGCCGGTGGAGGCTATTCTGCCCGGCGAGGGCGTGCGGCTGGCTGACGGAACGACGCTGCACGCGCCGGTCGTCGTGAGCAACGCCGATCCGCAGGTGACGGCGCGCTTGCTCGGCGCGCAGGCCGATCAGGACTGGCGGGCGCAGGTAGACGCCATCCCCATCACGGGATGCACGGTGAAGCTCAATATGCTGGTGCGCGAGCTGCCGAATTTCACGGCGCGGCCCGGCACCGATCAGCCGCACCACGCCGGCCAGATCAATACGCCCCTCTCGAAGCAGGAGTGGCGCGATAGCTTCGCCGCCGCGCGGCGCGGTGAGCTGCCGGAGCGGCTCTGGACGGAACAGTACTTCCAGACGGTCCACGATCCCACAGTCGCGCCGGCCGGCCAGCACACGATGAGCGTCTTCGCGCAGTATGTGCCGTATGCGTTTGCCAGCGGGGATTGGGATGGGCGCCGCGAGGAGGTCACACAGCTGGCCATCGCCTCTATCGGGCGGTATGTGACCAATTTCCCTGATGCCATCCTGGACGTCGAGGTGCTCGGCCCGCCCGATATCGAGCGGGCGGTGGGACTGACCGGCGGCCACATCTTTCAAGGGGAGTGCCTGCCGCCCTACATGTGGGACCAGCGGCTGGCCTATCGCACACCGATGGACGGCGTGTTTCTGTGTGGCGCCTGCACGCATCCCGGTGGCAGCGTCATCGCGATCAACGGGCGCAACGCGGCGATGGCCGTGCTGCGCGAGATGCGCGACGCGTGAATTGAGCCCGCATCCAATCCATGACCGTGCACTCGCCTACTCCCACCACCTCAGAGCGGGGTATTGACGAGCGCAAAAATCTGCTGATCACGCTCCCAATATATCGTGCCGCGTGATCCGTCAAGTGCGACGAGGCGTGCCGGCGGGCTTTCTCCGAGGACGTTCGGCGGTACGAAAAGGTAGGCGAACACGACGCCCTGCTCCTGAGCAATCGAATCGACGTAATAGCTAGCAAACTCGGCATGCCAGAGCTGCGCCCCACTCGTCCTACTGACTGCGATCAGGTGTAGGCTCGGGCTGGTGACGCCATACAGGCCTGTTGATGTCTGCAGCACGGGGCGCCACCCATCGGAGGAGCCACGCACGGTCCAGTTGATGCTTCCTGTTACCGCATCAAGGCAGGCGGCGCTGTAACTGCCGCCGCTCATGCCAATCGTGACGGTGTGGTCGTCCACGCCGACGATGTTACCCGTCATCTCCTGGCGCCAGAGCTGTTTGCCGGTGCGTGTGGCGTAGGCGATCAACGCGGTGGGACCCGCGATGTATACACCGGTGTGGTTGATGCCGATAACAGGCCTTATCCCGTGAAGGAAATCCTGTCCCTGCCAGAGCACCTTCCCATCGTCCTCCTGATAGACGACTTGATACGCCTTCTCGCCCTGGGGGTCAGTGCGCGTCGCGACGGCGACACCATCCTTGACGGCGAGCGGCCAGGTCACCGGTTCATCCCGATGCCAACGCACCGCGCCGGTCGTGGCGGAGAGCGCATAGAGCCCCGCCGTCGGGTCGGTGACGAGCACTGTCGTGCCGTCGGTTGCGATATGGAAATCCCGGTCGTCGGACCCACTGCCAGTAGGCAGCGGCACTTGCCAGAGGATGTGCCCATCCGAGGCACGCACCGCCGCCACGGTGTCCACTTGGTCCAGGGTGCCGGTGGCCTCCGATATATGTACAGAGCCACCTTCTGTTTAGATGACGCCGTTGACTTCCAGCGGAGATGGGGCCTGCGAATTGGGCTCACCTGTAGCGGCGTGCCATGCATTGGTGCCATCGCGTCCCTTCAAGCCAGTCAGCCCAGGCGTCGTTGGGGGATTGGAGCCTCCCACCGCGTACGGGATCGTGATGTCTGAGCGGAGCGGTGCTGCAGCATGGAAAACGCTGGAGGTGTGCGTGGTTCCGCAGCCAACCACAAGCCCTGCCACCACGACCAGGGCAACATGCAGGGGCAAGCCGAGTGCATTGACCACCCTTCGAGCCGGTTGCGTAGTGCCCATGCCCCCTCCGATCACCCGTGCGCACAAGCGCAAATCCATCGAGCGCGTTACCCAGTAATCTACCGTCTGCGAAAATCCTGGCTGGCCTGACTCTCGGAAGGCGTCTTGCTATACGGTCTCTGAGACATCATCCGAACAAGCAATATACCCCAGCGTGCCGTATCTCGCCGCTTACCAGATAGCAGTAATTTAAGACGGATACTTTGTCCGACTGGGTGCTGCCTATCATGCCGCGCGACGTCGGCCATGCACTGTAGCTTGCCTCCCCTTCCCCGTGGACGGAGAAAATGGCCGGGAGGTAGGGCTAGCGGGCGTCGGCGTGGACCATTCCCCCCGGCCGGTCGGCGTGCGTAGTGCCGGCCAGGGAAGGGTCAGTCACCACGCGTGACACGCCGCCGACGATCACGGCGAGCACCTGGCGCGCCCACTCATCAGCGGGCGTGGTGCGCTCGCCACGCGCCCACTCGATGCCGGCGCCGAAGATGGCCCAGCTGATGACGGAGGCTGCCGTCTCCCGCATGGTCACCGGAGCATCCTGTGCCACCGGCGCCTGGCGCAGCCAACCCAGGAGCACTGTGCGCACCTCTTGTTGCACCCTAGCCTCGAAGCGCGGATGGAGATCGCGGTCGGCTGGCGCACAATGGCCCTGGAACTGGGCCAGAAATTCACAGACCGCCATCACCAGCAGGTGGAGATTACGCGGCGAGAAGGAGGCCTCAGGCGGCAGATAGCGCCCCAGCGCCTCGCGGAACGAGTCCACCACCAGGTAATCCATCAACGCGTACTTGTCCTCGAAGTGGGCATAGAAGGTCGCCCGGTTCAGCGTCGCCCGCTCCGCGATATCCTGCACGCTGATGGCCTGGAAGCTCCTCTCGGCCAGCAGCGCCATGAACGCGTCCTGCAATAGCCTGCGCGTGCGCTTGACGCGCGGATCGGCTTCGTTCATCGTGATGTCTCCTCGCTCCCGGCCCCTGGACGCCATGACGTGTCTCGAATCCTCGCGTCCGGGCGCTGGCGGCGCCGCTGATCGACACTTTAGCCCCAGTGTTGGTTAGGCAACAAAAGAGGCGATTTGCGGATTGCGGCGCGGCACTATCTAACACTAGTATTCTAGTCGACAGGTGTCAAGTAGGCAACAACTGTGACCTGGCACTCTGACATCTGGCAGCACCAGCAGAGGGAGTAACATTCTAATGAATGCGGTCTTGTGGGTCGCCCAGGGCTTGCTGGCGCTCGCGTATTTGCCGGCCGGCGGCATGAAAGCGAGCCAGCCAGTGGACGCGCTGGGCAAGCAGATGGTCTGGGTGCGCAGCACCCCGGAGGCGCTCGTGCGCTTCATCGGTGTCGCCGAAGTATTGGGCGCCATTGGCATCATCTTGCCTTTGCTGACGAACATTCTGCCCTGGCTGACAGTGGCCGCGGCGATTGGCCTGGTGCTCGTTCAGGTATTCGCTATCATCTACCATGTGTCGCGCGGCGAGGCAACGCGCCTTCCGTTGAACGTCGTGCTGCTCTTGCTCGCGATTCTCGTCGTCATCGGGCGGCTGGTCATCGTCCCGATTGCCTGAGGCGCCGCGCGGCCATCGCCGGCTCGCGCACGTGCGCCAAGATTTGGCCAGCCCGCGTGCGGCAGTTCCAACCTTGGAGGCACAACGACGTCAGATACCCCACGGCGCAAGCCGGGGGCTTGTGCAAGCAAGCCTGCATCTGACCAGCCTGAGCCCTGCACAGGGCTACGATACCAGCGAATGTATAGGCACCCATGCGTGGCACCTCAGCGTGTGGCGCTGCGGGCAACGGTTAAACAGGCGGACGGGGTTCGAGCCAGT
>WNFM01051337.1_pt1 | contig 10807 bp, 8 predicted proteins | sample 5400271 | NCBI WGS metagenome assembly WNFM01 (sample SAMN13153352, study PRJNA577476) | soil metagenome | isolation source: 60 cm saprolite on Douglas fir-dominated hillslope | place: USA:California | collected 2013-09-17 | reverse complement strand
ATGCGAAAGAAGTAATCGGCGGGCGTGCCGCCGTATTCTTCCGGGAAGCCGAGGCCGAGCAGCCCGGCCTCCGCGGCCTTGCGGTAGAGCTCGCGCGGGAATTCCCCCGCTTCGTCCCATTTGCCCGCGTGCGGCAGGACCTCGCGCTCGACAAAGCGGCGCACCGTGTCGCGCCAGGCCTCGTGCTCCTCGGTGAGGGCCGGATGGGCTTTCATACTGGCTCGAACTCGACGAGCAGTTGGCCGGGACGGACCTGGGCGCCGGCATCCACGTGGGTGTTTTTTATTCTTGAAGAAAAATCCAGGCTGAGTCCGTGCTCCATTTTCATCGCCTCCAGCACGACCAGCGGCGTGCCGGCCTCGACCTTCTCGCCGGCTTTCGCATTGACTGCCACGACGCGGCCGTTCATGGGCGCGAGCAGCCGGCCGTCGCTTGCGCTGCTGCCCTTGCGTTGCGGCGGATCATAGAGCGTGTTGCGCAGCGNCGCCCTGCGCGTAATGCACGATGTCGCCGTCCACCACGTGCGGCGGGCTCGGCATCTGCGCGACTCGAAACGCCAAGACCTCCGCGTCGAATCGCGCACGCGCGCTGTGCGCGGGATTATTGCTCCAGCCGGTCCATTCGCCATGGTCTGCGGCAAGCAGGTTCGCCGCGAGCACGTAGTCCGGCTTTTCGCTTTCGAATTTGAACCGCGAAATAAAGTCCGTGGTCGCTTCGCCGTCTGCAAAGCTGCGGTCGCGCAAGACGGCAGCGAGAAATGCCTTGTTCGTCGGAATCCCGAGCGCCACCGTCTCATCCAGCGCGGCGGCGAGTTTCTCGCGCGCCTCGTCGCGCGTCGGCGCGTGCGCGATGAGCTTTGCGATCATGGAATCGTAGTAGGGCGATATCACGGTCCCGGAGTCGAGCGCGTGGTCCACGCGCACGGCGGGCGAAGGCTGCCAGAGCGCGAGCTTTCCGGACTGCGGCAGGAAGTTCCGCTGCGGGTCCTCGGCGCAGAGGCGCACCTCGATGGCGTGGCCCGACAGGCGCACCTCCGCCTGCTTCGCGGGCAGCGGCTCGCCGTCGGCGACGCGCAGCTGCCACTCCACGAGATCGAAGCCGGTGAGCGCTTCGGTGACCGGGTGCTCCACCTGCAGGCGCGTGTTCATCTCCATGAACCAGAATTGGCCGTCTTCGAGCAGGAATTCGACCGTGCCGGCGCCCACGTAGCCGACGGCTTTCGCCGCCTTGATCGCCGCCGCGCCCATGGCCGCGCGCAGCTTCGCGTCCACCGCGGGCGAAGGGGATTCCTCGATCAGTTTCTGGTGGCGGCGCTGCACCGAGCAGTCGCGCTCGCCCAGATGGATGCAGTTGCCGTGCGCGTCCGCGAAGATCTGCACTTCGACATGGCGCGGGTTGAGCAGCGCTTTCTCGACAAGCACGCGCGCGTCGCCGAAGGCGTGCTGTGCTTCGGATTGGGCCGTCTTCAGCGCTTCCTGGAATTTGTCCTGGGAAAAAACAACCCGAATTCCCCGTCCCCCGCCGCCGGCGAGCGCCTTGATCATCACCGGGAACTCGGGGCTCTTGTCGTAGGTCGGCAGGACCGGCACGCCGGCCTTGGCGGCAATGGCCTTCGCATTGGCTTTGTCGCCCATTGCCTTGATGGCTGCGGGGGGAGGGCCGACCCAGACGCGACCGGCCTTTTGCACGGCTTCCGCGAATTCAGGATTCTCCGAAAGAAAGCCATAGCCCGGATGAACGGCTTCCCCCTCCGCTCCCAGCACCGCCTGAATATTCAGGTACGACTCCCGGGGTGAAGATCCGCCGATATGAAACGCGGCATCTGCCGCCCGCACGTGCGGCGCGTCGCGGTCGGTGTCCGAATACACGGCGATAGTGCGCAGTCCTATGCGCTTCGCGGTGCGCATCACACGCAGCGCGATTTCGCCGCGGTTGGCGACCAGCAGGGTGCGGAACTTCACGGGTTGTCCCGCTATTTTTTTGGCAGGATATGCATGTACTTGCAGATGATGCCGAGCATCACCTAGACCGGGTTGTCCCAGGTGTAGCCCATGCCGCCCCAGTACTGCAGGCAGGCGTCCGACACTTCGCGGCGCAGCCGCCCGCACTTGAGCTTGGCCATCGAAGCGAGTTCGGTGACGTCCTCGCCCGCGACGTACATCTCGCAGGCGCGGTAGGTGAGGGCGCGCAGCGCCTCGATTTCGGTCTTCAGCTCCGCGAGCCGGTAGTGCACGTACTGGAAGTCGAGCACCGTCTGTCCGAACATCTTGCGCTCGCGTATGTACTCGATGGTGTCGTTCAGGGTGCGCGTGAGCCCCTGCACCGAGCTCGCCGCCGCCCAGAGGCGCTCCTCCTGGAACTGCTGCATCTGGTAGGTGAAGCCCAGGCCTTCCTCGCCGATGCGGTAGCGCTGCGGCACGCGCACGTCGTCGAAGTGGATGAGCCCCGTGTCCGAGGACATCATGCCGATCTTGCGGATTTTCTTGGCGACGCTGACGCCCTTGGTCTTCATCGGCAGGATGATCAGCGTCTTGTTCTTGTGCGCTGCGCCCTCCGAGGTGTTGGCGAGCAGGCACATCCAGTCGGCCTGCAGGCTGTTGGTGATCCACATCTTGGCGCCGTTGATGACGTAGTCGCTGCCATCCTTCTTCGCGGTGGTCTTGATCGAGGCGACGTCCGAACCCGCGCCGGGTTCCGATACGCCGATGCAGGCGACGTAGTCGCCGGCGATCGCGGGGGCGAGGAATTCCTTCCTCAGCTCGTCCGAGCCGAAGCGCGCCAGCGCCGGCGTCGCCATATCGGTCTGCACGCCGATCGCCATCGGCACACCGCCGCAGCGGATCTGGCCGAGCGTCTCGGCGAACACCATCGAATAGCTGTAGTCGAGCGCGGCGCCGCCGTAGGCCTCGGGCTTGGTGAGGCCGAGCATGCCCAGGCCGCCCAGCTTCTTGAAGACTTCATGGGCGGGGAACTGCTCGGCCGCCTCCCACTCGTCGACGTGCGGGTTGATCTCCGCGTCGATGAACTTCTTCATCGTGCGGCGGATTTCCTCGTGTTCCTGGGTGAACTTCATTGCTACAACGAGCGGCGCGGCCGAGAGCGGAGGATTTTCCTAGCCGTTATGCGTCGGTTTCCCTGGCTTCACAGGTTGGGCGCGCGGTTGGTCGGGCCCTTGATTTCCATACCGCGCCTGCGTGCCTCGTAGTAATACTTGATCGACTCCTGAAAGTCGCGCGGCAGGGTCTTGGTCACGTCCCGGTCGTAGAGCTGGCCGAGCTTGAACTGGGCATAGGAATGCCCGATCTTGGCCGCGGCGATGTATTTCTCCACCGCGGTTTTCATGTCATTCTTGTTCTCGGCGGCCACGCCCTCGGCGAAGATGCTCTCCGCCTTGCGTAGCGAGGCCATGTAGCTGTCGGCCGTCTTGACGTCGACCTTGGCCACCTCCGCCTCCGGGGGAATCTTCAGCTTCATCCCGGGGAGGACGCGATCGACCGTCTCCATCGAGAAATGATTGAGATTCGCCTGCACGACCGCGTAGTACATCTGGCTCTCGGCCACCGCCGGGTACTTCACCTTCTTGACGATCGCGGGAACGCTGTCGCCTTTCACCACGGTGTACTCGGTTGCGGTCGTCCACTTCTGCTGGGCCAGCGCCGACGGGACGCAAACCGCACAAAAAGCCAGAGCGAGAAGCAGGCTGACGGTCTTTTTCATGTTGATCCTCCTTGCGTGCATCATACCTCCGCGCACAGTTAGGGGCTACCTGCCGGAGTAGACTTTCAACCGGGGGTTCACTCGGAACGTGAGGGCGTGAGCGACAAGGGCTCGGTGACGTCGTTGCCGTCGATCCGGCGGTACCTCGTGTCGCGCGTGGTCGGCGTCGTCGCTGTCTCGTTCGTCGTCTTTTCGTCCGCCGCCTACGTCTTCGTCGTCCGACCCGCCCAGGATGAGCTCGCACGCGTGGAAATGTCGCGCGCCGCCGAAGAGGCCGAGGGCCGGATGCGGCAGCTGATCGGCGAAAGCGAGCAGCAGCTCGCCTTGCTCTACGAGTGGGTGCAAAGCGGCCTCATCAGGGCGAACAGCACGCAGGAGATCGCGCGGCTGCTCATCCCCACCCTGCGCCAGCAGCCGCAGATCTCGGTCATCGCGGTCGCCGACGAGCGCGGCCGGGCCCTGTTCTTCGGGTCCGAACCGGACGGCGGCTGGCTGCTGCGCCTGTTCGACATCGAGCAATGGGGCGCGCGTCAGCACTGGCTCCGGCTGGGGCACGACGGCAGCTTCGCGAGTGAGGAATGGGTCGAGCGCCGCTTCGATGCGCGCACGCGCCCCTGGTTTCAGGGCGCAATGGCGCTCGCTTCGGACGATGACATCTTCTGGACCGACCCCTACGAGCATTTCCACCGCAAGGAAGCCGGGTTGACGACGGCGAGACGCTGGACCAGTCCCCACGGCGGCGCGAAAGTGGTCGTCTCGGTCGATCTCCTTCTCTACGATCTTTCGCTGCACACCACCCGCATCTCGGTGGGCGCGCACGGCCGGGCCGCCATCCTCGCCATGGACGGCAGCATCATCGGCGTGCCGCGCCATCCGGGCGTGGTCACCGAGGGGGACATCCGCGTCGCCCTCCTGAAGACGCCGCGCGAAGCTGGATTCACGGCCATCGAGGCGGCGCTCACCAGTTGGCGGGCGGCCGGCCAGCCGGTGGGCAAGGCCGCTTTCTTCAGCGATGACGGCGAGACCTGGAGATCGCCCGGTTCCGCGAGCTGCCGGTACGCAACCTGCCCCTTCTCGTCGCTGCGGTGGCGCCGCGCAGCGACTTCGCGCTCGGCACAGTCTGGGACGCAGCCGCGATCGGCGCCCTGATGGCGGCTGTCCTCGCGTTCGCGTTCGTCATGGGACGGGGAATCGCGCAGCGCTTCAGCGCCGCCATCGATTCGCTGATCACGGAGAGCGCACGCATCGGCGTGCTGCAGCTCGATGCGCCAGTGCGGATCCAGACCGAGACGCGCGAGATCGGCCAGCTCGTGCAGGCGCAGGAGCGCATGCGCGTGATGCTGCTGGATGCGACGCGCGGACTCGAGGCCAAGGTGGCCGAGCGCACGGGCGAGCTGCGCGCAGCCAACGCCGAGCAGAAGGCGATCTTCGAATCGGCCACTTCGGGCATCGCGCTCCTGCAGGACCGGAGAATCCTGCGCTGCAACCGAAGGCTGGAAGAGATCTTCGGCTGGGGCCCGGGCGAGCTGGTCGGCCAGAACACGCGCGTCTGGTATCCCTCCGACGAGGCCTTCGAGGGCGCCGGCGGCCGCGCCTACGAACAGCTCTCGCAAGGCAAGGCCCACGGCCGCGAGATACAGATGGTGCGTCGCGATGGCTCCCAGTTCTGGTGCCGCGTCACCGGGCGCCTCGTCGACCCGGCCGAACCTGCGAGGGGCAGCGTGTGGACGCTGGACGACGCAACGGCGGAGCACGACGCGGCCGACGCGCTGCGCGAGGCGAAGCGCGTCGCCGAGGAAGCGACGCAGGCGAAGTCGATGTTCCTGGCCAGCATGAGCCACGAAATCCGCACGCCGATGAACGGCGTGCTGGGCTTGCTGCAACTGCTCGGCTTCACCAGGCTCGACGCCGAGCAGAAGGCGACGCTCGACGGCGCGAGCGAATCCGCGAGGTCGCTGCTGCGCATCATCAACGACCTGCTCGATTTTTCGAAGATCGAGGCGGGCAGGCTCGAAATGCGCCCGGAAGCCGCGTCGATCGCGGGCCTCGTCGAGAGCGTGCGGCAGGTGTATTCGGGCGTGGCGAGCGCGAAGGACCTGGTGCTGCGCACCTCGATCGATCCGGCAATCAGCCCGGCGCTCAAGGTCGACCCGCTCCGCCTGCGCCAGATCCTCAACAATTTCGCCAGCAACGCGATCAAGTTCACCGAAAAGGGCAGCGTGGAGATCGCGGTCGCGCTGACCGGGCGCGCCGACGGCTGCGAAGAGCTGCGCTTTTCGGTGACCGATACCGGCATCGGCGTTCCGAGCGAAGCGCAGGCGCGGCTTTTCGAGCCCTATGCCCAGGCCTCGGTCGATACCGCGCGCCAGTTCGGCGGTACGGGCCTCGGCCTCACCATCTGCAGGCGGCTCGCCGACCTGATGGGAGGCGCGATCGCGATGCAGAGCGAAGTCGGCAAGGGCACGACGATGATCCTTACCCTGAAGCTGCCGATCGCCGACCCGCGCGACTTGCCGGGCCTCGGCCCGGAGCGCGACGCGGCGGCCGCGCTGGTGGCCTCGCGCCGGGCCGCGCCGAGCGTCGAGGCCGCCCGGGCAGAGGGCACGCTCGTCCTGATCGCCGAGGATCACCCGACCAACCGGAACCTGCTCACGCGCCTGCTCGCCCTGCTAGGTTATGCCGCGGAGACGGCCAAGGACGGGAAAGAGGCGCTCGCGAAGTGGGAATCGGGCCACTACGGCGCGCTGCTCACGGACTGCAACATGCCCGAGATGGACGGCTACGAGCTGGCGCGGGCGATCCGCGCGCGCGAGGCGGGCGGCGGTGCCCGCTTTCCGATCATCGCCTGCACGGCGAACGCGTTTGCGGACGAAATGGACCGCTGCATCGAATCCGGGATGGACGATCTGGTCGCGAAGCCGGTCGAGCTCGAGGCGCTCGCGCGGGCGATGGAGCGCTGGCTGCCGCTGCCGGCCGCGGGCGAACGCGCCGCGCCACGTCCCGCGGCTGCCGCGCGCGGCGCGGCCGCGCCGCTCGATCGCTCGAGCCTGGCGAGCATCACCGGCGGAGATGCCGCGATGGAGCGCGAAATACTCGCCGATTTCAAGACAGCGAATGACGCGGACATGAGCGCGCTGCGCAGCGCGCTGGCCGAGCGCGACGTCGCGAAGGTCACGCATGCTTCCCATCGCGTCAAGGGGGCGTGCAAAATGGTGGGCGCGCTGGCGCTGGCGGGCGTCTGCGAGCGCATGGAGAGAGCGGGACGGCGCAATAGCTGGCAGGATGTCGCGCTCGAGCAGGCCGCGCTGGAGCAGGAGTTCGAACGGCTCAACACCTGGTTGAAAGCAGGCTAGGGGAAAGGCACCCATGGGAATCGAGGAACTGCACCTTCTCGTCGCGGAGGACCACGACTTTCAGCGCAAGACACTGGTGCGCATGCTGCTCGGAATGGGCGCCAAGCAGGTGAGCGAAGCGCAGGACGGCGGGAGCGCCATGCTGATCTTCAACGATCGCCAACGCCCGGTGGACATCATCATCAGCGACCTCGAGATGCCGGGCATGGACGGCATGGAGTTCATGCGCCACCTCGGCGAAGCGAGCCACCCGGTGTCGGTGATTCTCTCCAGCGCGCTGGATGCCGCGCTCATCTCCTCGGTGGAGGCTATGACCCGCGCCTACGGCATCACGCTGCTCGGCGCGATCGAGAAGCCGGTGACGCCGGACAAACTCAGCGGCCTGATCCAGAAGTACGCGCCGCCGAAGCCGAAAGGCTCCCGGCCGGCGGCGCCGGCGATTCCGCTCGAGGAGATCCGCCGCGGTCTCGAAGCCGGCGAGTTCGAACCCTTCTTCCAGCCGAAAGTGAGCCTGGCCGACGGCAGCGTTTGCGGCGCGGAGGCGCTCGCGCGCTGGCGCCATCCGCAGAAAGGCGTGCTCGCGCCCTACGCATTCATCGCCGCCATGGAAGACAACGGACTGATCGACGCGCTCACCTGGTCGATCCTCGAGAAATCGGCCGCGATGTGCCGCGACTGGCTCGCGGCCGGCCTGCAGGCGACGGTGTCGGTCAACCTGTCGCTGAAATCGCTCGGCGATCCCGGCCTCGCCGACCGCATCGCCGACAGGGTGGCCGCGCAAAAGCTCGGGGCGAAGCACGTCATGCTCGAGATCACGGAGAGCGCGGCGATGACGGATGTCGCGAAGGCGCTGGAGAACCTCACGCGCCTGCGCATGAAGGGATTCGGGCTGTCGATCGACGACTACGGCACCGGCTATTCGTCGATGCAGCAGCTCTCGCGCATCCCGTTCAACGAGCTGAAGATCGACCAGTCGTTCGTCTTCAGCGCGATCGAGAAGGAGGCGAGCCGGGTGATCCTCGCCTCGAGCGTCGACATGGCGAAGAAGCTCAAGCTGAAATCGGTCGCCGAAGGGGTGGAAACCCGCGCCCACTGGAACCTGCTGCAGGGTCTCGGCTGCGACATCGCCCAGGGCTACTTCATCGCCAAGCCGATGGAAGCCGCCGCGTTCCGGGAATGGACGCTCGCCTGGCGGGCGCCTGTCTAGGCCGGGCGGCTCAGGCTCAGGGCCTGGCGACGCCGAACTGGATTGGCCTTAGCTCTCTATTGTCTTTACATATCGATAAAGCAAGACCCAGCACATTCCTCGTGTCGCGCGGGTCGATGACGCCGTCATCGAGCAGCGAGGCGCTGGTCACGAACGCGCTCTGCTGCTTTTCGAAGTTCTCGATTATTTTGGATTTTGTTTTTTCTATGGCTTCAACATCCACGGGAAGGTTTTTTCTTTTCATCCCTCCCTCCATCACGATAGCCATCGTGAGCGCGGCCTGTTCGGCGCCCACCACCGCGGTCTGCGCGTTCGGCCAGGAAAAGAGGAAGCGCGGCTGGTAGGCGCGGCCGCACATGCCGTAGTTGCCCGCGCCGAAGGAAGCGCCGCACATGAGCGTGATCTGCGGCACGTTGGCGTTCGACACCGCCTGGATCATTTTCGAGCCGTGCTTGATCATGCCCGCCTCCTCGGAGGCCTTGCCGACGATGTAGCCGGTCGTGTTCTGAAGGTAGAGGATCGGCAGCCCCGCCTGGCAGCAGGCCTGGATGAAATGGGTCGCTTTGGTCGCGCCCGCGGGGTCCAGCGGCCCGTTGTTCGTGATGATGCCGATGCGGTAACCCTGGATCGCTGCATGGCCGCAAACGGTAGCCATGCCGTAGTCGGCCTTGAAATCGAGGAAGTCCGAATCGTCCGCGAAGCGCGCAATGGCCTCGCGCATGTCCACCGGCTTGCGATAGTCCGCCGGCATCACGCCGAGGAGCTCTTCCGCGGGGTAACGGGGAGGCTTTGAATTTTCGGGTCGCCCGGTCTTGATGTTCAGGCGGCTCAAGACTTCCCTTGCAAGACGAACGCCATCCGAATCGTCTTCAGCAAGATATTCCCCGAGCCCCGATATCTGCGTGTGCATGACGGCGCCGCCGAGCTCCTCGTCGGTGGCGATTTCTCCCGTGGCGGCCTTCAGCAGCGGCGGGCCGGCGAGGAAGGCCTTGGCGCGGCCGCGCACCATGATCACGTAGTCTGACAGGCCCGGCATGTAGGCGCCGCCTGCGGTAGAGGAGCCATGCACCACCGTCACGACGGGGAGGCCCGCGGCCGAGAGCTTCGCCAGGTTGTAGAAGATCGCGCCGCCATGGATGAAGCCCTCGACGCGATACTTGAGCAGGTTGGCGCCGGCGGACTCCACCAGATGCACGAAGGGCAGCCGGTTCTCCAGCGCGAGGCCCTGGGCGCGGATGAGTTTTTCGCGGCCCATGTGCTGGATTGCGCCCGCGTCGATGCCCGAATCGCTCGCCACCACCATGGCGCGCACGCCGCCGACATGGCCGATGCCGGCGATCATGCCGCCGCCGGGAATCGACTTCTCGGGGTCCGGATTGTCGAGGCAATAGCCCGCCATCGACGACAGTTCCAGCCACGGTGCGCCCGCGTCGAGCAGCCGCGCGATGCGCTCGCGCGGCAGCAACTGGCCGCGCTTGTCGAACAGGGGCTTGGCCTCCTCGGATTTATCCCTGGTTCTCTTCTCGAGGCCTCTCAGAAAAGCAACCAGCTCGAGCATTCGCTTGCGGTTGCCCTGGAAGGCCTCCGAATTGGGATCGAGCCTGGACTGGATTGCGGGCATCAGCCAAGCACCTTGGGTTTCGAGGCGAGATGAAATCCGTCGAACGCTGGCGTGGGGGTTCTATTTGAAACTTGACGCTTTGCGTTGGGTACTGCCCCATCCACGCGCAGGCAGGACCCGGAAATGAAAGCAGCTGCAGGCGAAAGAAGAAAGCAGATCGCCGCCGATATTTCCGATTCCGTTCCCAGCCGGCCAAGCGGCACTTGCTTCGGCAGGGCGCGGATATGCGCCGCCATCTCCGGCGGGTAATTGTCGAGGCCGCTCGAGGCGATCCAGCCCGGCGCCACCGCATTGACGCGCACAGGCGCCCATTCGAAGGCGGCGGTCTCGGTGAAGTTGAGCATGCCGGCGCGTGCCGCGCCCGAGTGGCCCATGGTCGGCATGCCCTGCCACATGTCGGCGATGATGTTGACGATCGCGCCCCCGCCGGCACTCTTCATCCATTGCGTATAGCACTCGCGCGCCACCAGGAAGCCGCCAGTGAGGTTGGTGCGCACCACCGCGTCCCAGCCCTTGGCCGAGATCGATTCGAGCGGCGCCGCGAACTGCCCGCCCGCGTTGTTGACGAGGAAGTCGATGCGACCGAAATCCTTTAAAACCGCTGCGACCGTTTGCTTGACTGTTTCTTCCTCGCGGATGTCGCAGGCATAGCAGCGCGCCTCGCCTCCGACTCTCGCGATCTCGTCTTTCACGGTGGAGAGTTTTTCAATCTTCCTGCCGATCAGGGCGACCTTCGCTCCGAGCGAGGCCAGCTCGTGCGCGGTACAGCGTCCCAGGCCTGAGCCGCCCCCCGTGACGAGCGCCACCTGGCCTGCGAACAGGCCGGGGCGGAAGACGGATTGGTAGCGGTCGGGCAAGCGGGAACCCTTACAAAGCAAATGCTTGGCGAGTGTCGCGCAGGGGGGCGGC
>WNFM01355408.1_pt1 | contig 10808 bp, 7 predicted proteins | sample 5400271 | NCBI WGS metagenome assembly WNFM01 (sample SAMN13153352, study PRJNA577476) | soil metagenome | isolation source: 60 cm saprolite on Douglas fir-dominated hillslope | place: USA:California | collected 2013-09-17 | reverse complement strand
GAGGCCGAGCCAGATCCCGATCGTGGCGAAGAGGACCGCCACCAGCCCGCCGTAGATCTCCATCGAGTGCTCGACGACGAGGAACCGGTACTCCACGAGCTTGAGTGCCGCGATCAGCAGGCCGCCGCAGAGACCGTACAGGAGGACCGCTTTTCTCACGGCACGCTAGCCTCCGCAGGACGCGCCAACCCGGCCCCGTCCGGTCGCCGCTGCCGGCGATTCCGATGCGGGCTTCGGCCACACGTTGTCGGACGGGTCGCGATCGGGAAAGCGGCAGGCGGGGTCGAGCGTGATTTTCGTGATCGTCCGGCCGCCGAAATCGAGCGGCGCCTGGAAGGTGCGGCTGCCGAGGAACCAGACGTCGACCGGCCAGGTCACGATCGCGCTCCTGTCGTCGAGCATCTTCGCGTTGGCCATCGGCTTGATCGCCGGACCGTCGGCGGCGAGCTCCACCTTGAGGACGACCGGCGACGGCATCTGGCCGTCCTGGCGCACGGTCACGGTCGTCTTCGATCCCGCGGTCGTCACGCCGGCGATCGATCCGTCCACCGACTCGGTGGTCCACAGCCAGTAGTACCAGAACCACTCGAGGTCTTTCCCGAGCGCCCGGTCCACGAAGGAGATGAAGTCCCAGGGCGAGGGATGCTTGAAGCTCCAGGCCTTCGTGTAGTCGCTCATCGCGCGCTGGACCTCGGCGTCGCCGACGATCCCGCCCAGCATCGAGAGCATGAGCGGTGCCTTGGAATAGGTCTGGAAGCCATACATGCTCCCCGCGTTGTTGGCGGCCCACATCATGGGCGGCTCGTTCTCGTCGCCGCTCGTCCGGCCGTAGCTCTGGCCGAGGCCGTTCAGGTTCGGCGCCGTCCCGCGCGAATCCGCGTCCGACAGGATGTTCATGTACTGGTTGAACCCTTCGTCCATCCAGCCGTACCAGGTCTCGTTGGTGCCGACCATCATCGGCCACCACTGGTGCCCGGTCTCGTGATCGGCCGCGCCTTGGTTGGAGTTGATCACCATCGGGTACTCCATGCCCGCGCTCGGGCCGTCCTGGAGCGTCAACTGCGGAAACGGATACGGCGCCCAGAGCTTCGAGTAGAACTCGAGCGCGTGCCGGGCGATCGGGCCGGCGTTGGCGTACAGGCTCGCGTGCGACGGCACGTAGACCATGTGGATCGGGACCGGTCCTTTGCCGGGGATGGTCGCGCGCGTCGCGCGCCACACGTAGTTCTTCGCGGTGGCCCACGCGAAGTCGTTGACCATGTCGGCCGTGAAATGCCACACGAGGCGATCGCCGGGCGCGGTCGACTGGCCGGGCCCGGACTCGTCCTCGCCGACGATCGTGATGACATCGTTGGAGTCGAGGACGTGTGAGAGACGCTCGCGCGCCTTCGCCGTGAGCACCTCCTGGGGATTCTGCAGGACGCCGGTGCCGCTCACGATCCATCCCCCGGGGACGTCCATCCTGACGTCGAAGCGGCCGAAGTTGTTGTAGAACTCGGCCGGGCCGAGATAGACGTTCGTGTCCCACCCGCGGAGATCGTCGTATTTCGCGACGCGCGGGAACCACTGCGTCGGCTGGAACAGCGTGTCCTCTATCCGCTGCGTCATGCGATGCCCGCGTCCGTTGGGGCCGCCGGGCAGCTTCGTGTGCCACGCGATCTCGAGCGTGGCGACGGTCTTGGCGGCGATGGGCGTGCCGAGCGAGATGCGCGCGACCGTTTGATCCAGGTTCGACGCCGTGAGGCGCCGTGCGGCGTCGCCACCGCGTCCGCGCCCGCGACCGCCGCCAGCACCACCGCTCCCCGGCTGCGCGAGGTCCACCGTCTCGCCGTTGACGGCGATCTGCGTGACGATCATGCCGTCGGTGTTCTCCGCCGGCACCGACGCGCCGCGTGGCACCAGGCCGCGGAAGATGTTGTGGTCCAACCGCAGGAGAATCTCGGTCAGCGCCTGGGGACTGTTGTTGTGGACGGCGATCGTCTCGTTGCCCGTGATCGTCTGGGATGGCGGATCGAGCCGCGCGTTGATCGTGTAGTCGGTCTGGAGCTGCCAGTAGTTGGGCCCCGGCCGTCCCGTCGCATCACGCGTGCCGGCCTCGTAGGCGCGCCGGATGGCGTTGGTCATCGGGACATCGCGGCGGATGGCCCGCGGGACCGCCGGATTCATGGGGCCGCGAGGCGTCGCGGCGGGCCCGGGGTGTTGCGCCTGGAGCACGATGGGGCCGAGGAGACACAGGATGACGGCGACGCGGCGGATCATGAAGCGACTCTATCCCAAAAGGTACATGCGCCTCCTCCTGCTGAAGATGAGCGTGTTCCTGGCCGTGACCCTGGTCGCCGCGCGCCTGCTGCGCCGCGCCCCGGCCGTCAGCCGACACCGGCTCTGGACCGTGGCTTCGCCGCGGTCCCCGCGCTGCCTCTTGTCGCCGTCGCGCTGCCGGCCATCTACGTTCCGATGCCGGAGACCGTCGCGATCGAACGTCAGATCGCGCTCCACGCCGACCGGCGCGGGCGCGATCTCCCCGATCCGCTAGCCCCGTCCTGGGTACCGTTCGCCCCTTTGCCCCACGGGGGTCATTGACCGCCGGCCCCCGCTCTAGCGATACTCGCGTCATGACGGCCTTGCGCGCATGACGGCGACGAACGAGCGCCCTCGCTCGTCGCGCAGGCGCTATCGCCTCTTCGTCCAGGACTACAAGCACGGCCGCCTCGACGACGCGTCGGAAAACGATCCTGCCCTTCGACCGGGCTCAGCGCAGGCCGCGCTGAAGCCGGACGATGCACGGCGTGGAAAGCGCCGCCAGTACCTGCGCGAATACCTCCGCTGGCTGTGGCCGTATCGCTACGCGGTCGCGGCCGTTTTCTTTTTCGCGCTTCTGGCCGGTGGTCTGGAGATGGTCGAGCCGCTGTTCATGCGGTTCATCGTCGACAAGGTCCTGCTGAACGGCTCGCTCGACACCGCCGCCCGCATGCGCCGCCTGCAGCTCGCCGGCGCCGCCTTCCTGTCGGTGATTGTCCTGGCCAGCCTCGTCCAGGTGACGAAGGACTACCGCCAGCGCGTCCTGAACGTGAAGGTCATGCTCTCGCTGCGGCAATCGCTCTTCGACCGCCTGCTGCACCTGCCGCTGCCGAAGTTGTGGGACATGAAGACCGGCGGCATCCTGTCGCGCCTCACGGGCGACGTGGATACGACGACGGGATTGATGCAGATGGCGGTGGTGTCTCCCGCCGTCTCGCTCATCCGGCTGCTGGTCGCCGTCGTCGTGCTGGTGACGCTCAACTGGCGGCTGGCGTTGACCGCGCTGGCGATCATCCCCGGCGTGGTCCTCATGAGCTTCACGCTGGCGCGGCGCGTCCGGCCCATCTACCGATCGGTCCGCAAGGACGCGGAACAGATCGACGGCCGCGTCGGAGAGACGTTCTCCGGCATCCGCGTCGTCCGCGCTTTCCGCCGGGAGCTTCGCGAGCTGCTCGACTACATGCAGGGGCGTCACACCGTGCTGCGGAAGGAGCTGTTCGCGCACCGACGCGAGCTGTTCCTGTGGACGTCCTGGGGACTGCTGATCTCCGGCGTCAACGTCGTCATCGTCTGGTACGGCGGCTATCTCAATGTCGTCGGGCGCGCGTCGATCGGCGACATCATGGCCTTCCAGTGGTACACGTTCCTGCTGCTGAACCCGGTGTGGAATATCGTCAACTCGTTCTCGGAGCTGCAGCGGTCGCTGGCCGCGATGGAGCGCGTGTTCGAGGTGCTCGGCATGGAGGACGACAAGCCGGACCGGCCGGACGCCCGGCCTGCGCCGCCCGTCGTGCACGAGATCCGGTTCGAGAACGTCGAGTTCGAGTACCGGGACGGGACGCCGGTGGTGCGGGACTTCACCGTCACCGTGCCCGGCGGCACGGTGGTCGCGCTGGTGGGCCGCAGCGGCGCCGGGAAGACGACCGTGACGGACCTGGTCGCGCGGTTTCACGACCCCACGAAGGGGCGCCTGTTGCTCAACGGCATCGACATCCGCGACGTGCGTCTCGGCTCGTATCGCGACCTGCTTGCGATCGTCCAGCAGGACGTGTTTCTGTTCGACGGATCGGTGCGCGACAATATCGCCTACGGCCGCCACGACGCCACGGAACCCGAGGTCGAAGACGCCGCCCGGCGCGCCAACGCGCACGAGTTCATCGACAAGCTGCCCGATCGCTACGAGACGTTCGTCGGCGAGCGCGGCGTCAAGCTGTCGGGCGGCCAGCAGCAGCGGCTGGCCATCGCCCGGGCGATCCTGAAGTCGCCGCAGATTCTCATCCTCGACGAGGCTACGAGCAACCTCGATACCGAGAGCGAGCAGTTGATCCAGGCGTCCATGGCGTCGCTCCTCGCCGGCCGGACGACCTTCGTGGTCGCGCACCGGCTGTCGACCATCCGCCGGGCGGACGTAATCCTGTTGATGGAGGATGGCCGGGTCGTCGAGCGCGGAACCCATCAGGAATTAATGGACGCGCGCGGCCAGTATCACGATATGGTTCTTCGGCAAATGGAGTCTGATGGCCAGCCGAAGGAAGCCGTGTGGCGCTGAGAGCAACTGTCGCGCGATTGCGCACCCTCCTGATCGTCGCGCTGCTGGTGGTCGTGGTCTCTGCGACAGTGGGGGCCGCGTACCAGGCGATGAGCGTCCGGCGCGAGTCCGGGCGATACCGGCCGGTGGGCCGGCTGATCGACGTCGGCGGCCGCCGCCTGCACCTGGTCTGCATCGGCGCCGGGGAGCCGGCGGTCGTGTTCGAGTCGAGCGGCCTGGGCGGCGCGGGCAGCTCGAGGGTCGCGCGGGAGGAGATCGCCAGAGCGACGCGTGTGTGCTCCTACGACCGGGTGGGCATGGGATGGAGCGATCCGGGCCCCGGCTTCATCCCGGCCGGCGTGCTCAGCGACGACCTGGACCGTCTGCTCGATCGGGCCGGCGTGCGCCCGCCCTACGTGCTGGTGGCCTCGTCCATCGGAGGCTTGGTGGCCGAGCTCTTCGCGCGGCGGCATCCGGATCGGGTCGCGGGACTGGTGTTCCTTGACGCCGCCTACAGCGGGGCCCTCGATCGCTACGTGCACGAGTGGAGCCCCCTGAGGGCGATGGAAGCCTGCACGGTGAAAGTCGCGGCACGGCTCGGCGTTCTGCGTCTGCTCGATCCACTCGGTCTGCGGCGGCACCCTCCGGACATGGCGGCCGCGGACATTGCGGCGATCTACCGCGTGGAGCCGATGGCGACTTTCTGCGGTATCGTGCGGGCGCTCCCGGATACGGCGCAAGAGCTGAGCGCGGCGCCGCCCCTGGCGGCCGCGACGCCGCTGACGGTGCTGACGGCTGAGACGAACGTCGAGCTCGTGCCTCCCGGGTTCCACGCGATGGCGGAGTCGGTCCGGCGCGAGTGGCGCCCGCTGCAGCTGGCGCTCGCGCAGCGCTCGTCACGCGGCACCTGGCACATCGTACCGGGCAGCACGCATTTGATCGGCAACAGTCAACCCCACGCCGTGGCGAGCGCCGTCTTCGACGTGCTCGCGCAGGCGGGACGCTAGGGGCGCGGGTTCAAAGGCGATGGGCTTTTTTTCGTTCCTGTTTCCGTGGGGCGTGATCCTACAGGCGATGGCGCTGATCCATTTCATCCGCCGGCGCCCGGACAGCGTCTGGCTCTGGATCATCATCTTCTTCGGTCCGCTTGGCGCCCTGGTCTACATGTTCATGGAGGTGGCGCCGGACGTCACCCTGCTGCGGCAGTCGTTCGATTCGTACGGACGGCGGAAGAGAATCCGGCACCTCGAGGCGGTCGTCGTCGAGAACCCGGCGGCGGGGAATTACGAGGAGCTCGCCGATCTGTTGCTGGATGAAGGCAAGTTCGCGCGCGCGCGGGAGTGCTACGACAAGGCGATCACGTCGCGGGGCGATACGGACCCGATCTACCGCCGCGGCATCGCGGAGCTGCAGCTCGGAGATTTCGCGGCCGCGCTCAGGGACCTGGAAGACGTCACGTCGCGCGATCCCAAGTACGACTTCAACCGCGCGATCGCGCTGCTCGCCCACGCCCATGCGAACAGCGGCCAGCCGGAGAAGGCCGACGCGCTCTTTCGGGAGGCGACCGATCGATCGACGTTGTCGGAGACCTACCTGAACTACGCTGCCTTCCTGGCATCGCAGAACCGGATCGCCGAGGCGCGAGACTGGGCGCAGCGGGTGCTCGCCAGGAAGTCGACGATTCCCCGGTACCTTCAGCGGCGGGAGCGCCCCTGGTTCCGGAAGGCGAGGGCGCTGCTGAAGCGGCTGTCATGACGCCGGAGGACGAATGGCTGTGGGGCTGGGATCCCACGCCGGGGATCGTCTCCGTCTGGGCCGACGGGCAGGGGCGCGCCACGGTGTGGCGCCGCCTCGCGGCGACCGGACGGCTGGTGCGCGAGCACGCCCGGTTCCGCCCCTGGCTCCTCGTTGACGCCCTCGATGACATGGACGCGGACCCGCGCCTGGCCTGGCGCGAGCTCGACGGGCCGGGCGCGCTGCGGTACCTGATCTCCGCCGACGACCTGCGGCCGCTGCAGTCCGCGGTGCTGCGCGGCGCCTCGCGCCGGCTCGGACGGCAGGTTGGGCACTTGCGTGAGCTGGGGAAAGAGCACGTGCTCGCGCTGCCGCCGGAAGAGCAGTATCTCGTGGCGACGGGCCGAACCTACTTTCGGGATCTATCGTTCGATCACCTGCACCGGATGCAGATCGACCTGGAGACGACGGGTCTCGATCCCGCGCGCGATCGGATCTTCATGATCGCGGTGCGGGATCCGGCGGGCGCCGCGGAGGTGCTCGAGGCCGGCGGCGAGGGAGACGCCGCGGAAGCGGCATTGATTGCGCGACTGGTAGCCAGGGTCCAGGCGGTGGATCCCGACGTCATCGAGAACCACAACCTGCACGGCTTCGACCTGCCGTTCCTCGATCGGCGCGCGCGCCTCCTCGGCGTGCCGCTCGTGCTCGGGCGCATGGGGCAGCTCGGGCTCCGGCAGCGTCCGGCGCGGCGCGGGGTCGCGACGGGCGAAGGGGACCAGCGGCGGCGCGTGCGGTTCGTGGCGCCGGGCCGCGAGCTGATCGACACGATGGACGCGGTGCTCCGGCACGGGTTCGCGACGAGCGATCTGCGCGAGCACGGCCTCAAAGCGGTGGCGCGGCATTTCGGCCTCGCGGGGCCGGATCGCGAGCACATTCGCGGCGATCTGATCTACGACGTGTACCGCCGTGACCCGGCGCGCGTGCGACGCTACGCGATCGCCGACGTCGAGGAGGTCGCCGGGCTGTCGCGGATGCTGGGCGGCGCGGCGTTCGCCCTGGCGCGGATGGCGCCCCGGCGGTACGAGCGGCTCGCGGACGCCGGGGCGGCGACCGGTGTGATCGATCCGCTGCTCGTGCGGGCGTACCTGCGATCGGGCACGGCGCTGCCCGCGCACGAGCCCGGCGACGGCACGCCGCACAGCGGCGCGGCGCTGCACCTCTTCGCGTCGGGCGTCGCCAGGCGCGTGGTGAAGGCGGACGTCGCCAGCCTGTATCCGTCGCTCATGCGCGCCTACCGGATCGGGCCGGCGCGCGACCGCCTCGGCGCGATGCTCGCGCTCGTCGATCGGCTCGTCGAGCGGCGGCTCCAGGAGAAGGCGCGCGCGCGGGCGGCGCCGGCGGGATCGGCCGAGCGCTTCACGCACGAGGCGACGTCCGCGGCGATGAAGCTCGTCGTCAATTCGGCCTACGGCTACCTCGCCGCGGGCGGCGGCCTCACGCGGTTCGCCGACGTCCACGCGGCGAACGAGGTCACGCGTCGGGGCCGGGAAGGGCTCGATCTCATATGCCGCGCGCTCAAAGCGCGCGGCGTGACGCTGCTCGAGGCCGACACCGACGGCGTCTACTTCGCCGTCCCGGAGACCTGGAGCGAGGCGGACGAGCGCCGCGTCGTCGCGGACGTGGCCGCGCTGCTCCCGCCGCTCGTCCAGCTCGAGCTCGAAGGGCGCTACATGGCCATGCTGTCGCACGAGCCGAAGAACTACGCGCTCCTCGCCTACGACGGCACGCTCGCCCTGAAGGGGGTCGGGTTTCGATCGAGCCGCGCGGAGCCGTTCGGCGAGGCCTTCCTGCGCCGGTCGCTCGCGCGACTGCTCGTCGGCGACGTCGCCGGCGTCCGCGACGTCTACCTGGCGGCCGTTATGGCGCTCCGGCGCCGCGAGCTGCCGACCTGGGACGTGTCCTCACGCGTCAGGCTGACGCGGACGCCGGAGCAGTACCTCGCGATTCGCGACAGCCGTCGCGAGTTGACGTACGAAGCGCTGCTCGGCGCCGGCCGCACGACGTGGAGCGTGGGGGATCGCGTGCGGGTGTACCGCACCGAGACCGGCTACGGCGGCCTCGTCACGGATCCCGATGATGAGGGGAGCGGGCCCGACCGGGTCGACCGGCGGGATTACGACGTCGATCACTACGTGCGCGTGCTTCGCGACACCTTCGCGGCGCGCCTGGCCCGCGCGTTCACGCCGGGTGACTTCGACGCCGTCTTCGCCGATCCCGGGCAGCCGTCGCTGTTCCAGGAGTCGCTCGAAACAACCCGTACCGTACTTACTCTGAGCAGGTAACCGGCCGACGGCTGATCACGACGGTCACGAAGACACGAAGACTACAAGGATCTTTGTGTCTTCGTGCCTTTGTGACCTTCGTGCTTAGCCGTCGGCGCGTATCGGTGAATTACTTACCTGGATGGTACGTGCGCTCGGTGTGGCCTTCGAGCTGGAGACGATAGAAGTACACCTCGCGCAGATCGCCGGTGCTGTAGCGTTGCGCCTGGTCGCCGAAGTGCGGCGACGCGGGGTCCCGCCACGAAGCTGTTCCCGGTCGTGCCATACATCTTCTTCGTGCCCGTGTAGGTGCGCGCGCCGAAGGACGCGAGCGATCCCCACCGTGACGAGGTGAACCCGACAGGGAGGCTGGGCGCCGCGTCGTTGAACGGCTGGACGATGGCGCCGTTGACGCGCTGGTAACGATTGATATTCCCCCAGGGCGTCTTCCAGGTGCCGAAGTCGGCCGCGAGCTTGTCGGACGCCGTCGCCAGCGCCTGGAGCAGTTGCTCGGGACTCGCGGTGCTGACGCGGTTGCCGATCGTTTCTCCCCAGTAGACGGCCAGGGACGTCGGGACCGAGCCGGCCGCCCACCGATCGTCCCAGCTTCGGAGCTGCGCAATCTGCTCGGACACTCTCGTCTTGAGCGTGTTGGTGGCGGGCGCCGCGTCCCAGGCCTTGATCAGCGCCGGCAGTTGTTCCGCGAACCACGGCAGGTAGGGGTCGTACGCCGCCGCGACGAGCGAGTCCACCGTGAAGTCCTTCTTTCCCGGCAGCACGCGAAGGGCGTGCACGCCCCTGGGGCTCTCCTCAGTGCCCCTCTCCACGTAGGTGGGATAGTCGGTTCGCTTCGGGCTGCTCGGGCCGGCCGCGGACCACGGCCAGTTGTTGCTGTTGTAGATGAAGCCGCTCGCCGGATTCAGCAGGCCGGGCGTCTCGTCGATCGACAGCACGCCCTTCCAGTCCGTTGCCGGATCGCTGCCGTCCACGTGGAAGTAGGCGATGGCGCCGTCGGCGTCGGCGTAGATCGTGTTGTTCGACGAGTTGGTGTGCAGCTCCATCGAGTCGCGGAACGCCTTGTAGGTCCTCGCCTTGGTGCGCGAGTAGGACTGCGTCAGCGCCTTCAGCGGTTCTTCCATCAGCTTGACGCTGACCCATTTCCCATTGGCCTCGCGGACGATGGGTCCGTGGTGCGTGCGATAGACGGTGAATACCTTCCGCGCGGTGCCCGTGGCGGTCTTGTACGGCACGGTGATCGTCGACGTCGTGACCGGGCGATCCTCCGCGCCGTATCGATAGGTGAAGCCGTCGTCCTTCTTCGTCACCGTTTCCAGATACTCGTCGATGTTGTCCACGCCGCTCGACGTGTGCATCCAGCCGGCGCGGTCGTTGAAGCCCTGGTAGATGAAGAACTGCCCCCACGTCATGGCGCCGTACGCGTTCAACCCTTCGTCGCTGACCATCTGTGCTTCCGCGCGGAAGAAGAACGACGTGTGCGGGTTGATGAGCAGGAGCGCATGATGGCCGGCCGTGTTCGACGGAGCAATCGCGATACCGTTCGAACCGGTTGGTTCCGTATAGGAACCAACCGGTTCGTCTCGCCGAAGCGGCGCGGCCGCGAAGGCCGACGTCGCCGGCTCCTTGCCGTAAAACGCCTCGAGCTGATTGAGGTTCACGCGCTCGATGTCGCCGCCGATGCTGCCTTCGCTGAAGCTGAGCGCCATCCACGGCTCGAAGCGCGCGATCACCCGGGGCGTCACCGCCGGGTGCCTGGCCAGGTAGTAGTTGAGGCCGTCCGCGTAGGCATTCATGAGCGCTTTCAGCCATGCCGGCGCCTTCTCGTATTGCGCCTTCATGTCGGCCGGGTCGATGAAGATCTTCATCCGGAGGTCACGGTAGACCTCGGCCTCTCCCTCGGCCTCCGCCAGGCGCCCCATCGAGTTGAGGTAATTCGTCTCCACGCGGTTGAAGTCGTCCTCGGCCTGGGCGTACATCACGCCGAACACCGCGTCGGCGTCGGTCTTGCCGTAGACGTGGGGAATCCCCCAGGTGTCGCGGATGACCGTGACGTTCTGCGCCTGCTTCTCCCAGGCAGCCAGGTCCTTCTGTGCGTACGCCTGCGTGCCCGGCGCTCCGTCGAAGGCGGGCGTCCAGGCGATACCTGATAGCGCGGCGATAAGGATGAGTCTTTTCATCAGGGCTCCGCG
>WNFM01349977.1_pt1 | contig 10808 bp, 16 predicted proteins | sample 5400271 | NCBI WGS metagenome assembly WNFM01 (sample SAMN13153352, study PRJNA577476) | soil metagenome | isolation source: 60 cm saprolite on Douglas fir-dominated hillslope | place: USA:California | collected 2013-09-17 | reverse complement strand
CGCGGTCGACTGGGTGGCGGAGCGTAAGCCGGCCCTCGTCGCGATCACCGGTGACCTGCTCTCGCAGCCGCGTGGCGAGCACGAGCTGCTCGCGCTGCTCGCGAAGCTGCCGCACCCCTACGTCGTGCTCGGCAATCACGACTACGCGATCTCGCGCGATCCGTTCTCGCGCCCCGTCGAGCTCGGCCGGTTGGAGCACGGGACAATGCTGCTCGACGCCGCCGAGGTCGTCGAGTTGCATGGCAAGCGCATCGAGGTCGCCGGGGTCGATCCGCGCACGTGGCTCCAGAAGCGTTCGAGCGACTTCGAGGACAAGGGCGCAGACCTGCGGATCCTGTTGTGCCACTTCCCACGCGCGCTCGACACGGTGCCTGCGGGACGCTGGGACCTGATCCTCGCCGGGCACCTCCACGCAGGGCAGATCGTGCTCCCCTACGGCTTCGGCAAGCTCCTGCTCGCCCATCCCGGCGCCCGCTACCCCGAGGGGGTCTTCGAGCGGAATGGCACGACGATGCACGTCTCGCCCGGCCTGGGCACAACGTTTGTGCCGTTCAGGTTCTTTGCCCGCCCGGAGGCGACCGAGCTCGTTCTACGATCCAGGTGATGGAAGGTCACAGCGTCATCTCGCCAGAGGTCCTCGCGCGCTATGCAGCGGACGCAGCGGCAGAGGTCCCGGGCGTGCATACGAAGCAGCGGCGCGGCGCGCGCGTCTCGGGCAACGAGGTCGAGGTGCACGTCGTGATCGACTACGGCGCGAACATCCCTGACGTTGCAGCCGACGTGCAGCGCCGCGTGATCGACTACCTCGCGCAGATGGCGGATATGCGTGTGTCCGTCGTGAACGTCGTCGTTGACGACGTGATGCGGTAGCGCTCGATGGCCACACGCCTGTCGGGTCTGACGAAGCTGACGCTGCAGACCGCGCCGAGTGTCTGTCACGAGTGCATCTGGTGGCAGACGCGCGGCCGGCGCGAGATCGACAAGGACCGCTGGATGGAAAAGGTCGAGCTCGAGTTCGGCGCGTGGGGGACCGTGTACTACGACTCCGACGGCCGCGTACTCGGCTCGATGCAGTACGGGCCGGCCGTCGCGTTCCCGCGCGCGTGGGAGTTGCCGGCCGGACCGCCGTCCGACGACGCGATCCTGGTCACCTGTGCGTACCTCGTCGACCAGTCGAGTCCGTGGGTGCTGCAGTCGTTGTTCCTCGCCGCGATCGGCGAAGCACGCGACCGTGGCGCGTCGTCGGTCGAGGCATTCTCGTATCGCTATCCGGAGGGCGAGTCGGCTTACGAGCGCTTCCGCGTGCACAAGACGGTGTTCCCGCAGGACTTCCTATCCGACTTCGGCTTCGAGACAATCCGAGCCGCGGGCCGCGTCGGCCTGTCGCGCCTGGAGCTCGGAGGCCTAGTCCCGGTCGTCGAAGGCAAACGCGAAAAAGTGCTGCGAGTCGTGAAGGACGCGTTCCTGCCGGACCCGGTCCCGGCACCGCCGCAGCCGTAGTTCGAAAGGCTCGAATCTGGTTCCCTGTCGGGAATCAGGTTCGGGCTAGCGCTGAACCAGGTTCGGGTCTCGCCTGAACCTGATTCGGTGTCAGCCGAACCAGATTCAAGTCCGAACTTCTCGAATCTGGTTCCCTATCGCTAGGACTCAACCTGGTTCGTTTTTTAACCAGGTTGAAGAGTTTCTCGGAAGGCGGGCGGCGGCCCGAAAAGGTGTCAGACACCTTTTTCGATGTGCCGCCGACCAGGCAGCGCTAACGGGTGTCTGACACCACGGCGTGCAGCTTGGCGAGCGAGTCGAGCAGCACCTCGTCCGTGTCGAGACCCGGGCCGCCCGAGATCGGGAGGCCGCCCACTTCCAGGATCAGCGGCACCTCGAGATCCGCGACAACGCTGAAGTCGACGCTCCCGCGGCCGAGCGGGACGTGGTGGTTGGTCTCCGGCAGCGGTGTGTCCGAGACGTGCACGAGGCTCAAGCGATCGCGGAGCGAAGAGAACGACGCGACGTCCTCCGCGCGCGTGTGGTTCAGATCCCATACGAAGTGCAGGCCGGGCACCGCGTCGAGGAGCGCGTGCACGCTCGCCGGATCGACGAGCAGCCGGTGGCCGACGGCGTTGTGCTCGACGCCGAACATGAGACCCGCGCCTTCCGCGATGTCGAGCGCCTCCTCGAACTCGTCGGCGAGCAGCGGCGCTGCGTCGTCAGGGCCTACCGGATGCACGTGCACGCGGCGGAAGCCGATCTGCTCGATCGCCGGCAGGTTCGCGCGCAGCGCGAGCGGGATCGTGCCGGGCTCGCCGTGATGAAACACGAGCATCTCGAGCACCGGCTCGACGCCGCTTGCGGCGAACGCGAGGCCGAGGACGCGCGGATCGGCGCGCAGGTCGTCGCCGATCTCACCCGCGCGGTCGCTGCGGATCTGGAGCGCGTCGAAGTCGTGCTCGGCTGCGAAGCGGATCTCGTCCACGGGCGGCCGCCAGTTGAGCGGAAAGAACCGCCCCAGCATCCCGACACGCACCTCGAGCCTCTAGGCGACGGCGCGGGCGCGCTGGAGGACGAGCTCCGCGATCTGGATCGCGTTCAGTGCCGCGCCCTTGCGGAGGTTGTCGCTCGCGAGGAAGAGCGCGAGGCCGTGCTCGACGGTCGGGTCGCGGCGGATGCGGCCGACGAGCACGTCGTCGATGCCCTTCGCCTTGCCGGGTGACGGGAAGTCCTCGACGCGAATCGACGGCGCGGCCTCGAGCAGCGCGCGCGCCTGCTCCGGCGACAGGTCGTCCTCGGTCTCGATCCAGACTGCTTCCGCGTGGCCGACGAGCACCGGCACGCGCACGCACGTCGCCTGGATCGGCAGGTCGGGCAGCTCCATGATCTTCTGCGTCTCGAGGCGCAGCTTTTCTTCCTCGTCGAACTCGACGCCGTCGAAGTCCCAGTCCATGCGCAGGTCGTGCTCTTCCTGCGGTTCGTTGCGCAGCCGCTCCATTGCCTGCGCGCCGGCGCCCGAGACCGACTGATAGGTCGCGACGCGTACGCGGACGAGGCCGGCGGCGTCGTGCAGCGGCTTCAACGTTGCGGTCAGCGGGATCGTGCAGCAATTCGGGTTGGCGAGGATGCCGTCGTGCTCGAGCGCGCGCTCGCCGTTCACCTCCGGGACGATGAGGGGGATGCCCGGCTCCAGGCGGTAGGCCGCCGACTTGTCGACAGAAGAGGAAGACATCGACATCGCCGCGCGAGAGCGCTTCAGACGTCGCTTCTTCAATCGTCCACTCGCCGAGCTGCTTGCCGGCCGAGCGCGCCGACGCGAAGATCCGCACGTTCTCGTAGCCGCGCTCGCGCAGGAGGTCGAGCGTCACCGTCCCGACGGCGCCGGTCGCGCCGACCACGCCGATCGTCGACTGCTCAGGCATTGACCCGGTCCTCCGCGAACGACTGGAAGCGCGCGTGCACCACCTGAACGGCGCGCTCGACGTGAGCTGCGCTGATTACGCACGAGACGCGAATCGCGGACGTCGAGATGATCTCGATGTTGATCCCCGCTTCGGCGAGCGCGTCGAACATGTCGGCCGCGACACCGGGATGGCTCTTCATGCCGGCGCCGATCAACGAGATCTTCGCGACGTCGGGGTCGTGCTCGACACGCGCCGCGCCCATTTCCGTTGCGAGTGCCTCGAGGATCGGCGTCGCAATCGGGACGTCGGTCTTCGGCAGCGTGAAGGAGATCGTCGCGGCGCCGTCCTGCGAGACGTTCTGCACGATCATGTCGATGTTGACGCCGGCATCGGCGAGCGCGCGGAAGACCTTCGCTGCGATGCCGGGCCGGTCGGGGACGCCGATGATCGAGACCTTGGCCTCCGAGATGTCGTGCGTGACGCCGGAGATGATCGCCTTCTCGAGCATTGTCTTGTCCTCCTCGCCGATCCAGGTGCCTTCGCCGTCCACGAACGTCGAGCGCACGCGGAGCTTCACACCGTAGCTGCGGGCGATCTCGATCGAGCGCGCCATCATCACTCCCGCCCCCGACGACGCCATCTCGAGCATCTCCTCGTACGTAAGGTACGGGAGCCTGAGCGCGCCTGGAACGAGCCGCGGGTCGGCGGTGAAGACGCCAGGCACGTGAAGATCTCGCACGCATCCGCGCCGAGCGCCGCCGCGAGCGCGACCGCAGTCGTGTCCGAGCCGCCGCGTCCGAGCGTCGTCACATCCTGCGTGACTGTCGACACGCCCTGGAAGCCGGCGACGAGGACGATCTTGTCCTGCTCGAGCGCCTCGTGAATGCGGGTCGCGCGCACCTCGACGATCTTCGCCTTGGTGTGCGAGCCGTCGGTCACGATCCCCGCCTGTGAGCCGGTGAGCGAGACGGCCTCGTGGCCGAGATCGTGGATCGCCATCGCGCAGAGCGCGTTCGAGATCCGCTCGCCGGTCGAGACGAGCATGTCGTACTCGCGCGGGTTCGGGCTCGGCGAGACCTCGAAGGCGAGCCGGATCAGCTCGTCGGTCGTCTTGCCCATCGCCGAGAGCACGGCAACCACCTTCGCGCCTGACTCGCGGGCCTCGACCAGGCGCTCGGCGACCCGCTTCAGCTTGTCGGTGTCGCCGACCGATGTGCCCCCGAATTTCATGACCACGAGGCCGGGCGTGCGCCGCCTGGCGCCGACCGCGGGTACCGCTTCGAATTCGATAGTGGTCATTTGCCTAGTGTAGGCAGCGATGAAGCTCCGCCCGACCTCACTTCGGCACTGGGTGATCGGTGTGTTCGCCCTGATCGGCGTCGGCCTGTTCCCGTGGACGATCTGGCTCTCGGCGTCGCTGAAGGCCCACCACGAGACCCGTCACTGGGATCTCGCGTGGTCCGGCTTCGACTCCGGTCTCGCCCTTGCGTTCCTGCTGACCGCGTTCGCGGCCTGGCGCAAGTCGCCCTGGGTCGGCGCGCTCGCGGCTGCGACCGGGACGTTGCTGATCACGGACGCCTGGTTCGACATCGCGCTCGAGAGCCACTCGGACGAGATCCGGAACGCGGTGTACCTCGCGGTCTTCGCCGAGTTGCCGATCGCTGCGCTCTGCTTCTGGATTGCCTACCGGACGGAGCGCTTCCTCGCGTTGCTCGTCAGGGAGGCACTACATCTCACGCCGGCCGGAGAGAGCCCGGCCCAGGGTGACCTCGTCGGCGTACTCGAGGTCACCCCCGACGGGCAGCCCGCTCGCGAGCCGCGTGACGCGGACGCGTCCGCGTAGCCGGTCGGCGAGGAAGCCGGCTGTCGCCTCGCCGGTCATGTTCGGATTCATCGCGAGCACGACCTCCTCGACGCCGTTGGCGTCGACGCGGCGGAACAGCTCGTCGATGCGCAGGTCACTCGGCTCGACGCCGTCCAGTGGAGAGAGCGCGCCGCCGAGCACGTGGTAGAGCCCGCGGAACTCCGCCGTCCGCTCCAGCGAGATGACGTCGACCGGCTGTTCGACGACGCAGATCATGGAGTGGTCGCGGCGGGCGTCCGTGCAGATCCCGCAGAGCTCGTCTTCGGTGAGGTTGCCGCACTCGCGGCAGAAGCGCACGCGCTCCTTCACTTCCTGCAGCGCGGACGCGAGCGCGAGCGCGTCCTCCTTCGGCCGCTGCAGGATGTGGAACGCGAGCCGCTGCGCGGTCCGCTGGCCCACGCCGGGCAGCCGCGTCAGCTGTGCGATCAGATTCTCGACGGAAGGGCTGAACACCGTGCCATTGTGCCCAGCCAATCCGACGTGGCCCGATCCGCGTAGAACTGGCATGCCCAGTTTGCGCCTCACACTGCTGCTCCTGCTGCTTGCCGCGCTGCCGCTCCTCCTGGTCGCGTGCGGTAAGGGCGGTGGCGGCTACTAGATCACTCCTTCATACTCGGCGCGTGGATCCGAAGGTGCTCGAAGGTATCGGCGCGTTCTCAGGCCTCTCGCGGCACGAGCTCGAGAAGCTCGCGGGCTGGACGTTCGAGCTCGAGGTGCCCGAGGGCGAGGAGCTGCTGCAGGAGGGCGGGCTTCCCCACGAGTTTTTCGTGATCGAAGACGGCGCCGCCGAGGTCCGCTACGACGGCGACCGGATCGCCGAGCTCGGCGCAGGCGACTTCTTCGGCGAGATCGCGCTGCTCGAAGGCGGCCGGCGCACCGCGTCGGTCATCGCGACGACACCCGTGCGTCTGATCGTGATGTCCGCGCAGGAGTTCCGGCGGATGGAGCAGGAGTTGCCCGCCGTCGCCGACCGCGTCCGCTCTGCGGTCCGCGCCCGACTTTCCGACTAGCCGGTCAGCGCCGCCTCGTAGGCGGAGTGGTCGACGGCGATCAGCCGCACCTCGGTCTTCGCAGTGACGCGGATATCCTCCGAGCCGTCGAGCTTCTCCCACTGGCCGACGACGTTGCCGGCGCCGCGTTCGTACTCGTCGTCGGGCGTCTCGACGAGCAGCACGCCGTGCAGGATCAGAAAGAGACCGCTGACGGGCTCGCCGGGCTCGACGAGCACGTGCCCTTCGGAGAGCTCGAGCTCGCTTCCGACGTCGAGAAGCTTCGCGACGAAGTTCTCGTCGATGCGTTACTCCTGGAAACCGGGAAGCAGGCCGCCGAGATCGGGCGGCAGCATCGCCTTCATCTTCGCCTCGACCTTCGCCTGCGCCGAGCGCAGCGCTTCGTTCGCAGCGGCCATCACCAGATCGGCCAGCATCTCCGGATCGTCGGGGTCGATCGCCTTCGGGTCGATACGCAGCTCCTTGATCTCGCCGCCGGCGGTCGCAACGACGGTGACCATCCCGCCACCTGCAGATGCCTCGGCCGTCTCTTTCGAGGCCTCCTCCTGCATCTGCTCCATCTGCGCCTGCATCTCTTGCGCCTGCTTCATCAGTGCGTTCAGGTCGAAGCTCATTCGTCCAGCTCCCTCGCGTCGAAGGTGCTCTTCATCAACTCGAGAACGTCTTCCTCGCTCGTCGGCGCCGCGTCCTCGGCGCGAGCGTTCCCCGTTTCGCCGAGCTCGAACTCGACCGCGAGCTTGCGACCAGTGACCTCGTAGAGCGCATCGCGCAACATCGCCGAGTTCTTCGGGTCCTCCGCGAGCTTCATGTGGAACGCCGCCGTCTGCGGAAACTCGAGCGTCAACGTGTCGCCGGCGAGCGAGGCAGGATGGGCCTCGGCCAATGTCTTCCCAATGGGAATGGAGCGCTGCTCCACTGCCGGAAGGATGGTGCGACGCCAGGCCTCCTGGAGCTGCTCCAGGTCGACGCGCAGAGGATCAGGAATCGGAGCGAGCGGAGTATCCGGTGCGGCCTCTGCGCTAGTTATCGCCCTACTCGGCTTTTCGGGCGCCACCGTATGTCCCTCCTCAAGCCGCTCGAGGCGAAAAGCCAACGACTCGCGCGACAGATCAGACGCGGGCCGCGTCACCTTCACCAACGCGAGCTCAAGCGGCAGCCTTGGATCGCCCCCCTGGCGCATGTCGTCGACAGCGACCGCGAGCAGGTCGATCAAGCGCACGACCGTCGCGACCGGCAGTTGGTTCGCCTGTTCGCGCAGCCGTTCGCGCGCTTCGTCGGTGACGGGCAGCGAGTCCGGCACTTCGTTCATGTGCTGCACGAGCAGCAGGTGGCGCAGGTGCTCGAGCAGGTCGGTGACGAGCCGGCCGAGATCCTGCCCCTGCTCCGAGAGCTCCTCGAGGAACAGCAGTGCGTCCGCCGTCTCGTTCCCGACGACCATGTCGCAGAGCCGGAAGAGCACCTCGTCCTCGACGGCGCCGAGCAGTTGCAGGACGTCTTGCACCGTGATCGCGCCGCCGGTGGCCGAGGCGAGCTGGTCGAGTGTCGAGACTGCGTCGCGGTACGCACCGCGCGCAGCGCGCGCGATCAGCGCGAGCGCTGCATCCGGCACGTCGATCTCCTCGCCGTCGGCGATCCACCGCAGCACCTTCACGAGGTCGGCGAGCCGCGGCCGCTGGAAGACGAACGTCTGGCAGCGCGAGCGCACCGTCGGCAGCACCTTCTGCAGCTCGGTCGTGCAGAAGACGAACAGAAGGTGGGGCGGAGGCTCTTCGATCAGCTTCAGCAGTGCGTTCCACGCGGCGTCGGTGAGCTGGTGCGCCTCGTCGAGGATGTAGACCTTGTACTGGCCCTCGACAGGCTGCAGGACGACGCGGTCGCGGATCTCGCGGATGTCGTCGATCCCGCGCTGCGACGCCGCGTCCATCTCGATCACGTCGAGCGAGGTGCCGGCGGCGATCGCGAGGCACGCGTGGCAGGTGCCGTCAGGCGTGGGGGTCGGGCCGTGGGCGCAGTTGACCGCCTTCGCGAGGATCCGGGCCAACGAGGTCTTGCCGGTGCCGCGCGGGCCGGCGAAGAGATAGGCCTGGCGCACCTTGCCGGAGGTGATCGCGTTCGTGAGGGTTCGCACCACCGCTTCCTGCCCGACCACCTCCTCGAAGGTCTGCGGGCGGTACTTCCGGTAGAGCGCGGCCATTCAGACGATTCAAGCAGACAGGCGCTCGCCGCCGCGTATCGGCACGGGAAGCCTGTTCCCGGGCGGCGCGAGGGGGCAGACCCAGCGTGGGTCGTAGGCGCACGAGGGGTTGTAGGCGAAGTTGAAGTCGAGCACGAGGCGGCCGTCCCGCTCGCCGAGATCCGAGCCTTTCACGGTGTCGAGCAGGTAACGGCAGGCGCCGTAGGTCTCGGTGCCGCTGGTGGCGTCGGCGAACGAGAGGAAGATGCCGCCGCCGTAGCCGTCGAGCCAGTAGAGATCGAGCGACTGCTGCTCGCCCGCCAACTCGAAGCGCGTGCGCCCGAAGCGTGTGAACGAGTACGGCTGGTCGCCGGAGGTCGCAATCTCGCGGCGCTCGCGCTCGGCAGGGTCGGCAGTGCCGAGCACCCGTAGCGTGGGGTCGTAGTCGAAGTAGCGCAGCTGCGCGTCCGCTGCTGGCGTCTGCGGGTGTGAGCGGAAGAGCTCCTCGCGCACGTCGCACCAGTGCCGCCACGCACGCTCCGGCTGGGGCTCGGCGCGGATCTCCGCGTACAGCCCGAAGATCCGCCGCTTCCAGTCGAGCAGCTCCAGCTCTTCCATCACGCGAGCGTAGATGCCGACGGGTGCACGACCGTCACGAGCGACTCCCAGTTCGAGCGGAGGACGGCGACGAGCGACGGTGGCGTGATCAGCCGCGCCTGAGCGCCCGTGGGCCGCGCGGCGCGAGCTACGTACCCGGCGGCCGACCAGGCGAGAAGGCTGTCGTTGAGAACGAGGTGCGGCGCGTCTTCGTGAAGCACGAACGCGCCGTCGGGCAGAGTGTCGAACGCTGCGCTGTGGTGTCGCTGCGCGCGCGTGCCGGGAACGACGCGTTCGTCGTGCAACTGCGCGTCGATCGCGTCGGCGCCCGACTGTCCGGGATGCAGCGCCTGCCACGCTTCGACGAAGCGGTTGTAGTCGGCGCGGCGGCAGAGCGCGCAGGGACGGTGTCCCGCCGCGAACGCCGTCGCCTCGTCGAGGAAGAACAGCTCCGTGAACTTGCCAGGCTGGAGCAGCGAACCTCGCCGCCAGTCCTTGAACTGGAGTTGGCACGAGATCCACCGCCGGCCGTTGAAGCGTCGCGTGATCCGGCCGCGGTCGTCGTGGAGGCAGCCGCGATTCCCATAGACAAGTCCGCGCTCGGGGGTGGCGATCAACTCGCTGAGTGGGTTGACGCGGTTTTGGCGCACACCTGAAAGCTAGAGTGTCGTACCGAGTTCACGCCGGCGACCTTGAACCCGTCCGCTTGCACCTCCTCGGTTCGTGTTCTCAGGCGACGGAAGGCGCACAACTTGGACGGGTCAACGGGCGAGGAGTACTGGCGCGAGCGCGCTGAGCAACTGCAGCATGCGCTGAGCTCACGCATCAGCGTCGAGCAGGCGAAGGGAATCCTCGGCGAGCGTCTCGGCCTGGACATGGACGGCGCATTCGCGCTGCTGCGGTACGCGGCACGCGGCGAGCGCATGAAGCTGCAAGACCTTGCGCAGGCTGTCGTCGACAACGACGAGACTCCGGAGCCGGTGATTCGCGCGCTGGGAAGGCACGCGTCGGTGCTGGGCGGAGCGCCGCGCGCAGACCGCATTGCACAGACCGAGCTGTTCTTCCGCGCGGTCAACGAGGAGATCGCTGCAAACGATGGCCACGGTACGACCCGGTTCCTATGTGAGTGCGGGAACCCCGCGTGCAGCGAGGGTCTCGAGCTGACGGCCGCAGCGCTGCACCACCTTCACGCAGAGAACGGCCTCTTCGTCGTCCTGCCGGGCCACGAGATCGCGGACCTCGAGACGGTGGTCAATCGGCAGAACGGCTACCTGGTCGTTCGCCGGAACGTGCTGGAGGATTAGGCGCGACCGGGTTATCGTCCCCCCGGCAGGCAAACAGAGGGGGAAGAGTGAAGAGCACGACCATCGCGCTCGTCGCAGCGCTGACGCTTGCGGCCGTTGTCGCGACGGCCGCGACCGCAGGCAAGCCGGGGCCGGGTGGGTCGACCGGAACGGCATCTGTGTTCGTGTCGAACCCGGTGCAGAGCCTCGGCGACGAGACGCTCACCGACCAGAACGACTCCGACGCTGCCGTGCCGGCCTCGGCGTACTACAGCGTTGAGTTGACCAACCTCGACGGAAGCGGGTTCCTCTCCGGCGACTACGCGACCGTCATGAGCGAGACCGGAAACCCGGCGTACTCCGCGACGAACACGTTCAACTACACACGTCACCAGGACGAGTTCGAGCAGGTGATGGCGTACTACTGGATCACGCAGGCCCAGCGGTACATCCACAGTCTCGGCTTCGGCGAAACGCGTCGCTCGATCAACAACC
>WNFM01208688.1_pt1 | contig 10808 bp, 11 predicted proteins | sample 5400271 | NCBI WGS metagenome assembly WNFM01 (sample SAMN13153352, study PRJNA577476) | soil metagenome | isolation source: 60 cm saprolite on Douglas fir-dominated hillslope | place: USA:California | collected 2013-09-17 | reverse complement strand
CAAACTGAGATAGTACAAGCGCCTGTTTGTGATGCCTTCGACCCTCAAGCGCTGCCGCTGATTTCTACGTGGGCGCTGATCCTCAGACGGACGCCTCGCGCCTCCCTGGATGAGCAAGCGATTGATCATGATTCCACCGGAACCGCAACAGTATGGAGGACATCTTCTACGATCTGCTCCAACACGCGCCCGTGCAGGCGAGACTGGCTGGTGGCAATCATACGATGAGAGAGGACCTGTCGTGCCGTGTGTTTTACATCATCGGGGATGACATAGATCCGGCCACTGAGCGCAGCATAGGCCTGAGAAGAACGATAGAGCGCCAGGGTACCGCGCGGGCTCACGCCCAGTTCGATGCCGTTATGGACACGGGTCGCGCGTACCAGCTCAACAATATAAGCCTCAATAGTCGGCTCGACGCGCACCCGGCGAACCGGCTCGACGCGCACCCGGCGAACCAGCTTTTGCAACTCTTGCAGGCGGTCTGCACCGATGACCGGTGTCAGATCCTGCAAGGGCTGCTCTTCCTTGAAGCGGCGCAAAATGAGCCGTTCTTCGGACTGGCTGGGATAATCCAGGCGCAGGCGCATGAGGAAGCGATCGAGTTGGGCTTCTGGCAGGGGAAATGTTCCCTCCAACTCAATTGGGTTCTGGGTGGCGATCACGATAAAGGGACGCGGTAAGAACATTGTTTCACGCTCGATGCTGATCTGGCGTTCTTCCATCGCTTCTAGCAGCGCGGACTGGGTACGGGGCGTAGCGCGGTTGATCTCATCGGCAAGCACGACTTGTGAGAGGAGAGGGCCAGGGCGAAATTCAAACTCACCCTTCTTCTGATTGTAAAATGTGATACCAGTAATGTCCGAAGGCAACAGGTCGGGAGTAAACTGAATACGCTGAAAGGAGCACCCAAGAGATCTGGCTAATGCTTTTGCCAGGGTGGTTTTACCAATGCCCGGTACATCCTCGAAAAGAACGTGTCCTTCACAGAGAAGCGCAACCATGAGGAGATCGATCACGCTTTCCTTGCCTACCATTACGCGGCTGATATTCTGGCGCATGGAACGGGTGGCTTCCTGTACCTGGCGGATTTCATCTGTCTGTGTCATGCGGAGTCCTTAGAGCATGTATTATGGCGCGACTGCGATAGGACAAGCCATGTCTTAAGATACAACAATTACAGCGAGCTATGTATTCAATCTACAAACAAAGGGATATCGCGGGCGTCCTGTATGGAGGACAGGAATGCCCGGGGGTATTGCGGCACCTTTCTATTATACGCACAAGAAGCGAAAAACTTCACCCGCCGGCACCAGAGGTGATTACTATTACCTTAACAGCTGGAGAAACGACACGTTGACCATTCTGATCTGTGGCAACTGCCTGCACTATTGCGGCTATACTGCCAATTCCACGTGCAGTGACCTGCACACGCCAGGGAAGAGTTACATTCCCGCCACCATCGGTCGTACGTGTAATGCCGGTATAGGTGTAGGGTGGAGCATTGTAGTAGACCTGCAACTTGACATCTATTTGTGGCTCGCTGGTAGTGACACTTACCAATACGGTGCTGCGATTGGGTACTTGAGATGGAATACTCGTAATCTGCACAGTCAATTGGGCAGATGCAGTCGGCTGTGGGGTAGGAGTAGAGTCGGTTGACGTAGGGGGCAGGTAGGAGGAAGAGCCAGGAGGAGGCTGACTGCTTTTGCTGGTCCCATTGCCCCCACTTGGAGTGGGAAATGTGGGGTGGAGATCGACGGTACCTGTAACACGGGCTTCTGCTGATGGATTCTGAGGCACTATGACATTCTGTGAGAGGAAGCCGAGGCCCTGTAAAAGTGAAGCAGAGCCCAGGGCCATAAACAGGATTCCTGAGAGCACTACCGCCGCTACCGCTATCATCAAGACCTTATAGGCGGCATCTTTACGCCAGAAGCGGCCGAGTTTTTGAAATGAACTCGCTATATTAGTAAAAGTGGATGTTGTAGCAAAATGAGCATATTGCGACGGCCCAGCTGGTGGCAGCTGGCCGATATTCACGCCCTGCTCCTCAGCGGGATGTACAGGAAGGACCAGCCGTCCTGGTCGAGGCCTCTGCCCCTGTGTATTGGGTTGTTCTATCATCAAAAATCCTTTCTGGATGCCCATATGCCTTCAGGCTATGGGAGACCCTGACAGGCTGCTCCTGCGTGAATCTGATGATAAGGACTCACAGCCGCTTCGCTTTAATTACCTAGTATACTGTACGTATCGCTGTATGTACAGTTTTCTATGCCAAAAGGCCTACTGGTTCGGGTACATTATGCGCCCAGAACGACCTTCAGCGCATCCATCACCATATTTATATTTAACTGCTCGAGTGTGGTTTCTCGTATAACTACCACTTCCGGCCCCACTGGTCGCCAGGTAGTGGGATCGCTTGGTCCGAAGAGGGCGATAGTAGGAATACCCAGCAGCGCTGCCAGGTGGGTAATACCGGAGTCATTGCCAAGATAACACCTGCACTGTTGCAGTTGAGACGCAACAGCCAGCAATGGTTCGTTGATCATTATCTTGAGCATTGCCGGCTCGCGTAGTGTAAGCCGGCTTAGTATATTACCTATGCGTTCTTGATCAGCGGGCCCTGATAGTAAGAGCACCGAGTAGGCTTGTTCGGTTAGATTACATAACCACTCAATAATGGCGGCGAAATGGCGGGCGGGCCAGCATTTATTGGCGCCGCCGCTGCCAGGATGAATGGCAACCGTTTTATCAGGATATGTTGAACCTGGTCCAGGCAACGTGAAGGGCGTATGTATTCCCACGGGCCTGGGCAAGCCTATTGTCCGTGCCAGGTAGTCCACAATATGCAGGCTCTCCCGCGGACGACCGGGGGCGACGACCACGTGCCTGACTCCAGCCATGAGTAAGTTATGTTCTACCATCCCCTCAGGATCGCGCAGCCAGCAAATAGCACTATCGATACGGTGTAACAGGTTCTGCAGGGTAGGAGAGTGGATGCCATGGGTTGAGAACAATTCACCCCATTGGATATGCTCGTAGTCCGACGCTTCCTCAGCGACTCCAAAGGCAAGCGCGAGGGGCAATACGCTGGCATTGCTTACAAATGTGACGTGAGGATGTATATATTGTGCTCGCAAAGCTCTAAGCACGGGAAAAGCGAGGAGGGTGTCGCCGATGGCGCCAGGGCGAAGGATCAGGAAGCGCATGTCGATCATCTTTCCCTTTACTTGCGAGCCAGTGACAGGACCTCGATTACGATAGCTGCGACGAAGATGACTACTGCGGTAAAGATACTCCAGCTATGGAGTGCGCGCAAGACGAGGTTGAGGACAATGCAAAGCGAGAGCAGAGCACCCTGGCGGAGAGCGTGGCGGACGGTGGCCCGGTAGAGCCGCGAGGCGAGAAAGCGGAGACTGATCAAGTACGCCAGGGGTGAGAAGGTGCTGATAAGCGCGACAGTGAGCAATGTAAAAAACGCTACAAATGCCAGTAGAGTATGCGGAGGAACAAAGCGTGTGAAGAGAAGCAAGCCTCCCCAGGCCAGGGGCGCCAGCACCAGCAACGTGTATAATGCTGTACGATTGGTCATTTATGGTTATCTCAACAAATTAAAGCCCTGATTGCCGTTCAGGGGGGCTTCGCTGCGACGGCGACTCTCCTGGGCTTCAGGACCAAAGTACTTCTGCCATATATCCGGCGCGTCCTTGCTTTCACCGCCATGCCTGGTAACGCGCGAGCGCACGCGACAGATGACGGGTGTGTTGACCGCTGCTCCCGCAACGATGACCTGCCCTTTGGAGAGCGCAGGCAGGTTATCCAGCAAGTCGCGCCCAACACCTTCAATGGCGGCGGCAACGCTTTTCTGGTCGATCTCATTGACGATACGCATGATACATTGCGTCTGGCACTGGCTGAGGACATCGGCATCGAGTTTGCCGGGGCGCTGGCTGATGAGGCCAACGCCTATGCCAAATTTTCGCCCTTCGGCCAGCACCTGTTTGAGAATAGCCGTTGAGACGACTTCGGTGCCACTGGGAGCGAAGTGATGAGCCTCCTCGATGAGCACAAAGACGGGATAAGGCAGGTAAAATTCGCCTGAATGGACTTTGCTGCGCTCGGTCTCCATGCGCGCTTTATTAAGGCGACGCAGCAAGGTCGCCACGACGACCTGCTGGTCACGCTCGTCGATGTCGTTGAGTTGCAATACGGTACATTGTCCCGGTTTGAATATCTCCGGCAGGTCCAGGTGCTGCATATCGTCAAAGGTGAAACTATCGACGAAACGCTGATCAATGCGCCAGGTTAATGCATGTACCGTGCTTGAATCGTCTGCACCCTCGCTATCTTCGTCGCCTTTCTGCTTCGAGACGGCTTTGACTGCAGCCTTGAGATCAGCTACGCTCCAGGGAGAACCTCTCCTGGTTTCTGCGACTTTGCGTAGAGCCCGGCTCAGCAGATACTGCTGCTTCTCTGTCATCTCAGGCAAAAGATGGCGCATATCGCCCATAGTCAGCGTGGAGATGCGCACCTTGACTTGCTCAGGCTTATAGACTCTGACCTGAGGCCGGTAAGCGCCACTTCTGCCGGCGCTGTTCTCACTGAACTCATCGTGGTTGGCAATCTGGTCCAGTGTGCTGTATTCCCCATGAGGATCGATAATCAGGACACAAGCCTTGTTATGAGGCTGCATCAATTCTTCGATGATGACGCTTGCGAGGTAGCTTTTGCCAGCGCCAGTACTGGCGATGATGGCGAGATGTGTGCTGACGAAGTCCTTGACGCTGAGGACGATGGGCACTGCGCTATGCGCACGTGTGAGCAGCGAGCCAATTGTCGCGGAACCGGGCTGCGACGCTTGTTTGCGGCTGAGGATACGAGTTAGCATTTCGTCATCCGCCAGGTAAATTTGTTTCCCCGATTGCGGGGGAATCCAGGGGTTGATGAATGAGCCGGTCGCTTCCTCGTAGTAGCCCATGATGGCGACGTGCAGTTCAAACAGTTCGTTGGCACGCGCATCGTAGCCCACCATAGCGGCTACTTCAGTAGGTGATATTTCGGGCTCGGCCAGAAAGGTGTCCGGGTAAAGCTGCAAAGGCACACGTTTGATGATGCGACCAAGTACCCGGCGTGAGAAGGCACGTTGGGATGGCTCCCATGTTTCTGAGAGTCCGTCGTCGCCGGATTCGGAGAGTTCGTAATAGACGTATTCGCCGTTTTTGAGAACCTGCTCGTCGTCACGGGAGACGAAGGTATACTCATGCGTGGTTTCGCCCGGCCCTTTCGTAATGCCTACGGGCCTGAACCTGGTGCGCGCGCGAGCATTTGGATCAATCATGCTGAGACCTCGTGAAGTTATCCAGTTGTTTCTACCTTCAGCCGCCAGGCAAAATTGCGTTTTACAATCGAGAGCAGCGGGAGATTCTGCGGGAAGAGACGTTCTAACTGATCAATAATACGCAACGTGACCATTGGCAGCAGGCTGTTACGCTGGGCAATGATATGTGGCAGGTAGCCCATGTGTAGATATTCCCGCTTGCTGGGTTCAGGCTGGTCGCTAAAGAAATGGAAGGCACGGACTTCCACGTCGGTCATGGTTTCGATTTCGCTTCCTAGTTCTAGTGATAGTAATGGTACACCATGCATTGTCGAGAGAAATTCAGCCTCGCCGCCGGGATTCATACGCTGTTCTATGATACCGAGGACCATCACATAAATCAGGACTGCTTTCTCTGAGATGTAATCGGGCGAGAAGAGTTCCACTTGTGTCTCGTTAGAGAGGCGTGGCCCAAGCGAGCCGAAGGCTGGATTGAGCAGGATAGTATCATAGATCACGCCAATGGCATAGGTTTTAGGTTCATGGCTGATACCCAGGGCCAGGTTCAGATCGGAGTGGGGATCATCGGGCTGCTCGGAACGAAGCGCTACACGTACGAAACGGCCAAAGGCGTAATCCGCCGGGCCGGGTTCGATTTCTACCTCGCGAGGTCCATAGATCTGGCAGACGTAGTTTATGTGTGAGTCAGATTTGACGATCTTGCCAATAAACATCTCATGCCCCCAATATGACTGGTTTAGCACTTGCAAGGGGTGCCACTACGCTCGACCCACGCACTCCGGTATCAGGAAGCTATCTATTTCCAGGTGTTCTCATTTCATAATACGGCAATCGCCATGATTTGCAGAAATTGGTGGTACTTATTGCTTTGTACAACAACTAACGGGTGCCAGGTGGTTTTTTCCCCTTTCTCACTTGTGTCCTGGTGCGTATTGTTTGAAGTATAGCACGCATGTTTTACTGAAGCAACTGAAGCATTATGTACCCTACTTCCTAATAAGCTATAATAGAAGCGAGCGCGATCTAGCAAACAGGAGTAATGGGGGGAATATGTCCAGGGTACTTGTCATACGCAGCCCGCATTCAAGCCGGGCAGATAAGTTATCAGCAGCTCTCGACTACTTGAAACAGGCGGGCATCGATGTCGTCGATGTTATTTCTATAGCAAGCCTGGATGGTTTACCAGACCAGGGGCAAACCTGGATGGAGAGGGGCATTGATATAGCAATAGCTGCCGGGGGAGATGGTGTAGTGGGAGGAGTGATTACGCATATCGCCGAATGTGGTCTCCCGCTAGGCATACTCCCGCTTGGGACAGCAAATGATGTAGCACGCTCGTTGGATATTCCGCAAGATGTACAAAAGGCGGCGGAAATTATTGCCCAGGGCAGGCAGGTAGAGGTGGATATCGGTATAGCACAACCTGCTGAACAGGCCCTGCACAGCGCCAGTCCCGAGCAAGGCAAACCTGTACCAATAAGCGTAACATCAGAAAAACATGGATATTTTGCCCACGCGCTGACTATAGGAATGAACGTCCAGTTTGCTCGCCTGGCAACCAATGTGGCTACGCGGCAGCGTTTCGGGAAGCTGACTTATCCTATTGCCGCCATCGAGGTATTGAAGCGCCATATGGCACTGGATATGGAACTGCGCTTTGAAGGGCTGGCGCTGCAGCCCACGGCAGCTACAGCGGGATGGACGGCACCGGCACTCAGCTATGAAATGCCTACGCAACGTGCCAGGGCGCTCCAGGTAACGGTTATCAACGCTCCTATTTTTGGTGGGCCGCGGCAACTGGCAATTCCAAGAGCGAGCCTGCGGGACCGCTTACTGGACATCGTTGTCATAGATGATATTGATCTGGGTATGTTGAGGGCAGCGATCGGACGTATTTTCAACCACGAGGTAGGGCACTCAACAGGTCCGGCAGATTGGCATAAGCAGTACCCAGCGCTGAATCAGGCAGAGTTGTCGTACATTCCTGGCATCCATCACATCCAGGCGCGCGGCGTGATTATAGCGACGAATGTTGATCCACAAGATATGACGCTAGATGGAGAGGTTCGTGGACAGACACCAGGGTATGCACGTATGGCCAATCAGAGATTACGGGTTGTAGTTCCTGCATAGTGTGAGCCATCAGCCACAGAACTCTTCAGCGCTTGCAACCAGCACCTCGACGCAGCGTTGCACCTGCTCAAGGTCAACCCACTCGACAACAGCATGCGCTCCTTCGCCTCCAGGTCCGAAGATGACAGTTGGAATGCCAGCAGCGCTGAGGATAGCAGAATCCATCCATGCCGTCGCACCAATAATGCCTGGTTCTTGACCTGGTATAGCAGCTGCATGGCGACGCACGGCCTGCACGATGGGTTCATCCTGGGATACTTCAAATGCCTCGCGCAGCAGGGTTGTTCTCAGCGCTGCGTTGAAAGCGGTATCGGACGCTGCCAATTGGTCGAGGATCTGGCGTACCTGTGACTCGACATCCTGTGCTGTTTCGCCGGGAACGGTACGGCGTTCTACGCTCAAGATGCAGCGCTCTGGATAACTTGAGAGTTCCTGGCCGCCCGAAATCAAGGAAGCATGAAGAGAACCACTGCCCAGGAGGCGATGAGAAGGAGCCGAGCGCAGCGAGCGATCCAGTTCTTCCAGGCCCACGAGGACTTTGCCCATCTTCACAATGGCATCGACACCAAGGTCGGGCAGCGAGCCATGAGCAGCGATGCCTCTGGTCTCTATCTCTAGCCAGATAAAGCCCTTGTGTGCAATACAAATCTCTAGCCCGGTGGGTTCAGTCACGATAGCAGCATCCGCGTGCCAGCGTTTAACAATAGAAGCGGTGCCCATGCTGGCATATTCTTCATCTGAGACGGCGGTGAGGATTACATCGCCACGTAGTTGCTGGTTCTTTGCCGTGGCGGCAGCGAACATGATGGCAGCGAGACCGCCCTTCATGTCGAAAGCTCCCCGTCCATACAGGCGGCTGCCTTGCACAACAGGATCATGTGGGCGCTCCATACCGGCAACGCCGACGGTATCCATGTGAGCATTGAGCATGAGGGAGTGTCCACCGCCAGTGCCGCGAGCTATGGCGACTACGCTGGGACGCCCGGGTACTGGTTCATCGATCTCCACAGCGAGGCCCGCCCGCTCGAGCCAATTAGCTACAAAGCGAGCGATTGTAGCTTCACCTGCGCCGCCCGGCACCAGGTCGGGATTAATGGAGTCGATCGCGACAAGCTCTCCTAAGAGCGAGGCAATTTCATTCATTACATCAACACCTTATAAATCCTGTGTTATGATCGTGTCACGGCGCTTCTTCTCAAAGCGAGTTCTTAGCTGGCCGCAGGCGGCGGCGATATCATCGCCGCGCTCGGCGCGGACGCTGTTGCTGACGCCATGCTCGAAGAGGATGTCGCGAAAGGCGCGAATGACCTCGGGGCCGGGAGGCCTGTAGCCGGCAGAGGTGGCATTGACCGGAATACAATTGACATGGGCGAGCTGCTGCAACGGAGCAAGAAGCTCTCCCAACTGGTGGGCATGTTGAGGGGTATCATTCACTCCGGCAAGCAGCACGTACTCAAAGGTGACCTGTCGCCTGGTAGCGGCAATATACTCTTTGCAGGCGGCAAGTAGTTCTTCAAGAGGGTATTTACGATTGATAGGCATGGTCTGGCCGCGCAGTTCATCGGTCGGCGCGTGCAAGGAGATGGCGAGATTGACCTGCAGCGGCTCGCGACTGAGCTTGCGAATGGCAGGAACAAGCCCGACGGTAGAAACGGTCATGTGCCGTGCGCCCAGGTTGAAACCCTGCGGGCTGTTCAAGATGCGCAGGGCTCGCAAGACATTATCGTAGTTATGGAGGGGTTCTCCCATACCCATCAAGACGATGTTAGTGACATGATCGATGGGTTTACTGCCTGGGAGGCCTGCTGCCGTCCAGGGGGCGGAACGTAGTTCACGAGCAAAATACAACACCTGGGCCACAATCTCGCCCGCGCTCAAGTGACGATCAAAGCCCATTTGCCCGGTAGCGCAGAAAGTACAACCGAAGGCACAGCCTGCCTGCGTGGAGACGCAGACGGTGGCACGTGGTCCACTCTCGCTGCTGGGGGGATAGAGCATCAGCACGGACTCGATCAATTTGCCATCAGCGAGCTCCAGTAGTATCTTACGTGTGCGGTCATCTTTAGAATGTAGCTCGCTGCGCACAACCATCGGGCCGATGCAGGCCTCTCCTGCGAGCTGAGCGCGCAACGCTTGAGGCAGATTGGTCATTTCTGCAAAATCGGTGCTAAGGCGCTGGTATAGCCAGCCAAAGACCTGTTTGGCGCGAAACGCTGGCTCACCTCGCTCAACGAACCATTGTTGTAGTTCCGGCAACGTGAATGCAAGCAGATCGGTTTTGTGTCTGGCATAGTTTGATGTTGTTGGTGTTACGATCATGGATTTCATTATAGCACGAAGCGTTCCATTGAGATGGAGGTTAGCTTTCCTGTTCCTCGTCTAGCGCGAGCATGTACTGCCTGGCTTCTTCTAGTGTTTGAGCAAGACTGAGGTTTAGGATCAGGGTTTCCAATGTTGCTGGATCGTGAATTTCAGCAGTTCGTTTAGTCGCCAACTGTACGATCCCAGGGAAACGTGCCTGAATGACCGTAAGTAACGTCCGGTGTAATGCTTGTAATTCTCCCTCTTGTTTAATCCTCTGATAAGCCCTGGATTCCTGGAGCACATCGTAGAGCATGGCAAACCTCCTATCTAGCCAGAGAAGATCATTGTCATTCTCACACACGAGTTCTGCTAACAGATATGTCAACGAGAGCAGGTCGGGAACTGCTTCTCCTCCATCTTTCTGTACTCGTACTATCGCTTCTTCAACGACTTCGGGTCGAATACCCGCCTGAGTGAGTGGCAGGAGCGGGAACAGTCCCACCAGCCCTCCATGCCTTAAAACATCGGGATCGACCTCCCACAATTTAATGTTCTGAAAGTGAAAACCAATTTAATGTTCTGAAAGTGAAAACGATGAATCTCCTGGCTGATGGACAAAGCCCAGACGACAGGCGATTCGGCAATCTTGCTGTCCTTTTTCAAGTAGATTACGAACGAGAGCGTTGGAAGTTCATACGCAAGAGTCGCCAGTACATTATACTCCCAGACGCGCCATGCCATCTTGAGTTCGGAACGCCGTTGAAATTCGATATGTAACAACAATTCCTGGCCATTCAGGCGTATCCTGCACAACTTGTCGGTCTCAATATCCCGGCTATGTAGGTCCTCCGGCAATTCGTGGATGAGTTCGGCTTCGGGCACCAGCCACGACACAAAGTCTTGCGGTTTGATGCCAAAGAGCTGCTTCATCGTGCGGTCCCAGCGCCCCATACGATCTCCTACCGTATAAGCAGTGTAGCATAGCGAATATGCTCTGTCGAGGGTGTATCCGCTATGTTCGACCTTTCAT
>WNFM01321497.1_pt2 | contig 10809 bp, 7 predicted proteins | sample 5400271 | NCBI WGS metagenome assembly WNFM01 (sample SAMN13153352, study PRJNA577476) | soil metagenome | isolation source: 60 cm saprolite on Douglas fir-dominated hillslope | place: USA:California | collected 2013-09-17 | reverse complement strand
CGGGCCGGAGGGCATGCCAAGACGGAAGATCTCATGGCCGTTGAGATAAAACACCGCGCCGTCGTCGATCACGGTTTGCAGAGAGAGCGATATGCCCGAGAGGCCACCCGAATAGTTGAAATGCCTGCGGAAGTAGTAAGTCGGTACGTCCAAGCCTCCGGTGTTTTTGTTCGTCAGCGCGAGCACCGTGTTGAGCGGTCCGCCGGTAATGCTCTGCGGGGTCAGGCTGTGATAAAACACCGCCGGGCTGGCGTTCGACCAGTTCAGAGCAGAGTCGTTGTAAGCCGAGTCCGTCCAGTTCACGCCGTCGAGGTTGTCGATTTGGTTGTAAGTCCAGGAGTCGCTCATCGCGATCAGGCTCTGCGAGGAGTTGGACACCGCCGTCGCGATCGCCGCCCAGTTGGCCACGCGGTTGTTGTCCTGACGCGGATCAATGAGTTGGAGCGAGGGACCCAGCCCGTTGGCCTCCGCCGGCCAGGGGGGCTGGCTGTCATAGGTCACTTGATCGACGATCACATCCTGGGCTGGAGTTGCGCCCGGCTTGATCAGCGTCAGCGTGCCGCCGGTCGGATCAAGGTTGCCGGGGAACTCGCCTTGCACTGGAATGGCGGCGCCGTAGGTGCTGGCAAAGACCGCCCCATCCTTCGCCAGCACCAGAAAAGCGCCAGCCTCAATAATCGTCCCGTCGCTGAAAGTGAAACCGACCCCGTCCAAGCGCCAGCCGGAGAGGTCGAAAACGTTCGAGGCCGAGGTGTTGTAAATCTCGACGTAACTCGCGCCCGAGAAGACCGGGTGGTACATGATTTCGTTGATCACGACCTTGTCCTGCGGTTGCTCGTTCAGGCCGGTGTAAGTGATGTGGATAGTCCCCGAGACGCCCGCCACCGGCATGCCTTTCGGATCAATCCCGGTGATCAAGAGTGTGTTGAGGCCGCTCAAAAGCGGAAGGCGAATGACCCAGGTGTTGACCGAGGTCCAGGAAACGGGATACGGCGTCCCATTGACCAGGATCGTCCGCACTTCCAGCGGAGCGGCGCCGGTCAGCGTGATGAGGTTGCGGTTGGTCGTGAAATCAGCGCCGCCATTCGAGGTGATGGCAAAGGTGGATTGATTGGCGGCGATCTGCGACAGAACCACGTTGAGCTTGGCGGCGATAAAGTCCTTGATGCCTTGCGGGCTGCCGATGCCGGCCCCGGCGGCGACCATGCCATTGTAGCGCGCGTCCAGGATTGGATTGGAGCGAGCCGCGGTCATGAAAGTGCGCGAGGCTTGGATGAGCGCCTGCCAATAAATGCGGGAGAAGGGCGGATGATCGTTGCGCGGCCCGTGCTCGTTGCTGCCAATCCCGTAGAGGCTTGCGTCATTCGGATCGCCTCCAAAAGCAAAATCGACATCCCAAAGCAGTTGTTTCCAGGTGTCGTGCTGGGGCTTGTAAGCGAAGGCGTTCTGGCCGCCTCCGTAGGAGAAGCTGTCGTAGTTGTTGTAGAGATGCTGCGTGACATCGATCTTGAACCATTCCTCCACGTCCACCGCGTTGGTCAACACCGTGGTGTAGGCGTCGCTCCCGATGGGGGAGGAGGTCATGGCCACGTCCACGAGCGCGAAGATATTGGTGTAATTATTTTGTTCGGAAGCCGAAACGCTGTGGAGCGGCCAGGTCTGGCGGTAGCGCGCCTGCTTCTTCACTCCGCCGGTGGTGAGATAGCGGTTCAAGTCAGCGCCCACGACGGAGTAACCCGGCTCGCCGGCGCTGTAACCGAGGTCGCCGTATTCGAAGCCGAGTTGCACCTTATGCAGGTCGCCGTTGGGGTCGTCCGGAAACCATTCATTCACCCAGTCGCCGCTGGGCCGCTGCGAATCGAGCATCACCACCTCCCGGCGCTGGCCGTTGGCGAAGAGGAAAACCGCTCGGTCAAAGTTGAACGGCAGCCCGAACTGGGAAGCAAACCAAAACGCCTGGATTTCGGTTTGCGCGGTCGCGTCGCCTCCGCCATTGCCGGGCCGGAGCAAACTCATGGAGGTGTCGCCCAGCACGGGCTCATCCCCGGGAAAGACGAGGTCGTAATCGCAACTCGCGCCCACGGGCGAGTCGTAGCCGGGGGCATGGTAAGGGCTGCCGTGGAACATGCCGCCCGCGTTGTAGATGATGCGGTTGCCGGCGTAAATGAAGGTCATATCCTTTGGGTTGTTGCTCTTCTTCTCTTCGGCGGTCCAACGGTTCACGTTGGTCTGGCTGATCCAGAAGCGATAGTTCCCGAGCGTGCCCGCGCTGGCATTGTCACCCCAGCGGAGAATACACTCCCGAGCCGGGGCGTCGTTCGGAAAGGTGCTGCTGGCGGGAGTGAAGGCATTGTCGATGGCCTGGATGAAAAAGGCGGCCCCGACCCCGGCGGCTTGGGCGGGAATCACCGTGGAATAAAATCCGCCGCCATTGTTGGTCATGGCCAGGGTGGAGTAAGTCGTATTCGGGTCGATGCGATAATTCACCGCCAGGTAGGCGATGCCGTCCGGGTCATCCACGCGCGCCTGGACGAGCACTTGCTGGTTGGCGGCGGGCAGGGCAGGGGAGTGGCGCACGTCGGTAATGGCCGGACCGACATTTGGCGCAGCGATGCTGTTTGGCAAGCCGGGTGTGCCAAGGTTGCGGGCCACCAGCATGGTGCCGGGGCACTCCAGCCAGTTGCCGCGCAGCCGAAGGAGAATGTTGGGATTGCCCTTGAGCCAGCGCACCTTCGCGCGAAGGGTGACTGTGGTGCCGGGCGCCAGGGTGTAAGGCAGTTGGGTCCGAACACGGTTCGAGCCGGTATCGCCGCGGCCGGTCGCGCGAAGATGCAGGCAATGAGCGCTGTTGTAACCTTCGTTCGGTTCCCAACTGGTCTGGTTTTGATTGCCTTGAAAAACCCATCCATCCGCGCCGCTCTCGAACGTCCCATTGCCAATCACATTGGTTCCCCCCGCGGGGATCACTTCCACGTTGTCCAGCAGCGCCTCCCCTGCGCCCATCAGGGTGATGTGCAATTGGTAGGCATCCGCCCAGCCATTATCCATCACGCCGGTGGTCTCAATGTTTACCCACGGGCTTTTGCGGGACTCATCACTGTCCCCCCAGTTAGGCGCCAGCCGGTGGTCGGCGTGAGCGTCGCGCAACTCCAAACTGCTTCCGCCGCCGTGAGACCACGTTCCCCAGCGTCCACCTCCGCCGTAGGTGACCTCGTCCACCGTGACGTGGATAGTATTGGTGACGAACTGACCGGACAAATCGGTGGTGATGAGCAGGTCCGGCATGTTCAAGGCGATGCGGGCGCCGCCGTTTTTAAGGCTGCCACTGTAATTGCCGATGGTGTTGCCGGTCGTGAGGTTGGGATAATTGCTGCGCAGATGCTTCGCGCTTTTCGCGATGACCAGATAGCTGCCGGGCGACATGATCGTACCCGCCGGAATGTTAAACGAAACCGCGTCGCGAATGTGCCATCCGCCCAGGTCCACTGTGTTAGTCCCGCGGTTGAACAGCTCGATGAATTCGTCGTTCGAGTCCGAGGTGACGGGGTCGAACATGACTTCATTGATCACAATGTCCGAAGGCTTGAAGGGCGCGTTGTTCGTGCCGGGAGTTGGATTCAACAAGCGGCTGAAACTTGGCGCGCCATCCGGGTAGCGCCCCATGGCGACGCCGTTCTGTTGCGAGCTGAAGCGGATCGCGTCAACCACGCGCCCATTCGGTTGTTTGAAAAAAATGGTTTCACCATCGGCGGCAAGCCCAAAGCCCAACTGCGTTTCGTCATAAACGGCAAAACCGCGGGGCGCGATGACGGTATTGGTGGGAATGAGGAACTTGTTCGTGGCCGCATCGTCAGTGAGGATACAACCGGCGATATTGACCGCTACGTCGCTATAGTTGTAGAGCTCGACGTAGTCGAGTTGAGGGAGGTCAGTGTGGGCCAGGAACTCATTGATGAAGATCCTTTGGTAGCCGCTCACCTGCGGCACATCCGCAGCCCCTGGATTGCCGCCGAGCGCCACGCTGGCCTCCCAGGCGCGCGGATCACCCTCCCCGTAGCTCGGACGCGCCAGCACCAGAGAATGTCCAGCGCCGTCTGCCGCCACAGGATAAGGCGGATCTCCAGAATAATTCATCTCATACATGACGGCACCCTGGCTGTTCTGGAGGCGTAGCGTGCCGGGGTCGATTCGCAGGCTGTTTGAGCCATCGAATGGCCCGAACACGTTGGTGAAGCTATAGACGGATCGGAAGTCGGCAGGGTTGGCCGCCACTACCAGGTAGCTGTTGGCCGCCATAACTACGTTGGGGGGAAAAACGAAATCTGCCGAGCCGGCTGCGAGTTAAAGATCTCAATGAATTGGAGATTGCGGCCATCCACCCGGTTGGTGGGATGATACATGACTTCGGAGATGACCACCCCATGACGGTGGGTCGTCGGACCGAGTGGCTCGCGGGGGAGCGGCAGCAGGGTCACGCTGAGCGGGCGCCAGGTGAGCGAAAAGGTCCGCTGGGTGTTCGGCAGAATCGAGTTCGGAGTGCTCGCGCGGTCGCGGACGTTGTTCACCGTCAGCGTATTGGTCACGTTGGGCGAGATCGGGGTGGTGGTGAGGATAACGGTGCGGAAATCGACTCCGAACGCGGCCCGGACCACACTGATGCCGTTGTTGATCGTGTAATTGGCGGCATTGGTCCCGGAAGCCGCTTCGACCGGCTCCGAGAACACCACAAACACCACCTGCGGCTCGCCGAGATTGCCCACGGTCAAGATGGTGGGCGGGGTGATGTCAGCCAGAACCGTCAGAACGGCCTCGGCGCTGTTGGTTGTGCCGAAAGCATTGGCAATGAAACAGCGAAAACGGTTCGTATTGTCGGCAAGCGTGACCGGCCCGATCGCCAGAACGTTATTCGTCGCCCCTGGCACATTGGTGCCGTTGCGCAGCCATTGATCATCTGGCTCAGAGTTACAGTGAAAGCGGCGCTCCCGCCTTCAACGACCGTCACGTTCGCTGGCTGCTGGCTGATCAAGGGTGGACCGAGGCCGTAGGGTGTCAGACGGTTGCCCGGAATGGGCCTTTCCTGCGTGCCGTCGGGAAGCTGCCAGCCTGCGGCCACATTATCGCCGCCGCTTCCTTCCTTATGGAGCGCCTCCATGTAATAGCGCTGTCCAGCCGCCAGAGCGATCGTTCCGTAGGCGTAATCCGACCGGTTCGCCGGCAGGTTGGGATTCATCGCCGGGAAGATGGCTGTGGCGTTGGTCCGCCGGTCGATGCTGCCATCCCAATCCCGTGAGCCAGCCCATTGTGGTTCGGCGCAAATCAGGCGCTTCTGGGCAGGCGTTTCATCGGTGCTCAGGTAGAGATACCCCTGATCGTCAGTCGCAATCCAAAAGACGTAATTCCCGGTGGCCGGGGCCGTCACCAGCGCGCGCATCCGCGTGCCGTAATTATCACCAAACTGGCTGGGCGCCTCGAAGAGCGGTTCCAGGGTTTCGAGAGACGGGCTATTGGGAAAGATGGCGCTATTGGTGAGATCGGGGATCGTGCTCCCGCCGATGTTCAGATAAACCTCGCGGAGCACGCCATTGCTCGGCTGGGCAAAAATCGGGTTGGAGAAGAGGATCCCAACGAGGACAACGCCTGCCGTCCGGGCCAATATCGCGGCGGGCGCAAAACAACATTTCATGGTGTAATCTAATGCTCTACTGATAGCACAGATTCGCCCAAAATGACAGGAAAAAACCGCGCTGGCCGTGCATCCGTGCCTCCGCGAGACGAAGGCAGGCAGCAGTGGGGCAGCCGTTCCGGCTGCCGGAGCGGGCGTCTCGCCCGCGAACATTCATGCGCGCACGATCCCCTGAGGAGGCAGGCAAGATGCCTGCCCCACTAATGTTACTGCGCCCGGGGACGGACGCACCCTGCTCATGCTTCGCGCTCCCCGCGTTGGCGGGATGCTTCGTAGAGAAATACTGCGCTGGCGCTGGCGACGTTGAGCGAGTCCACGCCGCTGCTCATGGGGATGGCGACGGCTTCATCGCACGCTGCCAGCACCGAGAGAGAAATGCCGACGCCCTCGCTTCCGAAGACAATGCAGCAATCCTGCGTGAAATCAGCCTGAGAAAGAATCCTGCTGTTAGTATGTGGGTGAGCGGCGATGCAGCGGATTTTTAGCTGGAGCAACCGCTGAAGGGTCTGCGCCAGATTCGGCACTTCCACCACCGGCAGTTGAAAGATCGCCCCCATCGAGCTGCGCACGGCCCGGCGCAGGAGCGGGCTGCTCGAGGTTTCTCCCACGAGCAATGCTTGCACGCCGAGCGCGGCGCTGTTGCGGACCAGCGCGCCCAGGTTTTCCGCGTTCGCCAAACCGTCCACGGCGGCGAACAGCCAGGGCCGGGCGCTGGATTCTAACACTCCCTCGAGCGTGGCGAGGATCGGAATTCTCCCGATGGCCAGCAGTCCCTGATACATGGAAAAGCCGGTAAGTTTCTCCAAGACTTCTTTCTCGGCCAGATAGACCTGAATTTCTTCAGGCCGGACCTCCAGGAATGGCTCGAGGATTTCCAGCCATTTCCCAGGGAGCAGCAACGAGACGACGGTGAAACGGCTTTCCAATAATCGCCGGACGACCTTCTCGCCCTCGGCGACAAAGATCTGCTGGCGGCGATGTTCCAGTTGCTGCCGCATAGTGCGATACGGCTGCAATTCGGGGAGGTCCAGCGAATCAATGTGGTGAACGCGCAGCATGGGAGATACTAAAGCGGACCTATCGTTGTCCCATGCCGCGCAGTCCCTGCTCGCCCAGCCACGGAAGGTGTCGTCGCACGGCCGGTTTTAGTCCGAACGGCTTGATCGCTTTCTCGCGGATGTGCGCAATGGCCTCGTCCACGGAATCGGTGACGTAAATCAGTCCGAGGTCCTTTGGGCTGATGGTGCCGACCTTCGCCATTTTCTCGATGAAGCCGACCATCTCGCGCCAGTACTCAGTGCCCATGATGACGACGGGAAAATTCTCGATCTTGCCGGTCTGGATGAGGGTGAGCGCCTCGAACAGTTCATCGACCGTCCCCACGCCGCCAGGGAACACGACGAAGGCGTAGGAGTATTTGACGAGCAGCGTTTTGCGGACGAAGAAGTAATGCATCGTCACGCAGTGGTCGAGGTAAGCGTTGGGAGCTTGCTCGAATGGCAATGCGATGTTGCAGCCGACGGAGCGCCCGCCTGCGTCCTTCGCGCCGCGGTTGGCGGCCTCCATGATCCCGGGGCCACCGCCGGTCATCACCGTGAAGCCCAGCCGCGCCACCGCCGCCCCCATCTGCCGGGCGAGCTGATAGCCTGGGCTCCCGTCGAGCAACCGGGCCGAACCGAACATGGTGACGCACGGACCCACGAAATGCAGGACGCGAAAGCCACGCAAGAAATCACGCATGACCCGCAGCAACTGGACGAACTCGCCCGTGCGGGAGCGCGGGCCTTCGAGCATGGCATGGTCGGGGGTGGCACTGCGGCGGCTCGACGGTGGCCGCTCTGCCCCCGCTTCGCCTTTTTTGTCCAGGGTGTTGGGGACCTCATCCATTTCGTTCTTATCGCAGATCAGCGAGTGGCCCAACAATTCAGCCTCGCTCTTTCCTTTTTTTCGGCATTGGCATTCACTGGCTACTCTGACAATAGCCGGACTCCCGTCTCTTGGGCCAGAGCTGCCAATGGCTCCGCCAATTGGTCGGAACGCCGGACCACAAGGTCGAGTTGCTGCCAGCCGATGCGGTCGAGTATGCCGACGCGCAAGCGCAAGACATCACGAAAGCCCAGTTTGTCCGACACCACCAGCAGATCAATATCACCACCTCGCGCTCTATCGTCCGCCCGCGAGCCATAAAGATAGACTTGTGCGTCAGGGTCCAAGCGGGCCAACTCCTCCCGAATCGCTCTGACTTCTCTTTCGGTCAATCTCATGTTAACGGGCATTCTCCCAGCGAACTGTCTGAGTGTCAAGTTGGCACTTTATAAGCCTGTAAACAGGTTGACATTCATTCGCCCCCGGTTAACACTCCGCTAAAGCAGGGGATGTCGATCAAAATAAGTGATAACCGAGAGCCAATCGCGAATCACAGATTTAGAGAATGCCTGAACCGTTTAAACTTGTTCGCGTCGGCTCGCTCAGGACGGTAGCCGATTTTCGGAGCCATCTGGCGTCGCTCGGCGTTGAGTTGCCGTGTGAAGATGCCATCGCCACCGGAACGGCTTCGCCGTTGGCGCAACCGGTGAAGCAGCCTGTCATCAATGGCAAGATCATCGGGAATCGGTTCGCCGTTCAGCCGATGGAAGGTTGGGATGGGACGATTACGGGCGGCGCGACGGACGAGGTGCGGCGGCGCTGGCAGCGGTTCGGGGAGAGCGGGGCCAAACTGATTTACGGCGGCGAGGCGATGGCGGTGCGGCCAGATGGGCGGGCGAATCCGAATCAACTCATCATCATCGAGCAGAACAAGATGGACCTGGCCGGCTTGCGCGAGATGCTCGTGCGGGCGCATCGGGAGCGTAATGGGACGACCGACGATCTGGTGATTGGTTTTCAACTCACGCATTCCGGCCGGTTCTGCAAGCCGAACGACCACAAAAGGATGGAGCCGCGCGTGGCTTATCGGCATCCCATCCTGGATAAGAAGTTCAATATCACGAGCGACTCCCAGGTGTTCACGGACGCTGAAATTGAGGAGTTGATCCATGTTTACATAGAGGCGGCGCGCATTGCTTGGGACATCGGCGCCGATTTCGTCGATCTCAAACATTGTCACGGCTATCTGCTGCACGAGTTTCTCAGCGCGTTCACCCGGCCTGGAAAATACGGCGGCTCCTTTGAAAATAGGACGCGGATTCTTCGCGAGATTGTGTCAGGCATTCCGGCCAGCGGAAACAAGATCGAGCTAGGCGTGCGGCTGAGCGGGTTTGATTTCGTCCCGTTCAAACCGGACCCGGCTCTTTCCCAGCCGGGCAAGCCGGGGCCGGGCATTCCGGAAGATTTCGCGCGATACCTTCCGTATCGCTACGCATTTGGAGTAAACCAAAGCCATCCCGTGGAGGCCGATTTGGCGGAGACGTTCCAATTCGCGCAGCTTTGCGGCGAGCTGGGGGTGAAAATCCTGAACCTGAGCGCCGGCTCGCCTTATTACAATCCGCACATCCAGCGGCCTGCCGCTTATCCGCCGTCCGACGGTTATCAGCCGGCGTACGATCCGCTCATCGACGTGGCCCGGCAAATCAACGCCGTCCGCCAGATCAAAGCCAGGGCCCCAGCGAGTCTGATATTGGTGGGAAGCGGCTACAGCTATCTCCAGGAATACTTGCCGCACGTGGCGCAGTACGCGGTTCGGAATGGTTGGACGGATCTGATTGGCCTGGGCCGGATGGTTTTGTCCTATCCGACCATGCTGGCCGATGCGATTGAGAAGGGCAATTTGGCTACGAAATCGATTTGCCGCACTTTCAGCGACTGCACGACCGCGCCACGAAATGGGCTGATCAGCGGCTGCTATCCGTTGGACAAGCACTACACCGGCAAACCGGAGTTTCAGAGACTCAAGGAGATGAAGAAAGCGGTTGACGCTGGCTGATTCGACACAGTGTAGGAGACGAGGTAACGAGGCTCTGCTCTCTGCTGCCGGGGAATAATAAGCCTCCTAACGTCGTCTCCTACAACCCCACTGGTTTGGGACACGGGCTTGCGCGGAGCGCGTTCTGACCAGGCGGGCAGAGCTACTTCGCCAAAGCGACCAGATACCGCTGCATCCGGCCGGCTTCCTCGGTCATTTCCAGGTTCGAGTAGGTCTGATGGAGGTTGGCGCACATGCGCAGGAGCATCCGCCGTGAGCTGACGGGCGAGAGGTATCCATCCTGCAGACTGTGGTTGGTGTGCAGGAGATGTTTTACGCAGTCGGCTTTGGTCCAGAACCGGCCCCGCCGGAAGGCATCGATGTACAGTTCCTTGGTGGTCGATTGGAAACGGCAGATGAAATGCCCGGGCAGCCCAATTCCAGTGACCGGGAGCTTCAACCGGCGGGCGATGAACAGGTAGATCGCGCAAAGGCTGATCGGGTTGCCGGTCCTCCGGTCCACGACCCGGTTCAAATAACAGTTCTCGGGATTCTCGGCGAACTGCTCGTTGCCTGCAAAGCTCAGTGTGTCGAACAGATATTGGTTGATCACTCCCAGGATAAACTCGATTCGAGTGCGCAATTCCGCGGCCCAACTGTCATAGAGCGCCTGGTAAGCCTCGGCGTTGGCGTCCGGGTATTGAGTTTGGGCGAGCAGCCCCGAGGCCAGCTCCAAATCGAATTCCTCCCCATTGTGCAGGCAAAAATCCAGAAACTTCTCATCGCATCCCTTGCGGGCCAGATGATGAACGATTTCCAGGGCGCGCCGCCGCATGAGCGGATCGCTGCTGAGCATCTGCGGTTGCAGCCATTCGCAGGCGACCTGGCCGAAGGAAAGGATTTTGCTCCGCACGATCTTGTAGATGGCGGGATCGTCATCCACCAGAAGGCTGATCAGCGCTGTTCTCTGGCGCTCAGTCAGAGTTTCGCGCGATTCCGTGCTGATGAGCGTCTGCATATCCTGAGTGACCGGGGTATCATGGCAGGATTCCCGGAAACTTTCAAGATCAATTTTTGGAAATCATCAGAAATTCTTCTCGCCACAAGCGCGAACCCAAAAAACCTGGGAGATGCGGCTTACCGTTCCGCGGCGTTGCGGCGATCCGGTGGCTTTTTTTGGGCCTGCTCCGCTTCGTTCAACGTCTGTGCAATCAAATCCCGGGTT
>WNFM01209535.1_pt1 | contig 10809 bp, 11 predicted proteins | sample 5400271 | NCBI WGS metagenome assembly WNFM01 (sample SAMN13153352, study PRJNA577476) | soil metagenome | isolation source: 60 cm saprolite on Douglas fir-dominated hillslope | place: USA:California | collected 2013-09-17 | reverse complement strand
AAGGCTTTCACGGTGTCAATCAGTTTGTCGTCAAATGGAGAAACCACCAGCACCGAATGGGCGGGGTTGCTTGCCACGAACTCGTCGGCAAGGTTTTGTTGCAGGACGATGCGCCCGGTAATCATCAAGCCGAAAGCCGCCACCCCCACTGCAATCGAGAGGACAACCAGCAAGGTTCGGGATTTGTTCAGCCACAGGTCGCGCAGGATTTTTGTGGTACGGATGCTAATCATGAAGCGGCCTGATTGCTACGACGAGCATTGATCACCTCATCCAGATGGTCGCGGAATTGGTCAGATTGGTTAACTAACGTGTCAAAGTCGGCGCGGGTTAGCTCCACTACTTTGACCGGAGTGTGCGAACTGACGCGTACCGTCGCGCTGCGCCGCTTGTCGTCCATCAGCGCCATTTCCCCGAAGTGCTGACCAGCGGCCAATTGGTTAATCAAGGTCTCGCTCCCGTCCGAGGATTCCAGCAGAACCTCGACAGTCCCCTCGATGAGAATATAGAACGAGTCGCCCAGCGTTCCCTGACGGATAATGACTGCTCCCGGCGCATACGTCTGGACCGATAGCGTTTGAGTGAGCGCCAGCAGACTATCCGGGTCCAGCATCGATAGCGCTTCAATTTTCTCGACGATCAGGCGCTGCTCGACAATGTGGGCCAGTTCCTCGCGCAGTGAACGCGAGTCGCTGATCAGTTCATTAAACGAGTCGCTATCGAGGGCCACTGCCGAAACCTCGCCATCGCTGGAGGCTTTCACGGTTGCTGTGCGCAAACCGTTGCCCAGCAAAGCCATTTCGCCAAAATACTGGCCTTGCTTGAGCTGGTTAACATGTAGTTGGTTGCCGTCCGGCTGATCGAGCAGAACATCAACCTTTCCCCGTGTGATTATGTAAAATTTGTCGCCAAGCTCGCCCTGTTGAATGATGTTCGTGTTGGCAGGATAGATATGTGGTTCTACTTTGTGAGTGACTTCGACAAGCTGATCCTGGTTCAGGGCGCCCAGCGCTTGCACCAGATATTCGTTGACGATTTCGCCGTCGGAGATCACGATCGTTCGGTTCGCGTGCTTGACCTGGTTGTTGTCGTGAGTCACCACCAGAATGGTTTTGCCCTCGGCGACGAGCTTTTCAAACAGCAGGAAAATCTGATCAGCACTTTTTGAGTCCAGGCTCCCGGTTGGTTCATCGGCCACAATCAACGGTGGATCGTTCGCCAGAGCGCGTGCAATCGCCACACGCTGCTGCTGACCACCAGAAACGGCACCGGGCAGTTTGTGTGCCTGGGCCGTCATCTCGACCATATCCAGTAAATACATCGCGCGTTCCCGGCGTTCGTGTCGGGTGTGCTGGTGATTCAATTCCATTGCCAGCATGACGTTTTCAATCAACGTTAGCGTGGGCAGCAGTTGGAAGAATTGAAAAACAACGCCAAGGTTGAGTCCGCGCCATTTTGCCAGTTGCGTCTCGGTCAAAGTATGGACAGGCAGCCCACCGATCCAGACTTCGCCACTGGTGGGGCGATCAATACCCGTGAGCATGTTGATAAAGGTCGATTTGCCGCTGCCGGATTTGCCGATAACCGCAATAAATTCCCCGCGTCCAATTTCGCTATTTAAGCCCTTGAGCGCGGTGAAATCCCCGGCGGGAGTCTTGTAAACTTTGACCAGATCACGGATTACCAAAAATGGGTTGGCTGTGGCAGGGCTATCTTTGGACTGGATTGAAGGATACGACGCTGCTGAACTCATTGTGAAATCGACTAGCCCTTCTTAATGCCGATTGCCGTACCGTCACCTACACTGATAATCGTGCTTTCCAAACGCTTATCATCGGCGAGTGCCTTGTTGAAGGTTGCCATGCCACGGTCATCATCGCTTTCCGGCGCGATAATCCGGCCGCCGCGCAGCGCATTGTGGGCGGCAACAATGCCGCCGGGCCGCAGGTTATCTACCGCCCAAGGCAAGTAATTAGGGTAATTCGTCTTATCGGCGTCGAGAAAAACGAAATCGAAGGGACCGAGCGGGGTTAATTTGCGCAGCGATTCGAGGGCGTCCCCTTCACGCAAATCGACGCGATCGGCGACCCCGGCGCGCGCAAAGCTGGCGCGTGCAACCGCCGCGTGCTTCGACGATTTCTCCAGTGTATACAGTTTGCCGTCGGCAGGCAGCGCCCGCGCCAACCATGTACCGCTGTAGCCCGCCAGTGTGCCAATCTCAACTGCTTTGCGCGCACCGATTGCCATCATTAAGAGTTGTAACAGCCGCCCCTCGTGGGCATGAATGCTGATTTGCGGTAAGCCATTGCGGTCGGCTTCGGCCTGAATCCAGCGCAGGGCATCATCCTCGCCAGAAAACAGGTCAATCACATACTGATCAACGCTAGTCAACGTTCGGTCATAACTCGAAGGCGTAGTCATAAATTGTTCTCCTAAAAAGGGCTTCTAAAATGGCGTGGGATTAGCGCGCCAGATACTTGTGGTTCCACTTATAAAAACAAACGTTTGCCGCAGCGAGCCAACGTAAAACATTTCACCCCGCTCAAAGCGTTGCAATTCTCCGTTGGTTCCCGCTTCCGTGTTCGTGGCCCAACCGAGCGCGCCCTTGACGGCGGGGTTATTGTGCCAGACCTTACCAAATCCTCGCACTGGCGTATTGCGGCCTGTCGGCGGAATTTCGCCTGTCGAGGCCGGGTCAACGTTTTCGACCCAGGTGTCATCAAAACGCTGATAGGTGCCATTGTTGTATAGCACGTAGATCACCTTGTTGCCCAGGTCGCCAAGCTGTGAGGCGTAGAGCATAGAGCCATTCTCAAAGGAAAGGGTCGCAGCGGTGATGGCTGTCGCGGGTCCAGCCACACAGCCCAATGACGCCTGTAACCCGCTATCTTGTGCCAGAATCGTGGCAAACCCACCTTGCGCTGCAATGGAGCTAGAGCACTTCGGTGCGGGTGTCTTACTTCGCTTTGGCTCCGGAGAATCGGTAAAAGTGACGGTAAAGGAAGCGGTTAACGATGGCTTCGGGCGGGGTAGAGCCGTGCTGGTTGCCGGGACTAATGTAGGGAAGGTTGGCGGTGTGTCGCTTGCTTCTGGCACCAGAGCGACCACAGCCGTATTGTCGAGCGTCGGGGTATCCTGTTGCGGCGCGGGTGTCGCCGTAACAAAGATCGGCTCTGGTGTGGGAAGCAGACTAGGGAAGCTGCAACCGGAGAGCATAATTGCCAGGGCTGTTCCAACCACAAATGTCTTAAGCACCTTTGCCCCCCAATAGCCCCGCATCAATGACCTGTATCCCTTACCGTTAGAATGGTTGCCAAAGTGCGTTCCAGGCCGTGCAGTCCTTCAAAAGTGCGCAATTATAGAATGGGAGGACGTGCTGTTTATAGTTTTCTTCGCCCACTGCTGGCGCATATCCTCCGTGTCCCGCTCCCGGCACCACCCACAACTGGATGATGTTTGAGGGGTCGGTGGAAGCACTACGCGCTGCGGCGAGTTCATCCCTTGCCCCCGGCAGCGAAACTTCCTGACTACCGTATACCAGATAGATGGGGCGGGGTGGAATATGCCGGATCGCTTCTACCGGGCGCAGTACCGAAACGTCCGCACCCGTGATGAGACGATAGGTAGCTCGTGCGCCAAAGATCATCAGGCTGTCGAAGAATCCTGATGATTGCTGGAACCCCAACTCTTGATCCGCGTCATCGTAGCCGCCTTCAGCCAGCACCGCCGCGATTTCCGGATAACGTGCCGTTGCCAAGAGCGCAGACGCCCCTGCTGCTGAAAAGCCATGTACGGCAATATGATTTAGATTTACATGAATATTGTCGGAGTTTTGGCGTAGATAAGCCAGTGCGTCGCCCAAGTCATCTGCTTCGGAATAGCCGAGCGTCGTAACGCCTTTGCCAGCACACAAGCGCGTCTCATAGGTCAGGATGTTGTAACCACCTGAAGCTAACATCGACCCTTCGTAAAGCATCCCCATTCGACCCGTGTTATAGGGTGTGGGAACAATTATCGTCGCATCCTTGCTGCCCGGAATGAAGTATCCCTTTAGTGTGCCAGCCTGCGACGGAATGCTGATGTCCTGATACTTTAGCCCATAGGTAGCCGGGGTTCGGTCATCGGTCCAGCAAGCCGGGTGTAGCAGACGCCACATGGCCGTTCCGCCGACGGCTATCGGTACGGTAACGACTACCAACCCTAACACAATGACAAGTGTCAGGAATAGTCGCAGCCAATAATTCCTGCGCAGAGTGGAACTCTGTCCGTTTTGTCCAACTACTGAAGTTTCGAGTCGTCGCCCCGTACTGTTGGTTACAGCCACAAGAACCACGCTCAGAGCATATAACGCCACCAGCATGATCGTGATAACGATCATCGTCAACGGATCGACGGTAGGCGTGATGAAAGCTGCAATTATGGACGCACCAACCACCGCGTGACGCCAATACTTGAGCATGGTGCGTGCATTGACAACGCCAAGTTTGCCCAGAACATAGAACACCAGCGGCGTTTCAAAAGCGGCACCGTGCCAAAAAAGAACAGCGGTGATAAAGCCAACATAAGCATCCGCCGTGTAACTCACTTTGAAGACGTCGGATTGGAAGCCCTTTAGAAAGTTGACGTAAGCGGGTACGAGGAAAACCCATGTGAAAATGATGCCGACGAGAAACAGAACTGTCGTAGCGGGCAGCGCCAACAGTATGGACCGTTTCTCCTTGCTGGTCAGCCCCGGCACGATAAACATAAATATCTGATAGGTGATGAGCGGGCTAGCGAATATCGCACCGAGCAACAGCGACACGCGAAAGAACACCACAATCGAATCAGTGGGATCAAGAATCGTGAGTTGTGATCCATAGGTGTCTTTGATGATGTTCAACACAGGGTTGGTAAACACAAACCCGATGCACATCCCGACGCCAACCGCCAGGATCGCACGCATGAGTCGAATGCGCAGCTCTTCGATGTGGTCGAAGAAGCCCATTACGGCCCCTTCCTGAGAAGCGGTCTGGTTCAAGTCTGTTTCAGGAGGCGTGTCTAATTTGGTAGCCATGAATCGTATTTGGGTTTCTCGCTGCTGTCATTCGATTCAGCAGGTGCGGTTGATTGTTCGGTCGAAGTGTCGGAATCTGGCGTAGCTGCGGGTTGTTCAGTGTTATCGGCAGCCGAGGTGGGCGGATTAATAATCTTTGACGCTTCGCGCACGAAGTCGATCCGGCCCGTCGGGATATTCGGCAAGTCCTTGCGAATGTCCAGACCCGACTCAGCCAGTTCTTTCTGGACGGCGTTGAGCGTTTCCTGAAACATCGCCCGCAGTTGCGCCGTATAGCGCCCGGCTGTGTAGGCCCATTGCACCATACGCTTCGGTCCCGCAACAACCAGCATAATGATAAACACTACTGCCAGTTCACCAGGGCCAACTCCCAGGATATTCATTGGCTTGTTTCTCTCCCTAGCTCTTCCCGCAGTTCGGTTTCGTGTGCCGCTAACGAACCAAGAACGCCGTTGATGAACCGTGACGTGTTATCGGAGCCAAAATCCTTGGCAAGTTCAATCGCCTCGTTGATCGCAACTTTGATCGGAGTCTCGGTCAATATTGCAAACTCGTAGATCGCAATGCGTAAAATATTTCGATCAACAATTGCCATCTGCGCGAGCGGCCATTCCGACGCATATTGTTGAATCACCACATCCAGGCGTTCTTTATATTGCAAGACGCCATTGACAAGTTGGAACGCAAACTGCCGAAGGTCGTCTGGCAAGGGATCGGTTTGGGAGTCGGTTTCCAAACGGCCTTCCATCACGTCCGCTACGGTGTGTGCCGTACAGTCAAGTTCGTAAAGGGCCTGAAGCGCGAGATTGCGCGCTGGACGACGATTTCTAGAGGTCACACTGCATACCCTGATAACTTCTCAGCCAGTATCTTAATCGACCTGAGCCGCAAATACGACATCTTCAATATGAATGTTCACCGCGCCCACATGCATACCAATGTTTTCTTCAATGTCCCGCACAACCTGTTTCTGCACATTTTTGCTGATTGTATTGAAGCTCGCTTCGGCATCCACCACAATATAGACATCAATGGTCACGGTTTGGTCTTCAATGACAATCTGGACACCGCGTTCGGCAGGCGTGCGTCGCAGCCAGCGGTTGACACCCCCGGGAGTGCTACCCATCCGCACCACGCCGGGCACGCGTTCGGCGCCAAGACGGATCACCGTCAGAAGGACACTGGATGCGATGCTAATGCGATCCGCAGGCAGCGGTTCCAGCCCCTGCATTTCGACCTTCGCAACATCTGGTGGAACTGGAAGGTTATCCGATTCCGACAAATTCGCCATCCTTCAACCAATCTCGACAATCTGGTTCCTGAAAGTCGATCTTATTATAGACCACAATTGCCAGAGATGGGGCAAGTCTCGCCCTTACCTGTTTAGTCGTTCACCGATTGGTTGGTCCTTATTTCGCTTGGTAATGATTCCCAAATATGAAGTGAAGGAGTTAACCACTATGCCAACGCGTGAAATTCCCCGTGATAAGTGGGTCGAGTTTTTTAAGGACTTTAGCCACGAACATGAAAACTGGCAGGTCAGCCTCAGTGTTAAGGGTAAGGAAAGCACTCACAAAGGCGGAGATACCGAAGTTCGCAAACTGCCGCTCCGTGATATATCCGCTGATGTCAAAGACAAAGAACATACCATCGTGGTCACGGTGGGTACAACTGGTGCCGAAATGATGCGCCACGAAATCGAAGCAGCCTCCACCGTCAAGGTAACCCAAACTGAAGACGGCATCGACTCAGATTTGCAGATTCAGTCAAAAAGTGGGGAAACCACAACGCTAAAGTTAGCGCGTGCCCATATCGGTGAGACTTCCCAGCCGAAATAGCGTTGATGTATATGCCTTCTGGCGTTAGCCCATCACCATGCCACCATCCACCGAAAGCACCTGCCCGGTGATATAGCTTGCCTCGTCGGAAACCAGGAAGGCGACTGCAAAAGCGACGTCCTCGACGGTGCCCCAACGTCCCAGTGGAATATTCTTGTTAAGCTGATCGGTTAGCTCTTGTGGCAGATTAGCAGTCAAGTCTGTGTGGACGAAACCGGGCGCCACAGCGTTTACTGTCACTTCGCGGGAGCCGATCTCGCGGGCTAATGCTTTTGTCAGGCCGATCATCCCGGCTTTGCTGGCACTGTAGTTGGTTTGTCCAGCCTGCCCTGCGATGCCACTCACGCTGGTAATGTTCACAATGCGTCCGTAGCGTTTGCGCATCATGGCCTTTACCGCCACCTTTGAGCAGGTCCAGGCGCTTTTAAGGTTGGTATCCAGCACTGTGTCCCAGTCGTCTTCCTTCATCATCATGATCATGCCGTCGCGGGTGGTCCCGGCGTTATTGACCAGAATGTCGATTTTGCCGAACTGATCAATCGCGACCTTAATGAGCGCCTCTGCGTCATTCATATTGCTTACGTCGGCCTTGACCGCGTTGGCTTTACCACCTGCTGCCTGAATTGCCGCTACGACTTCGTTGGCTGCCTCGGCACTGGCGTTATAGTTCACGATCACTGCCGCGCCGCGCTTTGCCAGTTCCAATGCGATCCCCCGCCCGATGCCCCGTCCAGCACCTGTCACTACCGCAACTTTATCTAGCAATTGTGCCATGAATACTTAAGCTCCTGAAATGAAAAGGATATATAAACAGCGCCTATTATCTGACCGTCCCGAACTTCCCGGTTAGCCAAGCTCAGGCGGACTCTTGGGCGCATCTGGCGCGGAAGGCCCTGTCAACATTCGGGTCAGTATATCAAGTTCTTCCTGACTTAGCGCATCTTTACGTTCCCCAAATGCCTGGGTGAACGCAATATGTTCCAGGGCTATCTGTGTCATGTTCAGCATTGGCAGTTCAGCGGTAGCCCGCTTGGATAGATCGTCGGGTCTAATGAGCAAAAGACTCGTGAGCAGCACCGCCACACCGGCCCACTGAATCGCGTTTAGCTGGTCGTGTAGAAAAACAAAGGACAGGATTAATGCCACCATCGTTTCAAAGATTCCAAAAAGCACCGTTTGCAATGGCCCCAGGTATTTTATGCCAGAAAACAGCAGCAACCGTGCCGCAGCAGTGGTGCCTCCAAGAGCCAGGATGGCAGTAATAGCTTGAGGCTGCTGCGGAATCCAATCCAGGCGGTACATGACGCGCGCCATAACCACTACAATCGCCATCGTCGTCACCACGTAAAGCGTTACGGTTGGCGATGGCATCTCATATAACACCCGCTGACTCAGCACGAGCGTGCCTGCGAACAGGATGGCGTTGCCGACGATCAACCCCACGCCGAGCCAGCTAATTTCGCCAGCGATACCACCCGTAAGCAGAGCCACAGCGAATAGCGCCAGTGTAGCCCGGATAATGGTTCGGGCCGTCAAGGGGTGCCCGCCGAGTCGTGCCAGAATCACGACAAACACCAGATAGGTTGCGTTAAGCAACTGAACCATTGAAGCATTCAGATAATGTAAACCGTTGTAGTAAAATAGCGAACCTATGCCATTTACGGCGCCAACTACCACGCAGCCAAGTAAACCCACCGGGTAAATATAGATATAACGTCGTCCAAAGAGTAAATAGACAGCCCATAAGAAGACGGCTGCAACAACCGTTCGCGTTGCAGCGACTGTAAAAGGATCAGAACCGCCCAGGTAGGCCAGCTTACCGAGTACCGGTGCCATACCCAGGAAAATTGGCGCCATGAGCGCCGCAGTCAACCCACCCCTGTGGGTCGGATGAGGTACATCAGCCATCGTCTGGCCTCATCAGCATCGCACTACTCCTTACCCGGCGCGGCTCGACGGGGGGTAGTAATGCGCGCCTGGATCGGAAGCTCAATATAGAAGGTGCTGCCGGGTAAGTGTTCCTCATCGCGGCCTTCACTAAGTACCCATATTCGTCCGCCGTGGGCCTCGATAATACCCCGACAGATCGGCAACCCCAGACCCAGGCCGCCCCCGCCGAACGCCGTCTTACTGGTTGAATGGAGCTGCGTATCACTTACGGTTGAAAAGCGATCAAAAATTCGTTGCTGATCGGCCTTATTAATCCCGATGCCCGTGTCCTTAACCTGAAGGGTGACAGTCGATGTATCACGAGAAACAAACAGGTTGATCACGCCACCGTCCGGTGTGTACTTGATGGCGTTCCCGATCACGTTGAATATCGCCAGTCGGAGCAAATCAGCGTCTGCCTGGATCGCGCCGTGTCCCTGTTCCTTATCAAAATCCAGCAGCATATTCCGCTGCTGGGCGACCTGCGAAAATTCATCGACGATACCTTGAATTACCTCTACCAGATTTGTTGGGCCTAGCGCCAACTCGATCCGGCCCGTGGCAATGCGGGAGATCGTCAGAATCTCGTTGACCACTTTCGACATGCGCTCAATGGCATCCGCCAGCCCAAACATAAACGACTCAAATTCCTGGCTGCTGGCGCGCAATTGTCGGACAATCTCCGATTCCTGCAACAGGTGGTTATATGCGTATACCAAAGTCAACGGCGTACGGAGTTCATGCGCCGTAAGCTGGATAAAGTCGTCTTTGATCTTGTCGAGACGCCGAAGTTCCGCATTGTTGGCTTCCAGTTCCCGGACCTTAGCGTCCAGCCGTCCGACAACCTCTTGATTGTAGGCGTTGTGTGCTTCCAGTAAAGCGTCGGCTTCGGCAGTGTCCCGCGCCCCGGTGAGATAATATTCGATTTGCCCCGGTAGTTTATCGATGTCGATTGGTTTGGTCAGGTAGCCAGTTGCGCCTGCTGCGATGGCCTTCTCGCGCTCCCCGGCCTGACTAAGCGCAGTTAAGGCTACAATCGGGGTGCTCTGAAAACGATGATCCCCCCGGAGTTTTGTGGTGACTTCACGACCGGACAGGTCTGGCAAGTTAATATCCATCAGGATCAAATCGGGCGGCTGCTTCATCGCAAGGTCAAGCCCTTCGATGCCACGCGAGGCGACCAGGACCTTGTATCCCACAAAAGTCAGCGCCCGCTGCACTAATTGCTGGCTGCCTGGGTCATCCTCAATATACAGAATGGTTGCTCGATTAGTCATAAAACTCACTTCCTATGCGCGCAGGACAAGCTATTTCAGGGTTTCCACGATGCTTTGCAGCAGGTCTTCGTCCATAAATGAGCCTTTTTGCAGCAGCTTGTCGATTTGTCCGCTCAGGCGTTCACGTTCCTGCACGGTCAGTTCTTTGGCAGTCAACACAATTACAGGAATATCGCGAGTCTGTTCGCCCGCTTTAAGCGCGTCAATCACTTTGAAGCCGTCAAAATCGGGCATCATCAAGTCAGTAATCACCAGATCGGGATGAATGCGCTCCGCCAGGACAAGGCCCTCCGCGCCGCCGCCAGCCAGGTGTACCTCATAATTACCGCGCGCTTGCAGAATCCTGCTGATGAGGCGTCCGGCCTCCACGTTATCTTCAATGACCACGACGCGGTGAATGGTATCTTCCATTTGTTCGAGCGCCGAAAGCAAGCCCTCTTCGGGCAGTGATATGCGTTCGTGCTCCACCGTCAGATCAACTTGTTTGGCATAACGATCCCCAAGAATCTGTGTTTCAACGGCAAAGGTGTGCCCGGAGCAATTGATTACGACGACTTCATCGGGTTTGATGATGCCGCGACGTGCCAACTTGAATAATCCCGCAAAGGCCACCGCTGTTGCTGGTTCGACAGACAAACCTTCAGTGCGCGCCAATAAACGGGTCGCGTTGAAGGCTTCCTCGTCAGTGGCAGTCTCCATCGAGCCGCCG
>WNFM01179724.1_pt2 | contig 10811 bp, 11 predicted proteins | sample 5400271 | NCBI WGS metagenome assembly WNFM01 (sample SAMN13153352, study PRJNA577476) | soil metagenome | isolation source: 60 cm saprolite on Douglas fir-dominated hillslope | place: USA:California | collected 2013-09-17 | reverse complement strand
GATCGGACGTAAAAGCGCCGACCGCGCAGAAACAATAGATTCCGGAACGGGCGCGGATCGGCCTCGGCGCCCTTCGCGGGACGATGAATGTAGGACAATGCCTCGCCCATCAGGCCAATCGCTCAGTGGTGTCTATTTCAGCCGGGAAAATCAGGACCGCGGTTGCTCCTTGTGGTCCGAAGTGCTGGTCGATCGTGCCGCCGAGGCTTTTGGCAAGTGATTCAACGATCCCGAGGCCACGCCCACGAATCGCACTTTCTTCGCCCGCGCCGTTGTCCGTGATCCGGCATTCGACGAACGACGTCGACGGCAAACTCTCGGATGACGGAATCTCAAGACAATTGACGAGCGGCATGGGTTGAAGTCCTTTGCTACGGGGCAGCGGAGACAAACAGGGCTTCAAATGCCGAATCCTTGCTTACCTTGCTTACCTTGCTTGGTCGACTTGCAGCGGAGCGTCACCGAGCCAGCGCATGAACTCGCCGACGTGCTGCGCCCATAACTCCGGGTGCGCCATGGTCAGATGGCCAAACGACGTCTCGGAGCCCGGCTGGACGACGAAGCGGCCGAGAGGAACCTGCGGCATCAGGCGCTCGAGCACCTGGAGCACCTCGGGATTGAACTCGTCGTCACCAAAATTGAGCGCAAAGACCTTGGTCTTGATCGAGGCCAGGCCAGGCTCCGGGTCATAGTCGGCGGACGACTCGAGAGAATAGAGGATGTCGTTGGCATCGCCCGCTTCCGCCTGCTTGCGGACATCCGCAACGAACCGGTCCGCCGCCTGTCCGTCGGGTATGATCGACTGAAGGTGCGGCACGCCGTCGATCATCATCCGCAGGATTTCATAGCCCCGTAACCAGCCGGTCGGCGGCTTGGCGTAGTTCCCACCGTTCCATTCGGGGTCGAAGTGGATGTCGTTGGTCACCATCCGCCGCCATAACATGTTGCGGCCCGAGACCTTGATCGGCAGCGAGACCACCGGCATCACCCCGCCCACGGCGTCGGGGTAGGCCTCCGCCCACTGCCAAGCATTCATGCCGCCCATCGACATGCCAAGGATGGCATGCAGGTGATTGATCTCAAGCGCTTCGGTCACAAGTTTGTGCTGCAGATCGACGATGTCACGGTATCCGTAGTTGGGGAAGTTCGCCTTCAGTCCATCGCTCGGCTTGCTTGATTGGCCGTGGCCGACGCTGTCGGGGAAGATCAGGTAATAGCGCCGCGCATCCAATGGCCGTTCAGGATCGAACAGCGCCTTCATATAAGTTGGGCTGAGGAGCGCCAGACCATCGGCTCCCGTCCAGTGCAAGACCAGGACCGCATTGTCGATGTTTCCGTAGGCGTCGCGATGCGGGTGGCCGAGCGTAGCGTAGTGGATGCGTAAACGCGTAATGGTTTCTCCTCCGCGGAACTTGTAGTTCTCGAACCAGGCGTCAGCCTGCCTGACGTTGGCGTTCTTCTCCCGACCCCAGGGGCGTAGGCCAGCCCCTGTTTGGACTTGTGCGCTTTGCGAAGGCGCCGGTTCCTCGGCTGCTGCAAGGGAGGGAAAGCCAAGTGTGACTGTCGCAAAGGCTACAAGGATGCCGGCAAGACTGTCCGCCTTTACAAAGCTTTTCATGTCACGCTCCGGCCCGATCAGTGCCGTCCCCTTTTTGGTTCAATGACGCACATATCTCGTTGGCAACGCGGGTCCGCCGCTTGGTAATTCCAAGGTTGTGCATTGTCCGTTGCGCATTTTCCAATTCAATCGGATGCGATACCCAACATGCCATCAAACGTGAGGGCGAATCTATTGGACGATGGTGTCGTCGTCGATACTTTGGCATCAGTCGGTGCGACGAGCGGCCTCAGCAGACAGAACGCGCCGATCGCCAGCATCCGTACATGCAAGCCGCTTTCGCAGCGTAAGGGTTGCTGAAATCGAAAGATCAAGAGGCATGCGATGTTTGTTCGCGCGGAACGGCGTTGGCACGCTGCGCCTAGCCCTGGTCAAAGGAGAAATTCTCGCCGGGAGCTCCGTAGAGCGTGATCATCAGGTCGTCCGGCGACCCGCACCCTTGGAGGCATGGCTTGGCTGCCCGCCTGGGAGGTCGCGCGCTCGATATCCTGATCGCTTTGATCGCAGCGCTTATTCCGCTTCACGCCGGCGTCCCCGTTCAGCGTGCCGGCGGCTTGGGCTGAGCCGGCGGGGTGCGGAGAAGGAGCATCAGCAGCAATGTGCCGATCACGGCGAAGCCAAGGATCATAAACCCGTCGATAAAGGCCAGCACATAGGCCTGGCCCTGCACGGAGCGGGCCAGGAGCGCGGTCGCGCGCGCATTGGCCTCGGCCTGACCGACCGAGCGTCCCGTCACGGCCTGCGCATAGTCTTGCAGCCGCTGGTCCGTCAACACGGAACCCGTGGTGACGTGCAGCCCGACGAGGTTCGAGTAGAGCTGCTCGCGCATCCGTATGAAGGTTTGCACGAAGGCTGCGCCGAGTTCTGCCCCGAACAGGCGTGCAGTCTGCAGCATCGCGCCGAAAGTGAGAATCTCGCTCGGTTCCAGGTGCTTCAGGCTGAACCAAACCAGCGAGGTCAGCCCTAAGGACTGACCCATCGCCTGTACGACCTGCGAGGGTAAGAAGTTGTCGCCTGCCCAGTCGCCGGTGAGCCCGCCCGCCGTGAAGCAGGCCCAGCCGACGAGCGCAAAGCCGAGGGCCATCGGCAACCGTGCATCAACGAAGCGGAGGATCGTTGCGACCATTGGTGCAAGCAGGAACTGCGGCAGTGCAATCCACACCAGCACACCGCCGACCTCCATCGCCCGATAATTCTGAACCGTCGTGAGGTACTGCGGAATGATGAACGAGGTGGAGAGGATGGCGAAGCGGAAAAAGGTGATGAAAAGGAAAATCAGCGGGAGGTTGCCGCGGACCACGAAGTGCAGGTTGATCCATGGCCGGTCATGAACGAGTTCGTGCACGACGAAGGCGACGAGTAGGAGCCCGCCGCCCAACAGAAGTGCATTGACCAGCCCGGAGTTAAGCCAGTCGAGGCGGTTACCCTGGTCGAGGGCGGCATAGATCAGGCTGAATCCGACGCTCGCGTAGAGTATCCCCGCCCAGTCCGCGGTCTTCAGCAACTCGCGGTTCACCGGCTGGCGCGGCATGCCGAAATAGATGCAGACCATCATGAGCGGTGATAGCAGCGCCGTGTCCCAGAAGATCCATTTCCACGACCAGTAATCGCTGAACCAACCTTCAATCGAAGCGGCGATGTTGAGCGACAACTCCAGATTCATCGCATAGGCTGCGACCCCGTACACCACCAGTCGGGCCGGCAGGTTCTGCACCACGAATCCGATGGTGAGCGGGATGAATGTGCCGGAGGCGAGGCCGCTGACCATCTGGAAGGCCAGGACGAAACGCAGGTCCGGCGAGAATGGCAGGAGCAGGTTGGAAAGCGCGAAGACGGCGCTCGAGATCATCAGCAGCCGGCGCGGACCAAACACCATCCCGAGCCAGGCCGATACCGGCCCAATCAGCATCTGGCCGACGGTGAAGGCGGTGGTGATCCAGGCGCCCTCATCGAAACCGGCGTGGACGGCGCCCCGGACATCGGCAAGGCCGAAGCTCGTGATGCGGCTATCGAGAGTCGATATGATTGAGCCCAGGAGTACGGCGAGTACGCCGATGAAAGGGCGGGTGGTGATGATAGGCCGCGGCTGCGCCGCGCGATCGGCTGGATGACAGAGGGTGCGGACGGGAGCGCCGGCGTCGCGCCAGGAAAACCTCTGGACCATACTCCGGGCAATATCCCGCAGCGCGTTCATCCCGCAGCCTACTGGGCACCAGCGCCCAGGTTGGGCCGGGTCAAGGTCGTGTCGATGGTGGCGATCACGGACATGCCAGGCCGCAGCAGCTCGTCCACCGCCAGATCGGGATCGAGCACAATCTTGACCGGGATGCGCTGCACGACTTTGGTGAAATTGCCCGTCGCGTTGTCGGGAGGCAGCAGCGAGAACTGCGCGCCCGAGGCCGGCGACCAGCTATCGACGTGGCCGTGCAGCACCGTGCCGGGGAAGGCATCTACTGTCACTCGCGCCGGCTGTCCGATGCGAACGCGGGTCATCTGCGTCTCCTTGTAGTTGGCGATGACCCAGACATCAGGCAGTGGCACGACCGAGATGACTTGGGTCCCTATGCTGACATACTGGCCGGGCCGGACCTGGCGCTGGCCGACCATGCCGTCCGCCGGCGCGGTGATGCGGGTATAGCCGAGGTTGATCTCCGCGAGGTCGCGTGCTGCCTGCTGCGCCTTGAGCGTCGCGGTCGCCTGCCTCCTCTGGCTTTCCAGTACATTGAGCTGCTGGCGCTGTTGATCGAGCTGCGCGTGATTAAGCTCAAGCGTGGCCGCGGTTCGCTTCTCGTTGCCGACGGCTTGCTCTGTGAGCTGGTCGGTGCCGGCAACCTTGGTGGCGAGCAGCTTCTGCTGGCGGATCGCCTCAAGATGGTAGCGAGTTAAATCCGCCTCGGTCGCTCTGATCGTCGCCTCGGCCTGTTTTATCAGCACCTCCTGCAAATGCTTCTGCTCTTCGATGTTGTCGATCGCCGCGCGCGCAGCATCGACATTCGCCTGGGCTTGATCGAACTGGGCTCGGTAGTCATCGTCGACTATCTCTACCAGTAGGTCGCCGGCCTTGACCCTCTGGAAGTCCTGCACCGGAACGCTGCGGACGTAGCCCGGACTCTTCGCGGCGAGCGGCGTCATGTCGGCCTGGAGATAGGCGTCGTCGGTGCTCTGCTCCACCGCTGACCCCACCCACCAGTCCCATTCGCGAGCCACTACGACGATTAGGGCGCCAATCAGGAACAAAATAAAGACCCGGATTCCGGTGCCCAACCACGGAAAGGAGCGGGGCGACTTCGTGGGCCGGCGAAATGCGCTCACGGCGTCGACGGACGGCTTGTCAGCATGCGGCGCTACGGCATCCATGTCGGGTGCATCCTTTCTATGCCATAACGCAGGACGCCTCAGCGAACAGGCGCGGGTGTGGCCTTCGTGTGCCAAACGGGCCCCTTTAGACCCGGTAGCGGTCACGTAGAGGTACTCCAAAGGCCGAAAGGATGGCCCGGTGGATTGCGTCAAGAGGTTCCTTGACCTGCTCCTTGCTACGGCCTTCGTAGGCATCGACACGAAGAAAAGGCATTGGAAGTCCTCCCCTCTTTCCTGAAGAGATTGACTTATTGCGAGGCGCCGCAGTTATAGGCAGAGACGTGCTTTCCCCCCTTGTGAGAACTTATAAGTTTTTATATGCGCTGCACGGCGCGTGAGCCTCGGGCGGAACGCCGTCACGCCGGCGTGAAGTCCGGTATGTCCGCCTTCGAGGAGGAGACCTTCTGACCTGTCGCCAACTCGCCGTCTTCGATGGCGACGACGAGAGACGATGCGGCAGCGCAAGCTGGATTTCCTGAACCAGAAGACCGACCGCGGTATTTATAATCCGCATGGCATCCAAGATCCGGTTTCGCCCTACGAGGTGCTCGCGGGCTCGATCATCGCGGGCAGCCTGCTTACCGGGATCAACTCCGATCTCCCCGGCGAGGTGTCCGCGGTCTATCCGACCTTCGCTCCTCCCGGCCGTTGGCTTATCGAGCGGCTAAAACTATGTGCCAACAAGCTCGCGGCACAGGCCTGGATGATTCGCGCGGCCGCTAGTCGCAACCAGGGCGAGAGAATGCCTAGACGTCGACGCCGGGGCGTGGGGCGTGTTCGTCGTCTGAGCCGAAGTTGACGACATCAATGGTCTGGTCGGGATGCTGCAGTGGTGCCTCGCCCGCAAGGATCATGACGTGACGATCGTGGGAACGGGCTTCTTCGCGCCGCCGGGCACGTAGAACCATCCACGAAGAGTGAGGCCTTCGGCATTGAATTCGATACCGCGGCGCATGGTCATCCTCGTTCGGTTGGAGTTGATTGCCCTCCAGCGATCGGCTGATCTCTACCGTCTGCCGCGAGAAATGCTTGCGCGATATTGTTTTTCTACCGTCCGCCTCAAGAAATGCTTGCGCGATATTGTTGCGATTTGCGCGGGCTTGCGCAAATCCGCAGGACAGCTCTCGTCTTCGGTGCATGTTCTTACGTTGTTAGTTTGATGGCCGCGCTTCGCAAGACTGTACGCAGATCGGGATGCTCTCAGAGCGGCATATGTGGAGAGCGACGCCTGCGTGCGGGGTCGTTCGGACCGGCACGACTGGCGCCTTGTTCTTGCGCAAGGCGTCGATCACTCGTCGATCCAGGTTCAGATGCGCCTGCACCAATTCCGGCGGAGTCAGCGCCATCCATGTGTCCAGCGACAAATCGGCAAAGTAGCTGCTCTTGAACATCTCCAGAAAGCGCAGCGGCGTCGTGCCTGTATTCTCGACGTAGTGGTCCATGGCAAACGGGACATAGCCGACGTCGCCGGCCTGGAAATCGAAGGTGCGCGCCTGGCCGGAAGCCCCGAACACGACCATGCGTCCCTGTCCTTCGATGTAATATTGCCATTCGTCGGCGTTGGGGTGCCAATGCATCTCGCGCAGCCCACCCGGATTAACCTCGACCAGCGCCGCGGCGATGGTGGTGTCGACCGGGAAATTCCTGGAATCGCTGATCCGCACTGTTCCGCTGCTCGTCTTGATCGGTTCCTGCGCCATCAGCCGGTGGCTGAACGTCTGCGGTACCGCAGTTGCTCCCGGGATCTTGTCTGCGCTGAGCGGCCCCGGCACGGGAGCCGGAAACATATAGAGTTCGCCGGGATCGGGTGTATGGCCGAACAGCGCGGCCGGCACGCCGAAATTTTTCCCCAGAACTTCGTTTGGCGTGTGCTTGAACCAATCGCTGATATTGAACGTGTTGTATTCGTCGAAGGAGCCATCATCGAAAACCAGAAGGAATTCGGCACCGTCGGGCTCAAGGCCCTGGATCAGAGTGCGGAATGCCCGATGGGAAATACCACAGGTCGCCCACGCCCACGTCATCGACGAAGTTCCGGCCTTGTGCGTCCACGGCCGTGATGCGCGCGTTGACGTACAACATGTACGCCCACTCGGCGGCCTTGTGCCAATGCATCTCGCGCACGCTCCCGCGGTTTAGACGCATGTTCGTGCCGGCGATCGTCGTGGCGACGCCGAACTCGCGCACGGTCACCTGACGGGTCCAGCCGCCCGTAAACAGCCCCGTACTGGCGTCGGAGAAGGAGAAACGCAAGTTCGGCAGCGAACCGTGATCGGTGGAGGGCGGCACGAGCACGTCGGGGTTCTGTCTATCTCGCATCAGGTTGCGTGGACCAGGATCGGTGCCGCCGTGACCCGGACGCTGGGGTTGTGGAATGCCCTCGACGGTTTGCGCGGCGGCTATGTTGGCGGCCGTCAAGAGACCCCCGGCAGCGGTCGCTGCCAGCATGTTACGACGTGAGATCGGTTGCATGACTTCCTCTCTTTGACAGCGCGGCTCAAGATGCATCAAGACGCCACGGGTCAGGGTGCATCAAGCGTGACGGCGAATCTATTGGACGATGGTGTCGCCGATACTTTGGGATCGGCATATTCGTACCAAAGAAAGTCAACTGGCCGCGCCGAGAAGGGCGCGCGAGAGCGCCGCGTCGAGCCCGCGCGCGACGATGCTCACCTGCTCGTCCTTGAACTGTCCAAATACGGAAGATGGCTGGTCGTATTCGAAGACAGCGTGCCCGGCCTCATCTTCGTACAGCACCACGCGGATTGGGGCATATTGCGCCGCCCCGAGTCGATGTCTTGTCATGAGCGAGGCCGTAATGGCATTGCCGATGTCAAACTGTCGCGCGTTGCGCGCACGACCAGCGATTTGCAGCAGCGCGCCGTGATCTCGAACAAGGAAGATCGACAGTTCCGGACCATGCTCGCGTTCATGATCGACACGCTCGATATCTCCGTTGGCGAGGAGCTCGAGAATTCCTGGATCGAGTCGGGGCACAGCCCTCTCGAGCGCGGCGCGCACGTCCGGAAACGGTTTGGAGGATTCGATCCTAATATGTTCGACGGTGACGCTCCGGCTTGTGAGTGTTGGCGGAGATCGATCGGCTTCGCTTGACATGGTTCTGACCTTTATTGTGCGCAATGGAAGAGATCGGGTTCGATCTTTCCAACAAGAGGGCCGCCGAGGTCGGCGGTAGCTGCGCGAGACGGGAGCCGATTCAAGCGGCGCTTATTGGCATCAGAGAAGAAACCGTCGCCGAATTGGAGAGCTTGTCCACGCGCGGGCCACCTCATCGGTTATCGTGAGGTTGTTCCAGCCTTAGACGGATCGTCGGCCGGGTTCACATAGGTGATCGCCAATGGCCCCTGGCCGTGAAGTTGGATCACGGTGGCGCTGCTCGCCCACGCGTAATGGTTCATTTTTGCCGGCATCGACAGGAATGCCCCGGCCTTGAGCGTTTGCGCGTGCTTCTTGTCGAGCTGGTCGCCCATGCCGATGTTGAAGGTTCCGGAGATGACGGTGAAGTTCTCGGTCCCGGGATGATTGTGCGCCGGAAACGCGTAACCGGCCGGCATCTTTTCCCGAACGACGTACAGACCGCTGCCGTAGGGATCACCGGAGATCACGGCGAATTGCATTCCTTTGGCAAAAACGGGTGGAGCGGGCCCCCACTTGATCGCGTCGGGTGTCGCGACCGTCATTTCCTCTGCCAAGCCGACCGATGCCGTCAACGAGAGTGCAAGGATGCCGAGTGCAAGCTTGACCATGTCCATCCTCCTGGATCTTGGGGTGGAGTTCCAAGGCTGCGTCACCTGATGCGATACACAGATGCCATCAAGCGTGAAGGCGAATCTATTGGACGATGGTGTCGTCGATACTTTGGGATCGATCGACGCGGCGAGCGGCGTTGACACTTCGCTTTCCGTCAACGCCTCGGACAGCGCGTGATCGGGAATCCGGTTGATTGACTCGGCTGTCATTCCGGAGCGCGGCTGAAGCCCACGAGTCCGCAATCCATAGTCACGAACCGTGGAGTGTCATCGAGCGTGCCTTTGTTCCCTCGAAGTCGACTCCGTCTCGCCGCAGACCGACACCAAGGTATGATGGACGTTCGCCCGCAGAGGGGCGCACATTGCTGTTACGGCGTGCCTCACGAAAGGACCGCAAGGACCGGAATGGAAAACGAGTTCCGCCGCGTCGTCGACGCGCTTCCCGGATTGATATGGACTTCGCGCCCTGACGGGCACATCGACTTCCTCAATCAAAGCTGGTGCGAATATACCGGCCTTAGCGTTGGCGAAGCCGGTGGCCAGGGGTGGCAGACTGCGATCCACCCCGAAGACCTGCCTGACCTGCTCGAGCGCTGGCGATCCATACTGGCTTCCGGCGAGCCACGTGAAATGGAAGTGCGCCTGCGGCGCTTCGACGGGGAGTATCGCTGGTTCCTCTTCCGTACTTGCCCATTAGCCGACGCATCCGGACAGGTCGCTAAATGGTGCGGAATGAACATCGATATCGAAGACCGAAGGCGGTCTGAGGAAACCCAGCGTGCGCATTGGTGGCTTTCATCGTCTGCGCGCGAGCATCATTTTCGCTCAGTCGGCGATGACATTCCGGGCCTCGCCACTCTCATGACATCGGCTGGTGAAGTCGAGATCGCCAACCGCCAGGTCCTGGAATATTTCGGTGCTACGCTCAAGGAACTGAAGGGGTGGGCGATCGCCGACACCGTCCATCTGGATGACCTCCCCGATATCCTCGCCGCGTGGAGGGGGGCGGTCGAAACCGGCCATCCGTACGACGCTGAGGCCCGCCTCCGCCGTGCCGATGGGGTCTATCGCTGGTTCCACACGCGCGGCTTCCCCTTGCGAGATACGGATGGGCGCATCGTCCTTTGGTACCTCTTGCATACCGACATCGACGATCGGAAGCTGGCAGAAGATCTGCTCGCCGGTGAAAAGCGGTTACTCGAAATGGTGGCGAGCGGCCAGTCGATGTCGGGAATACTCGAAGCGCTCTGTCGGTTTGTCGAAGGCACGGTCCCCGGGTGTCATTGCAGCGTCGTGTTGGTCGATCGAAGCGACACGCGTCTCGAACAGGGAGCCGCGCCGAGCCTTCCGGCCAGCTTCATCAACTGCATCAATGGCCGACCCGTAAACGCCGATTCGGGCCCATGCGGGATGGCGGCGCACCTGAACGAGCAAGTCATTGCGGCCGACCTCACGTCGGAAACACGATGGTACGCATGGTGCCCAATGGCCTTGTCCCATGGGTTGCGAGCGTGCTGGTCAACGCCGATCTCGTCCACGGCCGGCAAAGTCTTGGGCACGTTCGCGATCTACTACGACGAGCCCAGAACGCCGACGAAGGGCGAACAGAGTCTCATCGAGCAGCTCACCCACATTGCGACCATCGCCGTGGAGCGCGCGCAGAATGACGCCGCGCTGAAGCGAAGCGAGGCGTTTCTCACAGAAGCCCAGCACCTCAGTTCAACGGGCAGCTTTTCGCACTGTGTGGAGACGGACGAAATTACATGGTCGGGAGAACTCTATCGCATTTTTGAGTTTGACGAGTCGGTGCCTTTGACAACCGAGCTAATCTGCTCGCGGTTCGACCCGGAAGACCTCCCATTTGTACGTGAAATGATTGAGCGGACGCACGCCGGCGACATCGTAGAGTTTGAGCGCGAGTTCCGGCTGAGAATGCCCGACGGCTCGGCAAAGTACGTGCACACGATCGCTCATGCCAATCGAGACCAGAATGGTCGACCGGAGTGTATCGGGGCGGTTCAGGACGTGACGGAGCGCCGACTCTCGGAAGAGGCTCTCGGCAAGGT
>WNFM01354321.1_pt1 | contig 10814 bp, 7 predicted proteins | sample 5400271 | NCBI WGS metagenome assembly WNFM01 (sample SAMN13153352, study PRJNA577476) | soil metagenome | isolation source: 60 cm saprolite on Douglas fir-dominated hillslope | place: USA:California | collected 2013-09-17 | reverse complement strand
ACATTTAAGAAGGAGGGATCTGATGATTCTGGAATGGCATCAGCATCGATGAGAATTCTGGCGAGGTCGATCTTGAAGGCGTTGCCGCGCGGTCCTTCGCGCTGCCAGCGACTGCGCCGCTCCTGCATGCCGAGCTGGATCAAGAATAATTCGTCGAAAGCAAGGCGGCGGCGGGCGGTGGTCAGTGCCTGCTCATTTTCAGGGTAGTGGATGTGCGAGATAGCCTCGGGCAAGGGCATGAGCTTACCGGCGGATCGGATTGATGGAGGAAGATGATCCGGGACCATGGCTGCATAGCGATCAACGACCCATTTGGTGAAACGGCGCAGTGCTTTCGGGTGCAGGCCCTCGGTAAGCGCATAGGTGGGCACGAGGCGGCCAGTGTTCAGCAGATCGCCCTGTTCGGGCAGCTCGTGGGTGCGTGCATTGAACTCGATCTTGTTGCCAAAACGCTGCTTGACGCCGGTGACGACAAGGTAGGAACCTTTAGCCGCACTCAATTGTTTCTGCAGATAGGGCTGATTGAACCAGGAGACGCGCAACTTGCCGGACTCATCCGAAATAGTGGCAATGGTGCGCACGCGGCCCCCGCTTGTGCGTATGTTCTCGACATCCCAGATGAGCCCCAGGGTGGTGGTGACCTCACCGAAGGGGACGTTGACGATTTTTTCAAGCTTGCTGTAATCGCGATGTTCGCGCGGGAAGTAGAAGAGCAGGTCACGTACGGTACGGATGCCAAGATGATGCAGGCGCGCGGCAGCAGATGCTCCCACGCCGGGAACAGCAGTTACATCGGCGCTCAGGAGGGCGAGCACGGTGTGGCCCTGTGACATACCTGCATCTAAACGAATGGGACTTTGGGGCGCCCCGGGTGATGGTTTGGCGTCAGTTCTGGGCGCAGGTTTCGCCGTTGCGGTAGGCTTCGACGGAACGGAGGCCCCGGTCTGAGCGTGGAGAGTAGCAGGTGTAGTGGATGTAGCAGGCGTTGATTTACTACGTTGTCCATAGCCGTCCAGGCCGTCGAGTATAGCAAGAGCGGCTCGCAGGCTGGAGGCGCGCTGCATGGGGTCCTGGCGGCGGTAGCCCTCCAGGTGTTCGGTGAAACGGTGGATAGGGGCAAAGTCGAGGCCCGCACTTTTGCAGACGGCTCTCGTTTCATCCGCCCAGCGCACAACGAACAGTTCTAAACCGCCGGGTCTGACAACCGTATCTTGATGGTTGGCGCGCTGTTCAAGTTGTAGGACTTTGCGCGCTCGCGCCACGTACGGAGCGAGCACGGCGTTACTTTGTGTTGACATTTCCACCCTGGTACCCACTACATTTATGTTTTCACTGCCTCAATACTATAGTTGGTAGTTGGAACGTATGTCAAGGTACCAGGATGCATGGCTAGCCTTCCTCTTCTGACTCCTCGTTCTCTACCTCGTCGCCCGCCACATTTCGCCTGCGCTTCTTGGGAAAATCTCTCGCGTATGCCAGGTCGGGCTCGCGGTGTTCCAGCCAATCCATGCAGGCGACGATAACAATCGAGTTGATGGGCAGGCCGGTGCGTTCGCTCGCTGCCTCCAGACGCCGGTATAGCGTCTCACCGAAGCGGATCGTCGTCTGTTTTGTTTCTCCCATAGTGTTTGCCTCCTGGTAATCATAGTGTGCCTGGATCATGTTTCACCTCCTTTGTGAATAAGAAACGACATTGAAATGATAGTATATTAATATCAAGATGTCAATGTGATGTCTTTCTGATTTCTGTTATTATATCTTTGTGTGAGGGCATTTCCAGACTGAGAAAATTGGAGTCAACCGACCATCTTCGAGGCGCTTTTCGTGCTCACGATCAGATATTCCTAGAGCGTGTCTGATTCTCAGAGGCTTCGCCCTCTCGCGCCGGGTACTTGCGCGGCGAAGCCGCGCATAAGGCAAGCGCCGCAGGGGCGAGCAAGTGATCGTGACGGGAATCAGACAGACTCTTATTATTCTGCGGTGTTTATAATATAGATGGCAAATGAGAGATTTGAAAAGGTAGAACAGGTATGACACTTTCTTCTCCACTCTACTGCAATCACTGTGGTGCAGCCAACCAGGACCAGGAAGAACGTTGTTTCGTCTGTGAAGGACCTTTGCATGCTCCTTCGAGGGAACCATTGCTCAAAGAGCGTTATCGTATACTTGTCGCGGTGGGACAGGGCGGCTTTGGGGCTGTCTACAAGGTAGAAGACACCCAGGGTGGAAATCGTCTCCTCGCTATGAAGGAGATCAATTTGAGTGCTCTTACCGCCCAGGAGGCGATTGAAGCTACCGATGCATTCAACCGAGAGGTATATTTGTTATCTGACCTGACACACCCCAACCTGCCATGTATATACGACCACTTCACTGATAGAGAGCATTGGTATCTCGTGATGGACTACATCGAGGGTGAAACACTGGAGCAGTACCTGGATAGAATAGTGAGTGGACGCCTGCCAGTGGAAGAAGTCCTCGATATTGGTATCCAGCTCTGTACAGTGCTCGATTACCTCCATACTCGTGAGCCATCCATCATCTTCCGCGATCTCAAGCCAGCCAATGTGATGCGAACATCTGCCAGTCATCTCTACCTGATTGACTTTGGCATTGCTCGCCACTTTAAACCAGGGCAGCCCAGAGATACCATCCCTCTTGGCTCCCCAGGCTATGCCGCCCCAGAACAATATGGAAGGGCACAGACAACTCCCCGGGCAGATATCTACAGCCTGGGAGCCCTACTTCACCAACTACTGACAGGAAACAACCCCGCGCAGAATCCTTTTCGTTTTGAAAAATCACCAATGCAAGGTCTATCGATTCCTCGTAGGCTCCAGTCATTGGTGTTGCAGATGGTCGACATGGATGTAAACAACAGGCCGTCCAGCATGGTGATTGTCAAGCAAGAATTAGAGCAGATCGTTGCTGCCTCACGGCCCGCCGGGACTCTGCTCTCCACTTGTAACCACCACCGGCTCGTACTGGCTCTGGCCTGGTCGCCAGATGGCACCTATATCGTTTCTAGCACCGCTAATAGCGCTCTGCACGTCATAAATGCTTCGACGGGCGCCCAACTGTTCACCTATCGTGACCCCTTCAGAACGTATGCATGGACATCTTTTCTCGCGTGGTCGCCCGGTGGTGAGTATATCGCTTGTGGTAGCGATGATAGGACGGTGAGGGTATGGCAAGTGGAAGAGGATGTCTCTCTCACGATGAAGCGAACGTTTACCTATCGGGGTCATACAAACTGGGTCAATGTTGTAGCATGGGCACCAGATGGCAAGCGAATCGCTTCTGGAAGCGATGATAAAACTGTACAAGTGTGGCAGATAGGCAGTACTGTTAAAGATGCTGAGACCCAGATCTATCGCGGTCACTCCTTGTGGGTGGTGACCTTAGCGTGGTCGCCTGACGGCAACTACATTGCTTCTGGTGGGAATGACGCAACCATCCATATCTGGGATGTTGGCAGGAAGGAGACGGCTCTCATCTACCGCGATCATCCCTATGGAGTCAATGCCCTGGCCTGGTCGCCTGATGGAGCACGTATCGCCTCTTGCTCCTGGGATAACATCGTACGAGTTTGGGATGTCGTCACCGGGAACACACTTTTCACCTATCACAGTCTTTCCGATTGGGTCAATGCCGTAGCATGGTCGCCTGATGGCACTCGCATCGCTTCTGGAGGCCGTGATAAGACGGTGCAGGTGTGGGATGCAGTCACAGGCCACGTCATATTTACCTATCACGGTCACAAGAGTTGGATATATACTGTAGCATGGTCGCCCGATGGGACACGCATTGCCTCGGCAGGCAACGACGGGACAGTACAGGTCTGGCAGGCCATTTGACCACTTCGACTGCCCAAATATGTCCGGCAATTACGTCCAAGTGTCGCTATGCCACATCCCCATTGTGGTTTGTTTCGATCAAGTACAGCAGCTCCTTTATGGTGAAGGGTTTGCGCAGCACATGCACGCGTGGGAAGCGGGAGCGTACCTCTTCGAGCTGGCTTTCACTCGCTGCAGATATAACAATGATGGGAAGCGTCTCCGGGGAAATAGTACGGTGGAGGTAGTCGATGACGGCCGCGCCGGACAGCACGCCAGGAAGCAAGAGGTCAATGATCACCAGGTCGTAGGGCGGAGGTTCGTGTTGATCGCGGTCGATGAAGAGCCTCTCCACGAGAGAGTGACCGAAGACGTGCGGGTAGACCTGGTGCCCGGCGATCTCCAGCGCAGTTGTCAGGTAGTCGCTGATGGCATGGTTGTCCTCGAGCAGTCCAATCTTCATCCAGACGATTTCCTCTCCGGGGGGTTCTACAGTTTACCTGGTCTCACTATAGCGGATAGGCCGGTGAAAGTCAATGCGGCGCGACTAACTGCTATTGCGCTGGTTGTGTCAAGCTGACTTCTCTTGCCGTTCCTCCTCCGGCGCTGTGAAGTGAATTTCTAGCGCTTTGTTGACGAAACGGGCCAGTTTTGCCTCCTGGTTTGCCAGCACAGACGGGAGTGTAATGTCACGTTTGAAGGTGCCGATCTCGACGATCATCTCGTCGCCTTTTTTGGTCATGAGCACTTTGTCCATTTCCACGTGCGGTAGTGGGAGACGGAGCACATAGGTATCGCCGACGCGCGTCACTTCCTGTACCTGGCCGCGATAAAAAATCTGTGTTGGGTCCTGGTCACCGAAGATGGTCTGAGCCAGGTCGGTGAGCTGGGGAATACCGATGATCTCGTGGGAGTAGTAAGGGACCTCCCAGATGGGCAGCGGCGCAAAGGTCTGGTGAATTTGCTGGCGCAGTTTCTCCTGGTTGCCATAGATTTCCTGCATGAAGGTATCTTGATAATTGCCTGGCTGGATAACGCGGTTGCAGATGACGCTATCAATGGGATAGCCAAAGAGGGCAAGGTAGGTTTCAGCGCGCAATGCCTCTTTGATGACCATGCGCTCCGGGTTGACGACAGGACGATAGGAACTGATCTCGGGATTGCTTAACACTGCGCGCAGTGTTTTAACTCGCTCGCTCATGGTTTGCACGGCATCGAGTATTTCGATGGAAGGCACAAAGGCTTTGATAAGCGGCCGGGCAAGGTTGAGGGCGCTGCTGCCGGTGATGCGCTCGGCATACCACTGGAAGGTATCGGGCATGCTGAGGAGTCGCACGGTCTCACCGGTGGGAGCGGCATCGATGATAACCACTTCGAAGTTGTGGTCGCGAGCATTGCGATAGATGTTGGTGAGGCCGACGATTTCATCCATGCCGGGGATGAGGGCCAGCTCTTCTGCCATGATTCCATCCATGCCCTGCTTGCGCAGTACTTTGCTCATCGCGTCCTGCACTTTGCTCCAGCCGCGGCGCATCTCGTCCAGTACGTTGACTTCCTGCGCCCAGAGGTTGGGTGACAGTGGTCTGGGATCCGAGGCAAGCTGGGTATTCAAGCAATCAGCGAGGCTATGCGCCAGGTCGGTACTCACAACGAGTGTACGTTTGCCCAGCAGTGCGGAGCGCACTGCTGTGGCCGCGGCGACGGTTGTTTTACCTACGCCGCCTTTTCCAAGGTAAAGTATTATACGCATGGTCATCCTTACTCTTCAAACAGGTTTCACGGCTTGTTATCTCTATGTACGTAAGTTTCCACCTTCCGGTTATAAAGCAGGGATTATTTTATGAAATAGCCAGTTCTTCTCACGCGATATACAAGGTTCTATCAGAGCGTGTCTGATTCTCAGAGGCTTCGCCCTCTCGCGCCGGGTGCTCGCGCGGCGAGGCCGCGCAAAAGAGTATTTTCCACACAATAAAATACATCAGGCGAGCGCCGCGGGCGCGAGCAAGCGATCGTGATGGAAATCAGACAACCTCTCAATTTGGGGAAGATTTACCGGATGATAGAGAATCTACCAAAAAAGAACCTGGCACCCGCAAGGGGTGCCACTACGTTTATGATTATTATATTATGTTGTAGTAGCTCTCTACGGGTGCCAGGCCGGATCTATGTCAAGCGCCAGGTTTTAGGGTTCCAATTTGCCGCTGATGACCAGCAGCTTGAGGAACTCAAGGTGGCGCACTACCTCAATGCGATCGCTACCGCCGCTCTGATACCACTGGCGAAGCCAGAGTAACGAGGCAATTTCATCAGTCGTGAAACCGCATTGGACCAGGGTTTCCATTTCGCTCGTAGCGGTCTCTGAGTTTTGTACCATCTCAAGTGGTTGCGTCTGTGGATTCATTAGGATACCTTCTTCCTCGCAGCGAGGCGTCCTCTCACTGCATTTGCCCGCCGTTTTCTCGACTCGTTTCTTGCCGCCGTCTACCTGGTTGGGCCCTTCACTATAGTAGACGCACGACTCTATACTTTTTCAAATATCAATATTTATAACACTGTAGCTACTTATCTTATTCTTTATATACTAAGCATAAGCGGTAACAAGTGCCGTGTCTATCTACCAGACAACTCATGAACGGTGAAATACGTCACAAATGGATCACACTTGTGATGCTGTATATACGTTTGGAAGGCCACAAAAGTTCTAAAATAAGGGCAGGGAAATTTCATAATAAATTTAGAACCAGGGTGGCAGCGCTAAAGAGTCCTTCCCCTACATATATTAACGTGGGAAAGTTACAAATTGGGGCTTCATGGCAGCGGCAAGAGCTTCATGGCACCCGCAAGGGGTGCCACTACTATACTACGCTCCGGGGGCCCTGCCATGCTGCTATCCACGTTCGAAGCACAAAAGAATACACCCAGCATCTATGGGAGCGCCGCCAGATATGATATACTCTGCTTGTTGGAAGCCCTTGCGCAGTTTTTCTCCCTATTCACCTGGAAGGAGCGCGCTATGTCCCTGGTTCAAACAGAGAAGCTGCTGCTCTTTTTTTCTTATGCGCGGCAGGACAGGGGACTGCGGGATAAGCTAGAGGAACACCTGAGCAATTTAAAATATCGCGGACTCATCTCAACGTGGCATATACGAGAGATTGGCGCCGGTGAGGACTGGCAGCAGCAGGTTGACATACACCTCGAGAGCGCCCATATAATTCTCCTGTTGATCAGTTCCTCCTTTATGGCCTCGCAGTATTGCTATAGTATGGAAATGACGCGAGCGATGGAACGCCACCAGCAAAGCAAGGCGCTTGTCATCCCTGTCCTGCTGCGCCCCGTGCTCTTTACCGGCGCGCCATTTGCCATGCTCAAAATGCTGCCCACTAACGGGAAACCGGTGGCGAGCTGGCGCAACCGCGATAGCGCCTTCGTTGATATTGCGCTGGGCATTGAGCGCGTGGTGCGAGAGGAGGCGACGAAAAGCACGGTGTTTGGCCAGCCGTCACAGCCACCAGGACAGGTAGCCCCGGGATGGGGAGGGCAGTTGGGCCAGCCACAGCAGCCTGCATGGCCAGTCATCGATCAAGCACCACCGTATCAGCAATACCAGCAATCTCCTCCATCGCCTGGCTATCTTCCCCAGCGCCGTCGCTCAGTCGCGTCCCTGGGCCTTGCTCTTGTAAGTCTTCTCGTGCTGGGCATAGCCTTCGCAGGCGCCTTTTTTGTGCTTCGCAGTCCCAGCAGCTCTCCTGTGCCTACCTTCCCCGGTGTTCTTGCCATCGCCCTCGCGCTGCTGGGCATACTAATCGCTATTCTCCTCATAATTTTATGGCGAAGAATCATTCAAGCCCGCCGGCGTGTGAAAGTGATAGAAGAAGCTGAACAGCAGCGGCGAGAAGAGACCCGCAGGCGCGAACAAGAAGAAGCTGAGCAGCAGCGACGGGAAGAGACCCGCGAGCGCGAGCAAGAAGAAGACTATTATGAGCAGGCGCTGCAAGCCTATGACCGGTCGCCGTACCTCGATCCCCTGGCTCGTAGAGGAAAGGGGAATGCGCTCGCCGCGCTCGGACGCTACGACGAGGCGCTGCAATCATTGTACCTATCAGCGATACTCGACCCTCGCTCTGCTACATACGCTCGCATGGGTGACGTCTACCTGGCGCTGCGTCGATACAGCGATGCTGTAACCGCGTACGAGCGGGCTATTGCGTTTGATCCCCAGCTCGCCCCCGCGTACGCTTCCTTGGGCGATGCCCTGGAGCAGTTGGGGCGAACCCAGGATGCTGAACAGGCTCGCGAGCAGGCAAAGCAGCTCGAGCACCTGTAGGGGCGAGGGTGGGGTAGAGCGGATGGGTGGGCCTTTATGGTCGCCCGCGCCGGGGGATAGTGTGGCCCGCGTCGGCCACATCGCCTGGGCCGATGAGACCGTCGGGAGGCATATGCAAGGACGGCGGGCGGCCATAAAGGCCCCCACCCAACCCAACACCACTCCCGCCCCTACGGAATTGTGGATGCCTGTTGGGCGACCGCGAGGGTCGCCCGTACATATTTATGAACTGCGCACAACAATATTGACCAGGCGCCCCGGCACGTAGATGATGTTGCGCACGGTGGCATCGCCGATGAAGGAGGCAACGCGCGGATTGTCCAGCGCCAGTTTACGCACAGCGTCCTCGGCGATGCCGGTGGGAACCTCGATGCGTTCGCGCACTTTGCCGTTGACCTGCACGACCAGTGTGAAGGTTTCGTCTCGCGTCAGCGCCTCGTCATAGGTCGGCCAACTGGTCAGGTGAATACTGCCGCTGTGGCCTGTCATGTGCCATAGTTCTTCGGCAATGTGCGGCGCCATGGGGGCCAGCAGTTGCATCATCGTCTCCAGCGTATTGCGGAAGGCAGCGCTGCGTGCTACTGGCTCGTTTTGCTGCTTGATCAGCGCGTTGTTGCACTCCATCAGCGCGGCCAGGGCCGTGTTGAAATGGAAAACGCTCAGGTCCTCGGTGACGCGCTTGATGGTCTTGTTGCGCAGGCGCTCGATGGCACTACTTTCACTCGTCTCCTTGCTGCTTACTGGACCCGCTGTCCAGGACTCATTGACCAGGCTCCAGAAGCGGTTCAGGAAGCGCCAGACGCCTTCCAGGTTTTCGGCTTTGAAGGACCCGCCCTGGTCGAATGGCCCCATGAACATCATGTAGCAGCGCACGGTGTCCGCACCATACTTCTCGACGTATGCGTCGGGAGCCTCGACGTTGCCGCGTGACTTCGACATTTTTTGACCATCGGGACCCAGGACGGTACCCTGGTGGAACAGGCGCAAGAATGGTTCTCCGAAATGCAAGTGACCCATGTCACGCAGCGCTTTGACAAAGAAGCGAGCGTACAGCAGGTGCATTACAGCATGCTCTGCCCCACCTACATATTGATCGACGGGCAGCCAGCGCTGCATCGCCTCCTGGCTCCACGCCTGCTCGCTATTATGTGGATCAGCATAGCGCAGGAAGTACCAGGACGAACAGATGAAGGTGTCCATGGTATCGACCTCGCGTGTAGCAGGACCGCCACAGATGGGGCAAGTGGTGTTCAAGAACTCCGGCTCGTAGCGCAGCGGCGACTCGCCGGTTGGTTTGAAATGCACGTTCTCAGGCAGCAGGACGGGCAACTGCTCTTCTGGCACGGGCACTGTTCCGTGCTCGGGGCAGTAGACAATGGGGATAGGTGCGCCCCAGTAGCGCTGCCGACTAATCAACCAGTCTCGCAGGCGATAGGTGACCATGAACCTGCCGGTGCCCTGTTCTTCCAGGTACCTGGTGACCCTGGCAATGGCTTCACCGGCAGGTACGCCGTTGAAAGGGCCAGAATTGACCATGACGCCCAGGTGCTCTTTGGCCTCCGACCATGTAGCGGGATCGCCCGGCGCCTCGCCTTCTGGACGGATGACTTCGCGTATAGGAATGCCGAATTTTCGAGCGAACTCGAAGTCGCGCTGGTCATGCGCGGGAACGCCCATGATCGCGCCAGAACCATAGCCCATCAGCACGTAGTCGGCGATCCAGACCGGGACCTGTTCGCCGCTGACGGGATTAGTGATGTAGCCGCCGGTGAAGACGCCAGTCTTCTCTTTTTCTGTGCTCATGCGCTCGATTTCGGTCATATGCCGCGCATGGTCTACATAGGCGTCGACTTCGGCTTTGTGTTCGGGCGTGGTGAGCTTCTCGACCCACGGGTGCTCAGGAGCCAGCACGAAGAAGGTGGCGCCATAGATCGTGTCCGGGCGGGTGGTAAAGACGGGAATTTCTTCACGCTTGCCAGCGATTTCAGTGAAGAAACGGATCTCCGCCCCTTCGCTGCGCCCGATCCAGTTACGCTGCATAGTGACGGTCTTTTCGGGCCACTCGATGCCCGAGAAGTCCAGCAGCTCTTCGGCATAATTGGTGATCTTCAGCAGCCACTGGTCGATTTCCTTGCGGATCACCACGCTGCCGCAGCGCTCACAGGTACCATTCGGCAGCACTTGCTCGTTGGCCAGCGTGGTATTGCAGCCTGGGCACCAGTTAGCAGGCGCTTTTGTGCGATAGGCCAGTCCATGTTTGTAGAATTGCAGGAACAGCCATTCTGTCCACTTATAGTAGTCGGGCAGGCAGGAGACGATCTCCCGGTCCCAGTCCCACTGAGCTCCCATTGAGCGCAGTTGGCGGCGCATCTTGTCGATGTTCGCCAGTGTCCAGGTACGCGCCTGCACACCACGCTTGATGGCGGCGTTCTCAGCAGGCAGGCCGAAGGCATCGAAACCCATGGGCTGCATTACGTTGTAGCCCTGCATGCGCGTGAAGCGGCCATAGGCATCGAAAGGCGAGTAGTTATACCAGTGACCCATATGCAGGTCACCAGATGGATAGGGCAGCATGACCAGGTGATAAAATTTTGTTTTCGGCGAGTCGTCGGGGGCATGATACAGTTGTTCGGCCTCCCAACTGGTTTGCCACT
>WNFM01235124.1_pt2 | contig 10815 bp, 11 predicted proteins | sample 5400271 | NCBI WGS metagenome assembly WNFM01 (sample SAMN13153352, study PRJNA577476) | soil metagenome | isolation source: 60 cm saprolite on Douglas fir-dominated hillslope | place: USA:California | collected 2013-09-17 | reverse complement strand
ATCAATCCGAGGATGGTGTCGGGATTCAGACGGCTGAGTTGTTGGAACAAGTGTTATCCCCCGGTTCGATTCGAGAGCCATTATAGTCGATACCATGGTGGGGATTAGCCGCGGAAATCTTTTCGGCCGGATGGCTGCGTGTACGGCGGCGTGGGTCGCCGCGTGCGCAGCGGCATGCGCGGCGCAGGCACCTGCGCCGGTGCAAAGCGCGCCGCGGATCGGCAGTTCCCCGCGGATCGTCAGTTTGAGCCCGCACATCACCGAATTGCTGTTTGCCGCGGGTGCAGGCGCACTTGTCGTCGGCGTCGACGACGCCAGCGACTACCCCCCCGCCGCCCGGCAAATCCCCCGGCTGGGGGAAGTCGCGGCGCTCGATGTGGAGGGGCTGCTGCGCCTGGCGCCGTCGCTCGTCATCATATGGGAAACCGGTACCCCGCCACGGGTTCGCACCGAACTCGAGCGATTGCATTTGCAGGTGCTGGTCACAGAGCAGCGCAAGCTCGACGATATCGGAGCCGGAACGTCCCCGGCCGCCGATGACGCAGCCCGCCGGTATCGAGCCGATCTCGCCGAACTGCGGACACGCTATGCGGGGAGGACCCGGCTCAAAGTCTTCTACCAGGTGTGGGACCGGCCGTTATACACACTATCGGGCGAACACGTCGTCAGCGAGATGATGTCGCTGTGCGGCGGGGACAATATCTTTGCGGACCTGACGCCGCTGGCGCCCATCGTGGACCGCGAGGCGGTTCTCGCGCGGAATCCGGATGCCATCTTGATAAGCGCCAGCGGCCAGGATGGCTACGCCCAAGCCGCGGATTGGAAGCGATTCCCGAACCTTCAGGCCGTCCGGGACCAGCACGTTTTTGCCGTAAATGACTCTCTGGTCGGCCGAATGGCCCCGCGCATCCTGGATGGCGTCCGGGAGGTGTGTTCGGCCTTGGATAGGGCCCGTGCCGGGCGGCCCCGTCTCCAATAAAAGACATTCGCCCGATGACATTCTGCGGCGTTAGCGTGTAGGCTTTAGAACCTTACTGCGGGAGACAACTGTCATGGCACTTTGGAATGAGAAACCCACACCCGCTGGCGCGGGACCTGCTGCAGCCCCTCAGCCGCAGCCGGAGCGTACCTTCACGGAGCGAACCGAACCGCGTGCGTCGACGAATGATCCGTCGCCGGCCGTCCCGCAGCGCCGTCCGGCTCCGGCTCCCCGGGTCGAGGGCGGAGAATCGGTGATCGCCGCCAATCTGTCGATCGAAGGCAAGATCGAGGGAACCGGCAACGTCAAAATTGCGGGCCGCTTCAAAGGCGATGTCCGCATCGACGGCAATTTCAGCATCGAACCCGGCGCTCATCTGACCGGGCAGGTTCTGGCCGGCATCGTCGTCGTCGGCGGCGAACTGCAGGGCAATATCGAGTCCGCCAAGCGAGTGGATGTTTTGGAAGGCGGAGTCATCGTCGGCGATGTGAAAGCCGGGTCGATCACCGTCGCCGCCGGATCGCGCATGCGCGGACACGTTGAATTCGGCTGGGCAGACGACAAGCCGGTGAAGGCCACCACTGGGTTGACCACCGCCACAGGCGTGCCTACAGCCGCAAGTGTGGCCGGCAAGAGCTAGCCGGCAATGAGCGCCGTTCGTCCGGGTACGCTGGGCGCTACGCGAGTATGTCCGCATTGCAAGGCGCTTGTTCTGCAAAGCGCCAGTATCTGCCCCGGTTGCCAACATCATTTGCGCTTCAATCCCGGCAACACGGAGCCGGAGACGAAGGGCATCTCGGCGCTGCGGGTCGAGGGCACGATCAGTCACCCGGTGCGCGACGAGCAATGCGAATATTGCGTCGTCGTGGCGATAACCAACGAGCGGGGCGAGAAAGTCGCACGGCAGGTCGTCGGGGTCGGGGCCCTGCAGCCGGGCGAACGCCATAAGTACAGTTTTTCGGTTGAATTGATTCCCACGCGCCCGCTCGGCGCGGACCGCCGCCGGAGCTGAACTCAACGTCGCTGAATGCCCTCGATATCGATGAAGCGCAGGAACTCCGCGCGAGTGCTTGGATCGGCGCGGAACGTTCCAAGCATTTTGCTGGTGACCATCGAAACGCCTAGCTTATGCACGCCGCGGGTGGTCATGCATTGGTGGACCGCGTCGATCACCACGCCCACACCCCGCGGCTTCAAGGTCTCGTTGATGCAGGCGGCGATCTGCGCGGTCAGCTTTTCCTGAACTTGAAGCCGCCGCGCGTAGCCGTCGACCACCCTCGCCAGCTTGCTGATACCCACGACCCGTGCCGTGGGCAAATACCCGACGTGCGCGCGGCCGATGATGGGCGCCATGTGATGCTCGCAGAAGGATTCGAACGCGATGTCGCGCAGAATCACCATCTCGTCATAGCCTTCGACTTCTTCAAAGGTTCGCCGCAGGTACTCGCCGGGATCGATGGTATATCCCGAGAACCAGTCGTCGTAGGCGTCGACCACGCGTGTCGGCGTCTCGCGCAGTCCTTCGCGATCCGGGTCATCGCCCGCCCACTTCAGGAGTGTTCGAACCGCCTCTTCCGCGGCATCCCGCGTCACGCCGTATTTCTGTTTTTCGTCCATCGCGCCGGCCCTTCGATCCCTTTTTGATTCTCGCCACACCACCAATTCGCGCCAACACTCATTCGCGCCAATTGCAATTAGGATAGCACTTACGCTGCTGCACCGGAGCGGCGCCGGGGATTCACGGGTTTGCGGCGTACACCACTTCGCCGCGCAGGATCGTCAGTTCGCATTTCAGATTCTTGAGCTCCGGCGACGGGATGCCGTACATATCGCGATCCCACACGGCGATGTCGGCATCCTTGCCGAGCTCGAGTGAACCGATCCGCTGCTCCAGGAAGAGCTGGTGTGCTCCCCAGATCGTGTAGGAGCGGAGCGCTGCGTGAATGTCGACTGCCTCCGCGGTCCCGAACGGATGCGGGCCGTAGTTTCCCTTCAAGGTTTCACGTTCGACGGACGCCCAGAGTCCATAGCGTGCCGCGACCGGGGTTATCGGATAATCCGAGCCGCCGCCCCAATGAATGCCGTGCTTGAGGAAGGTGTCGAGCGGCAGCAGACGCCGCGAACGTTCGGGGCCTAAGTTGCCGGCATAGGTATCGCCGAGCCACCATATGAAGGGCGCCTGTGCTTCGGGATATGCCGCATCATATTTCTCCTCCAGCATCGACATGACCTGAATCGCGTGCTCACTGGGAATGTTTGCATGAATGATGCTGTGCCTGAGCTCCGACGTCGGCCTATCGGCCAGGACTTGTGCATACGTGTCCACCACCCAATCGATGGCGCGATCGCCGATCGCGTGCGTTCCGACGTGAATACCGGCTTGATGAAAGAGCCGCACCATCCGCCGGTATTCTTCGGGCGGGGTTGAGGGATAGCCGGTATTGCCGGCGTCGCGGTCGGTCGAATTCTTGTTCCAATCCATGAACATCCATGCCGTGCGCGCGCCGCCGCTGCCGTCCATGTAGATCTTCGCTCCGCAGGACAGAAGTCTGCCGTCGCCCAGGGACAGCGGGGGTTTTGGTAGGTCGGATATCGTCTTCAAGGCGGCGCGCGCCGATTCCAGCGTGCTGCCCGCATGCCACAGTACACAGACATGCTCCGTCAGCTTTCCCTCGTGCAGCAGGCGGAGGTATGCATCCCAGACGGGCCGCGCAATGTCCGGATCCTTGACGGCCGTAATGCCTTCGCGATGCAGAGTGTCGATGCTCTTCAAAATCCCCTTGCGTTGCTCCTCCGGCGTCGGCGGCGGGACGAGAGCGAGCACCGCGTCCATGGCGGCTTCCTTGAGGACGCCGGTGGGCATGCCCTTGGCGTCGCGATCGATGGTGCCGGCGCTGGGATTCGGCGTGTTTGCGCCGATTCGGCCTAAGCGCAAGGCGGCCGAGTTCGCGACACCATAGTGGCCGGTGGTGTGCATCAACCACACCGGGTTGTGGGGGGAGACCCCATCGAGATCCGCCGCCGTCAGATAACGCCGCTCGGCGAGTTTGCCTTCGTCCCATCCGTCGCCTTGCAGCCACGCACCCGGCTTCAAGGCAGCGACTCCGGCTTGCACTCGGCGCACAGCCTCCCCGACGGTCGACACATCGCTCAAATGCACATGATAGAGCTCATCAACCCCTCCGTCGGCAATGTGCGCATGACTGTCGATGAGTCCGGGCGTTGCCGTTCGACCTCGCAAATCGATGCGCTTGGTCGCGCTGCCGGCGAGGCGCAATATGTCGCGGTCGGTACCCACCGCCATGATTTTTCCATCGCGAATCGCGAGCGCTTGAACGATGGTGTCGCGGGGATCGACCGTGAGAATCCGGCCATTGAACAACACCAACTGCGCCCGTTCGGCGCCGAGCAAGGGGCTCGCGAGACCGCCCTGCATTAGGCCGGCAAGCAGCGCAAGCACGCGGCAAAGATGCCGGGTTCGATTGACTCGGGTGGGCATTAGCGACATCCTGATCTTTTTCGATTTTAGTGGGGAATCATAGTTGAAATACCGCGCGTGCTTGACCTCGATCGCCGTCCTGATCGGATCCGTTTGTCTGCAACCGGCATGGCCCGCCGCCGAGCGCCAGGAAGGCACGCGCAAGATGGCGCACGACATCTTCAAGCAGTTGATCGAGATCAATACCACGGATTCTATCGGAAGCACCACCGTCGCGGCGCAGGCGATGGCGCAACGCTTGCTCGATGCCGGATTCCCTGCGGCCGATGTCACCGTCATCGGACCCAAAGAGCGGAAGGGCAACTTGATCGCCCGCTATCGCGGCAAAGGGGGTAAGACGCTGCGGCCGATTCTCATCATCGGCCACCTCGACGTGGTCGAAGCGCGGCCCGAGGACTGGACCACCGATCCGTTTCAATTCGTCGAGAAGGACGGCTACTACTATGGGCGCGGCACGCAGGACATGAAGGCAAGCGATGCCATCATGGTCACCGATTTCATTCGACTGAAGCAGGAGCGGTTCATACCGGACCGCGACATCATTCTCGCGCTCACCGCCGACGAAGAGGGCGGCACGTCGAACGGAGTGGAATGGCTCTTGAAGAATCACCGCGACCTCATCGATGCCGAGTACGTCCTGAATACGGAGGCGACCGGCGTCGTTACCGATCACGGCAAGCCGTTGACGGTGGAGGTGGTGGCAACCGAAAAGCTGTACGGGGATTACCAGGTCCTGGCCACCAATCCGGGCGGCCACAGTTCGCTGCCCAAGCCGGACAACGCGATCTATCGCGTGGCAGACGCGCTTGCGGCTCTGGAACGGTCACCGTTCCCGTTCGAGCTGAACAGCGTCACCCGGGAGTACTTCGTGCAGATGGCCGCGACCGAAAGCGGTCCGACGGCCGCGGATATTCGAGCCATGCTGGCGACACCGCCCGAGGCAGCGGCAGTCGCGCGGCTGTCCGAGAACACACGCTATAACGCCACTCTGCGCACCACCTGCGTCGCGACCCTGATGAGCGCCGGGCATGCGCCGAACGCGCTGCCGCAAAGGGCCGACGCCAACGTCAACTGCCGCATCTTCCCCGGGCATTCGCAAGAAGAGATTCGCCTGAAGTTGGTGGCGTTATTCAACGACCCAACGCTCACGGTTCGTTACCGCGGCGATGGCGGCGAGCTATCGGATCACGGCTCGGATCGCAAGGCGATGGCGCCGCCGCCTCTGCGTGCCGATGTCATGGATTCTTTGCGCAACGTGGCCGGAAAGTTCTGGCCCGGCGCCGCCGTCGTCCCGATCATGATGATGTGGGCGTCGGACAGCGCCCGGACGATGATGGCGGGGATCCCGAGCTACGGCATTTCGGGGGTCGCGGTCGACCGGAACGACGTCCGCATGCACGGCAAGGACGAGCGCGTGAGCGTCGAGTCATATGACACGGGCGTCGAGTTCTATTACGATTTTCTAAAGAAGCTGACGTCGCGCAATTGATCGACGACCGCCAAGTGGAACATCGAGCAGCTGTTGGTCCATGGGTCCTTCTCATTGCGGCGGGGCTGATGACCTGCGGGCTGCCGGTCGCCGCCGGCTGGGCGGACGAGCCGCCCTCGGTGATGGACGAACTCACCGTGACCGGCGAGCGCACGGGGCCCGGAATGTGGCACGTGCATAACGGTGCCGCGAATCTGTGGATACTGGGAAGCATGTCGCCGCTGCCCAAAGGGATTACGTGGCGCTCGAAGCAATTGGAGCAGATTCTCGACAGCACGAATCAAGTCGTCGTGCCCAAGCCGTTCGAAATCGGTATCGCACGCGTGCTGTGGCTTCTGATCACGGAGCGCGACCTTCTGATGGTCCGGGGCGGCAAGCGGCTCAGGGATGTGATGCCGCCCGACCTGCACGCGCGTTTCGCACTGCAGCGGGCGAAGTACACGGCCGATTCCGACAAGTGGGAGCGGTATCGTCCTATCATCGCCGCCGCCTTTTTGCAGCAAGCTGCGTTCCATCAGGTGGGTTTGTCCACTCGGCTGGATCTGGGCGCGGCGGTTCGCATGCTGGCGAAGAAGCATCACGTGCGCATCGAGGAGCTCAAGATTGCGGGCGTTCACGATGTATTGGATGCCCTGAAGACAATGCCGCCGGCAACGGAGAATTCCTGCGTCGAGGCGTCGCTCGTCACCGTCGAAAAGGACCTGCCGCGCCTGGTCGAACGGGCGAGGGCGTGGGCCACGGGTGACGTGGAGCGCATCGAGCGCCTGCATGAGCCGTCCGAGGTGGATGCGTGCCGTGCTGCGTTGGATGAGGGGGCGGGTGCGAGCGATCTCATCGCTCTCGTAAGGCGGACGTGGCTCGACAGCCTGGAGAAGTATTTGCGCTCCGGCGGTGTGACCGTGGCCGTGGTGAACACGGATATGTTGTTGGAGAAAGGCGGTCTGCTCGACGAGCTGCGGACAAAAGGCTACGACATTGATTCACCGTAAACGCACGATGTGAGCGCCAGGGCGGCGACGTTGCGACAATTCAAACACTCAAAGGAGTCCCCATGACTGACAAGACAGCAATGGTGCACTGGGAAGGCCGAGGCAAGAAAGGCGTCGGCAAGATCAGCACTGAAACCGATGCTCTAAAGTCCTATCCCTACGGGTTCGGCAGCCGCTTCGAGGATGATCGTCGCGGCACCAATCCGGAGGAGCTGTTGGCCGCCGCTCACGCCGCATGCTTCACGATGGCATTTTCCTTCGCCTGCGATACCGCCGGCTTTGCCACGACCGCGATCGACACTCAGGCAAGCGTGAGATTGGTGGCGAAGGGCGGTGGATTCGTGATCGACCACATCGCACTCAAGCTCGAGGCTAGCGTTCCGGGAATCGATGAGCCCACCTTTCAGAAGCTGGCGGCGGGCGCCAAAAAGGATTGTCCCTTATCCAAGGCACTGGCCAGTGTGCCGGAGATTACGCTGACCGCGGTGCTTAAGAATTAAATGCCAGCCTCGTGCTGGAGAAGCAGTTGGCAACTACGACCTCTGACTGCGTGGTCCATTGCATTCAACACGCGGCCGGAGGACAGCGCAGAAGCCGATGCTCGCTGGTTACAAGCCGACTGATCGCCGCGCGATTGCCCTGTAGCTCCGAACGCCGGTCTTGGTGACCGCGCCGGATCGAGGGTCTCGTAGATCTGAATCGCGCAAAGTAGCGGGTTCTTCCCAGCGATACTGATGATGTACAACCTCAACTGCACTTGAGGTCAAGAGGTATGCCAGTGGCAAGGAAACCGAGTTTCGTGGTGAAGGCATCAGTTTGATCCCTTGACGCTCGCGGCGAGGATGGGGGATATAGTGAAGTTAATCGGCCACTGCTCCAGCCCCGACATGTCAGCAAGGCAGACTTCGTTGGATCGCAGCGAACTGGCCGATATGCTCCTCCAAGGCCAGGAACTGGGGTCGCCGACGGGTGTCGTCGCGACCCCGAGCTGTTGCAGTAGTTGCGCATCAGTATCCCGGCCGGCGGGCGGCCGACGATCAACTCGGCGGCGATCGTTGACTCACCGTCGGCTCACCGAACGCTCGAGTCGCCGCGGCGGTAGGTTCCCATGCAGGGTCAGGCCCGCGGGCTGGGCGCGGCCAAATTCAACTCGATGCCGGTGCGCAACTGCTCGATTTCATCGGCACGAAACAATTGCCGGATGCAGACCGCGCCGTCGCGCTGAAATTGGGCGACGATGTCGTCCGAAATCATCACATACCCTCCCGATCGCGCAATGCGTCGAGTATCTCTTCCACCAGCTGATATCCCCGGTACGCAAAACCGGTATAGATTTGGATGAGATTCGCGCCCGCATCCAACGTCGCCAATGCGTGATCGGCGCTGACGATGCCGCCCACTCCAATGATGGGAACCCCCGGACCCAACGCCGAACGCAATTGCCGGATGACGCCCAACGACAAGGAATGCAGCGGGGCGCCGCTCAATCCGCCGCGTTGCGCGTCGGGCCACCCGGCGCCGAGACTGCTCAAGTCGGTGGACGTATTGGTGGCAATGACCCCTTCCACTTCGAGCGAACGCAGCGTGGCCGCAAGCGCGGCCAATTGCTCCAGATCCATATTCGGCGCTATTTTAACGAGCAGCGGCACATGTCTGCCGTGGCTCCGCTCGAGTTGGATGCGCTCGCTGTGCAACGCGCCGACAATCCTCTCCAAGCCGTCGCGTCCCTGCAGTTCCCGAAGTCTCGCGGTGTTGGGCGACGACACGTTGACGGCAATGTAATCGGCGTGAGCGTAGACTTTTCGCAGGCAGGCAACGTAGTCGCCTTCGGCGCTCTCTATCGGAGTATCGAAGTTCTTGCCGATACTGACCCCGCGAACGCCCGGATAGCGGCTGCGTGCCAGTTGGGCGGCAAGGTGATCCGCGCCCCTATTGTTGAATCCCATGCGATTCACCAGCGCGCCGGTGGCCGGTACTCTGAACATTCGCGGCTTGGGATTGCCGGGCTGCGGCCGCGGCGTGACCGTCCCCAATTCAATATGGCCGAAACCGAGCGCGCCAAGCGCATCCAAATAGTCGCCGTTCTTGTCGAATCCCGCCGCGAGGCCCAGCGGATGGGCAAACTCCAATCCAAGGCAGTGCACCTTGAGTCCGGCCGGCGTCTCCTTGGGCGGCCACAGGGGCTGGAGCAACCGCAACCCTGCGAGACCCATATCATGCGCGCGTTCGGGGTCGAGCCGCGTCAGGATCGGCAGCGAGCTTCGTGCGATCACGGACGCCACCAGCCGCCTCACGGGGTGGTGCCCACTGTTATACATATTTCCACATCGCCAGCGCCCCGAGGTAAAAACATGCTTCGGTGAGCGGCTGCACCGTGTGCATCAGGGTGCGTGACGGCGGCCGGGTCCGGCGATTTAAGGAGGCGGCGAGTCCGAGACGCATGACGATGGCGGCAACGAGCCCCGCCAAACCTGGTATGCCCAGCACGGCCGCAGGCGCGAAGCCTACGCCTAAGGCGAAGCCCAATTCTCCGCTCGATACGCGCGGCGAGATCTCCGTGCGCGTCGCCAACACCGACACTAGAAGACCGTGGCTGGCGGCCTGGCCACAGACCATGATCAATCCGAGCGCTAGATTCGCCGGCACCGAGAACGGCAGATTGGCCGCCGTCAGCGCCATCAATGCGTTGTACTTGATGAAGAGGACGAAGACGTCCAACCATACCGGCTGGAATTTTGCGATCGAATCCTCGCTCCCGATTCCGCCGATGAGCGCGGTTGCAAACAGGGATAGAACGACTGCGACGCTGCTGGGCCAGAATTGCGCGGCGACCCAGTAGACCGCGCCGCCGATGGCGCCGACGAGCATGCCCGCCAGCGGCAGGTATCTCGCGGGCACGCGTCCCGCGGAACGCAGCACCGAGAGCAGTGGGCGCCATGAGGTGCTCATGCGCGCTTGCGCCGTGCGGGTTGCGCTTGTCGTTGGCCCAGCGTGGCTTGCAGATAATGGCCGGTGTAAGAAGCCTTATTCGCCGCGATTTGCTCCGGGGTGCCGACTGCGATGATCCTGCCGCCGCCGTCACCACCCTCCGGCCCCAGATCGACGACCCAATCCGCAGTCTTGATGACATCGAGGTTGTGCTCGATGACGATGATGGTATTGCCCTCGTCGCGCAAGCGGTGGAGCACGGCCAGCAGCTGCGCAATGTCGGCGAAGTGCAGTCCGGTGGTGGGTTCGTCGAGAATGTACAGGGTGCGGCCGGTGGCGCGCTTCGAGAGTTCCTTCGAGAGCTTGACGCGCTGCGCCTCACCGCCCGACAGAGTCGTCGCGCTCTGTCCCAGTCGAATATAGGACAAGCCGACATCGAGCAGCGTCTGCAGCTTGGGCTGCACGGTGGGCACCGCGGAGAAGAACGGCAGCGCATCCTCGACCGTCATGTCCAGAACTTCCTGGATGTTCTTCCCCTTGAAGCGGATTTCCAGGGTTTCCCGGTTGTAGCGCTTGCCCTTGCATACGTCGCAGGGCACGTACACGTCGGCGAGGAAGTGCATTTCCACTTTGATCACGCCATCACCCTGGCACGCTTCGCAGCGCCCGCCTTTGACGTTGAAGCTGAAGCGGCCGGCCTCGTAGCCGCGCGCGCGTGCCTCCGGCACCGCGGAATAGATTTCTCGTATGGGCGCGAACAACCCGGTGTACGTCGCCGGATTGGAGCGCGGTGTGCGGCCGATCGGGCTCTGGTCGATCTCGATTACCCGATCGATGTAATCCAGCCCCTCGATGCGGTCGAAATGCGCAGTTCCCGGCGATGCGTGATTCAGCTGCGTGGCCACCGCTCGAAACAGGGTGTCGTTGATCA
>WNFM01116420.1_pt1 | contig 10815 bp, 10 predicted proteins | sample 5400271 | NCBI WGS metagenome assembly WNFM01 (sample SAMN13153352, study PRJNA577476) | soil metagenome | isolation source: 60 cm saprolite on Douglas fir-dominated hillslope | place: USA:California | collected 2013-09-17 | reverse complement strand
CTGCGACAGAAGCTGGAGAGTTTCCCCTGGACCCAGCGGCTGCCATTTTCGCGCCAGCCCATTATAGAGCTGGTACAACCAGGTATGGTGGCGAGCATCTCTGACCCCGAACACCTGCTGAAAAGCGCACAGGACATTACACCGATGGCGCTGGCATACCAGGCAATCGAGTTGCAGAACGAAAATAATGTCATGGAAAGAGCGCTCTACCGGGTCATTCACAGCTTGCATATCTAAAGTAGTCTGAAGTAGGAAGTACATAGGATTATGGCCGACGAGCAGATCATCTATCTGAGTCCAGAAGAAGAACTCACCAATGTACGTGAGCGTCTAGAGAAGACACAAGCCCGGCACATTATTCTGGTCATTCCACCACAAACACAATTACGCAGCCACGTCGGTTGGCGGCTGCTGCGTTCCCGTACGCGGGAACTTAATAAGGATGTGCTGGTCATCAGCTCCGACCGCCAGATTCGTGCAGTAGTCAAAGCCGCCGGTTTCAGAGTGGCTGACTCACAGGAATCCCCTGCCTCGGGTGGAATGCGTCCCGGCAGTCACCCCAGCCGGAGTGGGCCTGGAGGAAGAACACCAGCGCGCGTGCGCAATGTGCCCGGCACCGGAACCGGCAGAGGAACGCCAGATCAAGGCAGCAGCACCGATATTCGTCGTCGCGAACAGCCTGCTCGCGGCGCACGGACCGGAGCGAGCACGGCTCGCCCCACCCCCGATAAGCAAAGTTCGACGCCCGAGGAACCGGTATCGCGCGTGGATGATCCGAGCAAAAGTGGCACTACCAATCCCATTTCATCTACTTTTGGCTCGCAAGGCAAAGCATTTGACCCAGGCTACGACTACCGCATCGAAACGTCACCTTCCAGATTCACGGCAAAGCCAGAACAGGAAGACGATGAACCGGATCAGCTTGTAGAGGACTATAATGTTGCTCAAAGCATACTCAGGGCGGCAGAACAGGGCAAGATAGGCGCGGCGACCAGCCCTACCGAGGGCCAGCTGCCCCCACCCCAGTCGCCTGGTGCGCCTCGTGCTTTCAACGAGATAGCCCAGGACCCTTTTGCATTCATGGAGGACAGGTATCCTTCCCCTCTACCGGAACAGCGAGGCAGGTCTTCGCTCGAGGAGCTTGACGAAGAAATACCGGACATCTCCAACTATCCGACCAGTGTTCTCTCATCCGGCGACATCGAAGACCTGGGCGATGAAGGAGACATAGTCAAGCCGGGCAGGCCCTTGCCTCGTTCGTGGAGCAAGCCAGTGCTCGAAGAACCAGAGACCGCGGAATCGTCGCGCATCTACGGTGTGAGGCCGCGCAATAACCGCCAGGGCAATTTACCTCAAGTCGACGAAGGTGAAGACGAACTGCCGCCTATCGCAAATCAATCGACGCGAGCCGTACCGCCGCCCCGGCGAGTGACGACGCCCCTACCCTATACAGGAACTCGTACACCTACACCTCAGCCCAAGGCACAACCACCTGCACCGGGACGCCCCAGGATGCCCACTGGAGGAACCCTGGCTGCCCCACCACAAAGAGGAACAGGCCACCCTGCCTCCACTGCAAGCGGTAGACAGGCAGCGGCGAGAATGCCCGCAAGGACTGCTCCCGCAAAAGGAGCGCGCACCGGCGGTATGCACGGCCTTCTTACAGCAATCTTGACAATTATCCTCATTGTCGTTGTTATTGTCATACTGATATACTCCGTGCCGAGTGCCGATGTCACTGTTACCATCCCTTCGCAGACCTTCAGCACACCGTTAGCGCTTACGGCGACCGCAAATAGCCAGCAGGACGTGGTACTTCACACCGTTGCGGCCACGACGCTGGTATTTGATACCAGTGCTACAGGGACAGGACCCGCATCAGGCAGCAAGAAGGTAGGGACCACGCCAGCGACCGGCACTGTTATCTTCACCAATAACGGCAATACGCCGGTAGATATTCCAACGGGGACGATCGTCTCCACAACCAATGGCAAGAAGTTCGCGACAACGGTGGATGCCCTGGTGCTGAAGAAAGGGAGCGAGGTGGGCAACTCCGTTCCGGTACAGGTTCAGGCCCAGGTTCAAGGGACGGACGGCAACGTCCCTATCAATAGCATTACTGTGATCCCCAGCGACAGCCATAACCTCGACAATATCAGAAACGCCAATCCTCCTAAGACGCAGGTAAACTTGAGCGTGACCAACCCCGAGCCCCTCACCAACGGTGGAGTAGGAAACGCAACAACTGTGGCGTCCGGCGATATTGCAAAACTGAAGGCGACTCTCGAACCGCAGGTACAGCAGCGGGCGAACGCCTGGCTTGCCCAGCAGGTACATGCTGACGACGTGCAGGGGAAACCAGTGCAAAAGGAGATGGTAGCTGCAACTCCCGGCCTGGGACAGGTTACGCCTAGTGGAACTTTTATGGAGCGCCTGAGCCTGCACATGACGGTCCTGGTGGTGCGAGCCGCCGATTTGCAGGCGGCTGCCCAGGCGGAGTTCAATGCTGTTGCCATGAAGGCAAAAGCGAACTACGCGCTCGTGCCGCAGCAGAAGGTGAACCTGGCGAAGACGAGTTCGAAGGCCTGCACGCCTGTGAGCAGTGAAACATCGATTATTCTCTGCTACACTGCAACGGGGCAGATCGCGCCCCAGGTTTCCGAACAGAAGATACGCGACCTGGTGGTGCGTAAACCGCTGCAGGAGGCAAAGAGCGAGCTTACTAGCAGTATACCGGGTAGCAGTGTTGAGATTACCATCAATCCTGGTTTCTTTCCCTGGATGCCGCTGCAGTCGCAGCGCATCAGTGTGCATTTCAAAGTTGTACCGGCGTCAACTACGCCGAATAAGTAGGAGGGTGGTCCGCGTTTTATCCCCAGGTAGGCTACACATGCAACCAAATAGCCGCTGTTTCGTTAGAATGCTGTAAAGTGCTCTATAAGTCGTGGAACCTGCTATGACAAGGTGGATGGCACTGGATGTTGGCGAGGCCAGAATAGGTGTGGCATTGAGCGATGCGGGCGGATTTCTGGCTTCTCCCTATACAACATTGCGCGTCTCTCGTGACGAGCTGCAAACGCGGGCCGCGATTCAACGGCTCGTCAATGAAACAGAAGCAGAAGGTCTTGTTATCGGCCTACCTATCAGCCTGGACGGGAAGATTCATGCACAAGGCGAGCATGTACAGGCCTTTGCTGAGCGGCTGAGACCACATATTACTATTCCCATTACGTTCTGGGATGAGCGATATTCGACAGTTGAAGCGGAACGCTTGCTGGCTGGGCAGGATGAAGGACGGGGGCGCCGCAACCGGCGGCATGATCGGTCAGCGCGCGCACGCAAACGCCACAGTATCGACGCGCTGGCTGCGACCGTCATCCTGCAGGAATACCTGGATAACCTGTGCAGCAAGACAGAGGATAGATGATTTATGAAGAGACAACGATCTCGAGGCGCCATTATTGCAGTGGTCCTGCTTGGTGTACTCATCTTTGGCGGTGTTTTATTCGCCTGGAACACCATTAATGATATCTTTCAGCCTGTGACTCCTGCGGGTCCTGGTAAAGCAATTAGCATCGTGATTCGCGGTGGCGAGACCACGCTCCAAATTGCCAATGACCTGCAGAGCAGGGGGCTGATCCGCAATGCATACGCGTTCCGCTTGTGGGCAAGGATCAGGGGATTGGATGCGCACCTGCAGGCAGGAGCGTATGATCACCTGAACACAAAAATGACTATCGATGAGATTATTAACCAGTTGCTCATCGGTCAACCTGATCGACTGGCTGTTGCAGTGCCTGATGGCTTGCGCATCGAGCAATTTGCTGCTCGCTTTGCGTCAGTAGGGCTGGTCAAGTTTAACGAGCAAGATTTCCTGAAGTATACCGAGCATCCAGACAAATTTCCCGATGCAGCCAAATATCCTATCCTCAAATCTATTCCCCATGGTTACAGCATGGAGGGATTGCTCTACCCCGACACGTACCTTGTTCCCGTGGATGGTAACGCCCGCGATGTCGTCAATATGATGCTCACTGAATTTACAAACGCGATACAGCAAAATCAACTCGATGTGATGGCTCATGCCCACAAACTCACAACTTACCAGATGATTATTCTCGCCTCGCTCATCCAGCGCGAGGTGGCCTCCTATGACGATGCGCCTGGGGTAGCCAGCGTTTACTGGAATCGTATTTTCAAGCCGAACAATGAAACCCTGGGTTTTCTCGATGCCGATCCAACAGTGCAATATGCTCTCGATTCTCAATCTTCACCAAAACAGTACTGGCAGCCTCTTAGTGGTAATGGCAAAGATTCGGCTCCCAACAGTCCCTGGAATACCTATACCCACAAAGGACTTCCACCCACTCCCATCTGTAGTCCAAGCCTCGCCGCTATGAAAGCGGCAGCTTCACCCGCGCAAACCAGCTACTATTACTTTCTCACCAGGTCCGATAATGGACGTGCCGTCTTCGCAAAGACTTTTGCTGAGTTCCAGCAGGATGTACAAAAATACCTGAAACATTAAGAGAGTTATCAATTGAACCTGAATATCATTCAAATCATTTTCCTGGCTTTGCTGCAAGGGGTGACAGAACTCTTCCCCATCAGCAGTCTGGGCCATACTGTGATCCTTCCGGGCCTGTTCGGCTGGGGCGACCTCGAACGCGACCCGCGTTTTCTGCCGCTGATCGTGGCTTTACACCTTGGCACGAGTATCGCGCTGGTGATCTATTTCTGGCGTGACTGGCTACGAGTTATTCTTACCGTTGTCAGGAGCGTGAAGGAGGGCGAAGTTCACAGCGGAACAGAGGAGTGGGTAAGCTGGCTGGTCATCATCGGCTCAATTCCGGCCGGCATCCTTGGTGTTTTCCTGGAGACCCCGCTCAAGCAGCTTTTTGCGTCCCCGGTGATCGCCGCCTCCTTTCTGATCGTCAACGGCTTTCTGCTTTATATCGGTGAGCTTATACGCCGCCGGATGGAAGAAAAGAAAGTGAGCCTGACACCGAAAGAGAGAGAAGCGCAATTCCGTACTCTTTCCACTCTGACGTGGAAAGAGGCTGTCATCGTCGGTCTGGCACAAGCGCTCGCGCTTATTCCCGGCATCTCGCGTTCGGGCGCTTCGATGGTAGCCGGGTTAGGTGTGCGACTCAGCCACGAAGACGCTGCACGCTTCTCCTTCTTGCTAGCCACTCCACTGATTGCTGCAGCCGCCTTGCTTGAGTTGCCAGAGCTGATTGGCCAATCGGCCTCTGTGCTACTGCTGGTTGGCCTTGGGATGGATGAAGTACTTCGAGACTGGCCGGCTGGACCCCTTTGCCTACTACTGCTGGGCGGCAGGAGTGATCTCGCTGATCCTCCTGCTGTTTGTACTGCCTGTACGAGCATAATAACCCAAATTGGCTATGTTACATATATCTCTTGAGCTTGATAGAAGAATGCTGCGTTTGATAGAATAGAGGTGCTTTGGATAGACCAGGGCAGTTATTTTAATTTTTCAGAAGAAGGGACATGGTTTCCATGAAGAATTCAGCAATTTATTATGGGGTGATCGCAGTCGGCGTCATAGCGCTCTTAGTTGGCTTGTATTACATGTTCATCGCGGTGCATCCATTATTCCATTCCGTGCGCGCTTATGGCGGTTTAGGGGCTGGCGTTCTACTGCTGATCATTGGTATAGCAGGCATGGTTATGGCCAGGCCGAAAGCCTCCGCCAAGTAAAACCCTGGATTGCTTTCACCAGGGGTAGGGATGTGTGACCGGCAGTCGGCATAGGGTTTTTTGAGGCCATGACATTGGACATGAGGCACCAGGAGGCAGGATGCCTGCGGCCTGGTGTTCTTTTTTGTGTCCTGTTTGTGAGGTGGCACCATATATCCCCGTTTGGTCCTGAAGGTCTATACAGAGATATTTGCTCCTGGTATAATAGGCAAAATCCAGGTGGATTAGGTCAAGGACCCAATCCCCTAGAAGGGGATAGGCTTGTAAACTGTTCGGTGCTGTAGCCGAGGCTGTTGCAAGTTTCACTTGACCAGGCTGAGCACGTGAGCACAAGAAGCCGAGCTAGCGTGCGTCATCTTCTGCGTTGAGCGTGCTATGATACCAGGAAGTGGTCAAGCACCTACCTGGGAATGCTGCCCCAGTTCCCAGCCCTAGGAGTACTCCTTTAACCAGTGACGGTGGGTAGTTGCAGTGAGGAGCACAGGTCCCGCCTGCTATCCTTGCCGAGGGGAACGCTAGTACACCCGCAAGGGTGCCTTACGGTTTGGGCATTCCGTTCAAAAATGCCCCGCCTATAAGCGGGGTTCTTTCCTCTCGTCCCCACAAAGGGGACGAGTACCCAGAACAGAGTTTCTATGGATATTGTAAACATAACTTTGAAGGAGATAGGTTACTATCATGAAGAATCCAACCCTTTTCTATGGCGCGATTGCAGTGGCTATCATTGCTGCTGTGTTGGCTGTGTATTACCTGATTCCCGGTGTGTACCATCCTTTGACCTTTAGTGGCCTTCCCACAAGCGCACATTATAAACACGCCGCGCTGTTCTTTGTGATCGCCGTGATCGCCATTGTCGGCGCACTCGTTACCCGTCCTAAAACCAGCCAGGCTTAGCCTTGTAGGGCCATTTACCCCATTCGTAGGTACGTCATTTATTGCGCCCCGAGGGGCGCAATAAATTGAACCATTACACTTCTGTCCATGCTATTTGTTAAAATAAATAATCGGCCTCTACGAACCTCCCAGAACATCACCGGCGATTTGTGGATAGCCACGCACAAATTCCTCTGCGCTCATGACTTTTTTGCCTTCCAGTTGCAAGCGCTCCACTACTAGACGGCCTGCGCCGGTGACTACCGCTAGGAGCTGGTGACCTGCCTCTTCCCATAAGCTGACTGTCCCAGGCGCGACCTGGCTGCCGGGCTCCAGCGCCGATGGATGAGCAGCCACGATTTTCAGGATTTTGCCACGCCAGTAAGTATAAGCGCTGGGCCAGGGATTGTAAGCGCGCACTTCTCGCGCCAGCACTGCGGCGGGGCGCTCCCAGAGAATTTCACCATCCTCTTTGCGCAGCATGCGGGTATGGGATGCTTTTAGCTCGTCTTGCGGCTCCGGCGTAATGCTGCCTGCGATCCAGAGCGGCAATGCTTCGAGCAATGTCTGCGCTCCCAGAGTCGCGAGCCTGGCCGTAAGGCCGCCTGTCGTCTCGTCCGCCGCGATAGGTAGTGAGCGTCTGAGCAGGACTGGCCCGGTATCAACGCCTGCATCTATGAGCATGATGGAGATGCCTGTCTCACTATCGCCCTGCAAAATTGCTTCGGAGATAGGCGACATGCCCCGGTATTTAGGCAGCAGCGAAGCATGTATATTCAGCGCTCCATAGCGTGGCTGGTCAAGTACGGCCTGCGGGAGGATCTGGCCGAACGCGGCAACAATATAGAGATCAGCCCGGTAGGCTGCCAGCGCTTCAATGTTTTCTGGCCGCTTCAATGAGCCCGGTTGCCAGACAGGGATGCCATGCGCCAGTGCTGCCTGTTTTACAGGTGAGTAGATGATCTCTTTACCGCGCCCGGCCGGTTTATCTACACGAGTAATCACGGTGACAAGCTGATAGCCTTGTGGAAGGACCGCGCCGGGAGCTGTTCCTGCGCTAAGCGCTTCCAGGGCCGGAACCGCGAATTGGGGCGTTCCCATGAAAATGACGCGTAACATGCAAACTTCCCTTTCTACATGATGGATTGAAGGCCTACCTAATACTAGCATATTACGAATTTTCACTTTCAAAGTCGATGCTGTCATGCTGAGCGAGTGAGCCGAAGCCCTGAGCTTGCGAAGGGGAAGCATCTCACTGCACACCGAGAGACCCTTCGCTTTGCTCAGGGTGACACCACGGGACCGATGGTGGAGGTGAAAGTTCATCATAGGTTGTCCTGGAGGTGCAACAATACATATTCCTGTGTTATCTTATATACATGATCCCCAATCAGAAGGGTTTACACTACCGAGGATCGAAACGAAAGAGGACTTAGTTATGTCTACTACTACCTCCAGCTCAGGTAAGACACAGTTGGAAGAGGGGGATGTTGCTCCAACCGCTGGTCATACGTGGCAGGGCTGGTTACTTATAGTGCTGGTTTTTGTTGCAGGGGCGTGCTCGCTCGCCGTTGAACTCTCGGCGTCGCGTTTGCTCGCACCCTATTTTGGTACGTCATTGTTCGTGTGGGCTAACCTCATCGGTCTCATTTTGCTCTATCTCACCATTGGCTATTACGTCGGCGGTCGCCTGGCCGACCGTTTCCCGCGACCGGGCGTGCTCTATCTCCTGACGACCGTGGCGGCATTTCTGATAGGAGTGATTCCCTTCATATCACGGCCCATTCTGAACTGGTCATTGACCTCCTTTGCCACCTATTCTATAAGTGTATTTTATGGTTCACTTGTAGCGGTGATATTTTTATTTGCGATACCTATGATCCTGCTTGGCTGCGTTTCACCCTTCGCCATCCGGCTGCGCATTGAACAAGTTGGTCGATCAGGGCATACCGCCGGGCAATTGTATGCTATCTCCACCGCAGGCAGCATCCTGGGAACGTTTCTGCCCGTGCTCTGGCTGATCCCAACGATAGGCACACGTTACACCTTTTTCGTATTCGCTGTATCCTTATTGTTGGTTTCGATAGTGGGGCTGATTACAACGCAACTGAGCATGCCTCGCCTGCCGGATACACGCAAGCGGTTGGACAAAAGCCTGCTCTCCATCCTGCTACTGATTCCAATGGGAGCGGCAGTATTGAGCGTAAACGGACCCATCAAGCCACCCAGCGGCAGCGACGGCGGGGGCGTGCTGGTAGCAGAGCGCGAGTCGGCATACAACTATATCCAGGTCGTGCGCGTGGGCGAACAGATGCAACTGGTACTGAACGAAGGGCTTGCAATCCATTCCATCTATGACCCAAACCAGATTCTGACGCAAGGTCCCTGGGACTACTTTATGGTTGCACCCTATTTCAACAAGCCGCCCTTCACGCAGAACCAGGTACACCGGGCCTGCATCATTGGCCTGGGAGCCGGCACTATTCCGCGCGAGTTGACAGCCGCTTACGGGCCCATTCCAATTGACGGCGTAGAGATCGATGGCACGATCGTAGATTTAGGTCGACAATATTTTCATATGAACGAGCCCAACCTGAACGTGATTGTACAGGATGGGCGCTACTTCCTACGCACCACGTCGCACAAGTACGATATCATTGGCATCGATGCTTACCAGCAGCCGTACGTACCGTTCCAATTGACGACACTTGAGTTTTTCCAGGAGGTACGCGCACACCTCACACCCACCGGAGTTACAGTCATCAATGCAGGGCGTACCAGCAAAGATTTTCGCCTGGTAGAAGCGCTGGCGCAAACGATGCACGGCGTCTTCTCTAATGTTTACATCATTGATACGGAACGCTTTACGAACAGTATCATCATCGGTACAAATGCGCCAACCTCGCTCGATAATTTTCGCACCAATGCCGCAGGTTTGACGAATCCTCTGCTGCAGAGTGTCGCACAGGCCAGCATTACATATGGGAATATGCGTGAAGAGCGCAACACCAACATTTACTTCACAGATGATCGCGCTCCCGTCGAACAGTTAATCGACCAGATCATTTTTGACGCGGTTCAGAATAAAGGAGACTGAATAACTCCACCCCTTGGGAGGCCAGGTAGGCTATACACCCACTGCTCCACTCTTGCACCAGCAAGGATGGAGACACTATACAGAAATATTTACTCGTAGCTATAATTCATAGTAGTGGGTACGTTAGTAGACATCCTGGGAGACCCGATGGACCACACAGAGAATGAGCAAGCATGGGATGACTTCGAGGTCGAGATAACTGATCTGCCCGGCCCTGGTGTTGCTGGTGACGATGATTCTAATTTGCTGCCCACGCGCTCGTCGCGCATATCATTAAGGCCGCGCTTTACTCAGCGCCAACGTATTATGCAGGCCATTGCTACGAGTAGCATTGTAGTGCTGGCTTTGTCAGTCATTCTAGGCAGTTACATGCCGGTTCGAAACGCAGTTTCGCTCCGTCTCGACAACCTGTTACCTTCTCCGACGGCAACGCTCACCCCCGGTGCCAAGCTGTTCTACATCCAGAAGACGCTCCCCTGGAGCCAGGTCTCCCTGGATGGACATATCCTGCCCCACCTGCCCGTCATTAACAGCGATGTCCCGTTGCAACTGGCACGCGGTCGCCACCGGTTCACCTGGCATGCTGACCCATTTCAGCCCATTAACTGCACTGTCACCGTTCCGCCCGCGGTAACAGATACCTGCGCATCCAATAACATTGCACGAGATCCTTTCGGTATCTATGTCGATGTGATCACATTCCTGCCTTCATTGGCAACGCTGCCTGATACCCAGCGCGCTGCCTTGATCCAGACAGCACAGGGGACCCTGGATACGCTGCAGTCCACCGCAGCCGTGGAACCCGGCGAGCACTTTTTCTCGCTACAGCCGGTTACGCTGGTCGATACGGCTACGCAATCACTGCGCGCTACGCTGCGTTTCCAACTGGATACAGACACAAGATTTAACCCACCTTGCCAGTTAAAGCTTATTGGCAAACCATGCACCAGGAGAATCATACAGGATTGCAGGCTGTTTTGCACAGAACCCGCTCAGTCATCTCCGCCCGGTGAGAAAAGCTGGGATGTGCTGGCAAGCATACGCCCGTTCTGGAAGTATGCCAGGACGGATGGTCAGACCGTTGCCCAGGACCTGCCGGATGTCTTGATCGAGCACCTTGTATC
>WNFM01311059.1_pt4 | contig 10817 bp, 8 predicted proteins | sample 5400271 | NCBI WGS metagenome assembly WNFM01 (sample SAMN13153352, study PRJNA577476) | soil metagenome | isolation source: 60 cm saprolite on Douglas fir-dominated hillslope | place: USA:California | collected 2013-09-17 | reverse complement strand
CCCACTGGAACGAGGCCCGCGTCCGCTTCCGGACCCGTCAGGTCATCGAAGGGCCGGCGCGCGCCCGCCGCGAGCTCGCAACCTGGCTCGGTCCGGCGGCACGCGCGCAGGGTCCGCTGCTGGAGATTGGCTGCGGCACCGGCGGCCTGCTCGCCGCGCTGCCCGCCGGCACGGCGGCGCTGGGCATCGACGTGTCGCTCGCGTGGCTCGTCGTCGCGCGCCGTCTGCTGCAGGAACACGGGGTCCGCGCGTCGCTGGCCGCCGCCGTCGCCGAAGCGCTGCCCCTCCACGACGGCGCGGTCGGCGCCATCGTCGCGCTCGATGTCATCGAGCACGTCGCGGATCTGGGTCCGGTCCTGACGGAAATGAATCGCGTGGCCGCGCCGGGTGCCGTGCTGGCGTGCAGCACGCCGAACCGGTTCAGCCTGGGCGCCGAACCGCACGTCGGCGTCTGGGGCGTCGGCTGGCTGCCTCGCCGCTTCCAGCCGGCCTACGTCCGGTGGCGCACGGGTGAAGAGTACAGGTTCGTGACGCTGCTCAGTGCCCGCGAAGCCGTGCGGCTGGTGGAACGGCACACCGGATTCGACGTCACCGCCGAGGCGCCCCCGATTCCCATGGAGGAGCTCACCAGGTTCGGACCGCGCAGAGCGGTGCTGGGGCGCGCCTATAACGCCCTGTCCAGCGTCAGCGGGATGCGCCCGGTGTTTCTGGCGCTGGGACCGTTTTTCCGGATCTCGGGTCGCAAGGCGCGCTGACGGTTTACGACAGGGCCTGGCAGAACCACGTCACGGTCTTCGAGAGACCCACGGCGAGCTGCACCCGGGGCACATAACCGATCGCGCGCAGCCGCGCCGTATCGGCAATCCACGAGAGCGACACGCCCGGCGCGACACCGGCCGTATACGAGAATCGCGGGGACACCCGCATGCGCTCGCAAATCAACTCCGCCACGCGTGTGATCGTCACAGGTTCGTCGGCGCCGAGATTGTAGACCTCGCCGCGGAGCGGAGCGGCCTCCGCGAGGAGCCTCAGTGCGTCCACCGTGTTCGACACGTAGACGAAATCGCGAACCTGCCGTCCGTCGCCCTCGATCACGAGCTCGCGCGGGTTGTCGCGGACCTTGCACATCAGGTCATACACGACGTGCGCGCGAAGTCGGGGACCGTAGTTGGGAAAGAGGCGCACGCTGGCGGTCCGCAGCCCGTACATGCGCGCGTAGACGTCGACGTACCGCTCCGCCGCCAGCTTCGACACCGCATACGGGGCCACCGGCGACGTGGGATCGTCCTCGCGGAAGGGAACACCACGTCCCTCGCCATAGACCGCAGCGCTCGACGTGAACACGACCCGGGACGCCGGGCTGGCCAGGCGCACGGCCTCGAGCAGGTTCAGGGTGGCCAGCGCGTTCCTCTCGAAATCGCGTCGAGGCTCCCGAACCGACGCCGGAACGCTGGCGAATCCCGACAGATGAAAGATCGTGCCGGGCTGGCGGCCCGCCAGCCACGCGGGGACGTCCTGACCCACCAGGTCCAGCGCAACCTGCTCGAATCGCCCGTCCTGGCCGGCCAGGTTGCGCGAGGCAGCCCACGCGCGCGCCGTGTCGACCGCGACCGGCCGCTCGCCGGCCGCGATGAGCGCATCGACGAGATGTGAGCCGATGAACCCTGCGGCGCCCGTCACCAGTGGTGGTCGGACCGACCCCGCGTTCATGGCCGCAGCAGCCGGCCGGTGAAGCCGCGGTCTTTCAGCTTGGGCGCCATCTCGTCGTAATAGTTCCAGGCGAACAGGATGGCGGCGTCGGGCCGATCCTCGAACATCCGTGCCTCGGGAACAATGGGAATGTGCACGCCGGGCAGATACTTGCCGATGCGCAACGGGTTGATCTCGGTGATGTACCGGATGCGCTCCGGTCCGAGCCCGCAGTAGTTGCAGATCGTCGACGCCTTGGCGGGGGCGCCGATTCCGACAACCGTCTTTCCCCGCGACGTCAGTTCGTAGACCTGGCGGAAGAGCGAATCGCGCCGCTCCGCGACGGCCCGTGCGAAGTTCTCGTGCGTCTCAGGTGCGTAGAGCTTGTGCTGCGCCTCGACGGCGACGAGCGCCGCCACCCGCGGCGAAATCGGATGGTCGCCCCGGCGGCAGCTGAAGACGCGGATGGATCCGCCGTAGACTTCCGACCGCTCGACATCGAACACGTCCATGCCGTACTTCGCGAACAGACGGATCAACGGCTGCATCGAGTAGTACCGCAGGTGCTGGTGGAAGATGTTGTCGTAGTGGAGGCGCACCACCATGTCGAGCCAGTACTGCGAGTCGGTCGCGAAGACGCCGCCCGGCGCCAGCAGCCGCTTCACGCCCTCCATGACGCCTTTCAGGTCGGCGATGTGCGCGAACACGCCGCAGGCGGTGATGGCATTCGCGTGGCCGTGCGCGCGGACGATTGTCGCTGCGGTCTCCTCGTTGAAAAACGCGTGCAGCGTGGGCAGGCCCTGCTCGTTGGCGATTCGGACGGGGTCGCCCGACGGATCGACGCCGAGGAAGCGCACGCGCGCGGGCACGTAGCCTTTGAGGAGCGTCCCGTCGTTGGACCCGATATCGACGGCAAACGACTTGCGCGACAAGGGCAGCATGCGGACCAGTTGCGCGGCTAGGCTCTGCAGATGGCGCGTCGCGGTCTGCGTCGTGCCGCTCACGAACGGGAAGTGCTTGTAGACGATACGGGGATTCACGGTGTAGCCCAGTTGCGTCAGGCCACAGTCGAGGCAGTGGTGCAACCGCATCGGGTAGAACGTCTCGGGCTGATTCAACTGCGCACTCGACAGGATGAGGTCGCCGACCGGCTGGCCGCCAAGGTCCGCTCCCTCTACCGTCCCGGCGCCGCAGATCTGGCAGCGCACCCGGCGGCGCGCGGCATCGAGCGGCCGCGCGGCCAGGCCGCGGCTGCGCGCGGACAACTTCATGGCTTTCATGCGGATCCTCGGACGAATGCGTGGAACGCCGCGGTGACGTAATCGGCGTCCTCGTCGCTCATGTCGGGGTGGCAGCCGACGTAGAACGCACGCTCGTTCAGCCGGGCGGCCACCGGGTACTCGGCGTCCAGGTTCCCGAACATGGACCGGTAGATCGGTTGATTGATGAGGGGCAGCAGGTAGCGTGTTTCGATGCCGCGGTTCTCGAGATGATCGATGACGGCTGCGCGGGAGATGCGATCGTCCACCAGCGTCAGCGGATACATCATGTAGCCGTGTTCCGAGCCGGGCCGCGCGGATGGCAGCTGTAGCGTCGTCTGCAAAGGTGAAAGCCCGGCCGTGAGGCGGTCGGCGAGTGCCCGGCGGCGGCGCGCAGCCTGATCGCGCTCCTCGAGCTGCGCCACGCCGACCGCCGCCTCCATTTCGGTACACCGAAAACTGTGGCCGAAGCGCACGAAGGAGAACCGGCTGTTGGCGATGCGAAATAGATCCGCGCCCTCCGCGCCCTGATCGTCGTCGATCCGCGTGTAGATCGGATCGCGGCCGTGATTCATACAGCTTCTCATCAGCTCGAGCAGCACCGGGTCGTCGGTCACGGCGAGACCGCCGACGCCCGTCGTGATCACGTGGGCCGCGTAGGTCGAAAAACAGGCGACCTCGCCGAAGGATCCGACCGGTCTGCCGCGGTCCCGCACGAACATCGCCTCGCACGAGTCCTCGACGACGCGCAGGTTCCGCGCGCGCGCGATCGCCATAATCGGCTCCATGTCGCACGGGAGGCCGGCGATGTGGACCGGCATGATCGCGCGCGTGCGGGGCGTGATTTTCGCCTCGATGAGGGCGGGATCGATCGTGTAGTACCGCGGATCGACGTCGACGAAGACGGGCTTCAGGTTGTTGTAGAGCACGACGTTGGCCGACGCGACGAAGGTGAGCGCCGGAACGAGCACCTCGTCGCCGTCCGTCCAGCCGTCGCGCTCCTTCAACGCCGCGAGTGCGATGTGCAGCGCGCTGGTGCCGCTGTTGCACATCAGGCCGAACCGGCGGTCGTGCAGCGCCGCGATGGCGGATTCGAAGCGCGCCATCATCGGTCCCGCGTTCAGGCGGTTGCTGTCGAGGACTTCCAGCACGAGCTGCCGCGCGCGGTCGGTGATGCGGAAGCCGCCGACGCCGATCTGTCGGCGTCCGGCGTGGCCGGCGGCCGGCGGCGTGACGGCCGGCTGGCGCACTGTGTCGCTCATGAGCCCGTGATCTTACATCACCGCCGCGTCTTCCAGGACGGCCATGGTCTCGGCGGCGCAGCGCGTCCACGAGAAACGCGCGGCGCTGGCGAGTCCCTCGGCACGCAGGCGGTCACGAAGCGCAGGATCGGCGGCGAGCCGCGCCATCGCGTCGCTCAAGAGCCCGGGCTCGAGGCACGGGAACATGAGCGCCGCCTGCCCCGTGATCTCCCGCATCCCCTCGCTGTCGATGCAGATGACCGGCGTGCCGGTCGCCTGCGCCTCCATGACCGGCAGCGAGGTCGTCTCGTACACCGACGGCATGACCAGTCCTTCGGCCGCGTTGTACAGCCGGTTCAGATCCTCGTCGTCGACGTAGCCGCTGTACTTGACGTCGTCATCGATGCCGAGACGGCGCGTCTGCGGCTGCAGATTGAGATGGTGGGGGTTGAGACCGACCAGCAGCAACCGGTGGGGCATGCCCGTGCGCTGCTTGAACAACGCGAACGCTTCGAGCAGCGGCGGCAGACTCCTGCGACCGGACATCTTGCCCACGAACAGGAAGAACGGCACGTCGGCGCCGGCGTACTTGACGCGCGCGGCCCCCGCTTGGCGGCGGTCCCCCAGCGGCGCGAAGCAAGCCGCCGGCGCGAGATACGTCACGCGCACCTTGCCCGCCGGCACGCGGCAGTACCGGACGATGTCCCGCTTCACAGCTTCTCCGTCGGTAATGATGAGCGCCGCGTGCCGATCGCTCCAGTCGTACAGCCGGCGGTAGAAGAGGCGAACCGAGGCGGGGAACAGATCGGGACGAGCGTGATACACGGCATCGTGCGTCGCGACCACGGATCGCCCGCGCAGCAGGAGGGGCCGGGAAAAAGACGGACAGAAGACCACGTCGTCCCGGGATGCCGCCGCCAGCCGGATGTTCTCCCAGAGCAGCATCGGCCAGGTGGACGACAGGACCCGCTCGCGGATATTGGACGGGATAGGCATCGCGTGCCGATCGATCGGCCGCGGCGTGTACAGGGTAATCTCGGTAAAGCGTGACGTGGCGTCCGGCGTCCAGTGGCGGATCACGTTCAACAGATAGCGGGCGACGCCGGTGTGCGGCGCGCACAACCGCCAGCCGTTGATGCCGAGGCGCATGCGGTGGGATTATAGTCCCCGCGAAACTGGCGCGACTTCCGCCCGAACGCGCCAGGCGGGGCTGTGGTAACCTCGATTCGTGATGAGGACGGTCCGAAATCACATGGCGTGGCTGGCCGGGCTCTGCCTGGGGACCCAGCTCGCCGTACTCATGGTCGTGCCATGGATCCTCTGCGCCGGCACGCCGAGCGCGGCGGCCGTTCAATGCGCATGCCCGCACGGCGACGCCCATCCCTGTTCGCTGCACAAGACCGCGTCCGGCTCGACAACCACATCCTGCTCCTGCCGCGGCACAACAGACGGTGCCACCGCCGTGGTCGCATCCCTGATCGGCCCAACAGCCGTTCTCGCGGAACGGGTTCACGCGTTGGACCCCGCCACCGGTGCCGGGTCCCGGGGCCGACGTCCCGACTGTCGTCCGCTCGATTCCCGCTTCGTCCCCGATTCGCCGCCTCCCCGCGCCTGATCCCGCACTGCAGTTCGTGTTTACACCGGCGCAGGCCGGTTCGCGGAGGGATGCCTCCGCGATTCACGTTTGCTTCGAGGGGGGAATATGGGGTTGAGTACGTCATCGTCGCGCATTCCATCTTTGGCGATCCTGGTGTTACTGGCAACGGTTTCCGGCGTTGCCGCCGGACAGACCACGGGGATTTTTGGCGTCATCGACGGCACGGTCGCGGATCCTCAACACCGTCCGGCGCCGCAGGTGGACGTCACGTTACGCGCCAAGCTGTCGAGCTGGCAGGCGCAAACGCAGACGACCGACGAGGGACGGTTTGCGTTTACCGCCGTGCCGGCCGCCGAATACACGATCACGGCGACAAAACCGGGGTTTCAGACGCTCGAACAGGGGATCATCGTGCGGTCCGGAACAGTCACCCCGCTTGCGCTGACCTTGTCCGTAGGAGCGGTCGCGGAGACGGTTCACGTCACCGGCACCGAGGGGACGATCAACCTGAAGTCGGTGACCACGGAGAGCCTGGTCACACGCGATCAAATCGAGCAGACACCCGGTGCCCTCAGGACCAACAGCATGGACGCCATCACGCAGTTCGTGCCGGGCTCGTACATGGTTCACGATCAGTTGCACATTCGCGGCGGGCACCAGGTGTCGTGGCTGGTCGACGGGGTGCCCGTACCCAATACAAACATCGCGGACACGGTCGGACCCCAGTTCGATCCGAAGGACATCGAGACGATCGAGATCAAGCGCGGCGGCTATTCAGCCGAGAATGGCGACCGCACCTATGGCGTCTTCAACGTGGTGCCCCGATCCGGCTTCGAGCGTGATCGCGAGGCCGAACTGCTGATCACGCTCGGCAATTTTCATGAAGCCAACGGGAGTTTCAGCCTGGGCGATCACAACGACCGGACCGCGTATTACGCCAGCGCGACAGTCAATCGGTCGCGCCTCGGCCTCGAAACGCCGGTGGCCGAAACACTCCACGATCGGACGACCGCGCTCGGCGGCTTCGGGTCCCTGATGTACAAGGCCCCGACGGGCAGCCAGCGCCGCCTCGTCGTCAGTGTCCGTTCGGATCATTTCCAGATACCGAATGGGCCCGACGACCAGGCGGCTGGAATCGATGACACGCAGCGGGAGCGTGATGCCTTCGTCAACTTCTCCTGGTTAAAGATCCTCGGGTCACGCGCGTTCCTGACCGTCTCGCCGTTCTATCACTACAACCGCGGGGCGTTCGACGGCGGCCCGAATGATCCAATCGTCGCGACGGATCACAGAACCTCCCAGTACCTCGGCGCCCAGGTCGTTCTTGCGGCGTCGCGAGGCCCCCACAACGCTCAAGTGGGCGCGTATGGGTTCCATCAAGGAGACGATGTGCGGTTCGGCCTGCGGCCGGCCGGCGCGGCAGGGTTCGACCAGGCGCAGACACCCACGGGCCACGTCGAAGTGGCGTTCGCTCAGGATCATTACACGCCGACGGACCGGCTGACGCTGAACGCAGGCGTCCGCGTGACGCGCTTTTCAGGCGCACTCGCCGAGACCGCGGTCAGCCCTCGGGTAGGCGCGGTGATGCGCCTGCCCGGCTGTGAATGCGCCGTGCGTGGCTCGTACGGCCGCTACTACCAGCCGCCACCCCTGACGACCGTGTCGGGTCCCCTGCTGGACCTTGCGGCCGATCAGGGGTTCGGGTTTCTGCCCCTCAAGGGGGAGCGGGACGAACAATACGAGCTGGGCGTCGCGGTTTCCGCGCGGAGCTGGGCTGTCGACGCCGATTACTTCCGCACAAACGCGCGGAATTTCTTTGACCACACTGTGATCGGGAGCTCCAATATCTTCATTCCCCTGACGATCGACAGGGCGCGGATTCGGGGCTGGGAGGCCACCATCCGGTCACCGCGCGGCCGGCGCGCGCAAGTGCACGTGACCTACGCCCATCAGTTTGTCGAGGGTCGAGGCGCCATCAGCGGCGGACTGACGTCGTTCGAACCCCCGAGAGAAGGCTTCTTCTTCCTCGACCACGATCAGCGCGATACCCTCGCGGCCGGTCTCGACGTGAACCTCGGCGCCGGCGTCTCGGCATCGGCGTCGATAGCCTATGGGTCGGGATTCCTCGAGGGCGACGGCCCGGCGCACAAGCCGGCGCACACGACCGGCAATCTCCAAGGCAGCAAGACATTCGGGAAGCGGTGGACGCTCCTCGTGACGGCGTTGAATGTGGCGGACACGCGTTTTCTTCTCGACGAAAGCAACACCTTCGGGGGCACGCATTTCAACATGCCGCGACAGGTGTCGGCCGGGGTTCGGTATCGTTTCCACTACTGAGCATGAGCCGGCCCTCGAGTCATGGCGGCGCGTCGGAACGTGGTAAGCCGGCATTCAGCATGTCCTTCGTACGTCGCCGGTTATCGTGGCTCGTCCACGTATGGCTGCTCGGCCAGTTGATGACGCTGGCGACCCCCCCGGTTGCGTTGTGGACTCCAAGACAGGACGCCGTACGGTGCGCCTGCCCCCACGGTTCCGGCGACGTCTGTCCCATGCATCACCCCGCACCTGCGCGCAGAGACGCCTGTTCGTGTCGCGGGACGACGGATGACGGCGTGGCGATCCTGGCTTCGCTGCTCGGCTCGGTCGGCGTGCTGCCGGAGCTGGGCGATACGTTCGCTCCTGCGCTCGCGGCCCACTGCGCGCACGCGCGCACGCCATCGCTCCTCCCCTGGCATCCCCTCTTCGACCCGCCTCCGCCCAGGTCCCAGGCCATTCACCACGTTTCGTCCTAACTGCGGAGTCCGTTCGCTCCGCTTGGGGAGGTTGTTGCAGGCCTTCGCGCACGGCCCGCGACATCAGGACGGGGGTATCCATGGTGTCCGTCATTTTGTCGCCAGTGCTCTGGCTCGTCCTGGGGTCGGCTGCAGCCGTCGTCGCTCTGAAAATCGCCAGCAGCGCCTTCATGCGCAAGGTGAACGCTGTGCTCGCGTGGATTGACACTCCCGACTCGTAGGGAAAGCGGGATTATAATCGGGCGCTATCTCCACCCCCCGCATCGACCCTCCGACTCCAGGCTCGATGTCGCTCTCGGTCATCGTCACGTCCTACCGATCGCGCCGAATCCTCGAGGCGTGCCTGACGTCGCTCTGCCGCCAGCCCGAGGCCCGCGACATCGTCGTGGCCGACTGCTCGCCTGACGATCCGTCCGATGACCTGCACGCGCGCTTCCCGAACGTCCGCGTCGTGCACCTGCCGGGGAAGGTGACCGTTCCGGTCTTGCGCTGGGGTGCGGTGCCGGCCACGCGCGGCGGCGTCGTCGCGGCCATCGAAGCGCGGTGCGTGCCTTCCGATACGTGGTGCGCGGAGCTGCTCGGCGCGCACGTCCGGTGGCCGGAAGCGCCCGCCGTCGGCGGGCCGGTGGACCTGAAACCGGATGCCTCGCCATTCGACTGGGGCCTGTACTTCGCCGAGTTTGGCGCGTTCGCGCCACCGCTCGCCACGGGTGCGTCGGCGCAGCTCTCGGGGGCCAACCTTTCGTACAAGCGCGCCGCGCTCATCGCCAGCCAGGATCTGATGGACCGCGGCCAATGGGAAGCCGGGCTGCACGAACGCTGGCGCGCCGAAGGGCGCGCGCCGCGGCTGTCGGCGGCCCGCGTGGTGTTCCACAACGGCATGACACGCGGCGACGCGATGCGGATGCGCTTCCACTACGGGCGCTCCTACGCGGCAGATCGCTTTGCCGATCGCTGGGCCGCCGCGTGGCTGTACGCGGCGGCCGGTCCGGTGCTGCCCGCCGTGCTGACGTTCCGGGCGGCGGCGCAGGCCGCCCGCAAGGGGCTGGGACGACGGTTCCTGATCGCCTTGCCGTGGGTCGTCGCGTTCAACGTGGCGTGGTCCGCCGGTGAAATCGCCGGCTACCTGTTCGGGCGCGCGCGGGAGGCGCACATCTATTGAGCTTCGCCTGCCCCCGCTGCCAGGGCGCGGTGTGGGCGCGCGACGAGGCGTACGGGTGCGCGGCGTGCGGCCTCGTGTTCCCGATCGTCTGCGGCATCCCCGACTTCCGCCTGGCGCCGGATCCCTACATCGGGATCGATGCCGATCGCCGGAAAGCCGAGCGGCTGTTCGAAGCGGGATCGGACGGGACCTTTGCCACGCTCGTTCGCCACTACTACGCCGTCACGCCGGAGGATCCTCCGGATCTTGCGGCGCGCTGGATTCCCCGCGCGCTCGCCGAGCCGCAGATCGCCGGCGCGCTGCTCGCGGAGTACGGGTTCCTCGGGGATCGTGCGACCGACGGCGCGCTGCTCGACGTCGGGTGCTCGACAGGCGGCCTGCTCGTGGCGGCGCGCGGGGCATTTGCTGAGATCGTGGGGGTGGACGTGGCGCTCCGGTGGCTCGCCGTCGGGCGCGTCCGGCTTCGCGAGGCCGGCGTCGACGCCACGCTGGTGTGCGCGAACGCCGAGCATCTGCCGTTCCCCGATCGGTCGTTCGCCGCCGTGACCTGCACCGACACGCTCGAGCACGTCGCGGACGCGCGCGCCGCTCTTTCAGAGGCGCGGCGCGTGTCCGGTCCGGGTGCGCGCCTGCTCTGCACGGCGAACAACCGGTTCGCACCGCTGCCCGAGCCAAACGTGCATCTCTGGGGTGTGGGGTACCTGCCGCGCGGGTGGCAGGCGGCGTACGTGCGATGGCGGCGGCGGGACCTGCATCCATACCAGATCCGCCTGCGCTCGGCCGGCGAGCTGCTGGCGCTCGCCTCGAGAGCCGGCTACGTCAAGCCCCGGGTAGGAGCGGGCCCGATCGTCGTCCCGCACGCGGAGTCGAGCGGGCTTCGGCGCGTGGCGCGCGTTTACAACCGGGCGCGGACGATCGCCGTCATCGAGTGGCTTCTGTCGAGAGTGGGACCGAAGCTGGTGCTGACGGCTGCCGCCACGGCTTCGAACCGGCCACCACCTTCAGCAATTGCACGGGATGATAGGTGAAGCTGGGCCAGAGGAAGATCTCGTTCGTGCAGTAGCAGGCGCGGGCCGC
>WNFM01219073.1_pt5 | contig 10817 bp, 21 predicted proteins | sample 5400271 | NCBI WGS metagenome assembly WNFM01 (sample SAMN13153352, study PRJNA577476) | soil metagenome | isolation source: 60 cm saprolite on Douglas fir-dominated hillslope | place: USA:California | collected 2013-09-17 | reverse complement strand
TAATCTCCTTATACCATTCGCCTCATGGCCATCTGCGTGATCTTATGCTGCGTCAGCCGAAACATCTCTGCGACCCCAAGCCATCCCTTCGCAAGTAGCTTGTCCATGTCGTTGTCCTCGGTATTGTGCAGGTGTGCAAGGACGCAGGCGCATTCTTGGGCCTCGCGAAGATGGTCCATCAGCTTCGCGTAGGTTTCGCCGCGGGTGACTTGGCCACCTATGGTCTCATACTTCATTTCTTCCTCCGCATGTTATAGGTTGGGTCATTCCTCCAATCCATCTTACCCAAATCCTCAGCGAACCCCGCATTCCGTGGGTCCATCATATCCCTACACATGTATTGCAGGTCTTCCCATGGGATAAAGACTTCGGTCTTGCGTTCGTGATCTGGAAGCCAAGTACCATCTAGGTTCTCTGGCGGTGCAGGTGGTAGCTTTCGTCGGCGTTGGGCTATTAGCTGACGGCGTTGGCGGATGTCGTAGGTCATTTGAACCAGTCCGATTGAAGGCCATAAGCCTTGGCAATTTGCCTATGTAGCTTATCGAGTTCGATCAAGTCTTCTAAGTTCCCCATCAAAGGAGACCAGCCATATGGTGGCATCAGTATCTCTATCGGCTCAACCATCACCTTCACAGGCATCAACGATCCAGCCCGTATGATTGCAGGTGCGGCTATGAAGGAGACTAGGCCAGTGACGAAGGAGCGACGGGAGGCAAGCATCAAAACCTCCGTTTGAATTGTTTCACTGGCGCAGGTGGCAGGGCCGCAAGTAGGTCCTCCAATCGCTGGCGAATGATGGTTGGCGAGGCACAGTGGGCATAGTGATCGGGGAGATCATCAGGTGGGAGACCAACGCTCAATTCATCCCACTCGCATTCCTTACTAGCATACGGGTAGGCCCTATGTCCACTGGTCGGGATGATCCACCAGAAGCCTTGCGAGTCGCATTCATTACAATCGTGAAAGGCTGCACCAGTCGTAAACTCTTTCGTGCCATGACACTCAGAACAAACCATCCGCTCCGCAATATCAAACGCTAGTTCGCCGCGGACCTTGTGGGCTATCAGATAAAGCTCTGTCATGGCTTGCGCCTCATAGCATCTTCAAGCATCATGATCATTGTATTTGCAGAACCGTTTGCCCAACCTGAGGCATGGGCCTCTTCCAATAGAGTCTTGATCGTGTCTTGATGTTCCATTGATGGCAAGGTTGAGATCAACAGGCGAATAGTAGGCTTGTCCATGTAATTGGCAAAGCTCTGTATGCGGTCTGTGGTGTCCCTGGCTGTGTATTGCTCTCTTGTAATCATTGGCTGGCTCCTTTATTTGATAATCCCCAATTCAAGCAACGCTGCCCTCGCAGCGTCCAAGTCTGGCTGTGTGATCCCATCTGCGATCAGCTTCTTCGCGATATACGACGGTCGCAGGTATGGCTGTCCACCGCCTTCGTCCTTAAGCTTAGCCCCGAGCAGGGTTAAGACCTGTGCTAGACCGCCTTCGGAGAGCCTAAAGGCAATGACGCAAGGCTGGTTCAGCGAAGGAACCTCCGCATAGACATTGACATGATCTGCCCAGACCTTAACCGCATAGCTGGGCGCTGCGGTTGGTAGAACTTGTGCGGACATGGCTAGAACCTTTCACCAGTATTTGATTACGAAGTGGACTATTACATAACCAACAGTGCCGCCAATGCCGCCAACCACAACTGCAAGGGTCAAAGCGGCAATTTTTTGTTTAGATGCTTCGCCTATCTCGTACCATTTGTTCTTGCTCAAAACCGCCTCCATGATCGCTTGGGGGCAGGTAGGGTTGGCTCGCCTACAGCCACAGCGATACGTTCATTCTCAAGTTGCAGGTTTCGCTGTGCAATCATTTGTGGCAGTGGCTCACTTTGCAGGTCCGTCTGTACCCACCCGCCGTGGTCGAAATCATAGCACCATTCGGTCCCGATGACCCCGCGCTGGATGAACCTCGGTAACATCTCCCTATGCCGGCATCTCTTGCGCTGGCCCGCAGGGCACTCGCATTCCTTCTCTGTGCAGAGATAGCTGGCTTCAACGTTCATATGCTCGTCGAATTTGGTTATTCGGTATTGATCGCCAGCATGCTTGCAGTTGTATAGGCTAGTCATAAGCCCATCCCTCACGTTGTTCGGTTTCGATATCGAAGTCAGGCTCCACAATGCTTTCCTTCGCAGGTACGATCTTCAAAGCCTCATGGCCCATGCGATAAGCATCAGCACAGGAACAGGAGACTTTGGTGTTCTCTAGATTATCAGCAAGGGATTGTTCCTCGTGTACGCAATGACTGCTTTCCAATTCCTGCATCAATGCCTTCACCGCCTGCTCTAGCTTTTCCTCCCGCGTGGTCAAGTTCCATGCGGCCAGTAGCTCCGCTCCGGTCATGTAGTCTTTGAACATGGCTCAATCCTCCATTGTATCTACTATTATACACCATTTTGGATTGTAAGTCAACCTCGATTTGACTAGATTAGGCAAGATAAGAGAAAGGCCCAGTGTGGGGACTGGGCCTTTCTGGTTAATCCATTCGGCAGACTTCGTAGGACCGATCTGGCTGGATGATTGCGACCCAAGCATGGGGGTAGAGTACCACACGTTCATCGCGGAGGACCATTTCGGCAATGGGCCTTTGCGGAGGATCGCCAGGATAGGTTAGGCTATCATCGGCTTGTAGCTTGAAGCCGTTGAACGGGTGCCAGCCACCGCCGTGGGCATAGTTTTCATGGAGTTGTTCCTTGGCTGGCCTTGGGTCATCGTCGGAAAGGAACATAGGGATTAGCCCAAGGTGCTCTGCGGTGGCCTTGGGATGGTGAAAGATGATATTCATGGCATAGCTCCATATGAGATTGCCCCGGCAGTTTCCCACCGGGGCAAGGGTTGATCTTAGTATCCACGGCTTATGTTGATCGAAGCCGGACGCCAGTTGTAGTCCTTCTCCGTCCCGCCACCTTCGAGCCATGAAGCAAGGGGAACGTAGTAGTTCCAGTCATGGTATCGCTTTCCGAAGTACTTGCCCTTCGAAAAGTCGCTTCCACTGGCCATTGGCTGTACCACCACTTGCCTCCATAGAGCCTTCGCTCGAAGCTGAGATAGGCGCTTGGGTAGGGGGGGTGTCACTCTGACCCTCAGCCGACTGGGACTGTATTGCCTCAGTGTGGGCCACAGGGAAATCCACCACAGCCTCAGGCTTAGGCCGGGCAGCCTCTTCCGCAGCCAATCTGGCTTCCTCGGCTTTCTGTACTCGCTCGTAAGCCAGTCGAGCCTTATGCTCTTCCCATTCATCATGTTCCTCTGCGGATACCATAACCGTGATATCTTTCTCAGAACCAGTTGCAGCCGCTACGCCTTGCCCGACAGTAGCGTGAACAGTCTGGAAAGTGCGGACGAGAGTAGCAATCTTGTCCTCCGTCTCCAATTGGCGAAAGCCTGCTTCATCGCGTTCGGCCTCCACCGAACGCAGCTTGGTAAGGGTTTCGTCCTGTTGGTTCTTGAGGTCGATGATCCGAAGCTCAAGACGAGAGATAATATCCCCATCGTGAAGATGTTGCTCCTGCAACTGCTTATTCTCAGCCTCAAGTCCGGGGAGGGTGTCATAGGCTTTGGCCATTGCGACCAAATCATGGACGAAGTTATCTACAGTGGGTGACATAGCTCAGTTTCCTTTCGATTGGTCTTTGGGCCGGGATGGCCCGTTACCATCGCTTGAAAAGGCGGGGAAATCCTGAGCTTGTGGGGGATGGTCGCTCCATCCATGCTCATTGCTTTCCCCGTTTGGGGCTACTGGCCCCGTAGTATAGCCCTAGGCGATACGCGGGTTGTGTGGCTGGCTAAAGCGTCCCGTTTCTCGCCTAGGATAGCTGCGTTAGTGCGCCGTAGCACTGCCCGGCTTCTGTCTCGGCGCAGCCATGCCGGCCTGCTTGGCAGAGATCGGAGTTCCCTTCTCCTTCCGCTTCGGTGGAGCCTTTGGCTTTGCTTTGACTTCCTCGCTGTCGGCTTTCGCACCGAACAAGCCCTTGAGGTCGAGTGCCTTTGACCCCTTGGCATCGCTTGCCCGTTCGCTTAGGTTCTTCTCCGCGAGCTGCATCAGGTGTGGGTTACGCTCCAACACCACCTTCGCAGCCGCAGTCTGTTCCTTCGCAGAGTACGCGCCGATCTTCTGGCCAGAGTTGCGGATCAGGTCCTTCACCATCGCTTTTGCAAGCCGCATGGCTTCGACATTCACCGCACCAGAAGCTCTGGCAACCTTGCGGCCTGGAACTATCCCATCCTTCAATTGCTGGATGGTCTTTTCCACGGCTTCCATGATTACCTTCTTCCGGTCTTCCAACTCTTCCCCTTTGAGCTTCGTGATACCAGCCAGTGCCTTAACCGCACCGTTGGCCTTCTTTGCCAGCGACGTGAAGCCTTCAATGAGAATGGCCTCAAGTATGCCGTCTGACAAGTCGAGAGAAGCGCCGAGGTTGAACTCAATCCCCGCTACCGTAGCTTTGATAACAGGATTGAAAGTTGGTAGTTCCTCAACGCCTTGGTTAACCTCTGTGTCAGTCATTGTCGATCGTCCTTTAGAGACACCTTTGGGTTCTGACTCCGCACTAGGACCGTCGAATACGAGGCGCATGGCCCTGTCTATCCGTCCTCTATGGCCTTCGTCAGCAAGGGCATGACCCTTGGACGCGATTGCTAGAGTGGAAAGTGCAATCGCGTTTCGGCCTTTAGTGAGCGTTATAGCCCACCTTCGCCAACTCCCGCCGGAAGTATTCCCGATCCTCTGGCGTAAGCTCCTTCACTTCCCCCATGAACTCCGTCATACTCTGTCCCGGCTTGAAGCCGAAGTATTGCTTGATAGCTGCGATAAGGGACATTTCTTGCATGGTAGTCTCCTATGGTTAGGGGTTGATTGGAGTGGAAAGGTCAAGAGGCTATCGCCTCCAGCTTCGGTTGAAGCTGGAGTGGGAAGGATTGGAGTGGAAAGACGAACACCGCATCGAATGCGCCTCCCAACGCTCATCATTCCCGTACCATACCTCCGCATCCCTGCCGCATTTGGCACAGTGAGGATTAGCCTCATCCTCGCGGTAGTGCACCGTCTCCATAGGCCTCCGCATTCGGATGCCATCGCAATCGCCCTCTACCACCGTCTCTGGCTTCCCACCATTGAACGTGATGGTTTTTAGATTGTTCGGGTCTGGTGCTCTGGCGTGGGATATGAGCATGATCTGGTCCATGGCTCACTCCCTCCCGATCCATAGCATTGGTTCATACCCAAGACCGCTGATGTAGTCAGCCGCCTCAGAGTTGAGGTAAACCACTACCCCATCAGCCACAGAGCAGGCTTCATCCTCGCTCTCAAACTCAACCTTCGCAACCCATAACCTATCATACCAGCGTATCGCTGGCTTGAAAGGCCCTAATCCGAATGTGGTAGCAATCATTGGCATAGCTCTCTGTTGGAGTGGAAAGGTCAATGTGTTGGATATGTGTTAGCCCTCTTCTCTGTACCATTCCATGCCATCATACCAAACGGACCATGTGCCATAGACCACCTGCAATGGGATGGCTGGCATGGGATAGTGTGGGGGATAGTTAGCATCAGCACAGAGGTAAGCCTCGCACTGGAAACGCCCGAACTGATCCAGATCAGGCAAGTGATCCCGATAAGCATATGACTTATGCCATCGGTATGTTCTGTCATGAACAATGGTAGTCATTGGCATAGCTCCTATGTTTGCACCCTCGCATCCTGCACCCCAATTGCGGCCGAATTGCGGCACCGAAATCACAATCGCGTGAATGCATCGGCATGTTGCGGCGCGGTACTGGCTGCTGGAGTGGAAAGGCAAGCTGCGATTATCCTTCCAGTATACACCATTCCGCCGCATTTGTCAACACCATTCCACCCGCTCGATTTGCCCGATTCCCCCTCGATACTCCCCCGATTACCCCTCGATATACCGATAGGCAGAACCAAGGCATCTGGGTAGGCATCTGGCCCCATCTCCCTGCCCCGGCCTCCCTACCCTGTTCTAAGTCGTATATATATAGGAGATTAGACAAGGAAGGACAGGCAGGCAGGGATGGGGCGAGGGCACATATAGGGCAGGGATGGGCCTTGGTTTCGCCTATCGGCCTATCGGGGTTTATCGAGGGGGTATCGGGGTAGTATCGAAGGTCCAATGGAGTATGGCTATGCGGCATATTGTCGCAGCCGATGTTGCGATGCACACGCAAGCTATCGCTGTGCCCCATCACGATCTTGTGATTTGACTGGACATTGGCGACGTGAGAAGCTGCAATCGTTGCAATTCAGCGATAGGAGACCATGCCATGATCGACATCAGCAACATGACCAAGGACGACCTCGCTGCCCTCGTGCCTGCCCTGCTTGCCAAGCTGGAAGAAGCCAACAAGCCGAAAGCCTTAACCTGCAAGGTCTCGGAGAAAGGAGCAATGAGCGTCTATGGCTTTGGCCAATGGCCTGTCACTCTGTACAAGTCGCAATGGGTGCGGCTATTCGCAGCCCGCGAGCAACTTGCTACGTTCCTGAAGGATAACGATCACCTGCTCGCCGAGAAGGCAACCAAGGCCTAGCCTTAGGCATCCAGTATACCACGACCACTCCATCCCAGGCTCCTCGGGCTAAGACCCGGGGGGCCAAAATTTGGCGCTCGCGGGCGGCCCAATACTCCCCCGCGCAAATCATATCGAAAACGAAGGGTCCATACCCTTCGAGTGATGAAGGTAGTGGGGGTTGACTTTTGTTGAGAAAGGCGTAAAATGAAGGTATAGGCTGGAGATTTGTAATGGCGATCCCGGAGGGATTTATCGACATTTCTGCTGTTATACGGTCGGGGATTTATCTTCTATTGTATAAGGGCGAGGTTGTGTATGTAGGGCAGAGTGTGAGGCTTAGCTCGCGCATTGCTGGCCATGTGAATCTGAAAGGGAAAGTTCGCAAGCCCTCTATGTTAGGTCGAAGAGCGTTGCCAGCGATAAGGTTCGATGGAGTGCAGATCATGGGATGTGTACTATCGGACCTTGATCGAATCGAGAAGCAGATGATTGAAAGGTATCAGCCGAAGTATAATATCAACCACAACCCAAAACCATCTATATCGCTGGACATGTTAATTGATCTAATGCCGCACTACCAAATGATACCGCCGAACTATGAACCACGCCAAAGAGCAAGCTGGAGACGATTGTGAAGAAGGAACTGCACCGCGGAGCCATTGCGAAGCCGCCGAGAATCCTCTCGGTGCGGGTGCTTGTGCGGGAGGACTTGGCTCGGCTCAAGGGCGAGAAGCGTGTGATGCCGCGGGTGAAAGCCTTTCGCGATACTCACCATCGCCTTGCACGGCTCTGTGCCGCAGGTACTCGGATTGAGGAAATCTTGCGGATCACTGGCTACTCGGCGCAGCGCCTAACCACCCTCAAGATGGACCCGGCCTTCCAGCAGCTGATCGCAGAATACCGTGGGAAGGTCACCGAAGCCTTCGTCGAGTCCCAGGACGAGTTCTACGAAACCGCCACGTCGAACATGCTCCGCATGGAACGGCAGGTGGAAGAACACCTCGACAAGGCCGACGAGGATGGCGACCTGATCCCGCTCCAGACCTTGTTCAAAGGCATTGGTGATCGAGCGGACCGGTTCGGTTACTCGAAGAAGACGCAGACAATGGCCTCGCAAGGCCGAGGCGCAGTAATCGATGCTAAGGCCGACCTCGCGCCCCAGGCCTTAGCATCCCCCCCTCAGGTCTCTGCACCTATCCCTGAGGGGCCAAAATCCGCCGCAGCTTCGGCTGGCTTCCGGCGGCGGATGTAGAGGAGGGAGAGATGCTCGATCGGATTTCCTGGCATGGCTCTCCGGTCTCTGAGCGCTCTCCCTCCTCGAATTGGCAGGAGCAACTCCTCGAATGGCTCGTCACCGTCCGCGATGACCCCCTCGCCTTCACCATGGGTGCGTTCCCTTGGGGCGAAGCCGGGACCCAACTCGAGGCCTACACCGGTCCAATGCCCTGGGCCCGTGATCTCATGGAGCGCATCCGCGTTGGCCTCCTCTCCGCCGACGAGGCAATCCAAGAAGCCATCGCTTCCGGCCATGGCATTGCCAAATCCACCACCGTGGCCCAGATCACCCTCTGGGCCTTCATGACCTTCCCCGACTGCCGTGGGGTCATCACAGCCAACACCGAGACCCAACTCAAGACCAAAACCTGGGCCGAACTCGGCAAGTGGTTCAACCTATGCTGGTTCTCGCGCGAGTTCTTCACGCTAAACGCAACCTCTCTCGTCTCCAAAGACCCCGAACGCGAACGCACTTGGCGCATCGATATGATCCCATGGTCGAAGACCAACCCACAAGCTTTCGCTGGCCTCCACAACAAAGGCAAACGAATGCTGATGATCTTCGATGAAGCTTCCGAAATCGAAGACATCATCTGGGAAACCGCCGAGGGCGCATTCTCCGATCGCGATACCCAGCTAATCTGGCTCGTCTGCGGCAACCCAACCCGCAATACCGGTCGCTTCCGCGAATGCTTCGATGGAGGCCAACACCATTCCTTCTGGCACACAACCCAGATCGACTCCCGCACCGTACCAATCTACAACAAAGCCCGTGCCGAGCGCCTGATCAAAACCTACGGCGAAGACTCCGACTACGTCCGCATCCGCATCCTTGGCCAATTCCCACGCCAAGGTCTCATGGAGTTCTTCTCCGCGGCAGAGATCGACGCGGCAATGGCCGATGATCGATCCGTCTACGTTGACGCACAGACACCGCTAGCAATAGGGGTCGACGTTGCGCGCTACGGGCGCAACAACTCGGTTATCTTCCCACGGAAAGGGCGCGATGCCCGCACTATAGATCGAAAGGTCTTCAATGGTATTAACACGGTTGAACTTGCCAATTGGGTTTTCGATTGTTGGTCCCAATGGCATCCCGACGGAATCTTTATTGATGGAGGGGGAGTTGGTGGCGGTGTCGTGGATCAGTGTCGAGCCAAGCATCTCCATGTTTGGGAAATCCAATTCGGCGCAAAGGATTCCATCACCGGCACCAACAACGATAACACCGGCGAGAAATATGCCAACATGCGTGCTGCAATGTATGGCGCTCTCCGCAGTTGGGTAAAAGGCGGAATGCTCCCCAAGGACAACGACCTCCGCAATGCGATGCTAGCGATCCGTTACACCTTCAACAAGAACGACGAAATCCTCTTGATCTCCAAAGAAGACTTGATGGACGAGAACCCCGGTCTAGTCCTCGACGACCTCGATGCCCTAGCCCTATCCTTCGGCGGTCCTTTGGCCCCACACGATGGCGCTGGCCGTGAAGGGCCACAGGTGGAAATCCATCAGGTCGAATACAATCCATTCGATCCGAAATTCATGGAGGCCGCATGACTCCAAAGACCCCGCAACAGCCAATGGCCCTGCCGCAACTCCCAGCGACCCCGCCGCCGCCGCCAGTCTTCGCGTCATCGCCGACCGGCCAAAAGCCAAGGCAAAAGTCCGCCCAAACAAGTTTCCTCGGCTCCGCGGCGCTACCATCGCCGGGTAACCTTGGTGGGAAGCAATTGATAGGCCAATAGCCATGGCAGATCAATGCAGCACTTGTGTATTCATCCGCAACGGCGAATGCCATGCCGCAGCGCCGTTGCTCTACGTCGTCGGCAACATGCCGAAAACCATATGGCCTCCAGTGGCTGACACCGACTGGTGTGGGGATGGATTCTCACCTACTGGAAACCCATTCTCGGTTCGCCACCCGATTTACACGAGTAGATGATGCCAACAGCCCCAATGCTCCCTCCCGACGAAATGGCCAAGGCCCAGCAGACAGCCGGGATCGACCCAGCGAACTTCCTGATCGCCGCAGCCGACATGCACGGCGCGGGCCAGCTTTCAGCCCCGGTCCCAAAGGGCAAGGACCCACTCGCTAGAGCGTTCGATCGCAAGCCACTGAGAAAGCTTAAGGTGATCAAATGATCCGTAAACTAATACGCCGCTGGTTTGGGGTTCGATGTTTACTACACTGCTGCGGTGGATACGTTGTGCACATTCCAAAAGATCATTGGCCGGTCTCTTGGAAATGCTCTGATTGTGGGAAGATAACTTGAGCACCCTTGCTACCCAACGGTTCTCTGGCCTTTATCAGGAAAACGTTTCCGAGCAAGACCTACGTCTACGCCGGTTCCAACAAGGCCGCCTACTCGGTCTCCGGAATAACCGCTACAGCTGGTGGACCCACGCTCGTGAACTTGCGGACTACATCCTCCCCAGGAGATACAAATGGCTGATCACCCAGAACCAACAAAACCGTGGTTCACCTATCAATCAGCATATCTTGGACTCGACTGGTACACTGGCTGCACGCAACTTGGCAGCGGGCATGATGAGCGGGATATCTTCCCCTACAAGGCCTTGGTTCAAATTGAAGGTCGGACGTATAGACTCGACACAGACGTCCCCTGTAAGTTTGTGGCTCGCCGAGTGCGAACGCCTGATGTATTTGATCTTTGCGGAGAGTAACTTCTACACCGCGATGGCAATCTTCTATTTCGATCTGATCGTCTTTGGCACTGCCGTTATGCTAATCTACGAAGACTACGACAACGTCATCAATTGCATCAACCCCGCCTTTGGCGAGTACTACGTCGACATCGATGGCCGCTATCGCCCCGTGATCTTCTATCGTGAGTTCACCTATACCATTGCCCAGACCGTGGACGAGTTCGGCTGGGAAGCCACCTCCCCAATGGTCCGTCAGTTCTACGATCTCCAAGATGGCGCGAAC
>WNFM01359626.1_pt1 | contig 10821 bp, 11 predicted proteins | sample 5400271 | NCBI WGS metagenome assembly WNFM01 (sample SAMN13153352, study PRJNA577476) | soil metagenome | isolation source: 60 cm saprolite on Douglas fir-dominated hillslope | place: USA:California | collected 2013-09-17 | reverse complement strand
TGTTGAGCGGTTTTCCCGCGCCGGCCTTCGCCGGTTGAGGCAAGGCCGTGGCGGACGACGTCGCCTGGGTCGAGTTGGCCTTGACCTTGAGCTCCATCATCGAGCCGCCGCGCGCCAGCACGACCTTGTCCTGGAGGATCGATTTGACCGTCCAGCCCTCGATTTCCTGGCCCTCGATGACGCGCGTCATTTCAGGCGGCTCGCCATGTACGATCAGCGCGCGAACGCCGCCGGACGAGAGAATAGTTCCGATGACGGTGGCGGCGAGCAGCTGGTCGCCCGAGGCAGCGATGGCACCGGGCGGCGCCGGGCGGCGCGTCTCAGAGAAAGGTGGCCGCTCAAGGACCTCGTTGTAGGCGTCTAGGGCCGGCATGGAGAAGGGGAGGACCTCCTGCGAGGCGTCCTGCGTCGGCACGCTCGACTTCGCGGCCACGGGCTCGTCGGCCGCAGCGATCTCTGGCGACCGTGCCGCCTGCTGGTCGAGTTCGACATAGATGAGCGACGAGAAAATAATGCAGAGTGCCAGGCCGAGCGGTGTGACAATCATGCCGCGCGAGCGGCTCGCGGCGGTCACGAATTCGCCCTGACATAGCCGTAGAGATCGAAGCGGACGTCGAGCATCGTGTCGGTCGGACCGTTCTCTGGGGTACGCGGACTTGGCCGCGCCCGGATGTCGATGTTGTCAAGAATGAGATACGGCGAGGCCGATTCGATGTCGTAGAAAATGCGCTGCATGGCGGCGGTGTTCGTCGCCATTTGGCCGCGCACGATAATGCGCCGGAACTTGCCCTCGTCGCGCACGGGCAGAACTTGGGTGCTGCGGAGTTCGCCGCCGCCCGTGTCGATGATGGTCTTGATGCGGTTCTGCAGCTGCGCCGTCGCCAAAGATTCGTTGGCGCCCCCGAGGAAACCCGATTGCGAGGCTTGGACCTCACGAATCTCGATCAACTGCCTGTTGAGGTTCTTTAGTCCCTGATCGAGAACCCGGCTGCGCGCGAGCGCCAGCCGGTATTCCTGGTTCGAGAGTTCTGCGCCGGCGAGGCCGTCGATGATTGGCATGACGACACCCACGGCGACGATCAAGACAATGAGGAGAAGAAGCATGCCGGCCAGAAAGCGGCTGACCGTGGGCGAGAGGGCGATGTTCATTTCTCGGCTTCCGAGACGACGCGCGCGGCGATATGAAACCGCTCGCGCTGGCTCGCCGGATCCTGGGTCACTGGCGAGCGAAACGCCGTATTCCGAAAAATGGGCGTGTGCTCCAGAAAGCCGATGAGATCGGACGCCGAGATGGAAAATCCGGCGAGCTGCAGCTCGGCCGCCGAGAGTTGGAATTCGACAAGCCACGTCTCGTCCGGCATCACTGTCGTGATGGCGGCGAGAATTTCGGAAACGTTCGGCGCGCGCCGCTTGCGGTTTATGAGAAACGTTCCGTCCTCCCGCAGCGCTGCGATCTCGCCGGTGACCCGCTTCAGCTCAGCGGTCTTCATCTTGACCTCGGCAAGCTGGGTCTCAATCCGCGCCACCCGTATCTCGTCGGTTTGGTAGGGAAGGTAGACGGCAACGGCGGCAAGAATGAGGACCGCCGCCGCAAGAGCGACGTTGAGCCCGCGCCCGAAATGACGCGTGACGGGCTTCTCGTCCTCGAGGACGAGCGGGGAAGGAGGCTTTGTCGGATCGCCACCGCCGACCTCCACGCGGTCGGGCTTGAAGCCGAGACCCCGCGCCGCGGTGAGAGCGGCGTCCACCGCGGCGCGGGAAATGATCGTCAGCTCGACCCGCAGACGTTGCGCCGAGGTGTCTCGGCCCACTAGACGCGCGGCAAAATGCACGTCTTGCACCTTGAAGGGCGTATGGCGGTCGAGCTCGTAGGAAACGACCTCTCGAATATTGGTTTCAGCCGCTAGCGGCAAGGCGATTATGTTGCGCAACGCGCCGCCGGCGGGCAGACGAAGGCAGACGGGCGGCTTGCGCCAAGAGAAAGCACCGCGGCCGAGCGCCGCGGCGAGCTCTTGGCGCGCGCCGCCGGAGGCGGGATCGACAAGTGCCAGCCGCCGCACACGACCTCCCTGCTCATGGGTCAGTGCAACTTCCGAAGGGCCGAGAGCGAGAACGAGACTGCCGCGTTGTCCCAGCCGCCCGAAGCGGTGGCGCAGCGATCTCGGGACAAAATTTGCCAGCTCGCCGAACCACCAGTTGAAGAAGGCGCGAGCGAGAGCATGAAAACGTGAGAACACCGCGATCCTTCCGGGTCTTTGGTGGACCGGCTATCGTGCGCAACTCATTGCAGCATTTCTACTCCGGCAGACAAGACTGTGCAGAGGCGCGTGTTGACTACCTCGGTGGAGGGGAAGGCGCGGGCGCCGGTGGGCGATCTGAAAGGCTCTCCCGGACGCTCGCGTTCTGCTGCAGAGACATTGGCGGGCCTCGTAGGATGTCGCCGTCTTTGGTGATGGTGACAATGGGGGGATGAAAGGGACGCGCCCGGCCGCTGCGGATATTCTCGTCGATTCGGCCGATCGCGGTCTCGATGTTCGTCGGATCGACGCCGGCAAGAGCCGTAAGGCCGTACTCCCACCAGCGCAGATCGAGGAGGGCGTCGATCACCGACGGCGCGAACCTCGCCTTGAGCGGCTTGGCGGGGCTGCCGGCGACGATGGTGTAAGGCGGAACGTCCTTGAGGACGAGTGATCGGGCGGCGACGATCGCGCCGTCCCCGATGGTGACGCCGCGCCGGATATAGGCGCTTTGCCCGATCCAAACGTCGTTGCCGATCTGCACCTTGCCGAACCGTGCCGCATGCTCCATGTCCCTCTGCGCGCGCGACTTGGCGACGAACGTGGCGTTGGCCTGGTGATGTTCGGCGACGATCGGCCATCCGCCAAACCCGCCCTGAAGGATCGGGTGGCAGGACAATTGGCTGACGGGGTGTTCGGCCTGGCCGATGGTGACGTCGCCGCCCATCATGAAAAAACGGCCGATGTTTCCGACATGGAGGAGACGCGAGCCGGCCCCGCCGAAATAGGAAAACGCCCCGACGAAATCGATCTCGTAATCGCCTTCGCGAATTTGCACCGGCGATTCAAAGCGGGTGGTCCGTGGGCCCCAATCGGCGCCACGAATGCCGACTTTCCCGGGTGGGGCGAAAACGTTGTTGCCGTACCGGCCGAATTGACCGCGCTGCTCCGGCGTCAGAATGCCGTCCCACATGTCACGGCTCCTTTCGATCTGAACGACCGGCGTCTAGCGCGGGATGTTCTGCGAGAAGGGCGGGGGGCCCGCCCCTTCCGCCAACCGCAAGGCAACGACAAGATCTGGCGCCGGACGTCCGTCGGCCAGGGTGAGACGGAGGCGGATGAGGGAAGGCAGGCGGGGCATCTCGCGCCAGGTGTCCTGCCAGGCAGGCGCGCGCGCCGGATCGGCAGCCCCGAAATAGCCGAGCTGGAGAGATGCAACGTCGGCGAGTAGGACAAGAGGTTCATCGTAGTCTCCCTCCGCCTTGAATTGCTTTCCTTGATAGAGCCGCCGGCGCAGGACGAGGTGCCGTCCGCGGTCTCGCGGCCCGCCGCCCGCCTTGAGGAGTTCGATCGAAAAGCGTTGCAGTCCGCCGCCCGACAAGGCGCCCGACAACGCGTTCGGTGGGATGCCGATGAAATCAACCTTTTCTGACTGGCCATCGAACCAGAGGATTTCGTCGCTGGCGCCATCCTTGACGATCGGCTGAGCCGCGGCGAGCTGTGCCCTCAGGAAATCATGCAAGATCGGCAGCGTCGATGATTTGTCGATCGCCTCGGTCACCTTATCGGCGCTGCGGATCCCGAGGCGGAATTCCATAAACAGCATCGTCATCAGCACGCCGAAGAGGGTCAGCGCGACAAGAAGCTCCACGAGGGTGAAGCCATGTTCCCTTGCGTTCGTTGATTTCATTGAGGTCATGTTCAGTAGGCGAGCCGCATCGTCTGAAGGGAAATCGAGCGCGTCTGGAGCATCTCCTGCCAGGAGATCGTGATCTCCGCCTCGTAGACGACAGGCTGCGGGCCGCCTCGCATGTCCGGAAGGCGCTCGCTGCGCGGGCGAACGACGAGGCGGCGCGTGTATTTGTCTTCGACGCGATCGGTCTTGTCGGTCGGACGCAAGGTTTCGCCGACCCCGAGCCCCTCGAGCGAGGATTGCGCGATCAACAGCGCCTCCTTCTCGCTATTCGCCCGCGTCACGGCGCCGATGCCGGTGGAAAAAACCTGCGAGAGCGCGCCGAGGGTCAGCGCGGCGATGGTGAAGGCCACCAGCACCTCGATGAGGGTGAACCCGCTCGCCGTGTCAGGAGCGTTTGTCGTCATGTCGGTCATGCATGGAAATCCGCCCGGTGAGCCAGTCGACCAGGATGTCGTAGTGCGCCTCGCCGCGGGTCAACGTCATTCCGCCGCCCGTCGAGCTGCCGTCGGCATAGAAGCGGATCGTGCCGATGCCGAGGGAGAGCTGCTCTTGGGTCGTCGTAAACAGCGTAAGACGGATGCTCGGCGGCAAGCTCACTGCCGCGCCGCCAGGCGCGCGATAGCGGGCCCGGTTGGTGTCGACGAGAAAGACCTCCTCGTAATTTTTTGCAATGGCGCGGCTCCGCGAGGCGCGGAGCGCGGCGCTGATGTCGCTTGCCGTCATCCGCAACTCTGAGCGACCCTGTCTGCCCGACATCAACGGCAGGGCGAGGATAAGAATGAAGCCCATCACCGCGAGCGCCACCATCGTCTCGATCAGGGTGAGGCCGTTCGGCGTCAGTCGGGCCGACGCCGTGGTCCGGGCGGGGGTTCCCATCGGCATGCCTCACCAATTCACCACGTCCTGATTTTCGCCGGTGCCGCCGGGCGCGTTGTCGGCGCCGAAGGTGTAGAGATCGTAGTCGCCGTGCTGGCCGGGGAAACGGTAGATGTAGGGGCGACCCCAGGGGTCGAGCGGAACGCGCTTCGACTTGAGGTAGGGCCCATGCCACTCGCCGCCGTTCGGTTTCTCGACGAGTAGGGCCAGCCCCTCCTGCTCGCTGGGATAATGCCCGGTATCGAGCAGCAAGAGGTCGAGCGCGACGCCGATCCCCTTGATATCGATTCTTGCCGTATCGGTCTTGGCCTTCGCAAGGTATTTGAGGACTTGCGGGGTCGCGACGGCGGCGACGAGACCGAGGATGGCGAGCACCACGAGGAGCTCGACCAGGGTGAACCCGTTCGGCGTGCGTCCCGCCTCGTCCTTCCGCCGTCGCGGGACGGTCATCATCCGCGTGCGGATGCCGTGGATTGCCTGTTTCACGATGTTCTCCATTCAACCGGTCAATTCATAGACGCCGAGGATCGCCGTCAGAATGGAACCGATCACCAGGGCGACGATCAGCCCCAGCCCGATCGTCACGATCGGACTGATCAGCGCGAGAAGGCGGTCGGTGCTGCGATGGACCTCGCCATCGAAGATGTCGGCGATCCTGATCAGCATGTCCTCCTGGCATGCACCTTCTTCGCCGGCCCGCACGAGATGGACGGCGAGGGGAGGGAAAATTCTGGTCTTCTGCAGCGGTTCGGCGAGCCCCTTTCCGATCTTGACGCCGTCGGCGATGACGCCCACGGCCTCGGCGACGACGCGGTTGGTGAGCGCCTCTCGGGTGATCGCAAGGGCGCTGAGGAGGGGGACGCCGTTCACCATCAGCGTCCCGAGGGTGCGGCTGAAGCGCGCGATCTCGCTCTTTATGACGAGGTCGCCGAAGAGCGGCAGCTTGAGAATGCGCCTGTCCCAGGCCGCGCTGCGCGCCGGGTTGCGGATCTGGCGGACCAGGAGGAAGACGGCGAGGCCGATCGCCGCGAGGAGCGCCCACCAGAAGCTGCGCAGGAATTGGGAGATCGCCAGAACGGATTGGGTCGCGAAAGGCAGGCTCGCGCCGGCCTGCTCGAACAGCGGCTCGAAGCGCGGGATCACGAACATGAAGAGGATGGCGAGCGAGAGGCCGCACGTGACGAGCACGATGAGCGGATAGGTCAGCGCCGATTTGATGTGCTCCCTGGCCGCCTTGGAACGCTCCATGTAATCGGCCAGGCGGTCGAGCACCGTCGCGACGTTCGCCCCCGCCTCGCCGGCGCGTACCATGCTGACGTAGTATTTGGGGAAGACATCACCCTGGGCCGCCATGGCGTCGGCGAGGCCGGCGCCGCCGCTGATCTTCTCCAGCAGCGCCCGCAGGCAGCGTTTCTCCTGCGCGCCCTCGAAGATGTCCTCCAGAATGCGCAACGCGTCGTCGAGAGTGAGGCCGGCCGTCAGGAAGACGGCGAGCTGGCGCGTCAGCAAGGTCAGCGCGGCGGCGGAGAATTTGCGGCCGCGGGAGAAGCCGAGCTTGAACCCCGTCGCGCCGCCGGTCGCTCCCCGAGAAGACCCTGAAAGGGAGACTTCTTCGATGGTCAGCGGCGTCTGGCCGAGCGCCTGCAACTGGTCGACGATGGCCGACTTGCTCGCGCCCTCCATGCGGCCTTCGACGATCTCGGACGCGGCGTCTACCGCGCGGTATCGGTAGGCGGTCATGGCTACATGTCCCGCGTCACGCGCAGGACCTCCTCGATCGTCGTCTCGCCGCCGAGGGCCTTCAGCATGCCGTCCTGCTCCATCGAGCGCATCCCCTGGGCGAGAGCGGCGAGATGGATCTCGCGAGCCTCGGCGCGGGCGATGACCAGGCGTCTGATCTCGTTGGTCATGGTGAGGACTTCGATGATGGCGGTCTGCCCGCTGTAGCCGCCATGGCAGCGCTCGCAGCCGACCGGCCGGTAGAGCAGGGGATTGGCGCCGACATCGACGACGAGCTTCATGCCGGCGACGAGCGCTGCGCCATGATGCCGCTGACGGTCGAGGTGATGAGGTAGTCCTCGACCTTCATGTCGAGGAGGCGGGTGACCGAGCTCGCCGCGCTGTTGGTGTGGAGCGTCGACAGCACGAGATGGCCGGTGAGCGCCGCCTGGATGGCGATCTGCGCGGTTTCGAGATCGCGCATCTCGCCGATCATGATGACGTTCGGGTTGTGCCGCAGGAGCGTGCGCAGGATGTTGGCGAAGGTCAGGTTGATCTGCGGCTTGACCTGGATCTGGTTGACGCCCTCGAGCTGGTATTCGATCGGCTCCTCGACGGTGAAGATCTTCTTTTCGGGGGTGTTGAGGCGGAGGAGGCTGGTGTAGAGCGTCGTCGTCTTGCCGCTGCCCGTCGGGCCGGTGACGAGAAGGATGCCTTGCGGCCGGTCGAGGAGGTCGAGAAAGACTTTTAGGGCGTCCGGCCGGAAGCCGAGGACGGCGAAATCCTCGACGAGGTTGGTCCGGTCGAGAATGCGCATCGTCACACTCTCGCCGTGCAGCGTCGGGACGGTGGCGACGCGCAAATCGTAGTCCTTCCCGCGGATGGCGATGCGGATGCGGCCGTCTTGCGGCAGGCGGCGCTCGGCGATGTTGAGCTTGGCCATGATCTTGATGCGGGACACGATGGCGGCGCGCAGCCTGGGCGGCGGCGTCGCGCTCTCGCGCAAGAGGCCGTCGATCCGGTAGCGGACGATGAGGCGGTTGTGGAAGGGCTCGATATGGATGTCGGACGCACGACTTTCGACGCCGCGCGAGATCAGGAGGTTGACGAGACGGATGACCGGAGCCTCGCTCGCCAGGTCGCGCAGGCGGTTGACGTCCTCGTCGGCGACGTCGTCGTCGTTTTCGCCGAGATCGGCGACGATCTGGCCGATCGAGCTCTTGCCGTTTTCATAGAGGCGCTCGAAGGCGACCTCGATATCGGCCGCGGTGGCGACGCGCACCAGGATCGGTTTTCCGGCGATAGTCCCGATCGATTGAATCGGATAGGGGTCGAGCGGGTTGGCCATCGCCAGGACGATTCCTTGGGGCGTGTCGGCGAGAGGGATGACGCGGGCATGCTTGAGGAACTTGGCGCTGATGCCCTCGAGGATCGGCGCATCGGGGTAGTCGGCGGCAACGGCGATGGGAAGACCGAGCTCGACAGCCATCGCCTCGGCAATGTGCTTCTCATTTACCAACCCCAACTTCGCCAGGATTTCCTCGAGCCGCTCGTCGCCCGCGGCGCTCAGGCGCAACGCGCGATCGAGGCCCGCGGCATCGATCCGGCCCGCCCCAAAGAGGCGATCGGCGAGCGCTCGCTCGAATTTCTTGCGGTCGCTTTGTTCCATGTTCCCCCTGAACCGGCGTCCCGGCTCCCCGGCCTTCTCTGTCGGCTCGCCAAGGCGCGACGCGCGACGGTCGCACCAGGCCGACCGGACAATCTACTAATGCAAAAGAGCGTTCGGCGACCCGGCCATCAAGGAGTAATCCAATCGGGAGAGACGGGTCCGCAGACCCAGTCGAGCCAAAGGGCGAAGCAGAGGAAGGTTCCGAAGGGCATGCGATCGGAAAGACCTAGGGAGCGACCGAGGAGCCGCCCTGCCAGCGCGGCGGCGAGCCCGGCAGCGGCCGCGACGAGGATGATGCCGGGAAGACCTTGCCACCCCGCCCACGCGCCGCAGGCGGCGAGCAGCTTGGCATCGCCAAGGCCGAGCCCCTCGCGCGCGCGGAGCCGGAAATAGAACTCGCGAACCAGCCGGAACAAGAAATAGCCGGCGACGGCGCCGATGACGTGCGCCATGAGCTCCGCCGGCCCCTCCAAATAGGCGACGGCGAGGCCGGCCGGTATTAGTGGCAGGGTGAGCGCGTCGGGAAGAACGAAATGCCGGAAGTCGATCGCGGCGAGGGTAAGCAAGGTCCAGCCGAGCCCGCATGTCGCCCAAAGGAGCCAGCCGGATGTCATCGCCGCGGCGGCCACCGCGACGGCGAGCGCGGCGAGCTCGATCAGCGGGTAGAAGGCGGCGATCGGGTGCCGGCAATGGCGGCAGCGCCCCGAACATGAGAGCCAGCTCCACAGCGGGACGAGGTCCCTGATCGCCAGCGCGCAAGCGCAATGCGGGCAAGCCGAGCGCCCGCTGAAGACGCTTTGCTCCGTCGGGAAGCGTGCGATGAAATTCGCTATGAAGCTGCCGACGACGGGGGACGCGGCAAGGGCGAAGATCATTTCCGCTGTCATCGGTGGCGGCCAATCTCCGTCATGGAATTACACACTGGTGAAGGCGGCGTACTATGACGGCCGGCGGCGATCGAGGTAAAGACAGCGAGCGCGTCTCAGACGGGCTAACTCGTTCACGGGCCTCCTCCTCGAAAGTGAAGAAGCCTACTAATTCATCGCGACGCGGAACCCTAAAATGCGAGTCGAGCGACGAGGCTTCATGTGCCGGTGAATCTTTTCAACTGCCGCGCCGAGCCGCGCGCCGGTCTGACCGGTGCTTTCGGGCGTCTTGCTGTTGCGCTCGTTCCGATCCTGCTCATCCAGAGCTGCGCTGCTACTTTGCCCGAGACAAATTCCGGCACGGCGCCGGCTGCGGTCTTGGCGAGGGCCGCCGGCGGCCCGCAATCGATACGGCGCACATCCGACGAGCCCGCCGCGGCTCGATCCCTTGCGCCGATAGTGCATGTCGGGACTGGTGTTTTCGTCGGACGAACGCCGGACGCTGTCCTCGCGGCGACGTCGGAGACGGGTGATGCCGACGGCGAAGTTTCGTTCAATTTCGTTAATGTCGAGATCCGCGACATTATCCGCGAGATACTTGGCGAGCAACTGCATCTCGGCTACGTCATCGAGCCGAAGGTCCAGGGAACGGCGACGGTGCAGACCGGCGCTCCGCTGCCGCGCGACGCGGTGCTGCCAGCCCTTGAGAACGTGTTGCGCGCGAACGGCTTGGCGCTGGTCAATATGAACGGCATCTATCGCGTCATGCTGGTCGAGGATGCCCCAAGGGTGAGTGGCGCGACGCATGGCTCATCCCTCAGAGGGATCCGGCCAGGCTACGGCATTCGCATCCTGCCGCTCAAGTTTTCCGCCGTGCAGGACGTACTGCGGGTGCTCGAGCCCTACACGCCGAACGGAGGGGGGCTGCAGGCGGACACGGCGCGCAATCTTCTCATCGCAGCCGGGACGGCCCAGGATCTCGACGGATTCGCTCAGCTGGTCGCCGTTTTCGACACGGACTGGCTGGCCGGCATGTCCTACGCCATCTATCCGCTGCAGGTCGAGACGGCGAAGAGCATGGCAGGACAGCTGGAGGATATCTTCGGCGACGCGGCCGAGGGGCCGCTTGCCGGGGCGCTGCGGATCGTGCCGCTCGAGCGTCTCAATGCGATCCTCGTCATCACGCAGCAACCGGGGTATCTCAAGGAAGCGAAGAACTGGATCGACCGGCTCGACGCCGGCAATGACGAGACGACGCCGCGGCTCTTTCAGTATTACGTCCAGAACAGCAGAGCCACCGACCTCGCCGCGGTGTTGAACGACGTGCTGTCCTCGGGCGGCGGCGGCCGGGCGGTGCAGACGGTGCCGGGGTCGACGATGGTGGCCGTTGGCGCGCGCACGGGTGGCGGGCTAGGCTCCGGACTTGGCGGCGGCGCGTCTTCGCAGGCGCGCCCGAGCGCTACCGCTTCCAGCGGAGTATCCCTGGCGGCCGCGGCGCAGCCCCAGCCGCTGCCGGATGCGGGTTCGGGGGGCGCCGTGGCGTCCGGCGCCGGGGCGGCGGGGCGCCAGGCGACGCCGACGCGCACCGCCAACCGGGCTAATCGCACCACTCTCGGCGGGTCGGGCGGCGCGGGCAGCGGCGATCTCGAGACGCCGGTGGTTCGCGTCGTTGCCGACGACAAGAACAACGCGCTCGTCATCTTCGCCAAGCCGCGGGACTACCGGATGATCGAGAGCACGATCAAGCGGCTCGACATC
>WNFM01344511.1_pt1 | contig 10821 bp, 12 predicted proteins | sample 5400271 | NCBI WGS metagenome assembly WNFM01 (sample SAMN13153352, study PRJNA577476) | soil metagenome | isolation source: 60 cm saprolite on Douglas fir-dominated hillslope | place: USA:California | collected 2013-09-17 | reverse complement strand
GAAATCCCTGATCGGCACTTGTCCGATAACGCGTTTACCAGGACCCTTAGAAAGAATCAGCTTTGGCTGATGTGGAGGCCATCGTAGAATTCCCCTTTAGAACTGCTGTGGGAGTCCTAATCATGGCACGCGCGTTTGGCGTCATCTGCGGACCCTTGCTGGCTAGCATCTGTTTCCTGTCCACACTTTTCGCCCAAACTCCCAGCGGCCTTGTTGAGCAGTTCGAGAACACGACGGTATTCTGGGAGCAATTTGTCGTGGCCAAGAAGATTGTCGGCCTCCATGACAAAAGTGTGCTTCCACGCCTCGAACCCTGGCTTCGGTGCGAGGACATGCGCCGCAGAGGCAACGCGGCGTTCGTTTTCGCAAGCCTCGGCGATGATTACGGGTTTCAGGTTATCAAGGCTATTCTGGAGGACCGTTCGACCAAACGCGCTGTGTCCGAGATCGACAGCGCGGGCCACCCGAGTCCAGGGCTACAAATTCATGCGGACCGTTATTACGCCGCGCACCTTTTCGGGGATCTGAGGGACGCGCGAGCAGTTCCTATTCTGATTCCCTTGTTGAAGGATCAAGAGGTGAAGGAGATTGTTCCTTGGTCATTGGGAGAAATTGGTGATAAATCGGCCATCCCTTCGTTGATCGAGGCGCTAAGTGACAATAGCCTGCAAATGCGCGCCGCAGCCCTCCGCTCCATTGAGAAACTAGAAGCCAAGAAAGCAGTGCCGTAAATTCCGCCTCACTCGATCATGGTGAAGGAATTTACTTCGATGCAACTGGCCCGGCTCCCGAAGCAGCTAAGCGGGCCATAGCTAGATTAGGGGAAGTCCTGGTTAGTCGGCTTACCGGACATGTGCCCCTATACCGTTGGGCATCGATATACTTTCGGCGCGGACGATTCGCGCGACGCTTGAAATTGTTCTACACTCTTCAGCGTAGCTACCGTTAAGAGATCTATTCCTATGTATTCAACGTTGCAGGTCGCTACGGGTACTGAAGTCAAAGAACTGAATTTAGGTCCATTTGGCTCCAATTCATTTGGTTGGCAGTGGGTAGCACCGTGACAACGCGGGACTTAGTGAATTTGATTGACAATTCGATCCCAACCGCCCTGCCATACTCTCTTGATTCCAGGATGTTTACCACGAGCGCTCACGTCAATCCCAGTCGTGAAACCCTGCCCTCTTGATTGGCCAATCTCCTGAGCAGTGGACACAGAGCCCGGGGCGATATCCTCGCGACCGGGTACAGGCAATGTTTCCTGGGGGCTGGAGCCTCATTATGAGCAGACTCTCGACGAGCGACAGAAGCTCAGAGGAGCGCCGACGCCCCTCTTCCAAAACCAGGTCGCCCTGAAGCATTCGGAAGTAGTCAACTTCGTAGCGTTCACAGAGGTAGTCGAAAAGATCGGCCTTGTGATCGCCATGAATCCGTTGACGTATCGTTTGATAGTCTGCCTTTCCGACGTAGAGGAGCCAATTACGATCCGGATGTAGGTAGACATAGAGACAGAAATTCGCACGCCAAGCGGGATCGCTGTCGCCGTCCAACTCGTACCAAGGGATCTCTACTCTGAGGATCTCGGTCAATGCGTTTCCTCACGGCGCTTCCTGCGATGGGCAAGAACATCCGGGCATGCCTTTGTGGGACAGCAAGTCTGTCGTGCGGTTGCTATCATAGGATAGCTGCTGAACAACTGCGGGCAATGTCACAGGATGGATGTGTTCTGCGAAGGCAAGAGACCCGGCTGAGCGGACGCTCGCTGATTGGCCGAATCTGCTTCTCTGGTTGCACGGAGATACTCCTCTGTTTTCTTGCGAACGATCCGATCGTCTCGCTGCAAAAAGATGATGAACCAAACCGATGACAGCAAACAATAGGCAAACCCAGATCGTGATTACGAGATCGACGAGTGGGAGCCACACACTCAGTACCCTCAGTGCCCACTCTGGTGGATTCGGGAATCTCACAACAGCATCAAACATAATGCGGAGCACAATCACCATTGCGAGCAAAACCATGAAGGGTGCTACAGTATGCAGTTTTGCATTTGTACTCCGTAAGGAGTTGATCTTCAGTTCCGTATGCCTCTTTTTGGGAGGATAGATTTCTTCCTTACCCGCATCAATTTTTGTCAGCGCGTCCATAGCTCCGTTGCTAACCTGACGCAAATAAACGCCGAATGCTATGACCAAGGCCAGCAAGGTAAACGCGGCCGGACCGCTCAGTAATGCCGCGGGGTCTGCAGGTCTCGCCTTTTGTAATCGAGCTGGGGGAGGAGGCGAAAGCCACGGCAACGCAAAATGTCTGACTAGCCAAACAACAATAAGAAGAAAGATCCCCCAGAAACTCGTGGACATGAGAAGCTTCTTCATCCAAGACAGCAGTTTTGGCCAGAACATTCTGAACCCCCCCGCGCCGACCGGCGCTGTGTTTCCATAGCCTGGCATAAACGACCCCGGACCCAGCCTTACCGCCGCACGCCATTCCTGAAAAACATGTTGCCCCGTAACCACGGATAACCTCGACCGAACCATCCCTCGACCAAGACTCCCTTGTCGATGTATTGCGAAATGTGCCGAAGCAATCCACTCGTTCCCTGCCAGCAGGCGGAAAAGATCAAGCGCCCACCAGGGGGAAGAGCGGCTTTGAGCGCGTCGAGAAGCTTCTTTGTCTGGTGAGCATGGGGAGTACTGAGCAGGTTGCCGTCATCGTCGAAGTCGTCAGAGCGGATCTCCTCAGTCTGTCCGACCGAGATGTCGCTGCCAACCCCAAGCTTGTGGCCATGGCTCATGACGCGCAACGTTTTAATGCAAGCGTTACGAGCGGGAAACGAATTGAGCCACCACGCAAATTCCTCAACGCCATTCACGATCTCGTCCGGCCACGAGACCAGCCGCCCAAGGTAGGCCCAGCCGTGAGCAATCAACTCGAGCACGCCGCGACCCAGGCTGCGGCCAGCGATTGTGCTCTTCACCCAGACGGTCATCTGGACTTCCCTCTTGAAATCTTCCGACGGATGAGCCAGCTCTTACTTGGCGAGAAAATGCTTAATGAGGTGACATTCCAAAACGTCCACGTCTTTGATGTCCCGGTTCTCGGAAAGGCGAAAGTCTACCACGACCTGGCCTAGTGACTGCTGCGACTTTCGCTTCTCGTCAGCTATTTCTCGCCGCTTTCGTGTAAGTTAGCTCCATTTGGCTCCAATTCATTTGGCTGGCAGTGGGTAGCACCGTGAAAACGTGGGACTTAGTAAAGTTAAATAACAATTCGATCCCCGCCGCCCCTACCAACCAACCGTTTTTCCTTGAACAACTTAGCGATTTGTCGAGGCGGCAAAGGCGGCAATAGGAACGAGCCTCGAGGGTGGCACCAATCGCTTCAACGAGCCAAACACTGTAGCGATCATTCGTAACGCAGTGCGACGAGTGGATCGATGCCGGCGGCGCGGCGGGCGGGCAGGAGCGAGGCTAGCAGGCCGACGGCCAGAAAAAGGATCACAACCGCGCAGAACGTCCATGGGTCGGTGACAGAAACGCCCCGAATTTGGCTGGCCAGGAAACGCGTCATGCCGAGGCTGGCGACTACGCCGATGAACGTGCCTACAGAGATCAGGCGGAGTCCTTTCCAAAGGACCATGCGCAGGACGTTGCCCTGCTGGGCTCCGAGCGCCATGCGGACGCCGAGCTCATGGGTCTGCAAGGCAACGGTGTAGGCCATTACGCTGAATATGCCGATAAGGACGAGTACCAGGCCGATTCCCGCGAATGCGCTGATGGTGATCAAGCCAAACTGCGGCCGGGTGTAGGCTTCCTCAGCCAATAGGTCCTGGATCGATCCACTCCTGGTGATTGCCGCGTTCGAATCCACCATCCAGATCTCGCGTTGGACACTCGGGAGCAACGAGCTTGGATCCACGGCCGTGTTTGCCAAGATGACGCGGTGTCCAAATCCGGTGATGGTATACGGGAGGAAAGCCTCGGGCGACGGGGATTCCAGCAGGCCTCGGTTTCTGAAGTCTGTGACCACCCCAATGATCTCGAAATAGGCGTCACGCGGAGTATCAGGCAATTCATCGAAGACGTTGAATTTAATCTTCTGCCCGAGAGGATTTTCGCTTCCGAAATAAGTGCGAGCAAAAGCCTGGTTGATTACGGCCACGTGCCGCGCGGAGTCGATATCGGTTTCGGAAAGGACGCTGCCGCGCAGCAGCCGAAGGCTGAGGGTTTGAAAGTAATCTTCACTGCACAGGTCTACCATGGATTCCCAATGTTGGGAGTGTGGTCTTTCCAAGACAGTTATCTCGCTGCCTGCTCCTCCTAGCGGAGGCAGGCCCACGGATACCGTGGCGGTGATCACGCCGGGCAATGCTTCCACTCGCCGAAGGACTTGTTCGAAGAAGAGTTTTTTCTTCGCCGTAGTGTCATAACGGTCGTCTGCCGCAGGGGCTACCTGCGCGTAGAGCATGCGCGCCGGACGGAAACCGAGGTCGATATGAGTCAGAGCGAAAAAATTGCGCATTAGCAAGCCGGAGGCAGTCAAAAGCACGATCGAGAGCGCTACTTCCGCGATGACCAGACCAGCACGGAGTTTCCCATGGCGGAAGCCGCCGCCAACACCCTTGCCGCTACCGATCACGCGTAGCTGGAGGTTGCCGCGAACGGCATGGAGCGCGGGCGCAAGACCGCAGATCAGCGTGGCGAGAACGGCAACGGCAAGGGCAAAAAGGAGCACGGCGGGATTCAACCCGATGACGGTTTCCTCTGGAATTGGACCGCGCGGAATGATGGCCATCAAGCCTTTTAGTCCAAAATAGGCGAACAAGCAGCTGGTCAAGCAGGCGGCTGAGGCGAGCACAAAACTCTCGACCAGAAGCTGGCGAATCAATCTTCCGCGGCCGGCGCCTAAGGACGCTCTGAGGGCAATTTCTCGTTCCCGGGCGGTCGCGCGGGCCAGCAACAGATTCATGACGTTGGTACAGGCGATCAGGAGCAGCATGAAGACAGCAGCAAGCAGGGCGTAGAGGGTGTTCTTAAAATCGCCGACCACGAAGTCCAGAAGAGTGCGAGTGACGACACTGAACCGCTGTGGATAAAGCTCGCCAGGATTTGCTTGCGCGAGGCGATGCATAATCGCATCGAGATCGGCGGCTGCTGCTTGCAAGCTGACGCCCTTTTTGAGACGCGCCAGCGCCCAGATAACCGTGGGGTCTTTCACCGGGAAAGAAGTGCCATCAGCACCGGGCCTCAAACTAAGGGGAAGCCATACGCCGGCATCGTATCCGTTGAAGCGCCGAGGCATGATACCAACGAGTGTTCGTGGCTTGCCGTTCAGGAAAAAGGTCGTGCCTAGAATTTTGGGATCGCCATGAAACTCCGTTTGCCATAAGCGATAGTTCATCACGAATACGAGTGGGGCACCGGGCTTGCCGTCATCGGGAGAGAAAACACGACCAAGAAACGGCGGAACGGCGAGAAAGTCGAAGCCATTGGTGGTGACGTAGCCGCCCGGGAAACGGCGGGTGCCTTTTCCGTCCGTGTAAAGAACATCCAACTGAAAGTTCCCAACGATATCTTCGAAGACGTGGTTTTGCTCGCGGATCGCTAGGAATTCAGGGATGGTGTAGTGATCGCGCCGGTCATCACCATTTGCGCCGGTCAGATCGCGAACCTCAAAAACGACGGATCGCTGGAAGTCTCGGTAAGGGAAAGGATCGAAAACGACGTTATAGATGACGCTGAACATCACGGTGGTCGCGCTGATACCAAGCGCAAGAGCGAAAACGGTGATCAGCGCGAAGCGGCGATCCTTGGCCAAGCTGCGCAAGGCATACTGAAAATCGCGAAGAAAATCCTCGACGTGGTTCTCGATCCGCGCGTCACGGCAGTCCTGCTTTACCTGTTCCAGCCCGCCAAAGGCCAGATGTGCGCGGCGACGCGCCTCTTCCGGGGCCATGCCGGAGGCCGTGAAGTCCCGGACGCGCTGCTCCAGATGGAAACGCAACTCCGCATCCAAGCGCTTTTCCGCTAAGCGTTTCTGGAACAGATGGCGCAGCCGACACAGCACGGGAACTCCTACTCCGCGGTTCGGAGGATCAGTGCGACTGCTTCAGACAGCCGCTCCCAATTGACCATCTCGGTGCTAAACTGCTTTCGCCCCGCTCGCGTAAGAGTATAGAACTTCGCATCTCGCCCCGTATCCGTTTCTTCCCACTTGGCTTGCAGCCATCCGCGGTCTTCCAGCCGGTGCAGCGCCGGGTACAGAGATCCCTGATCCCTCCGGCACTTGAAAGAAATCCCTGGATATCTGCTGAATTCTCTGTGAGATCGCGTACCCGTGGATCGGACCAAAAGCCACGACCTTCAGAATCAGCATGTCCAGCGTGCCTTTGAGAACTTCCATTTTTTCTTGTCCCATATAATCCCTAGATATCCTATGCTTATATCCATAGAACTTCTACGTGTCAAGGGAAAATGACGGACGGCCTAAAGGTTTTCCCGGAAACAGAAGTTTCTTAGAAACTTTTGCCGCGTTCAAACGTATCTTTAGCAGCAAAGTCGAAATTCACGATGAAAGGAGTAATGAAAAAAGCCGGGACAAACAGCGCACGCGGCCAAACAAAGCGAGGGCCGCGCCGCGTTTTGTACACGAAGTATTTGGAATCGAGGAGGGGTTAAACAGACCGCCGCGCTTCTGGTTTGGCCGCCGGAGCGATGCGATCCCCAGGAGAAGCGCTACCCTCGCGGGTCCGCGCCTTTCATTTAACCCCCTCCCACTTTAGTTGGCTCCGATTTTCTGATGCAACCGCGAACGCACCCCGCCCCTGCGTCACGGCCGGAGGATCCTATGAGACCAAGTGTATGGGCCCTGCTACTGGTTCTGACTTCGAGGGTTAGCGCACAGACCGAGCCACCCCCTCATCCTTTCGTTCCCATTGATCAATCTCGCTTGCCGAGGCTTGAGGAGAGCGTCTCGACGCGCGAATTGCTCATTCCGCCCAAAGCGGTTAAGGAACTCCGGCGCTCGCAGACCGCGCTCCGGACGGGTGACATCCGCTCTTCCGCTCAGCATCTCGAAAGAGCTCTCCAGATTTATCCCCATTATTTGGAGGCGTACAATAACCTTGGAGGCCGATATATCGAACTCCATGAATATGAAAAAGCCGCTGTAGAGTTTCAGAAAGCGATAGAGATCGATCCGCGGGTCATGCAGCCCTTTAACAATCTCAGCGTCGCCTTTTTCCTCCTCAAGCGTTATCCAGACGCAGAGGCTGCGGCTCGCCGCGCACTCGATCTCGATCCACACAATTCCACCTCGCGCTATATGCTTGGCTGCATTCTAGCCACGGAGAAACGCAATCCGCTTGAAGCCATGGAAATGTTGCGTCAGACCAAGAGAGAGTTTCCGGATTCCAGGCTGCTCCTCGCCGAGATTCTGCTAAGACGCGGTGCTGTAGATGAGGCTGAAAACGAGCTGCGCGAGTATTTGAGCGTGCCCGGCGCCGAAAAAAAACAAAACGTCGAGCGCTGGCTCGCGCGACTCACGCAAAAATCGGCCACCACAAACAGCGCGACGCAACCCAATACGCCTTGATGTACAGCCGCCTGCATTCGAGACGCGGAATCTTCCGGGTTGAATCCGATAGCCACGTAATCGGTGATTTGTTGCGGGCCAAGCACAAGCGTGCGGCTGAGTGTTCTGTCGCCCTGTCTCTCGAATCTCAACATTTGGTTCCTCTCGCTTGTTCCGTTCGTTCCAGTTCGAGTTCCCGGCCAAGCGGCGAATTTCCCGTTGCCAGTCAACGGGCGTCTTGATAAAGAAGGACGACCGCATCTTCCGACGGCCCGACAAATCAGTTCAGGCCAATAGGCAGGCGCAGCCTTGGAGAGATTCAGGAAACGGGGTAGCTGAAATTGCGTACTACGAACTTGCGGTGGCATCGAAAATGTCTTGTGATCTTCTTGTGGACATTTTTTTGCCGGATCAGCATCTGTCGCACCTCAATCCATTCTTCTCTGGCCGAACGGTGCGCCTGATTCAGAAGGTAAGAGTGCGGAAGAAGTAGTGCGGTCGAATGAGTATGGCGAGCACATCATATCAAGTGTCCGTCATCCTTCCATCACGCCGTTCCTTCCCGGGAGGGAAAAATCCACAGGAGCTGCGGTCATCATCGTGCCGGGCGGTGGACATAGCGAATTATGGATGGATCACGAAGGCTACAATGTCGCGAAATGGCTAAGCGGCCATGGTGTGGGCACCTTCATGTTGAAGTATCGCTTGGCGCGTGAGAAAGGCTCGACGTACACGATTGAAGGATCTGCGTTGGCGGATGTCAAGCGCGCCATCCGGCTGGTGCGAAGTCGAGCCTCAGAATGGGCATTGGATCCACGACGTGTCGGCGTGATGGGATTTTCCGCTGGTGGCGAACTGGCAGCACTGGCCAGCACGCGTTATCACACTGGTTTTGCGGGCGCGATCGTCTATCGCGTCTCTGAGTACGTGCCAGGGCAGATGTACGCAGTCGGCATCGGCGGCGGCAAACCCGTGGCCATCGCCAAGCCTTGGATCTTGCCGAGACGGGGGACGCCCGGTCTACAAGTGCGGTCAATTCCTCGACGTCCACCGAACCTCCAGAGCGACCGGCGGCGTCAAACCGTTACAAGGAAAACTGGTGACGAAGCGCAGCGTACCCTGACTGTCCTCAAAGGCAAGTCCTATCTGCTCTGAACCGCCTTTAAATCGCCCCCATTCTATGGGCACACTGGAACACGCTTCTCCGGAGAGATGTAACTGAACATTCCTTCTTGCTGGTTATCGTCGCCGCGCATTCACCCGCCTCCTTCTTCCTTCACTCAGACGAGACTCTCCCTTATATAAAGTTGCGGCGGAAAGAGGATTTTCAAAAAAATTGCTAGTCTTTCTGGAAGGCACGGTGCAGCGCATAGGAAACCTCGAGGGTAGAATTCCGTTACAAAAGGAGCTTAGTCAATGCCACCGTCACCGTACGTCCGGGCCGTAAGGGCCAAGATCGGAAATCATCTACTCATGCTCCAATCGGTAACAGTCATGCTATTCGACAACCAGGGACGGCTTCTGCTGGCACGGGACGCCGGTTCGGAGCTTTGGATGACTGTGCGTGGTGCCATTGATCCCGACGAAGGGCCTGCGGACGCAGCGCGGTGCGTGAGTGTTGGGAGGAAACAAGCCTGCTCGTTGAACTTACCCGCGTATTGGGTGTTTTCGGCGGTCCCGAGTTCCGGATCAATTATCCAAACGGCGACGCCGTATCGTACGTCGTGACTGTCTTTGAAGCTCGTTGGATCGATGGTGACGCCTCTCCGGATGGATTGGAAGCCTCGGCCCTGCGCTTCCTGTCGCGTGAGGAGGCCGCTAGCTTGCCGATGGCACCTTGGACTAAAGAGATGGTGACGCGCGTTTTCGAGCACAAAGGGATGCCGTACTTTGCTCGACCAACCTGGCAACCACCTGGCGCGTGAGATTTTGGACCTCAGTCGCAAGTTCTGCGAATGATCTGATAAGACGACGGCGTGCACCTCGCTGTCCAGTAACGGAGGCAGCGCCATTCTTGATAAAATCCGCCGACCTTGACTGTGAGCCTCCAAGTTAACATGCCAGTTCTGTAAGTGGCAGTTGAACCGTATTTTTCAACAAACTGCTAGGTCGGCTTCAGGCTTGGGCTTCTTCACGGGCATCCACTGGCGTACGGATCGGCAGCGAGTCAACTGAGCTTTATCACATTGGCTGCTTGCGGCCCCTTAGAACCTTGGACAATTTCGAATTCAACGGCGTCTCCTTCATTCAGGGTTTTGTATCCCTCGCCTACGATTGCCGTGTAGTGGACAAATACATCTGGACCGTCATCGCGCCCAATGAAGCCGTAGCCTTTCGAATTATTGAACCATTTGACTCGGCCCTGCACTTAGTCTCCTTCTTTGAATCGACCAAGTTTGGATCATGGCTCCGGGCCAGATAGTTATATTCGTAGTAATCGCTTGAGAGGCTGCCAGAGACGGTCCGAAAGATTAGAGCCGGAGGTGCCAAATGCCCCGTGCTCGAAGCAAACCCGCAGGGAAGGCAAAGGAGGTCCAGGAGTCTCTGCTTCTTCTGAGTTTTTTTCCCCCTCATCGCGGAGTTCGCACTTGATCAGGGCCAGCTCCGCGAACTGCCGTTGCCCGATTGCCTTGGCAGATTCTGCTGGCTCAAACGCGTCCTTGCCGTCCAGCTGCACGGCAACGATAATGCCGTCGGGGCGCTCTCCTCGGGTCAGATATACAGGGGCGACACTCACGAGAAACGACTGTTGCTGCCCGCGCACTTTCATTCTGCGACGCAATAATTTAGGCGCACTCGAGTAGAGCGCGAGGGTGTCTACGGCTTCCGCCCAGCATGCCGAGGCGGGGTCGACCAAATCACCGGATGTGAGGCCTACAAGGTCTTCCGGTCTCTTATTCCAAAGCCGGGAAGCCGCCTCATTAGCAAGCGCGATGCGTCCTTCGGTGTCTTTCACAATCGCGGGTTCGAATCCCCCCTCTCCGTTCTTACTGATTATCGCTCTCGTGCGCCTTGGGGATGGTTCGAAGCGGCCCAGTATATCTCGCTGTTCTTCCTTCCCATAGGTTAGCCCTGCTTGCCAACTTTGTGCGAAGATACTTCCTGAGTAACAAGACTGACCCGGGGCCTGATGCCATCCTCACGATCCCACCAACCTAAGTGTGTTTCGCGCGCCACCGCAGTGCAAACCATTTGTGCGTTCCTTCTTCTGAATTCCGTGCTGGCGAAGCAAAATCCAGCGGAAAAGGA